>Ga0182018_10000082_pt1 | contig 110765 bp, 76 predicted proteins | sample 812P2MmetaG_FD_120490 | JGI IMG/M metagenome (GOLD analysis project Ga0182018, IMG submission 120490) | Permafrost microbial communities from Stordalen Mire, Sweden - 812P2M metaG | ecosystem: Environmental > Terrestrial > Soil > Wetlands > Permafrost | place: Sweden: Stordalen | collected...
ACGCGCGGGAAAAGGCCACCACGCCATAATCCGGGCGCTCGCCTTCAAATGGATCCGGGTACTCTGGCACTGCTGGAAACACCAAGAGGCCTACGACGAAACCAGGTACCTGGCAGCACTACGACAAAGACGATCGCCCCTAATCGAGGACCTCGACCAGGCGACAACCTGACCAATTTATGATTGATCAGACCACCTCAGGCATCATCTAGGGCCGCCGGCTCCGCGGCCGGCCGTGGCCGCGCTCATTCCGTGCCGACCCGCGAGAGCTGGAACTGCATGCACTTCGCGTAGCCCTCCTTCGCGGAATTCGAGCCGAGGACGTCGGCCGCGAGCTGGCGCGCCTCGGACATCGTCATCGCCCGGACCAGGAACTTGACGGCGGGAAGCAGCGGGGGCGCCATGCTGAGCGAGTCGACCCCGAGACCAAGGAGGAGCGGCGCGTAGACGGGGTCCCCGGCCATCTCCCCGCACACGCCCACCGGCACGTCGAGGCTGTGCGCGTCGTCGATGATGCGCTTCAGGGTGCGCAGCACCGCCGGATGCGCCGGCTCATACAGGTGCGCGATCCGGTTGTTGCCCCTGTCGATCGCCAGCAGGTACTGGATCAGGTCGTTCGTGCCGATGCTGAAGAAGTCGCACTGCCTGCCGAGGATGTCTATCGTGGCCGCGGCGCTCGGGATCTCGATCATCGCCCCGACCTCGAGGCCCTCGTCAAACGACTGGGCGCGCGCGCGAAGCTCGGCCTTGCACTCCTCGAGGATCGCGTTGGCCTGGGCCAGCTCGTCGGCGCCGCTGATCATCGGGTACATCAGCTGCACCTTGCCGTGGTGGCTCGCGAGAAGGATGGCGCGGAGCTGCTCCTTGAAAATCCCCGGGTTCTCGAGGCAGAACCGGATCGCCCTGTAGCCCATGAACGGGTTGTCCTCCTTCGGGAACAGGCCCGGGTCCGACGCCAAGGGCTTGTCTCCCCCGAGGTCCAGCGTGCGGATGATGACGCGGTTCGGGGCGAGCCCCTCCACGACCGCCTTGTAGGCGAGGAACTGCTCCTGCTCGCTGGGGATCCGGGAGGCGTTGAGGAAGAGGTACTCGGTCCTGAAGAGGCCGACACCCTGCGCGAAAAACTCCTTCACCTGGCCCACCTCCTCCACCCTCTCGATGTTCGCCATCAGCGAAACCTCGACCCCGTCAAGCGTGACGGCCCGCTGGCGGTTGGCCTCGAGGAGCCGAATCTCGAAGGACTTCCTCTGGTTCTTGATCTCGCCGTAGCGGTAAAGGGTCTTCTCCGTCGGGTTCAGGACGACGATCCCGTCGTATCCGTCCACGAGCGCCCAGTCTCCCGTCTTCACGCGCCGGGTCAGGTCGCGGACGCCTACCACGGCGGGGATCCTCATCGACCGCGCCACGATGACGGCGTGGCTCGTCTTGCTGCCGGAATCGGTGACGATCGCCATGCCCGCACCCCGGTCGATCCCCGCGGAGTCCGATGGGGAGAGGTCGTTGGCGACAACGATGCGGCCCTTCACGAGCTGGCTTAGGCTGCTCTCGGCCTGGCCCAGGAGGTTCTGCAGGACGCGCTGCGCCACGTCGCGGATGTCCCCGGCCCTCTCGCGCAGGTACTCGTCGTCGATCTCCGAGAACGCCTGGATGTATTTCTTGGAGACCGTGTCGAAGCATATCTCGATGTTGCGGCCGGTGGTCTCGAACTCGCGGATCGTCTCCGAGATCAGGGCCTGGTCCTCGAGGACGAGCAGGTGCGCGTCGAAGATCAGCGCCTCGTTCTTGCCGAGGTTCTTCTCGACCTCGTCCTGTATCTTGGCGATCTGCTGGCGCGTGACCAGGAGCGCCTTGTCGAAGCGCGCGATCTCGTCGCCCCGCTTCTCGTGGTCGACCTGGTAGGAGGGGATCTCGACCTCGCTCTGCAGGTACACGAAGATTTGCCCATAGGCGATGCCCTGCGAGGCGGAGATGCCTTGCACGACGATTTCTTCCTTGATGTTGGAGTCCGCTGACATGGCAGTGTCGCCGCCCGGCGGGGCTGCACGGCGGCGTCCCACGATAACGTTCCCCCCGGGGGATCGGTCAATGCGATTCACCGGGTATTCCGGCGCCCGCCCCGCGCCCGGATCCTCAGGCGATCCTCGTGTCGACGACGAGGGCCGACGGTCCCCACGCCTCGATTATCGCTGCGGACACGGGAGCGGCGTCCGAATCCTCCCGCAGAAGAGCGAAGCACGCGCTTCCGCTCCCGCTCATCCCCGCCGCGATCCCGAAACGCTCCCGGACCGCGCCAAGGAGAAGCGGCAGCGCCGGGAACTTGGCGAACGCCGGGCGCTCCATCGAATTGAAGAGGAGATCCCCGGCGTCGGCGGACGGCGCCTCCTCCCAGGAGGCAAGCCTGGCCTCGGCCTCCGGCGCGGGCATGTAGTCCCCGGGGGACTCGGCAAGCCGGCGATAGGCCCAGGGCGTCGGTATCGAGAACCCGGGCTTGAAGACGAGGACGCGCCTGCCCCTAAGGCGCGCGGCCGCCGCCGCGGGAAGGGCCTCCACGCGCTCTCCCCTGCCGCGCATCACGACGGGCCCCTTCGAGAGGAAAAGGGCGCAGTCCGAGCCGACGCCGGACGCGGCCCTGGAGAGCGCCGCGTCGTCGAGGGGCCGTCCGGCAAGCGCATTCAGCGCCATGAGCGCCGACGCCGCGTCGCTGCTCGCCCCTCCCAGGCCGGCGCCCGGGGGGACTCTCTTCGCGATCGAGAAACGGGCGCCAGCCCGCGAGCCCGACGCCTCCGCGAAGGCGGCCGCGGCCTTGATGACAAGGTTGCCGCCGTCGGTCGGGACGCCCGGGTAGTCGCACGCGACCGAGAACGAGCCGCCCGCCGGCTCGACCGAGACCGTGTCGCCCCAGGCAAGCGGCGCCGCGACCGACAGCAGGTCATGGAACCCGTCGGCCCTGCGGCCCGTGACCGCGAGGAACAGGTTGATCTTGGCGGGGGCTGTGACGGCGAGCGCGCTCAAATCGGCGCCAATTCTTCCCAAAAATTCACATCTCGCCATGATTTTCCGTGTGGCGCTCGGGCGGGGCGCCCCGCAGTCTTCGCGTCCCCCGGCCCGGCCCGGAACCTCCCATGTCCCGCACAGCGGTCATTCTCCTCGCAGCCGGCGCCGGAAGGCGCATGGCGGGAGCCGTGCCGGACAAGGTTCTGGCTCCGCTCGCCGGCCGCCCTGTTTTCGCCCATTCCGCGGCGGCGTTCGCCGCCAGCGGGGTCGCCGACCTTTACGTCGTCGTCTACCGGGACCGCTCCCAGATGACCGCGCTGTCGGCGTTCGCGCCCACCCCCTCCCTCCTCGTCAAGGGCGGCCGCGAGCGCCAGGACTCCGTGTCCGCCGCGCTCGAGGCGCTGCCCGGGGACATCGGCCACGTCTTCATCCACGACTGCGCGCGGCCCCTCATCCGCCCCGAGCAGCTTGTCGCCCTCCACAAGATCGTGAGGCGGGAGCAGGCCGTCGTCCTGGCGCACCGTGTCACCGACACGATCAAGGAGAAGCGCGGCGGCGGCCGCCTGCGCACGATCGACCGCTCGCGCCTGTGGGCGATGGAGACGCCGCAGGTGTTTTCCAAGGCGCTGATAGAGCGGGCCTACGCGCGCGTCAGGTCGCGCAAGCTCCGCGTGACCGACGACGCGGCCGCAGTCGAGCTGCTGGGCTATCCTGTGGCGCTCCTGGAAAACATTCACCCCAATCCCAAGCTGACCGCCCCCCAGGACCTCGCCTACGTCGAATTCCTGCTGGCGCCCGCGCCGTTACAGGATAGGTAAATACCATGTCCTATCGAATCGGGCACGGCTACGACATCCACCGCACCATGCCGGGAAGGCCCCTCATCCTGGGGGGCGTCAAGTTCGACGAGGACTTCGGGCTGGCGGGCCACAGTGACGCCGATTGCATCATCCACGCGATCTGCGACGCCTTCCTCGGAGCGGCGGGACTGCCGGACCTGGGACATTTCTTCCCGGACACGGACACCAACTGGCTCAACGCCGACTCGCAGATCCTTCTCCGGCGCGTGATCCAGGTTCTGCGCGAGGACGGGTGGATGCCGGTCAATCTCGACGTCACGGTGATCGCGGAGAAGCCGAGGATATCGAAGCGGATCTCGGACATGAAGTCGGCGCTCGCGGGCTTCACGGGGCTGCCGTCCACCTCGATCGGACTGAAGGCGACGACCAACGAAGGGGTCGATGACATCGGCCGGGGCCTCGCGATCGCGGCCCACGCCGTCGTGCTTATCGAGCGCCCATGAAGCCGGGGGCCGGCGCGCTCGCGGCCGTTCTCGCGGCCTGCGCAGCGTCCGGCGGATGCTCGCGGCCCGAGACCAACGTCCACTCCGGCGACCAGGGTCAGGTTCTGCACCGCGGCATCGACGCGGATCTGTCGGACCTCGACCCCCACCTGGCAACGGTGACCGCGGACTACACCGTCCTCTCGTCGCTTCTCGAGGGGCTCCTGTCCGAGGACCCCGTGGACCTTCATCCCGTGCCCGGCGTCGCCGAGCGCTGGGAAGTCTCGCCCGACGGACTCTTGTACACGTTTCACCTGCGCGCCGGGGCACGGTGGTCCAACGGCGAACCCATGACCTCGCAGGACTTCCTCGCCTCCTGGCGCCGGATCCTGACGCCCGAGCTCGCCGCGACGAACGCGAGCCAGCTCTTCGTGATCCGCGGGGCGGAGTCCTTCAACCGCGGCGCCGCCGACTTTTCGAAGGTCGGGCTGGACGCCCCGGACCCGCGGACCCTGACGGTGGTCCTCGAGCACCCGGCCCCGTGGTTCCCGACGGTGCTCGGCAGCCCCGCATGGATGCCCGTTCCCATCGCGACCGTGGCCAAGTTCGGCCCCGTGTACCAGCGGGGAAACCCCTGGGCCGCGCCGGTAAGCTGGGTCGGCAACGGCCCGTTCGTCCTCAAGTCGTGGCGTCACGGCCAGGAGATCGTGGTGGCCAAGTCGCCCACCTATTGGGATGCGGCCCGCGTCCGGCTCAACGAGATCCACTTTCACGCGTTCGACTCGATCGACGCCGAGGAGCGTGCGTTTCGCTCGGGGCAGCTTCACGTGACCGAGACGATCCCCCCCGCGGCGATCGACGGCTACCGGAGGGATTCGCCGGGACTCCTGCGCGTCGATCCGCTCCTGGGAACCTATTTCCTCAGGATCAACGTCCGGCGGCCCGGCTTGGGCGACGCGCGGGTCCGCCTTGCGCTCGCTCTCGCCATCGACCGGCCGGCGATCGCCGAGAAGGTCCTCCGGGGCGGCCAGAGGCCGGCCTATTCGTTCACGCCGCCGGGCATTGGCGGGTACGCGCCCGATCCCGTCCAGCGAGGGGAGCTCGAGGATGCCCGCCGGCTTCTGGCGGAGTCAGGTCACCGGGGCGGCGACGGGCTCCCGATTTTCGACCTGCTCTACAACTCCTCGGAAACCCACCGCGAGATCGCGGAGGCGGTCCAGGAGATGTGGCGGCGCAAGCTTGGCGTCGGGGTGAGCCTCGTCAGCGAGGAGCTGAAGAGCACGGAGGAGGCCCGAAGGGTGGGAACCTACGACCTGCTCCGTTCCTCATGGATCGCCGATTACGTGGACCCGTCCGCGTTCCTCGATATCTGGCGCGGCGACAGCGGGAACAACTTCACGGGATGGTCGAGCGCCGACTATGACGCGCTCCTCTTCGCCGCCGCGAGGAACGCGGATCCGGCGGCGCGCAACGCCCTTTACGCAAGGGCCGAGCGGATTCTCCTCACCGAGGCCCCGATCATCCCCCTTTTCCACTACACCCACGTCTTCCTGATACGCCCGTCCGTGCGCGGATGGAATCCGACATGGCTCGACCACCATCCGTACAAGGATGTGTGGCTGGAGAACTGAGCGGATGCGCCAGGTTCACGCCTGGCTAATGCGGCGCGTCAGCGGAGGCGCGAAAGAGCAGCGGGGCGAAGTGGACCAGGTTGTCGCGCCACACGGGCCAGTTATGAATGCCGGGAGTCTCGATCGCCACGGGCTGAAGCGCCCTTGTCCTCAGCCATGCGACGAATTTCCTGTTGGCCGTAATGAGGCTGTCCTCGGTCCCGCAGGCGACCCAGAGAAGCCGCAGCGGCCCGCCCCGGGTTGAATCCAGCTTGGGGAAAAGACCGTCAAACCGGTCGTAGACGACGGCCGAGCTGAATCCCCCGACCCACGCGAACCTGTCCTGATGGTTGAGCCCGATGAGCAGGCTTTCCCCGCCCCCCATTGAGAGGCCGGCGATCGCACGATCCTCGCGGCTGGCGGAGACGCGGTAGCCGGCCTCCACCTGGGGGATGATTTCCGACAGCAATGCGTCGCTAAAAAGGCCCAGGTTGAGGCTTATCCTCGCCTCGTCGCGCCACTGGCCGAATCCGTTCGTGACAAAGGTCATGTCCCCGTAGCCGAGCGGCATGACGACGATCATTGGAACCGCCCGGCGTTGCGCGATCAGGTTGTCGAGGATCAGATTGGCCTGCCCCCCGCCCAGCCAGGAATCAGCAAGCGAGCTCCATCCGTGGAGCAGATACAGCACTGGATAGCGTCGTCCGTTCGCGGCGTCGTATTCCGGGGGCGTGTAGACGTAGTAATCCTCCATGGCGTCCGGCAATCCCCTGATTATCGCCGAGCGGTAGACGTGGTGGTGCACGACGCCGTGGGGGACGTCGGTCACGTCCCAGAGCTGCGGAGTCGAGCCCGGCACGCGCACCTCATTGGTCAGGAAGATCAGGTTGGAATCCACCGACCGGTTCAGCGGATCCAGTATCGGCGCCCCGTCGACGAACAGCGAATACGTGTGCACGGCGGGCTGCAGCGGCGCCGTCGTCAGGGTCCAGACGCCGTCGGCGCCGGCCTTCATGGCGACGGGCTGCGTGCCGTAGTCCATCGACACGGAGACACCCTGGGCAGAAGGGGCGTAATATCGAAAGGTGACGCTGCCGTCGGCGTTCACCTCGTGGGAATTGAGGGCCGCCGGCTGCCCGGCTGCAAATGCGCGCGTCGCCGCGAGTCCGGCGCACAGCAGGAACAACACAAGGTGGGCGGTGGGTCTTGCCTTGATTTTCATGAAGTCAATGAAGCGTTGCCCGTTCCCGGCCGAGGGGCGATCGAAATGGCGCCCCCAGCGGGCCCGATGGGCCGGAGCCGTTCATTCGACCGGCCGCATCTGGATCGAATCGAGCGTCTTCTTGCCCGCGAGCACATTCGTGACGACCACCATCCAGTCGCCCGGCTTCACCCATTCGCGCCGCAGAAGGTAGGCGAACGCGTCGCAGATCGTCTCCTCGGGATCCGGCTTGATATCCATCTGGAACGGCTCGACCCCCCACAGGAGCAGCATGTGCCGGAAGACCTGCGGGTCATCCGTGAACGCATAGATGGGGCAACGCGACGCCCGCAGCGCCGACAGCGTCTGCGGCAGGAGGCCGCTGCGGGTGAACACGACGATCCCCGCGTCCCCGAGCTCCTGCGCAAGCATGACCGCGGACCTGAGCAGCCGGTCCTTGTGGGTCTTCAGGGGAAGCGCCGCGTTGTAGCCCTTGGAAACGCTCCCCTCGATGCGCCCCGCCACGCGTTTCATGAACTGGACGCACTCGAGCGGGTACCGCCCGGTCGTCGTCTCACCCGAAAGCATGATGGCATCCGCGGTGGACCACACCGCGCCCGCGATGTCGCTCACCTCGGCCCTGGTGGGCACGGGCGACATGATCATCGATTCAAGGAGGTGCGTGGCGACGATCACCGGCTTGCGGTGGCGGATGCACGCGTCGACCATCCTCCTCTGGATCAGGGGCAGGTCCTCCATCGGCACCTCGATCCCGAGGTCGCCGCGCGCGACCATCACGGCGTCGGAGGCGACAACGATCTCGTCCAGGTTGGCGATTCCCGACTGGTCCTCGATCTTCGCCACGATGCGCGCCGGGCTCTTCAGGTCGGAAAGCAGGCGCCTCAGGATGTCGATGTCGTCGGCCTCGCGCACGAATGACAGCGCAAAGAAATCGACCCGCTCCTCAACGCCGACCGCGATGTCGGCCCGGTCCTTGGAGGTCAGGGCCGGCAGCCTCACCCGCACGCCGGGCAGGTTGATGTGCCGGCGGCTGCCAAGCATCGCCGGCACGGCGACCCGGCAGCGCACCCGCGAGGCGGAGGTGCTGATCACCTCGAGCCGTATGAGCCCGCTGTCGACCAGCACCATGGTGCCCACCGAGACGTCCCCTCCCATCCTGGGATAGTTGACGGTCACCGCGAGCACGCCTTCCTCGGCGACCCCGGGCGCTGGCATCAGGTCGATCAGCTGCCCGGCCACCAAGCTGACGGGCGCGGGAAGGTCGCCGGTCCTGATCTCCGGGCCCTTCACATCCATGAGGAGCGCGATGTGCCGGCCCGTCCGCAGGCAGACCTCGCGCACCCTCCGGATCATCGCGCGGGTCCACTTTTCATCGGCATGGGCCATGTTGAGACGGCAGACGTCGACTCCCGCCAGGATCAGCCTCTCAAGCATCTCCTCGCTCTCGGACGCCGGGCCCAGGGTGAACACGACCTTGGTGAGGCGGTAGGCCGCCTTCGGCATCGGCGCTGGGGATGGGTTCACCACGGTCAGGCCAAGCAGGAGCGATGCCGAACACCGTCGGGGCCCGCTCCGCAGGGCCGCATTACGGAAGCGTCTGGTGGGCCGGGTCATCCGGGCCGATCCCGGCCCCGGGGACCCGCGAATCTTGCAAGCGCGCGGACGAAATCCCAGTCTCGGCCCGTGCGCAACCTCATCTCGGTCCTCGCGATCGCCGCCGGCATCTGGCTCCTCTACCTGGGCTACGTGCGCCAGAATTCGCTGGCGGGCCAGGCCGACAATTCGCTGTCCAGGATCGGCCAGAAGATCGACGGCGGGGACCATACCCCCACCCACATCAGGTATTACGCCGTGGGCGCGCTTCTCCTTGTCTGCGGCTCGGTCGGCCTCGCTCCCTCTAGGAGATAGCCGGGCGCCCTCACCGGGAGCCCCAGCGCCTGAGCGCGGCGCCGGTCTCGGAGCCTTCGCACGCCTCGATCGCGCTTCTTGGGCCGGCGAAGACCAGCTCGCCGCCGGCGCGGCCGCCCCCGGGGCCGAGGTCGACGATCCAGTCCGCCAGGTTGATGACGCTCAGGTTGTGCTCGATCACCAGGATGGTGTTGCCGGCGTCCCGAAGCCTGAATAGGAGGTCCATCAGGCGCTGGATGTCGACCCAGTGGAGCCCCGTCGTCGGCTCGTCCAGGATGTAGAGGGTCGCCCCCTGCTGGCGCTTGCTCAGCTCGAGCGAGAGCTTGAGCCGCTGGGCCTCGCCGCCCGAGAGGGTCACCGCCGACTGGCCGAGCGCCAGGTACCCCAGGCCGACCGCGTCAAGCGTCGCGAGCTTGTCGATCACGCGCGGGATGTTCCGGAAGAGCTGGATCGCCTCGCGGACGGTCATCTCGAGCACGTCCGCGATGGACTTGCCGTGAAAGAGCACCTCCAGCGTCTCCCGGTTGTACCTGCGCCCCCCGCAGCTCGTGCACGGGGCGTAGGCATCCGCCATGAACTGCATGTCGAGCTTGATGACGCCGTCGCCCTGGCAGCGCTCGCAGCGTCCGCCGCGGACGTTGAACGAGAACCGGCTCGCCTTGTAGCCGCGCACCCGGGCAAGCGGGACCTGCGCGAACAGGTCGCGCAGCAGGTCGAGGAGGCCCGTGAACGTCGCGGGGTTTGAGCGCGGGCTCCTGCCGATCGGCTCCTGGTCCACCTGGACGAACTTGTCGAAGAATTCGAGGTTCTCGATGTGCCTGTGCTTGCCGGGGATCGTCTTTGCGCCGTTGAGCCTGCGGGCCGCGGCCGCGGCAAGCACGTCGTTGACAAGCGTGCTCTTTCCCGAGCCCGAGACGCCCGTGACGCAGGTCAGCAGCCCCACGGGAAACCTGACGTCGATTCCGCGCAGGTTGTGCTCCCGGGCCTCCCGCACGGTGAGCCACGCCCCGTCGGGGGCCTTCGTCGCCGCGTCCTTCGACACCGACATCGTGCGGGCGAGGTAGGGTCCGGTCTGGGACGAGCGCGCGGGAAGCGCCGCGCACTGCGCGGGCGTGCCCTGGAACAGCAGGCGGCCCCCCTCTACGCCCGCCTCCGGCCCGAGCTCGATGATCTCGTCGGCCGCGCGCATCGTCTCCTCGTCGTGCTCGACCACGAGGACCGTGTTCCCGCGGTCGCGAAGGCCGCGCAGCTGGGAGAGAAGCCTCTCGTTGTCCTTCGGATGGAGGCCTATGCTCGGCTCGTCGAGAACGTAGATGACGCCTATCAGGCCCATGCCGAGCTGGGTCGCGAGGCGCACCCGCTGCGCCTCGCCGCCGGAAAGGGTCGCGTAGTCGCGGTCGAGGCTCAGGTAGCCGAGCCCCGTGTCCAGGAGGAACCTGAGCCGCTGCTCGATGCCGACGACCACCTCCCGCAGGGCCTCGCTTGAGCCGAGCGCCTCGACGAGGCCGCCCGCGAACGCGTGGGCCGTCGCGATGTCCATCGCCATGAACCCCGGGAAGCCCTGCTGGGCGCCGGGCGGCCCGATCCGGACCGCGGCGCTGCGCCTGTTCAGCCGCGATCCCGCGCACTCCGGGCACGGCCCCGCCACCATGAACGTCGACAGCCGGGCCTGGAACCCCTCGCTCTGCGTGTCGCGGAAACTCTGCTCGACGTCGGCCATGATGCCGATGAAGGGCATCGCGCGCGCCTCGCGCATGCGGCGCAGCTTGAACGCGAACAAGCGCCGGCCGGTCCCGTTGAGAAGCGACGAGCGGGTCTCCTCGGGGAGGTCCTTCCACGGCGTCTCGGGGTCGAACGGCAGCTGCTCGGCGAGCTGCTTGAGCATCGCATTGTGCTTTATGATGAGATTCTTCCCGCCGATCCGCCAGGGCTTGATGGCCCCACCCCGGACCGACTTGTCGGGATCCGGCACGATCAGCTCGGCGACGGGGCGCAGCTTGCGTCCCAGGCCGCCGCACTCGGGGCACGCCCCGTCGGGATGGTTGAACGAGAAGTGCCTTGGCGTGAGCCTCTCGAACACGTCCCCGCACACATCGCACGCGAGGTGCTGGCTGAGCGCCATCTCCTTCCAGGGATCCTCGGGGTTCATCTGCGAGAGGACAAGCGCCCGGTCGCCGCCCTCGCGGAAAGCGAGCTCGAGCGAGTCGGCGATCCGGCTCCTGTGCTCCGCGCCGGCGACAAGCCGGTCGACGACCACGTCGACCGCTATCTCCGCGGCCCCGGCCGGGACAAGGTTGGCCTCGTCCAGCTCCCGCAGGCGCCCGTCGAGGCGGACCCGCTGGAAGCCGCGCTGGCGCAGCCTCGGCAGCTCGTCGCGCAGCACGCTCGGCTTGGCGCGAAGGACCGGGGCGAGAAGCATCACCCGCTCGCCGGCACACCGCTCAAGGACGCGGTTCACGTTGTCGTCCAGCGAGCGCCGGACCACGCGCCCGCCGTCCTTCGGGCAGCGCTGGTCGCCCGCGATGGCCCAGAGGAGCCGCGCGTAGTCGGACACCTCGGTGACGGTCGCCACCGTGGTCCGCGGCGAGACGCCCCCGGTGCGCTGCTCGATCGCGAGGACGGGCGACAGCCCGTGGATGAAATCTACGTCGGGGCGCTTCAGCTGGTCGAGCACCTGCCGGGCCTGCGTCGACAGGCTCTCCATGTATTTCCGGTAGCCCTCGGCGTAGATCGTGTCGAACGCGAGCGACGACTTTCCCGACCCGCTCGGTCCCGTGATGACCACGAGCCTGCCCCTGGGGATCCGCAGGTCCAGGTTCTTCAGGTTATGCTCGCGCGCGCCTTTGATGTGTATATGGTTCACGGTCTCCATGATCGCAAACCCCAAACGTACGCAAAAGCGCGCCGGAGCAAACGCTTTCGGCCGTATTTTGCGGCGCCTCGCCCTGGGTTGCACCGCGGCCGCGGCGGCCGCCGCCCTGGGCGCGCCCCCGCCTGCGCCGGCGCTCGGGCTTCGCGACGGGGAAAGCCTCACCTACAGCGTGCGCTGGGGATTCATTCCCTCAGTGGGCAGGATCAAGATCTCCGCCGATTCGCTGGGCTCGGGGACGGGCGCGGTCATGCGCGTCACCACCACGACGTGGACCTGGGGCCTCGCGCGCGGGATATTTCCCTTCGATGGGCGCGGCGAATCGGTGTACAGGTTCCCGAGCGGCATACTGGTTTCCACGAGCGAGTGGAGCTCGTACCGCAACAAGGAGGTCAAGAACTCGATCACCTTCGACTACGGCAGGTCGGTGGCGCTGTACAACGACGACATCCATCCGGACAAGACGCGCGCGATCCCGCTTCCCGGCGGCGACCCGTCCGACCTGATACTGGCCCTCATCCAGACGCGGTACTGGAACCTCAAGATCGGGGAGCATCGCGACGCGCTCGTCATTTTCGAGGACCAGTTCTTTCCCATCACCATCCGCGCCGAGGACACGGAATACGTCCTGACGTCGCTCGGCCTGTTCAAGACCGTCGTCCTTGTACCGCGCATGGAGAAGACCCCGCCCATCGGGATGTTCAAGAGGGGCTCGACCGTCCGCGTTTGGATCGAGACGGACGACGACCGCCACCTGCCCGTGCGCTTCGAGGTCGGATTCAGGTTTGGGTCGGGCACGGCGACGATCATGGACTACAAGCCGCCAAATTAGCCTTGCTTTGAAATCGGCAAAACCGCTTAGTCAGCGGTTTTATTTCATGAGAGCCACGATCAAAACCCAGGGGCAGCAGTTCACCATAACGGAGGGCGATGTCCTCATTGTGAACCGCTTTCCGAACACGGTTGCCGGCGCCATTGTCGAGATAAGGGACGTCCTGACCGCGGGTGAGGGCGCGGATTTCAGGGTGGGAAAGCCCACGCTGGCCGGCGCGACCGTTTCCGCGAAGATTCTCGAGAACAAGCGCGGGGATAAGATCATCGTATTCAAGAAGAAGAAGCGCAAGGGGTACGAGCGCAAGCAGGGGCACCGCCAAGAGCTTTCCGTCATCAAGATCGAGTCCATCAACGTCTGAGGAGAACCAAGCCATGGCGCACAAGAAGGGTCAGGGAACATCCGTAAACGGCCGCGAGAGCCACTCCAAGCGTCTTGGCATCAAGATGTTCGGCGGCCAGTCCGTGATCGCGGGCAATATCCTTGTCCGTCAGCGCGGCACGAAGCTCCATCCCGGGAAGAATGTCGGCGTGGGGCGCGACTGGACCCTCTTTGCCCTGAAGGACGGCGTCGTCCAGTTCGACAAGCCGCACCGCAGGGTATCGGTCATCACGCCGGTCTGACGGCGCGGCCCGGACTTACGTGTCCGATCGCCTCGAAGAATTTCGGCGCCAGCGGGGCCTCCTCAGGGAGCATCTCGCGTGGCTTGACCGCGAGATAGCCGCGCTGGAGGGAAGCGGCGCTCCGAGCCGCCCTGTGGAGCCCGCCCAGGCGGGGCAGCCGCCCCTTGTCCAGGCAAGCGAGCCCATCTCCAATCTCGATGCGGAGGCCATCCTGGCGGAATACCGGCAGCCCCCGATGTCGATCCAGAAGCGCGCAAAGCTCGGCTGCCTCGTCTATTTTGGCGTCGCCCTGGCACTCCTGGCGCTCGCGATCGTCGTCCTATACGTGGTCGTCAAGCGCGCCCACGGGCACTGAAAGGCGCCGGGCGCGTCAGGTCACCGCGGGGTAGCTGCCGAGCCACTTGACCAGGGGGCAGAATTTCTTCAGCTGGCCCAGCGCCGCCTTCATCGACGGATCGCTGTAGTGCCCGGTGACGTCGATGAAGAAGTAATAGTCCCAGGGGCGCTTCTTGCTCGGCCTCGACTCGATCTTCGAGAGATTGATCCCGCGCCTGCCGAAGGGCATCAGCATCTTGAGGAGCGAGCCGGAATGCGCCGACGCCTCGTCGCCGAGCGAGATCAGGAAGCTCGACATGTCCTTTCCTCCGCCCACCGGGCCTGCGGGCTTTCGCCCGAGGACGAAGAAGCGGGTCGTGTTGTCGGCCTTGTCCTGGATGTTTCGGACGAGCACCGGCACGCCGTGGAAGGCGGCCGCCGTCTCGCTCGCGACGGCGGCGCCGTTGGGGTCCTCCTTGGCGACCTGCACCGCGCGGGTCGTGCTCGGGGCCTCCACCAGCTGCGCGTGGGGCAGGTGGCGCTGCAGCCAGTGGCGGCACTGCGCCAGGGCCTGGTCCTTCGAGTAGACGCGCTCGATCTTCTCCAGGGGAACCTGCGAGATGAGCGCGTGCGCGATCTCGAGATAGATCTGACCCACGATCTTGAGGTCGCTTTCGACGAAGCTGTCGAGCGCCTCCCGCACGCTCCCCTCGGTCGAGTTCTCGATCGGGATGACCGCGTTGTCCGCCTCGCCCTTTTCCACGGCGACAAAGATGTCCTCGATCGTCCCCATCGAGTGGTAGTCCACGCTCGCGCCGAACTTCTTGATCGCGGCGGCGTGCGTGTTGCTCGCCTCGGGCCCGAGGTAGGCGACGAGAAGCGGCTTCTCCAGGGCGATCGCCGCGGACATGATCTCGCGGTAGATGGCGCGCAGGGCCTCGTTCTTGATGGGCCCCTTGTTCTGCGCGCTGACCTTCCGGATGACGGCGTCCTCCCTCTCGGGCACGTAGATCTCGCCGCCCGTCTTGCGCTTTATCTTCCCGATCTCGGAGGCGAGCGCGAGGCGCCTGTTGACAAGCTCGACAAGCCTCCGGTCCAGGGCGTCGATCTTCTCCCGTATGGGGCCCAGTTCCATCAGGGCGCGGAGGTTTCGGGGGCGGCCCGCGGCGCCTCCGCGGGGGTTCCGAGCGCGAGCTCGTTCTCGTCGAGGCCCATGTCGGCGTCGTTGGGGGTGCGCCCGGTGGAGCCGCCCCTGAGCCAGTCGTCGATCTGGCGCGAGGAGAGGACGTCAGAGGCAGGCAGCTCGTCGACGGACTTGATGCCCACGAACTCGAGGAAGCGTCCGGTCGTCCCGTACTGGATCGGGCGGCCCGGCAGCTCGGCGCGCCCGACGACCGAGATCAGCTCCCGCTCGAGGAGCTTGGCCAGGCCCGCGTCCGCGGAAACGCCGCGGACCGACTCGATCTCGGCGCGGGTGACGGGTTGGCGGTAGGCCACCACGGCCAGCGTCTCGACCGACGACTGGCTCAGCTTGACCGGCTGCGGCTCCTCCCGGAGGATGCGGATCCAGCGCGCGAAGCGCGGCTGGGTGGCGAGCCGGTAGCCGCTCGCGCCGTCGACGAGGACGAGCCCGTCGTCCGCCGCGGCCAGCTCGGCGGCGATCTCGTCCATGGCCTCGCGGATCTGCGACGAGGTCACAAGGGGGGGCACCCCCTCGTAAAGATCGCCCGATTCCGGCGGCTCCGCGGGCGCGTCGGCGACCTCCGCCGGGGCGGTCCCCTCGGGGGCGGCGGCCGGCGCCGCCTGCCGGTGGAACCGCTCAAACGCCGCGTGGATGTCCTTGGTGGCCAGTGGCTGGCTCGAGGAATAGAGCAGCGCCTTGAGCACTTTTTTCAGGTTGAACGGCATGCGAAGGATCGAAGACGAAGTGAATGGCCTGGCGGACGGGCCACGCAACCATGAAAACACCGCTTGCCCGCCCCGCGCCCCTCTGGTGATCTGGGCGTTTGTCGATGAGCGCCCCCAAAGACCCGCTTCGCCCCCAGTCGTCGATCCTGACCGACGGTCCCGATCGCGCCTTCAGCCGCTCCATGCTCCGGGCGGTCGGCTTCACCGACGAGGATTTCGCCAAGCCGGTCGTCGGGATCGCGTCCACGTGGAGCATGGTGACCCCGTGCAACATGCACATCGACCAGCTGGCGCGGGAGTCCGCGGCGGGCGCGGACGCCGCCGGCGGAAAATCGGTCATCTTCGGGACGATCACTGTCTCGGACGGGATAAGCATGGGAACCCCCGGGATGCGCTATTCGCTCGTCTCGCGCGAGATCATCGCCGACTCGATCGAGACGGTCGTGGGGGCGGAGGGATTCGACGCGGTCGTGGCGATCGGCGGCTGCGACAAGAACATGCCCGGCTGCGTCATGGCGCTTTCCCGCCTCAACCGGCCCTCCGTCTTTGTCTACGGGGGAACGATCCTTCCCGGCATCCATCCGCAGAGCGGGAAGGAATGCGACATCGTGTCGGTGTTCGAGGCCGTCGCCCAGTACAACACGGGCAAGCTGGACGCGCCGGGCCTGCGTGCCGTCGAGGCGTGCTCGATACCTGGCCCCGGCTCGTGCGGCGGGATGTACACCGCCAACACGATGGCCTGCGCGATCGAGGCGCTTGGGATGAGCCTGCCGAACAGCTCGGCGCAGCTGGCGGTCGGGCCGGAGAAGCGCGACGACTGCCGGCGCGCCGGCGCCGCCGCGCTCGCCCTGCTGAGGGCCGGCATCAGGCCGAGCGACATCCTCACGCGAAGGGCCTTTGAGAACGCGATAGCGGTCGTGACCGCCCTCGGCGGGTCGACAAACGCCGTCCTTCACCTCCTCGCAATGGCGTCTGCCGCGCAGGTGAGGCTCTCGATCGACGATTTCAGCCGGATCGGCCGGCGCGTCCCGGTCCTGGCCGACCTGAGGCCGTCGGGAAAATACGGCATGGCGCACCTGGTCCGGATCGGGGGCCTGCCTCCCCTGATGAAGATGCTCCTGGACAGGGGTCTCATCCGGGGGGACTGCATGACCGTCACCGGGGGTACCGTCGCAGAGAACCTGCGCGACGTGAAGCCCTACCCCGACGGCCAGGACGTCATCCGGCCGTTTTCAGACCCGATCAAGCCCGACGGGCACCTCCGGATCCTGCGCGGCAACCTTGCCCCGGGCGGCGCCGTCGCGAAGATCACCGGCAAGGAGGGGCTGCAGTTCTCGGGCAAGGCCATCGTCTTTGAATCCGAGGAGGCCGCGCTGAAGGCGATCATGGGCGACCGGGTGAAGGCGGGGCACGTGATCGTCATCCGCAACGAGGGCCCGGTCGGCGGCCCCGGGATGCGCGAGATGCTGGCGCCGACCAGCGCCGTCATCGGGAAGGGGCTCGGCAAGGACGTCGCGCTCATCACCGACGGCCGGTTCTCCGGGGGGAGCCACGGCTTCGTGGTCGGGCACATCACCCCCGAGGCCGCAATGGGAGGCACGCTCGCCATCGTGGCGAACGGCGACCCGATCGCGATCGACGCCGTCGCCAACACGATCGACCTCGGCCTCGAACCCCGGGTGATCAAGGCCCGCCTCAGGGCGTGGCGGCCCGGCAAGCCCAAGGCGCGTCGCGGCGCCCTGGCCAAGTATGCCAGGCTCGTGACAAGCGCCTCCGAGGGGGCGGTCACCGACAAGGACCTTTTCCCATGACCTGGACACGCTACAAGGAGTACCTCTACCAGGACGCCGCCCTCGGGCTCGCCCTCGACATCAGCCGCGTCCCCTTTCCGGACAGCTACCTCGGCTCCATGGAGGCCCGCATCCAGCAGGCCTTCGCCTCCATGGCCGCGCTTGAAAAGGGGGCCATCGCGAACCCGAGCGAGAAGCGCATGGTCGGCCACTACTGGCTTCGCGCCCCCGGCCTCGCGCCCACGAAGGAGATCACGGACGAGATCGTCTCGAACCTCACCTCGATAAAGAAGTTCGCGTCCCGGGTCCATTCCGGGGTGGTCACGGGCCCCAAGGGTACCCTCACCCACCTGCTGGTCATCGGTATCGGCGGCTCGGCCCTGGGCCCGCAGTTCGTGAGCCAGGCGCTGGGCACCCCCCGCGTCGACCGGATGAAGACCCATTTCTTCGACAACACGGACCCTGACGGCTTCGACGTCGTCCTGGCCGAGCTGGGGCCGAACCTCGCGAAGACCCTGGTTGTCGTCATATCCAAGTCGGGCGGCACCGTCGAAACCCGCAACGGGCAGCTCGCGGCCGCCGCCGCGTTCAAGGCGGCCGGGATCGCCCATCCCGCGCACTTTGTCGCGGTCACGGGCGCCGGCTCGAAGCTGGACGAGCTCGCGAAGAAGGAGGGATGGCTGGCCCGGTTCCCCATGTGGGACTGGGTCGGGGGCCGCACGAGCGAACTGGCCGCGGTCGGGATCCTCCCGGCGGCGCTCCAGGGCTTCGACACCGACGCGATCCTTGCGGGGGCCGCCGCGATGGACGCCGTGACCCGGGGGACCGTCACGAGGCAGAACCCGGCGGCGCTCCTCGCCCTCATGTGGCATTTCGAGACGGGAGGGCGCGGCGCGAAGGACATGGTCGTCCTGCCGTACAAGGACCGCCTGATGCTCTTCTCCCGCTACCTCCAGCAGCTCGTGATGGAGTCGCTCGGCAAGGAGAAGGACCTCGAGGGCCGCGTCGTCAACCAGGGCATCGCGGTCTACGGCAACAAGGGCTCGACCGACCAGCACGCGTACGTCCAGCAGCTGCGCGAGGGCGTGAACAACTTCTTCGCCACCTTCATCGACGTGATGAAGGACCGCGTCGGGCCGCCGGTCGAGGTCGAGCCCGGAGTCACGAGCGGCGACTACCTCCACGGCTTTTACCTCGGCACGCGCGACGCCCTGAGCGAGAAGGACCGCGCCTCGATCACCCTCACCCTGGCCGACGTGTCGCCCCGGTCCGTCGGGATGCTGATCGCGCTCTACGAGCGCGTCGTGGGCCTCTACGCGTCGCTCGTGGGAATCAATGCCTATGACCAGCCGGGGGTCGAGGCGGGCAAGAAGGCGGCGGTCGGCGTCATCGCGCTCCAGCTGCGGATGGTCGCGTCGCTGAAGTCCGCCCAGGGAAAGGCGTTCACCGCCGAGGAGCTCGCCACCAAGGCCGGCGGCGACCCGGAGATCGCCTACAAGATCCTCGAGCACCTGTCGGCAAACGGAGCCGTGCGCAAGGCGCCCCGCGACCCTTGGTTCAAGTCCACCTACGCCATTTGAGCAGAGCCGACTTGCATCCCCGACAGATGCCCCGTATCTATCCGGCCAGAATGAATTCGACCATGAAGCGTGCGGCCGCACTCCTCCTCATCGCCCTCGGCACGTTCCTCGCAGGATGCACGACGGATACACCGGTGGATTCGTCCATACCCTGGAACCGCCCCGCGGACTGGGAGGGACAGATCCCCGGCATGACCGGCAGCGGCAGCAATGTGCATTGAGTCCGGAGCCGACTAACGCGTCGCTCACGGCCCAACCGGGCCACCTCTACGTCGTTTCGACACCGATCGGCAACCTGGCCGACCTGACAGGGCGAGCGCGCGCCATCCTGGGCTCGGCCGACCTTGTCGCCTGCGAGGACACGCGAACGACGGGGACCCTCCTCTCCAGGCTCGGGATCAAGCGGGAGCTTGCCTCGTACCATGAGCACAATGAGGCCGAGGCGGCGGAACGCCTCGCCGAGTCCATCGCCTCGGGCCGCTCGGTCGCGCTTGCGACCGACGCGGGAACCCCCGGCATGAGCGACCCCGGGTTTCGGCTCGTCCGCGCGTGCCGCAGGCGCGGGCTTCCCGTCATTCCCGTTCCGGGGCCGGTCGCGTTCGCGGCCGTGCTGAGCGCGAGCGGACTCCCGACGAACGGGTTCCTGTTCGCGGGATTCCTCGCGCCAAAGTCGTCGGCTCGCCTTGCGTTCTTCGGAAAGCACCGGGACTTCGGCTACACGATCGCCCTGTATGAAAGCTGCCACCGGATCGCCAAGGCCATGGACGACATCGTCTCCGCGCTCGGGCCCGACCGGGTAGTCTGCGTCGCGAAGGAGGTCTCGAAGGTGCACGAGACGTTCTGGGTCGGCCCCTCCGGCGAGGTCCGGGACAAGCTGGCCAAGGCGAGCCTCAGGGGCGAGTTCACCCTCCTGATCGCGCCCTCCGATTACAGGCTCTAGCGTCCCCCTGCTCATGCGAGTCGCCGTCGTCGACATCGGAAGCAACTCGATCAAGCTCCTGGTCGCGTCCCGCGGCCCGGACGGGCGCCCGGTCGAGGTCCTGTCCCGCGCTCTCGAGGTGCGGATTAGCGAGGGGATCGGCTCCGACAGGCCCCTCCTCGGGACCGAGGCGATGGAGAAGGGCATCGCCGCGATCGCGGGCCTTGTCTCCGAGGCGAGGGGCCTCGGCGCAAGCGCGGTCATCGCCGTAGCGACAAGCGCCGTCCGCGACGCGTCGAACGGCCCGGAGTTCCGGGACAGGGCAAGGGCCGCGACCGGCGTGGAGATTCGAATCCTGACCGGCGCCGAGGAGGCCGCCCTGATCGGTCGCGGCCTCACCACCGATCCCGCCCTCGAGGACCTCCGCGACTTCCATGTCTACGACCTGGGTGGCGGAAGCCTCGAGTGCCTCTCATTCCGCGGCCGGGCCGTCGAGCGCGCCGTGAGCCTGCCGCTCGGATGCGTGCGCCTGACGGAGATGTTCGTGCCCAGGCCCTCCGCCCCGTTTGACGAGTCGAGCGCGCTGAAGATCGGCAGCCATGTGAGCGATGCCCTCGCTCACTCGGGATTCGCGCTGCCGGTTCCGCCTGGGGTCGCGGTCGTGGGCACCGGCGGCACGCTGACGACGGTCCGCGCCGTGGAGGCCGCGCGGCGCGGCGTGCCGCTCGACCAGGCGGACGCCCTGATCGCGGTCCCCCGGCTGCGCGAGATACTGGCGCAGGTGGGTCCCATGGACCTCGCCGCGCGCAGGCAGGTCCCGGGGCTTCACGCCGCCCGCGCCGACGTTTTTCCGGCCGCGCTCGCCACGCTTCTGGCCCTTGCCGAGACGGGCGGCATCCAGGCCTTTCAGCACTCCCACCGCAACCTCCGCTGGGGCCTCGCCGCGGAATATCTCGGGTGACCCGGCGCCGGGAGGGCCTCAGGCCAGGCGCTTTTCCAGCAGAGGCAGGAAACGCTCCCTGCCGTCCATGGACGCCGGCTCCCGCCCGACCGTCCGGGCCCCCATCGCGTGGTAGAAGCCTTCGGCGTTGGGGTCCGACTCTATCCTGAGGAGCTTGGACCCCGCCTCGCGCGCCTTCTCCTCGCAGTGCAGGAAAAGCGAGCGGCCGATCCCCTTGCCCGCCGAGGCCGGGGCGACCCACAGGTGTTCCAGGCAGGCCTCTGCGCCGCAGAGCCTCAGGGCGCAGAACCCGGCAATATCATCCCCCACGATCGCGGAATAGGTCGGGTGGGAGCGGATGAAGTCGGGCGTCAGGGTGAGCACGGGCGCCCACCGCTCGATCCAGCCCTCCGGGTAGCCCCAGCGCCTCTTCGCCTCGAGGGCTATCCTCGTCAGCGCCGCAGCGTCCTCCGGCCGTGAGCGCGCGATCAGCATCGCCCCGATTCAGCCCCCCTTCAGGGCCTTGATCTGCGCCTTGAAATCGGCGGGGAGCGGCGCGCGTAGGACCAGCGTCTTGCCGGTTCCGGGATGCATGAGGGAGAGGTGCCCGGCGTGGAGCATCACCCTTCCCGGCTGGCGCGTCATCCTCGAACTCTCCTTCCAGCCATAGGCCACGTCGCCCAGCAGGGGATGCCCCAGCGAGGCCATGTGCACGCGTATCTGGTGGGTCCTTCCCGTGTGCAGCGTGCACGCGACGAGCGCCGCCAGGTCACCGTAGCGCTCGACAAGCTCCCAGTCCGTCCAGGACGCGCGGCCGCCGTGCGCCTCCTCCACGACCGCCATCTTGTGCCGCTGCCTGACGTTGCGCCCGATCGCCTTGTGGATCGTGCCGCTCATCAGGCGCGGGACGCCGGCGACGAGCGCGCGGTACTCCTTGACGACCGTGCGCTCCGCAAACTGCCTCGCCAGCTCGCGGTGCGCCTGGTCCGTCTTGGCGACGATGATCACCCCGGAGGTCTCCCGGTCCAGGCGGTGGACGATGCCGGGGCGCTCCACGCCCCCGATCCCGCTCAGGCTTCCCGCGCAATGGGCGAGCAGGGCGTGGACCAGCGTGTCCTCCCTCGTGCCCGCCCCCGGGTGGACCACCATCCCCGCGGGCTTGTCTATCGCGAGAAGCCACCTGTCCTCGAAGAGGACGTCGAGGTGGATGTCGACCGCCCTAAGCGCGGCCGTCCTGACCTCGGGAAAGGAGAACTCGAGCACGTCGCCCGCGCGCACCTTGGCGGAGCGCTCGATCGCCTGCCCGCGCAGCGCGACCAGGCCCGCGTCGAAGGCCCTCTGGAAGGCGACCCGGCTGTGGTCGGGAAACGCCGTTGCGAGCGCCTTGTCCGCGCGCATGTGCCGGACGCCGTCGGGAATCGCGTGCGTCAGGGGCGCGCTCACGTTCCTGAAAGCCGCTCGATCTCCGCGAGCCAGGCGCGCCTGTCGGCCCCGGAGATGTCGGCCACGGACCAGCCGTTCCTGGCGACCTGGGCAAGCTCGGCGCGCGTGAACCCGGCCTCCGACGCGAGCGCCGCGTACTCCTCGTTCAGCGAGTTGGCGAAGCAGAGGGGGTCGTCCGTGCTGACGGTGCAGTTGACCCCCGCCTGCATCAGCCGGCGTATCGGATGCGACGCGAGGTCCGGGACGACGCGGAGCCCGACGTTGCTCAGCGGGCAGATGTCGAAGGTGACCCCGCTGTCCGCGGCGAGCCTGACGACCGCGGGGTCCTCGACGGAGCGGACCCCGTGCTGGACCCGGCGGACGCCAAGCTGCTGGATCGCCTCGCGGACCCGCGCCGGCCCGTCGAATTCGCCGGCGTGGCACTTCGTGACCTTTCCCGCCCTCCTCATCCGCTCCCATATGTCGAAGGCCCACGGCTCCGTCGGCATCTGCTCGAACCCGTGCAGGTCGACGCCGGAGAGGGCGTCCCAGTCCTCCATCCCCTCGATCGTCTCGCGAAGCGGGCCGTCGTAGGCGTTGCGCAGCATCCCCGCGAAGACGCGCACCTCGAGGCCGGGAGGCGCAGCGGAAAGGATCGCGTCCACGATCACTGGGCCGGGCACGCGGATGAATTCCGTGACGTGCAGGTGGAAGCTGGTCTCGACATACCGCACGTTCTGCCGGATGTGCCCCGCGAATATCACCCGGGCCGCCTCGTGGTAGCGCTCCGCGGTGGTGAACCAGGGAAGCGCGTGGCGCAGGAGCGTCTGCTCGAAGTCGGGGAACGTGGGATACCGGTGGGACCTGCGGCGGAACTCGGGGTCCGCGGGGTACGTGGCGGGGTCCAGCGTCCTCAGGAGCTCGTGGTACGGCAGCGCGCCCTCGATGTGGAGATGGGTCTCGGTCTTCGGGAGCGCCTGGATGAAGGTGTCCAGCGATCCCGGCGGGGCGGAACTCATCGGCGCCATCAGGCCCCGCCCGCCAGGAGGTAATCAGGATTGAGCCTGTGGAGCGACCTCGGGACGAAGAGCCCGTCCCTGCGGATCAGCTTGCCGTCGAACCAGATCTTCCCGCCGCCGTACTCGGGCCGCTGGATGCAGACCATGTCCCAGTGGACCTGGGACTTGTTGCCGTTGCCGCACTCCTCGTAGGCCTGGCCCGGCGTGAAGTGGAAGGAGCCGGCGATCTTCTCGTCAAAGAGGATGTCGCGCATCGGCTCGAGGATGTGCGGGTTGAACCCGATCGCGAACTCGCCCACGAACCGGGCGCCCGCGTCGCTGTCGAGGACCTCGTTGAGCCGCCGCGTGTTGCTGGAGGTGGCCTCGACAATGCGGCCCTTCTTGAACACGAGGCGGATGTTGTCGAACGACGACCCGAGGTAGACGGACGGCGCGTTGTACTGGACGACGCCCTCCACGGAGTCCCTCACGGGGCAGGAGAAGACCTCCCCGTCGGGGATGTTGTACTGCCCGCCGCATTCCTTGGCGCCGATCCCCTTGATCGAGAACCGCAGGTCGGTCCCGGGGCCCGTCACGTGGACCCGGTCGGTCTTTCGCATCAGCTCCGCGAGGGCCTTCATTCCGGGCTTCATCCGCGCGTAGTCGAGCGTGCAGACCCTGAAGTAGAAATCCTCGAAGGCCTCGGTGCTCATCGACGCCTGCTGGGCCATCGCCGGCGTCGGCCACCTGAGCACGACCCACTTCGTCTTGTTCACGCGGTGGTCGATGACGGGCTTCATGAGCCGGCTGACAAGCTGCACCCTCTGCGAGGGCACGTCCGCCGCCTCGAAGATGTTTTCCGAGCCCCGGAGGGCGATGTACGCGTTCATCTGCCTCATCCGCGCCAGCTCGACCTCGGAAAGGGGCCCGTACTGGGCCTCCTCGGCCCCGATCGCCATCTCCCTGGAGACGCGGGCCCGGTGGATCTGCACGTACGGGAGCGCGCCCCTCGCGCGCGCCGCCCGGATGAGGGCGATCACCATGGCGTCCGGGACGTCGAAGGCGTCGACGAGGACCCTCTCCCCCTTCTTGAGGTTGGTCGAGAAACCGGTGAGGCCCTCCGCCAGCTGGGTGAATCGCGGGTCGATGATCATGTGGGATTTCCAATAACGCCCGTCGGGGCCCGCCCCGCAAGTGTGTTTTGGGGGAAGCAGATCCGGCCCACCGCCTCGTCGAAGTCCGCGGCGCCCCTGATGATCTCGATCTCGAGGCGCAGGTAGTAGATGGGAAGCGGGCTCCCCGCGGCGTCGGAGATCCGCACCGCGTCCTTTTCCGTCGTGACGAGGCACTCCGCGTGCTCGCGCTCGGCCGAGTCGTAGAGGTCCTCCAGGTCCTCCGGCGTGTAGCGGTAGTGGTCCAGGTACCGTTCCCGGCCCACGAGGAGCGCCCCCAGGTCCCGGAGGAATTTCTCGAAGCTCTCGGGGGTAGCGATCCCGCAGAAGGCGTAGACCCTGCGGCCCTTGATCCAGGAAAGCGGCTCGCGGCCGGCCGCCGCGCCCGGCTTCGCGTCCATCCGCTGCAGGTACTGGGGCCTGTGCGCGCACTCGATGACATCGGCGTCGGGCTTGTGCCGGGCGATGAGCGCCTCGAGCTCCGGGTCCCGCCTGCCGTTCGACTTGGTGAGAAAGATGTAGTTCGCCCTCCTGAGGTGCTTCACGGGCTCGCGCAGGATCCCCCGCGGGAGAAGATGCCCGTTTCCGAAGGGATTGGTCTTGTCGACGAGGAGCAGGTTGAGCCGGCCCTTGAGCGGGAGGTACTGGAAGCCGTCGTCGAGGACCAGCGTGTCGCATCCGAATGTCTTTATCGCGTAGGCGCCCGCCTTCACCCTGTTCTTGTCGACCAGCACGACGACGCCCGGCAGGTTGCGCGCGAGCATGAAGGGCTCGTCGCCCGCCTGCTCGCTGTCCAGCAGCACGGTCTTGCCGTCGCTCACGACCCGCGGCGGCGGCTCGTCGGTGTGGGTGATCCCGTACCACGCCTTCTTCCAGAAGGGGGGCGCCTTGCTCTTGTAGCCCCGGCTCAGGATCGCCACCTTGCGCCCGCGGTCCCTGAGCGCCCGGGCGAACATCTCCACCACGGGCGTCTTTCCCGTCCCGCCAACCGTCAGGTTGCCCACCGCGACGACGAGGCAGCCCAGGGGATGGTCGCGGAAGATCCTGTTGCCATAGAGCCACAAGCGGAGCTGGACGGCGCAGCTGAATAGCCACGAGAGCATCTGCAGGAACACGCCGAAGATGGCGGCGCCCGTGTCGGCGCGCCGCCCGAGCACGACGTCAACCGTGTACAGTTCGAAGTTCTGGAATTTTCGTTTGAGCCAGGAAAGCGCCATGGGGAGGGGCCGGATCAGGTCCCCGGGGGAATGAAGGTTGACGCCGCGGGCTGCGTAAACTGTTTTCAACAGTTCACGCGGACCCATCATGGCCTACAAACTCTTCATTCCCGGTCCAACGGCCGTCTCCGAGAAAACCCTCCATGCGATGGCGCAGCCCATGATCGGGCACCGCAGCGCGGACTTTGTCGCGCTCTACAGGTCCCTGCAGCCCGACCTCCAGTCGCTTTTCGGCACCACGGACCCCGTCTACCTGTCGACCAGCAGCGCCTGGGGCGTGATGGAGGGCTCAATCCGCAACGTCGTCAAGAAGCGGGTGCTCAACTGCATGAACGGGGCGTTCTCGGACAAGTGGAACGACGTCGCCCTGCGCTGCGGCAAGCAGGCCACCGCCCTGAAGTTCGAGTGGGGCCAGCCGATCGATCCCGAGGCCGTGCGGCGCGAGCTGGCCACGGGCGGCTACGACGCCGTCACCCTCATCCACAACGAGACGTCGTGCGGGTGCATGAGCGACCTTTCCGCCCTGATGGCGGTGATCCGCGGCTTCCCCGAGGTCATCTCGATCGTCGACACCGTGAGCTCCTTCAGCGCGATGCCGATCCCGAAGGACAAGCTCGGGATCGACATCATGATCACCGGCTCGCAGAAGGCCCTCGCGCTGCCGCCCGGCCTCTCGCTCGTCTCCGTCTCCAAGCGCGCGCTCGAGCGGGCCTCGGAAATCTCGGACCGCGGCTACTATTTCGACCTCCTCGAGTTCCAGAGGAACCACGAGAACGGGATGACCCCGAGCACCCCGATCATCCCGATCATCTACGCGCTCAAGTCCAAGCTGGAGGACATCAAGGCCGAGGGCGTCGAGGTCCGCTACGCGCGCCATGCCCGGCTGAACAAGGCCGTCCTCGACTGGGGGCTGGCCAAGGGCTTCACGCTCTTCCCGAGGGAGGGGCACGGATCCATCACGCTCAACTGCTTCTCGAACAACCTGGGCTACGACCTCGCCGCCCTGAACAGGATCCTCAAGGCCAAGCACCAGCTCGTGATCGACGGCGGCTACGGCAAGCTCAAGGGCCAGACGATGCGCATCTCGAACATGGGCGACGAAACCGACGCCACGATCGCCGGCCTGATCAAGGCGCTCGACAGCGCGCTTGCGGAGACCCCAAAAACCGGGGCCTGAAGGCCGCGCCGGAAAAACAAAACCTTGAAATCCCCGCTTGCGGGGCCTATCGGCTCGCGGCTCATGAAGTCACTCATCATCGCGGAGAAGCCGTCCGTCGCAGCGGACCTTGCCCGCGCCCTCGACAAGATCCCCAAGAAGGGGGACCACTTTGAGAACCACGACTACGTCATCTCGTCGGCCGTGGGCCACATCGTCGAGCTCCAGATGCCGGAGGACATCGACAAGAAGAAGTACGGGTTCTGGCGGCTGGAGGCGCTGCCGATCATACCGGAGAAGTTCGAGCTCAAGCCGATCGAGGAGTCGAAGGCGCGCTTCGACCTCCTGAAGAAGCTGCTTGGGCGCAAGGATATCGAGCTGGTGATCAACGCCTGCGACGCGGGCCGCGAGGGGGAGCTCATCTTCACGTACCTCTACCAGCTGACCAAGTGCAAGCTGCCCGTGAAGCGGGCCTGGATGCAGACAATGACGCAGGAGGGGATACGGGAGGCGTTCCGCAACCTGCGGGAGGGGTCGGAGATGCGCGGCCTCGCCGACGCAGCCCGGTGCCGCAGCGAGAGCGACTGGCTTATCGGGATCAACGGAACGCGGGCGCTGACGAAGCGCATGTTCGGGTCGCGCGCGGGAAACGTCGCCTCGGTCGGGCGCGTCCAGACGCCCACGCTCGCGATCGTCTACGCGCGCGAGCTGGAGATACGCAACTTCAAGCCGCGCGGGTTCTGGAGGGTGACCGCCGAGTTCGAGGTCGCCAGGGGCGCCTACCAGGGCGTCTACCAGAGGCCCGACTTCAAGCGGTCCGAGGGGGACGAGCACGACCGCATCGACCGCATCTGGGACAAGGCGCGCGCCGAGGCGGTCTATGCCGCGTGCTCGGGAAAGCCGGCCGCGGACGTGACGGAGGAAAAGAAGGCCAGCACGCAGGCCTCGCCGAGGCTCTACGACCTGACGACCCTCCAGCGCGAGGTGAACAACCGGTTCGGCCTGTCCGCGAGGCGCACCTCGCAGATCGCCCAGGCCCTCTACGAGCGGCACAAGATGATCACCTATCCGCGCACGGACTCGCGCGCGCTGCCGGAGGACTACATCCCGACCTGCAGGCAGGCGCTCTCCAATCTTAGGGGCGACCTCGCCGGCCACGCGGCCAGGGTGCTCGAGGAGGGATGGCTGGGGCCGAACAAGCGGATCTTCAACAACGCCCAGATCTCCGACCACTTCGCGATCATCCCGACGGTCGAGGAGCCCAAGCAGCTCGAGGACATGGAGGCGAAGATCTACGACATGATCGCCCGGCGCTTCGTCGCCGTCTTCCATCCGTCCGCCGAATTCGACATCACCACGCGCATCAGCACGGTCGGGGGCCACGGCTTCAAGACCGAGGGAAAGGTGCTGACCTCGCCGGGCTGGCTCGCCGTCTACGGGAAGACCACGGTGGAGGACGACTCGCCGGATTCGAGGGCGCTCCCGGCGCTCGACCCGGCGGACGGCGCACCGCCCCGCGCGAGGACCACCGAGGCGCAGCTCCACGAGGAGGCGACCAAGCCGCCGCCGCGCTACACGGAGGCCACGCTGCTCTCGGCCATGGAGGGGGCGGGAAAGCTCGTGGAGGACGAGGAGCTTGCCGAGGCGATGAAGGAGCGTGGGCTCGGCACGCCGGCGACGCGAGCCGACACGATAGACGGGCTCATCAACACCCGCTACGTCGAGCGCCAGCAGCGCGAGCTCGTGCCGACCGCGAAGGCCGAGCAGATCCTCCAGTTCCTGACCGCCGTCAAGGCCGAGGAGATCACCAGCCCCGCAATGACCGGCGAATGGGAGTTCAAGCTCCGCCAGATGGAGCATGGGAAGTTCCCGCGGGAGAAGTTCATGGCGGAGGTCATCGACACGACCAAGGGAATCGTCAAGCGAGTGAAGACCTTCGAGGAGGACGATTCCGCGGCGCGCGAGACCGACATCCCCTCCCCGACCGACGGCAAGTTCCTGATCGAGACCCTCCGCGGGTACAAGTCGAGGGACGGCGAGCTGACGATCTACAAGGTCATCGGCAACCGAAAAATGGAGGAATCCGAGGTGCGCGACCTCCTGGCAAAGGGCCAGATCGGCCCGCTCGACGGGTTCCGCTCCAAGGCGGGCAGGCCCTTCAGCGCCGTGCTCCGCTACAACAAGGAGGAGAAGAAGGCCGAGTTCCTGTTTGACGGCCAGAGGGACGCCTCGGGGGCGATCAAGATCGACTTCACGGGCCTGCAGCCGGTGGCGGACGCGCCGGCGGCGCGCTTCGGGCCCGGCGCCCAGGTGTATGAGACCCCCCAGAGCTACGTCGTCAGGCGCATCGAGAACGGCGAGGACAAGATCCTGTCCCGGTGCTCGCGCCGGATCCTGTCGCGCGACATTCCGCGCGAGCAGTTCCAGAAGATGCTGGAGACCGGCAAGACCGACCTGCTCGACAAGTTCTGGAGCCTGCGCACCCGCAGGCCCTTCAGCGCGTTCCTCGCGCTCAAGGAGGACGGAAGCACCGGCTTTGAGTTCGCCCCGCGGCCCCCGAAGGACCCGAACGCGCCCGCTCGGGGCCGCAAGCCGAGGAAGAAGGCGCCGGAGGCCGGGACGCCGGAATCCTCGTAAGGGGGAAACCTTCGCCGGCGCGCCGCGTCTATACATCCCTGTAGCCCAATTGAAATCCGCAAAGAACAGCCTGATCGCAGTCCTGGCCATAGCCGTGTTCGCGGTGGCGGCATTGGCATGGCACCAGTATCGCGAGCTCATCAATCTGCGTGCACAACTCGCTGATGGAGATAATGCTACGCTAAAGAAGCAGCTGGCCGACGCCCGCAAGACGATCAAGTCGCTGCAGGACCGCATCGCCGCGATGCGCGGCCGGCGCGGAGCCGGCGGGGACGTGGCGGGCGACGGAGCCGACGGGGACAACGCGGCAAACGGGGCCGGGAGAGGCCGGGGCGGCCGGTTCGGGGCGTTCGGGGAGCTTGCCGGGAACCCTGAGTTCCAGCGCCTCCTTGCGATCCAGATGAAGGGCCGCATCAGCCAGACGTACGGCCCGCTTTTCAAGGCCTTGAACCTGAGTCCCGACCAGCTGGCGCAGTTCCAGTCGCTCCTGGCCGACAAGCAGCAGTCCCTCATGGATGTCATGCAGGCGGCGCGGGAGCAGGGAATCAACCCGAGGAGCGATCCGGCCGGATTCCAGGCGCTCGCAAACCAGGCCATCGCCCAGGTTGACGCGAGCATCCAGCAGACGCTGGGCGACGCGGCCTTCCAGCAGTACCAGCAGTTCCAGCAGACGCTCCCCGAGAGAAACGTCGTCAACAGCCTTCAGCAGCAGCTCAGCTACACGCAGACGCCGCTCACCGATGACGAGGCCAGCCAGATGGTCGCGCTCCTCGCCCAGAACCAGCCCCAGAGGGCGGGCAACGGGACCTCGGGCACGACGAACGGCGGGGACGCGGGCCCGGGCATCATGAGCCTTGTCAACGGGGGCGGCAACGCGCGGGTCACGAACGACGCGATCACCCAGGCCCAGGGGGTCCTCTCGGCGCCCCAGGTCAGCGCGCTCCAGCAGATCCAGCAGCAGCAGCAGGCCCAGCAGCAGATGCAGCAGCTCATGCGTTCCGCCAACCAGGGAACCAGCGGCCAGTCGGCCGCCCCGCCCGCCACGGGCACGGGCGGCGGCAAGGGCTAGGCTCGGCGTCGGCGGAATAAACACTTGTCGGCCCCGCGATCGGCGGCGTAGGTTGGTCGCTTATGATCGTAACCACGGCCCAGCTCTACAGGCACGCCTATGGCAAGTACGCCGTCGGCGCCTACAACATCAACAATGCCGAGCAGGCCATGGGGCTGTTCCGGGGCTGCATCCAGTCGCAGGCGCCGTTCATCATCCAGATTTCCAAGGGGGCCCGGAAGTACACCGACAAGCGGATGCTTGAGGCGATCATACGCGCGGCGGCCGAGATCTTCCCGGACGCGATCTTCGCGGTGCACCTGGACCACGGGGACGAGGAGACGTGCTATGACTGCATCAAGTCGGGGTTCTTCAGCTCCGTCATGATCGACGCCTCGCACGAGCCGTTCGACAAGAACGTCGAGATCACGAAGCGCGTCGTCGGCGCCGCGCACAAGCAGGGGCTCTCCGTCGAGGCCGAGCTCGGCATGCTCGGGGGGGTCGAGGAGGACATCAAGGTGGAGGACGGCCATGCGACCCTCACGAACCCCGCCGAGGCCCAGGACTTCGTCGGGAAGACCGGCTGCGACTCCCTCGCCTGCGCGATCGGCACCAGCCATGGCGCCTACAAGTTCAAGGGGCGCCAGTCCCTGCATTTCGACGTCCTCAGGAAGATCCAGGTCCTCCTGCCGGGTTTTCCGCTCGTCATGCACGGCTCGTCATCGGTCCCGAAGGAGGAGGTGGACCGGATCAACGCGGCAGGCGGCAAGATGGCCGACGCCGTGGGCGTTGACCCCAACGAGTACCTGCCCGCGGCGAAGCTCGGCGTCGCCAAGGTGAACATCGACACGGATGGCCGGCTTGTCTGGACGCGTGTCCATCGCGAATTCTTCCGGGACCACCCGGCGGAGTTCGACTTCCGGCCGCCTGGCAAGATCTTCATCGACGAATACGCGAAGTTCATCGCAAGCCGAAACGAGAAGCTCGGCTCGGCGGGAAAGCTCGCGGAACTGCGCGCGTCGCTCGGTAAATAACCCAGCCGGAATCCTCGCATTCCTGCCATCAGCAGAAGCCGCGTTGCCTCCGGGCCGATGATCCGCAACGGGAAGCCGGGAGGCGGGGTCCGCCAGCGGGGCGATTTCGGCGCCCGGCCGGCGCGCGCATCAGGACCCGGGCTGCCCCTCGTTGACGAAAGGCCATGAGCGACCCGCTGATCACCCCGCGCAACCCCTTCCTCGAGCTCTTCCTGGTCTCGGTTGTCACGCTGGCCGTCGGATGGAGCTACCTGCACGACGCGGTGCTGGTCGAGGGGCAGCTGACCAGCCGCACGCCGCCGGGCTACTACGGCCTGCTCACCGAGGCGCTCATGGAGCGTCATTTCAACCTGAACGTCGCGACCGATCCCCTGCTCCTGCGGCTCGCGAACCCGTACGCCGGCGCCCAGGGGGCCGTGCGGCCGAACGACATGAGTTTCTACCAGGGAAAATTCTACATCTATTACGGGATAACGCCCGCCCTCATCCTGATGGTGCCCTGGAGGATCCTCGCCGGCACCTACCTCAGGGAGATAGCCGCCACGGCCATTTTCTGCTTCGCGGGCTTCCTGCTCTGCGCGTGGTGGCTCGTGGGTGTCAGGCGCCGGGTGTTTCCGCAGGTGTCCCCGTGGTGGACGTTTCTCGCGCTGCTCGTGATGGGCTTCGGCTCGCCGACCTTCTTCCTGAGCAACAACCCCACCTTCTACGCGGTCCCGATCAGCGCGGCCTTCTTCTGCCTGATGGCCGCCGTGGTCCTGGTCGATCGCACCCTGCGCGCCGCAAGCCTCGGCCGCGCGCTCCCGTGGCTCGCCGGGGCGAGCCTCGCCCTGGGCCTCGCGGTGGGCGCGCGCCCCCACTACGTCGTGTGCGTGGGGCTCCTCGCGCTCCCCGCCATCTGGCTTTGGTCGCGGCTTCCGCCCGCGGTCCTCGGCCGCCGGCCGCGCAAGAGGATCTGGGTCGCCGCCTTCCTGCCGGCCGCTGTCGTGGGAGCCGGGCTCGCCTACTACAACTTCAGCCGCTTCGGCAACCCGCTGGACTTCGGGATCCAGTATTCGATGGCATCGGGCGACCTGCGCGGCGCGCACCTGATGGGACTGGATGCCTTCTCGAGGGACCTGCACACCTACCTCCTCGGGCCGGCGAGCCTTGTCCGCTACTATCCGTTCTTCCGCTCGAGCGGCCTGCCGTTCGGCGTGCTGCTGTACCTGACGCTGGCGGCCGCGGTCGTCCTTTTCCCGGCCACCCTGCTGCGCAGCTCGCTTGCGGGCGACCCGGTCTGGAGCGTCGGCGGGCTATTCATCCTGGGGGCGGCCCTGGCCAACCTTGCGGTCCTCTGCACGTGGACGCTCGGCGGCGTGGACCGCGACCTCATAGATTTCGTGCCCACGGCGCTGCTGCTCGCGTGCGGGGTCCAGTTCGCCGTCGCCGACACCGCGGCCCCGTGGCCCGCCTTCGTTCGCTGGCCGATTGTGGGCGCGATGCTTGCCGCCGCGCTGTGGACGCTCGCAAACGGGACGTGCTTTGGCATCGCGACCCGGGTCCCCACGCCCTTCCGCGCCCGGCTCGAGCGTGTTTCCGACAGGCTCGTCTATGCCGCCGAGAGGTGGACCGGCAGCGTCCAGGGTCCGCTCGAGCTCAAGGTCAGGTTCCCGCAGGGAGCCGTCGGGCGCCGCGACCCGATCGTCACCACCGGCAACCTTGTCGGGACCGGCGACATCGTTTTCGCACTCTACACCGACGACAGCCACATCCAGTTCGGCTTCTTTCATCTCGGCGCCGCGGGCCCGGTCGGTGCCCCTGTCGCCGTCGACTACCGGGTGCCCCACACGCTCACGGTGGAGCTGGGATCGCTGTATCCTCCCCGGCGCCATCCGATGTTCGATTCGTGGACGGACGATCAGGTGGCCGCGCTGCGCCGCCATCTTGAGGTCAAGCTCGACGGCCAGAGCGTGCTTCGCGCCGCCGTCGACGCCTACACCTTGATGCCGGACGGGGTCCGCGTGGGCGAGAATGGCCTCGCCGCCGACGTGAGCGCCCCGGTGTTCAGGGGGGTGATCCTGGAGGAGCACAGGCTCGGCCTGCCGCCGCCGACGTCGGTTGACGCGTATCCCGGGGGACCCGTGCAGCCCCGCCCGCCGTAGTCTCCCATTGTAGGCGCAAACCAGCCCCTGGTCAGCACCGGCCACCAGGGGGCCGGCGACCTTCTCAACGTGGAGATGCTCGCGGGCGGCTTCGTGCGCTTCCAGCACGACTGCTGGAACAGCTCGGATGTCGTCTCGGACCCGCTTCCGACGGACATGAAGGCGGAGCACGTCGTGGACATCGAGATGGGCTCGCTCTACAGCAATCCCCAGCAGGTCGTGTCGGAGGCCCAGCGGCGCCGCACCGCCGCGTCGAGGTCAGGCTCGACGGCAGCGTGGTGCTCGAGGCCGAGGAGCCGGTGGAAACGGCCTCATCGCAGGAGATCTCCGTCGGCCACAACCATGTCAACACCACCAACTGCCTGCGGACATGCAGCGGGCAGATCAGCGACGTGCGCAGGCTCGCGTGGTGAGCGCCCTCAGGGCAGCCAGGGGAACCTGCGCGCGTCCGGCTTGCGCTTCTCGCGCTGCGCCGAGTGGAACTCCCTCGCCTCCCCGCTCATGTAATAGAGGAGCGTGGCGTTGCCCGCCAGCTCCTGGATCCCCGCCTGGCCGTCCAGCTCAGCGTTGAAACCGCTCTTGAGGAGCCTGATCGCGAGCGGGCTCTTCTGGAGGATCTCGTTCGCCCAGGCGACGCCCTCCTCCTCCAGCGCCGCCACCGGGACCACCGCGTTGACGAGACCCATCTCGAGCGCCTGGGCGGCGCCGTAGCGCCGGCAGAGGAACCAGATCTCGCGAGCCTTCTTCTGGCCGACGACGCGCGCCAGGTAGCTCGCCCCGAACCCCCCGTCAAAGCTGCCCATGGCGGGCCCGACCTGCCCGAAGATGGCGTTATCGGCCGCGATCGTCAGGTCGCACACGACATGGAGCACGTTGCCGCCGCCGATCGCATAGCCCGCCACGAGCGCGATCACGACCTTGGGCATCGACCGGATGAGCCTCTGGAGGTCGAGGACGTTGAGTCTCGGGACGCCGTCCTCTCCGACGTACCCCGCGCTGCCGCGCACGCCCTGGTCGCCCCCCGAGCAGAAGGCGTACTTCCCGTCCGTATGGGGCCCGGCGCCCGTCAGGAGCACCACCCCGACGGACGGGTCCTCGCGCGCGTCCGCGAACGCGGCCATCATCTGCGTGATGGTCTCGGGCCTGAACGCGTTCCGCTTGGCCGGCCTGTTGATCGTGACCTTCGCGATTCCGTCAGCCTTCTGGTAGAGGATGTCGGAATAGGAGCCGGCGGATTTCCACTTGGGAGTCATGGGCGGGTCCGTTGTCTACGCCTACCTGGAGACGGAAGCAAACGCCTCCTTGCGCCAGGCCGCGTCCCTCTTGCGGTCGGTCCGCAGCTCGAGGACCCGGATCCCGGCCGCCGGAAGCGCGGATATCAGGGACTCGAAGTGGGACCAGTCCTCCACGTGGGTGTGCCCGACGCCGTGCGCCGCGCACAGGCGCGCGAAATCGACCTCCTGGGGCGTGGCGAAAAACTCCTCGAAGATCGGGTCGAACTGGGCGACCGGAAGGTGCTCGAATATCCCGCTCCCCCGGTTGTTGATGAGGACGACGGTGAGGCTGCCCTTGAACCTGGGCGCAATCAGGAAACCGTTGGAGTCGTGCAGCAGCGCCAGGTCGCCCGTGAGAAGGACGGAGGGGGCGGCCCCGTGCGCGGCGCCAAGGGCGGTCGAGAGCGTGCCGTCGATCCCGTTCGCGCCCCGGTTGAAATGGACCCGGATTCCCCGGTCGTTGGCCGGCCACACAAATTCCATGTCCCGGACCGGCATGCTGTTCGCCACCGATACCGTCGATTGCGGGGGCAGGTGGCGGCCCAGGAGCCAGGCCGCCTTGGGCTCGACGAGTGCCTCCTCGGCCGCCAGGCAGGTGTCGAGCTCCGCGCGCGCGCGCTCCTCGTAGCGCGCCCAGAGGCGCTCGTAGCCGTTCGGGGCGTCGGCCACCGGCAGGCCGAGCGCGAGGGCATCGAGCGGCATCACGATCCTGCGCGCCGGGGTGTGCAGGGCGTCGCGGTTGTCCGGGCGCTCGGTCGCGAAGAGAACGGGCGCGCCGCTCGCCTCTATCCAAGTCCGCAGCACCTTGCTCGTCGTCCACTCCCCGAGGCACAGGACCCACTCCGGCCTGAGCGATTCCGCCGCGGGGGCGCCGCGCAGGACGGCGTCGTAGCGGGTCACCAGGTGGGGAACCGCCGCGGCATGGTTGCGGACGGGCGAGAGCCCGTCCGCCAGTACGGGCCAGCCCAGCCGGCGCGAGATCTCGCCGACCGCAGCCGAGTAGGCCGCCGGATCCGCGCAGCAGACCGGGCCGGCGACGATGATGCCGTGGACCGAATGGGAGAACACGGGGATCTCCGAGACGGCCGCGACCGGCACCGGCGGCGAGACGTGGTCGAAGAACAGCTCCCAGTCGATGCCGGACGCGAAGGCCCCGGTCGCGCCTCCGTCGTCCGTCGGCACGAGGGGGTCCCGAAAGGGCGCGTTCAGGTGGACCGGCCCCGCAAGGGGCGCGAGCGCCCGCTCGACCGCATGGGCGACCGTCTGGCGCAGGTAACGCAGCAGCGGGGCGGTCGCCTCGGGGACCGCGAGCTCGTGATGGAAGCGGACAAAGGAGCCATAGAGCCTGTGCTGGTCGATCGTCTGGCCCGACGCGCAGTCCCGCATCTCGGGGGGCCGGTCGGCGGTGAGGACGACCAGCGGGACCCCGGCCTCGTGGGACTCGATGACCGCCGGGAAATAGTTGGCGCCCGCCGTCCCGCTCGTGCAGAGCAGGGCGACCGGCCGCATGTCCTGCTTGGCCATGCCGAGCGCGAAGAAGCTCGCGGAGCGCTCGTCGAGCACCGGGATCGCCTCGATTCCGGGGTGGCGCGCGAACGCGAACGCAAGCGGCGTGGACCGGGAGCCCGGGGAGATCACCGCCCTCGTGACGCCCGAGCGGAAAAGCGTCTCGGCCACCACGCTTCCCCAGAGGGCGTTCACATTGCGGAAGTCGAGCGCGGGCGGGTTCATGGCGCGGGCCGGGGCGTCATGCGCCGAGCAGGGCGTCCTGCATCGCCCCGAACTTGAGCTCGGTCTCGGCAAACTCCGTCTCGGGCGAGGATCCGGCGACGATCCCCGCGCCGGCGTACATCCGCGCCCGCGGCCCGTCGATGAGCGCCGAACGCAGGCCCACGATGAATTCGCCGTCGCCCCTCGAGTCGATCCACCCGAGCGCCCCTCCGTACAGGCCCCGGGGAAAGGCCTCGAGCTCGCCGATCGCCGGGACGGCCAGCTCACTCGGGTTGCCGCCGACCGCGGGGGTCGGGTGGAGCCTGCCAAGCATGTCGAGGAGCCTGACGCCCTTGGGCAGCCTCGCCTCGACCGGGGTGTGGAGGTGCTGGACGTTTGAGAAACGCCTGAGGAGGGGCCGAGCGGAGTACTTCGGGTCGAGCCCCAGCGGCGCCAGCCTGCGGAGGATCGAGTCGAGGACGATCCGCTGCTCCCTCAGGTCCTTTTCGCTGCGAAGGAGGCGGTTGCCGAGCGCCGCGTCCTCGCTCGCGGTCGCCCCCCGGCCCGCCGATCCGGCCAGCGCCTCGGTGTGCGCCACGTGGCCCTCGACGCGCAGGAGGAGCTCCGGGCTTGCGCCGATGAAGCTCTGGCCCCGGCCGTTCGCGACGGAGAACGAATTGCAGTCGGGGAAACGCTGGCGAAGCCCGTTGAGCAGCCTGAGCGGGTGGAACGGCGCCGACGCCCTGACGTCCTTCGCCCGGGCGAGGACGACCTTCTCGAACTCCCCCCGCGAGATGCGCCCGACCGCGCGGCTGACAGCGCTCTCATAGCCCCTGCGCCCGCCCACCTCGTCGACGGACGATGCGGGCCCGGGCAGCCCCTCCGAGAACTCGGGCGAGCTGAAGTCAAACGAGCGGAACTTGGAATGCGCCCTCCACACCCTCGCGGCGAGCGCGTCGACCGGCGAATCACCCTCCACGAGCAGGTTGGCCACCGCCGTCGTGCGGCCGTCCCGGTGGGCCACCTGCCAGCGGGGCACGAACATGAACGCAGCCTCGAAGGGCTCGTCCGCCGCGACCGAGTCGAGGAACGAGAACGCCGCGAAGAAGTGCGGCCCGCCGAAGGGAACGTCCTGGTCCCCGACCGCAATCGCGTCGCCCAGCGCCCCGTCGATGAAACGCTGGCATTCGGCGAAGCGCCCGGGCCCGGAGGCCGTGAACTCGAGCACCGACTCCGCCCCGGCGATGGCCCACCCTTCCGACGGCCGTTCGGCGTAGAAATGCCTCTCGCCGGGCTCGAAGATCGACTCGAGGACGGCCAGCGGATCGAGCTCCTCGACCTCGATCGTGATGCTCACGAGGCAAGGGCGGCCGGACTGGGCCGCGCCGTCGCGGCATTCGGACAGGAACCCGTTGAGCGCCTCTGGGGAGGCGTTCGCGACGGGATCGATGGGAAGGATGGTCACGGGGCCTTCTCCGCCGCGGGCAGCGGCCTGGGAAAGAGCACGAGCGCCGGGGCGACCCTGGCGCCGGCCAGGCGCCCCCCCCATGCCAGCTCGTCGATCCAGGCGCCGGACGGATGGTATCCGAGGACGCCGTTGATTTTCTCCGTCGCGCCGGGCATGACCGGCCTCAGCGCCACGGAGGCCAGCCGCAGCGCCTCGGCCATCGCGGCAAGCGACGCCTGAAGGAGCGCCTTGTCGGCGGGCTCGGGGGACTTGGCGAGCTTCCAGGGCGCCCGCTTCTCGATGTACCCGTTGATGGACCTGACAAACGCGAAGAGCCGCTCCAGCCCGGCGTGGAACTGGAACTGCCCGAAAAGGGCGACGTATTCCGGGCCGGTCGCCTCCCAGGCCCTGCGCAGGTCGAGCTCCGGCTCGCCTTCCGCGCCCGCCGCGGGCACCGCGCCGCCCGCGAACCGGCCCGTCATGTTGAGCACGCGGTTGACGAGGTTGCCCAGGTCGTTCGCGAGGTCGCTGTTGTAGCGCGTGAGGAAAAGCTCCCGCGAGAAATCGCCGTCCTGGCCGACGTTCATCTCGCGCACGAGGAAATAGCGGAGCGCGTCCGCCCCGAACTCGTCCACGAGGTCGAGGGGATTGAACGCGTTGCCCGCGCTCTTGGACATCTTCGCGCCGCGCGTGAGCCACCAGCCGTGGGCGAGCACGCCCCCCGGCAGGGCGATGCCGGCTGCATGGAGCATGATCGGCCAGTACACCGCGTGCGGCGGAACGAGGATGTCCTTGCCGATCACGTGCCAGGCCGGGGGCCACACGCCGGGCTTGTCGGCGACCGCGGAGTAGTAGTTGACCAGGGCGTCAAACCAGACGTAGGTCACGAACGCCGGGTCGAACGGGAGCGGGATCCCCCATTCGAGGCGCTCCCTGGGCCGCGAGATGCACAGGTCGTTCAGGGGCTCCTTCAGGAACTCGGTCACCTGCTTCTGGCGGAAGCGCGGGAACACGAAATTCTCGTTCTTCGCGAGGAAGTCGACCAGCCATCCCTGGTAGGTGCGCAGCTTGAAGAAGTAATTGCGCTCCACGATCTGCGTCACCTCGCCGAAGATCGCCGGCCAGGAGCCGTCGGGATTGCGGTCCTTCTCCAGGAGGAACTGCTCCTGCCCGGTGCTGTAGAATCCGCGGTACTCCCCCTGGTAGATGTCGCCCCTGTCGAAGAGCCGCTGGAGGAGCTCGCGCACCACCTTCTTGTGGCGCTCCTCGGTGGTCCTTATGAAGTCGTCGTTCGAAATCAGGAGCCGCGGCAGCATCGCCCTGAACTCGGCGCTGACCTCGTCGGCAAACTGCTGGGGGTCGACTCCCATCGCCCGCGCGGTCTGCTGCACCTTCTGGCCGTGCTCGTCCGTTCCCGTCAGGAAATAGACCGTGTCGCCCATCAGCCGGTGGAACCGGGCGATCACGTCCGTGAGCACCTTCTCGTAGGCGTGCCCTATGTGCGGCGAACCGTTCACATAGTCGATGGCGGTCGTGATGTAGAAGTCGGCCATGGAGGGGCGATCCAAGCACGGTTTAGACCCGGGCCGCAAGCCACGCGGCGCACTTGGCCCAGGCGCGGCCCCGGTGCCCGATCCGGTTCTTCTTCGCGGCGGGCATCTCGGCGAGCGTCGTCTCGAAGCCGGACGGGACAAACAGCGGGTCGTAGCCGAAGCCGGCGCCGCCCCGGGGCTCGCGTGCGAGCCGGCCCGGGCAGCGCCCCTCAAAGAACCGCTCGACCCCCGCGGGGCCGCAGAGGGCGAGGACGCACACGAATTCTGCGGCGCGGAGGCCGTCAGGAACGTCCCGCATGGCCTCGACAAGCTTCGCGAGATTGGCCGCGGGGTCGCCCTTTGGGCCGGCGAAGTAGGCCGACTCGACGCCGGGGGACCCGCCAAGAGCCTCGACACAGAGCCCGCTGTCGTCGGCGAGCACCCACCCGCCCTCGGGCAGCCGGCCGAGCAGCGCGCGCGCCTTCTTCTGCGCGTTACCGGAAAACGTGCCCGCGTCCTCCGTGACCGCGGGCATCCCGCCGACATCCGCCGCGCTCGCGAACTCGATCCCCTCCCCCGCGGCCGGCGGGGCGGCCGCGACCGACTCCGCCAAGGCCCGGAATTCCGCCACCTTGTGCGCGTTACCCGAGGCTAAATAAAGTTTCATCGATCTGGATCCGATCCGGATAGACGACGCGGCCCCTCACGAGGGAATCATCGCCCAGGGTCTGGCGCCGCACGTCGGCCAGGCGGATCGACTGCGAGAGTTTCTCGGTCCGCAGCCCGCCGAGGACCGGCTTTGCGCGCTCGTCGGCGAAGAGGACCGGCGCGTGGTAGACGATAAGGTAGTCGAGCTGCCGCTCGATCAGAGTCCGACTCATCAGGTGCGAGCCTCCCTCGAACAGGACGCCGCCGATCCCCTCCTCGGCGCACCGGGCCCGGAACTGCGCAAGGGGCACGCTGCCGCTCGCCGACTCGAAGATCCACACGCCGACGCCCAGGCCGCGGAGCTTGCGGACGTACCCCTCGCCCGCGTGCTGGGTCGTCACGACGACCGTCCTCCCGGCGAATTCGTCGGAGTAGACCGCCGGCATGTTCGCGTCGACGACGCTCCTCAGGCGGCCGTCGAACACGAAGCGCGTCGGGCACTCGACGGGCCTCCCCTCGAGGCGCGAGGTGAGCCTCGGATTGTCCGCCATGAGCGTTCCCGCGCCGACAGCGATCGCGGGGAAGAGCCTGCGCCACCTGTGGACGTCCTCGCGCGCGGGCGCGCCGGTGATCCACTTGGACTCCCCGGACCGCGTCGCGATCCTCCCGTCGAGCGTCGCGGCAAGCTTCCCGGCAAGGAGCGGCGTCCTGCGGGTGATCCAATGGTTGAAGATCAGGTTCAAGTCCGAGCACTCGGACTCAAGGATCCCCGCGACCGTCTCCACCCCGGCCTCCCTCAGGACCGCAAAGCCCCTCCCCGCGTGCGCGGGATTTGGATCGGTGGCGCCGGCGACGACCCGCCTCAGGCCGGAGGCGATAATGGCCGCCGTGCAGGCGCCCGTCCGCCCCTCGGTCGAGCACGGCTCCATCGTGACGTAGAGGGTGGCCCGAGGGGCCGGCGCCCGTCCCAGCGACGCCAGGGCCACCCTTTCAGCGTGCGGGCCCCCGTCGCGCTCATGGAACCCCTCGGCCACGATCCTTCCGTCCTCAACCAGCACGGCGCCCACCATCGGGTTGGGATGGGTGCCCCCCCAGCCCCGCAATGCGTGCTCGATCGCCCGGCGCATGAACCTCTCGTGCTCAGCCGCGGACATGGGGATTGTGCTTCTTTTCCGCGCCGACCGTGGTCGGCTCGCCATGCCCGGAATACACCTTCGTCGCATCCGGCAGCGTGTAGATGCGCGACCGGATCGAGCGCTCGAGCTGCCCAGGGTCCCCGCCCGGCAGGTCCGTCCTTCCCACGCTTCCCCTGAACAGCGCGTCGCCGGAAAAGGCGGCGCCGGCGCCCGCGAAATAGAACATGAGGCTTCCCGGGCAATGCCCGGGGACATGGCTCACGCGCACCTTCTCCCCCAGGGCGTCGATGGAATCGCCGTCCTCGAGCCACCGGTTGACGACGACGGGCTCGACAGCCATCCCCGGGAAGATGAGCGGCCTCATCACCTCGGGGTTCTCGAGGAGCGGCCTGTCGGCGCAGTGGGCGGAGACCTCGGCCCCCGTCCGTCGAACGACCTCGGCCGCCCCCTGCGTGTGGTCCCAGTGCCCGTGGGTCAGCCAGAGCCGGGTCAGCCGGCAACGCTCGGCCTTGAGCACGGGCTCCACCTCCTGCCAGATCCCGTCGGGCGCGTCGACCAGGACCGCCTCGCCCGTAAGCGGCAGGGTGAGCAGATATGCGTTCGTCTGGATGGGGCCCGCCGGGAGAACGTGGACATTCACGCCACAAAGAGAGAAGTTTCCGCGGCTCCCGCAACGGCGAAAATTCACCTTCACCTTTGGCCCCCCAGCGGCTACCGATACACCCCTTTTCAATGCCGACCCTCAAGTTCGCCGTATTGGCCGGAGACTACATAGGCCCGGAGATGATGTCCGAGGCGCTGCGCGTGCTTGGGCACGTCGCGCGCCTTGAGAAGCTCACCCTGCAGCCCCACGCCGCCGACGTGGGGGGCGCCGGGATCGACAATCATGGCAAGGCATTGCCGGATAGCACATTGCAAACATGCGAGCAATGCGACGCGATCCTATTCGGGTCCGTCGGGGGCCCGAAATGGGAAAAGCTGCCCCCGAAGGACCAGCCTGAGCGCGCGGCGCTTCTCCCGCTGCGCCGGCACTTCACCCTTTTCGCCAACATCCGGCCCGGCCTGCTCTACCGCGAGCTCACGGCTGCCTCGCCGATCAAGACCGAGCGCATTCCCGACGGGATCGACATCGTGTGCATCCGCGAGCTGACCGGGGGCCTCTATTTCGGCAAGCCGAAGGAGACGACCACCCTGGCCGACGGCGACGTCCAGGCCGTGGATACGATGGTCTACCGCAGGAGCGAGATCGAGCGGGTCACAGCCACGGCGATAGCGACCGCCCGGACCCGGAAAAAAAAGCTCTGCTCGATCGACAAGGCCAACGTCCTTGAGACCTCGGTGCTCTGGCGCAAGACCGTGACCGACTACGTCGCCAGGAACGCGCCCGACATTGAGCTCAGCCACATGTACGTGGACAATGCCGCGATGCAGCTCGTCCGCAGCCCGAACCAGTTCGACGTCTTCGTGACGGAAAACATGTTCGGCGACATCCTTTCCGACGAGATGGCCGTCATCTGCGGCTCGCTTGGGATGCTCTCCTCGGCCTCCCTGGGCGCGGGGCGCAACTCCCTCGGGCTGCCGTTCGGCCTCTACGAGCCCGCGGGCGGCACGGCGCCGGACATCGCGGGCAAGGGCGTCGCTAATCCCTGCGCGCAGATCCTTTCGACGGCGCTCATGCTGCGCCACAGCTTCGGCCTCGGGGAGGCCGCGGCCCGGATCGAGGCGGCGGTCAAGAGGGCCGTCACCGGGGGCGCGCGCACGGCCGACATCGCGTTCGGCGGCGCCTCCATAGGGACCCGCGCCATGGCGGACGCGGTCATCGCGGCACTATGACGTCATCGGAGATACGCCAGTCCTTCCTCGACTTCTTCGCGGCCCGCGGCCACTCGGTCGTCCCGTCGTCGTCGCTCCTGCCCGATTCGCCCGGGCTCCTGTTCACGAACGCGGGGATGAACCAGTTCGTCCCCATCTTCCTCGGGGAAAGGGCCCCCGATGTCTCCCATTGGGCCGGCGCGAGGCCGGGAAAGGATACGCGCGCCGCCGACACACAGAAATGCATACGCGCGGGCGGCAAGCACAACGACCTGGAAGACGTCGGGTTTGACACCTACCACCACACGTTCTTCGAGATGCTAGGCAACTGGTCGTTCGGCGACTACTTCAAGAAGGAGTCGCTCGGATGGGGCTGGGAGCTGGTCACCAAGACCTGGGGCGTTCCCCCGAGGCGGATCTTCGCAACCGTGTACTCACCGGACAAGTCAAAGGGCGATCCCTCCGATTTCGACCAGGAGGCGTTCGACATCTGGACCCAGATTTTCACGAAGGCGGGGCTCGACCCGGCCGTCCACGTCGTCCGGGGCGGCAAGAAGGACAACTTCTGGATGATGGGTGAGACGGGACCCTGCGGGCCCTGCTCGGAGATCAGCGTCAACCTGCTCGCCTCCGACGACGAGGCCGCCGGCCGCAAGCTCGTCAACGCGGGGTCCCCGCGCTGCATCGAGATCTGGAACCACGTCTTCATCCAGTTCAACGCGAACGCGGACGGAACCTTCTCGCCCCTGGCGGCCAAGCACGTCGACACCGGGATGGGATTCGAGCGCGTCGCCGGGATCTCCGCGACGACGAGGGGATTCACGGACTTCTCGGGCGAGCCCTCCAACTACGATTGCGACGTCTTCGCGCCGCTTTTTGCCGAGATCGCGGTGCTCTCGGGAAGGACCTACAAGGGCACGGTCCCCGGGAAGCGCAGCGGGCTCACCGAGCAGCAACAGACCGATGTGGCGTTCCGCGTGCTCGCCGACCACGCGCGCTGCGTGTGCTGCGCCATCTCCGACGGGATACTCCCGGGAAACGAGGGCAGGAACTACGTCATCAGGCGCATCCTGCGCCGCGCCGCGCTCTATGGACGCCACCTCGGCCTCGCCACCGGCTTCTTGGAGAGGCTCGTCGACCCCGTTGTCGCGTCCCTGGGAGGGGTTTTCCCCGACTTGAGGCGGCAGGAATCCACGCTGCGCCGCGTCATCAGGTCCGAGGAGGAGAGCTTCGGCAGGGCCCTGGAGCGCGGGCTGAGGCGCTTCGACGAGGCCGCGTCGGCCGGGTCGCTTCCCGGGCCGGCCGCCTTCGAGCTGTACGACACGTATGGCTTCCCGCTCGACCTGACCCAGCTGATCGCGCAGGAGCGCGGCCTGACGGTGGACGTCGCGGGATTCGAGGCGCTCATGGGCCAGCAGAGGGAGCGCGGCCGGGCCGCCCAGAAAAGGGAGGTGATCGTCGCCGCCACGCACGGGGGCGCGCCTTCGGCGCAGACCCCGACGACCTTCACGGGATACGCGCTCGACGCGGCGAAGGGCACCCACGCGACGCTTGTCGACGTGGCCAGGTCCGAGAATGGCGTGTTTCTCGTCTTCGACCAAACCCCGTTCTACGCCGAGATGGGCGGCCAGCTGGGCGACACGGGGCACGCGCTCGCCGGTGGCAAGGCCCTCGAGGTCGTCGACACCGTCAGGGACAAGGCCGGCCGACACCTGCACAGGGTCGCCTCGGATGCCCTGGTTCCCGCCCTCGGGGCGCCGGCCGACCTTTCCGTCGACCTGCCCCGCCGGCGCGCCATCCAGCGCCATCACACGGCGACCCATCTCCTGCATTGGGCCCTCCGCAAGGTCCTCGGCACGCATGTCCGGCAGGCCGGTTCGCTCAACGCCCACGACCGGCTGCGCTTCGATTTCTCCCATTTCGAGGCGGTGACCCACGCGCAGGTCCGCGAGATCGAGGAACTCGTCAACCAGAGGGTCCTCGACAACGCCAAGGTCGAGGCCTACGAGGTGGACTTCGACAAGAAGCCCGAGGGAACCCTCGCCTTCTTCGGCGAGAAGTACGGCAAGGTGGTCCGCGTGGTCGACATCGGCGGCTACAGCCGCGAGCTCTGCGCCGGCACGCATGTCGCCACCACCGGGGAAATCGGATTCATCAAGGTCGTCCACGAGGGCGCCATCGCGGCCGGCACGAGGCGGGTGGAGGCCGTGGCGGGCGACGCGGCCCACCGCTTCGCGTTGCAGGCGTTCGACACGGTCGAATTCGCCGCGCAGAAGCTCGGCACCGCGCGCGATGCCCTCGAGAGCCGAATCGAATCCCTCCTCGGCGAGAAATCCGAGCACGAAAGGAGGCTCAGGTCATTCGAGCAGAAGGCCTCCGCAAACCTCGCCGGTGACATCGCGGCCAAGGCGGTCGCCCGTGACGGCCTCAGATTCGCAACCGCTCAGGTCTCCGTCGATTCCCCCGATGCCCTGCGCTCCCTCGGCTCCCAGGTCATCGGGCAGCTTGGCGAAGGCGTCGTCATCCTCGCCGCGGTCCTTGGCGACAAGGCCGCCGTCGTGGCCTTCTGCTCGCCGGCAGCCGCCGCCGCGGGCCACAATGCCGGAAACCTCGTAAGGGAGCTAAGCCAAAAGCTTGGCGGGAAGGGCGGCGGCAAGCCGGACTTCGCCATGGGAGGCGGCCGCGACGTCGCGAAGCTTCCTGAGGCCCTAAGCACAATCTTGCCGAGAGCCTGACCCTGGGGCAGCGTTGCCCGATGCCCACGCCCACAGGGGTCGCCATTTCGCAGCTCGACTGCATCCTCGCCTTCGACGGCAACAACCGGCTCGCCGTGCGCCGGCTGGGGCCGCGGGCGGCCCTTCCCTTCACAGGTTCCGGGTTCAACGAGGCCGTGGGGCTCCTCGAGTCCTCCTTCAGGGATCACACGCGTCCCCTGGAGCGCTTCACCGCCGAGGTCGGGGGAAGCTCCTACCGGGTCTCGTTCGCGCAGGTGGAGGGCCCTCCCTCCGATCCGGAGATCGAGATGCGCTCGGCCGAGCAGCTCGAGGCCGATCCCGGCGCGCTCGCGCCCCCGCTCGCGGGCCTGCTCGCCCGGCTCGAGCCCCATCTCATCGAGATACCCTACCTCAACCTCGGCGAGAACGACTTTATCTACAAGTTCAGGCCCGAGAAGGAGCGCAACACCGCGATCTACGCCCAGGACGCGGAGGCCGGCGCCATCTACCAGTCCCGGCTCTGCGCGGCGATCAAGGCGCTCGCCAGGCGCCACGAACGCACCGCGACGGCTCCCGTCCTTCTCGATTTCGGGGCGGTGCACTACCTCGTCCCGAGCCATTTCGGGTTCTGCCTCGGGGTGAAGAACGCGATCGAGCGCGCCTACGAGACCCTGACGGACAATCCCGGCAGGCGCGTGTTCATGCTCTCCGAGCTGATCCACAACCAGTTCGTCAACGATGACTTGATTCGCAGGGGCCTGAGGTACCTCCAGACCGACAAGGGGGTCCCCCACGCCGCCGGTCCCGGCGGCCCCGACCTGTGGGACACGCTGACGCCGGACGACATCGTGATCATTCCCGCCTTCGGCGCAACCGACGAGGACAAGCGGCGCCTCGTGAGGAAGGGTATCGCCGTGCGCCAGTACGATGCGACCTGCATGCTCGTCGAGAAGGTGTGGAAGGCGGCCCGGGCCTACGGCCGGGAGGGCTACACGGTCGTCATCCATGGCAAGCATGAGCACGAGGAGACCAAGGCGACCTTTTCCAACACCCGTCGCTATGCGCCGGCGATCATCGTGAGGAACATGGAGGAAACGCGCCAGCTGGGGGAAATCATCCTGAATGAGGACGCCGCGTCCCGCTCCCGCTTCCACGCCCTCTTTGACGGGAAATTCACCCCGGGCTTCGACGTCGAGCGCGACCTGGGCCGGGTCGCCGTCGTGAACCAGACCACGCTGCTCATGAACGAGACCCGGGAGATAATCTCCTACCTGAGGGATGTCTTCGCCCAGAAATACGGGCCCGACCTGCCGGGCGCCCCGGCGCGCGTCGGCGGGCACGACCGCAACGACACCCTCTGCTACGCGACGCAGGTCAACCAGGACGCCCTCACCCGGGCCCTCGCCGAGCCCCTGGACGCGGCGTTCGTCATCGGCGGCAAGAATTCATCCAACACGTACCAGCTCTACCGGCTCTGCGAGCAGCGCCTCGGCGCCCGAGCCTTCTTCATCCAGAGCGAGGCCAACATCCTGTCCCGAAGCGAGGCCGAGCATTACGTCTTTCCGGCTAAGGGGCGGTCGGGACCGGGGGGCCACGTGGAGCGCCGGCCGCTCTGGACGGGGGAGCAGGCCCGGCCGGGGACCCCGCCCAAGCGGATCCTGGTCACCGGGGGCGCCTCCTGCCCCGACGGGATAATCCAGCAGGTGATCTCCAGGATAAACGGCTTCTACCCGGCGGAATCGCTGCGCGGGATCGAGTCGGTCCTCGCCGACCTTTCAGGCTCCTGAGGGCCGCGCGGGCTTGCGCCGCTCAGAACCTGACCGTCAATCCCGCCTTCACACCCTCCTGGTTGCCAAAATCGATCCGGGAGGAATATGCCGAGCCCGACCCGTTCAGGCCGGACCCGCTGGGGACGGACTGGCTGTAGGCGCCCCCGCCCTGGTAGAGGTTCCCCACGTAGAAGCCCGCGGTGTCCGTGAAGTCGTATCGCACGTCCACGTCCACGTAGTAGCCGGGCATGATCTTGGTGTTCTCCTTCTGGTACAGGTCCGTGATGGGCGCCTCGCCCTCCTCGAACGTCAGGTTTTCCAGGACATTCAACTCGGATCCCGAGTAGATGATATCCGGGCCAGCGCTCACGCTGAGCTTCCACTTCGACCCGAGCGGCATGATGAGGGTCGGGCCGATGCGCAGCGTGTAGTAGGCCCCCTCGATGAAATAGCGGTTCTCGGAGTCTGTGGCCACGGTTGAGACCGTCCGGCTCAGCGGCATGTTTCCGAGGAGGATCGTCTGGTCGACCGACTGGGTGGGCGTCGTCGCGCTACCGCCCGAGACCGCCTGCCCACCGGTGGTCAGAACCGTCTGGCTGACCGTGTTGGGCGAGCTGTAGGGAGGCGCGGGAGGGACCTGGCCAAACAGGTCGTAGGTGTCGGTCAGCGTCGTCATCTGGGTCGGGACCGACGCATAGGTGCTTGAATGGATGTCCGCTATGCTGAAGCCCGCAGTGATCGCCCATTTCATGTGCTTGCCGATCTTCCCCATGTCCCTGTCCATCAATAGCTCGAGTCCGAGATTCGGCGTTCCCGTGGTCGAATGTATGCCCGTGTCCGTCACCTCGCCCGAATAGGTGTGAAACGTCAGGTCCCCGTTGGGCAGGAGCTGGCTCGCATTGTCATAGGACCAGCTGTTCGTCCTGCCGTCGGGCGGGATCGGAGAGCTCGTCGTTTCCCCCACGCCGTTGCTGATCAGGACCGTGCGCGTGTCGGGATTGACCGTCCCGTCGATATACGTGTGCGACACGTTGGGGACATTGTAATCGCTGCCGGGGTCCACGGCCGAGGGAATCACGCCCTGGCCGCTGTAGGTCGTCTTGGGACCGTTCAGGAAGAAGCGGCTGGCCAGGCTGAGCGTCGACTTGGGCACATAGGTGTACTCGTCGATCTGGTTAAAGTCCGGGATCTCCTCGGGCTGCTGCTTCTCCTCATCCGCGGCGCGCAGGCCCGCAAAGGACAGGCTGGCAACGCAAAGGGCGAATCGGAGGAATCTCATGCTTCGATGGTTGAGGGAGGTTGGACGCCAAGTCCCGGTAAAAGTTGCATCTAAATAGCGCCCGCCGACGAACCGCGTCAAGACTCATGCCCGCATTTCGTCCGACTCGGCCGCCGCCGCATCCTCGGCCTGCAGAGCCGCCGCCGCCTGGGGGTCGTTTGCGGCCTCGTCCAGCCGGTCTTTGCGCCTTCTGGCCTTGATGTCGTCCTCGCGCTGGTCGAGCTCGATCTCCCTCTCCTGCTCGGCCTGCACCTTCTCGAAAAGCCGTGTCTCGCTCTCCTCGACAAACTGCTCGCGCTCGTGCAGCGCGACCTGCGCCTCCTTGAGCGCAAGCTCCTGGCGCTCGAGCTCCGCGCGCAGCCCCTCGAGGGCCGCCCTTTCCTCGGGCGAAACATGGACGGGCGTCGACTTTCGCGAAGCCGCGACAAGCTGCTCGCGAGCGGCAAGAAGGGCCTCCGCCTCGGCAAGCTCGCGCTCATGCTCGTTGAGGCGCGCCTCCTTCTCCTGGACGATGCGCTCGCGCTCGACGAGCTTGAGCTCCAGCTGCCTGAGCGACCGCTCAAGCTCGGCTATCCTGGCGTCGTCGGCCGGGCTCCTGCCGCCAGCAGCAGGCCTCGTCGCCGAAACAATCTTCCGGATGGATTCCCGTGCCGCGGCCGAGGCCTCGGAGACTGAAAATGGCGAGATCGTCGTCGTCCTGTTGCGGCGCAACGACAATGTGCCAGACTCGGCCCTTTTGGTGGGAAACCGGATATTGGATGGATCAGGCATCAGATTCGGGCGCTGGAAAGTGCCCTATTTTCTGAATATACGCTTAAATCCTCCAAAAAAGCCAGTCTTGCGCACGGAGGGCTCCACGATGGTGCTGGAACCGGGCTTAATAAGCTGACGGACAAGGTCCAAAACCTTCTTTTCGACGGCGACATCGCCCAGCACCCCAAGGTGCCTTGCCACTCCGGACTCGTCGGCAAAGTCTTTCTTAATCTGCACAAAATCATCGCTAAACCAAGCTGCAGCCTCATTTGCCCGAGCCATGGGATTCGGCGAACGGGTCGCCTGGGCCAGCGCCTCGATCAGGTGGAGGCCCTTCGAACCCTTCCGGTAGGGGAGGATCTCGGTAAGCGTAGTTTCATCAAGATTTGACAAAGCGTTCAGGAGTTTCCTGAAGTCGCCGCCGATGATGACATTCTGCGACATTTCCTGGGCGAAGACGGCGAATTCGCCGAGTGTCTTCAGGTCCTCGAGTTTGCAGAACTCGACCGTGTCGCTGTTCAGCGCCGTCAGCGAGATCGGGAATTTCACGGAGATTCCGATCCTCGCCATGTTCTTCAGGAGCGGGTTGTCGCGCTCCGACGCAGCCTCGGTCTGCTCGATCATGTCGCCAAACGGGCTGTCGAATGCCAGCGTCTCCCTCATGATGGAGATCAGCAGGTCGAGCTTGTCGTCCGTCTGGCCCTTGAGCGCGAGCAGCTCAAGCGCCTCGCCGTAGCTCAGGTCGATGTATTTGGCAGGGGTCTCTTCCTTCGACTTAACCGGCCACACGGGGCCGTCCAGGTTCTGGGCCAGGCTCGAGATCGGCGTATCGACCATGATCGAGCTGGCAAATGCCGTGCGCACTTCGTCCCAGTCCTTTTCGGAGTGTTTCTGTTCGGACATGGTCGGTTCGGTTAGGCGACAGGTTCGTGTTCGTTGATCTCGGTCGCGAGCTTTCTGTAGTCGTTCGTGACCGAATCCGTGACGTCGGCGGCCTCGCTTCCAACGAGGATGACGGGGAGCCCGAGGGCGACCGAGCGGCGCACCACCATCGCGTCCCGGATCTGCGTCGAGAAGATCTTCGCGCTGGGGGCGGAGCGCTTTGCCGCGCGAAACTGATTCAGCCGGAGCTGCATCCTCATCTTGGGGACCTCGATGTCGACGCCCGTGCGGATGGAGTTGAAAATGAGTCCCTGCACCTGCGCGGGCGATCCCATCGAGGCCTTCCGGAAGCTGCCCGAGAGCGCGTGGAACTTCTGGAGCTTGTCCACCAGCAGCGTGAACCCGATCAGGCTCAGGGCGTCGGGGTTCGAGGGGACGTAGATTTCGTTCGAGGCGAACACGCCGCACTGCGCCGCGCGCAGGAGGTTGGGCGGGCAGTCGAAGAAGATGAAGTCGTAGTTGGGCTCGAGCGCCGCGACCTGCTCGCAGAAGACGAGGTAGGCGGGCCGCTTGGGATCGCCCGTGTACTCACCCTCGAGGTCGACGAGGTTGAAGCTCGTCGGGACCAGGTCCAGACCCGGCAGCAGCTTCTCGCCCGCCTTACCCTCGACCACGTCCTTGATCACGATGTCCCTGATATGGGTTTTGCCCGGGTCAAAGATTGAGTAGATCGAGCCCTCCCCCGTGGCGTTGATCTTGTTCCAGCGGTCGAGCTTCAGCAGCCAGATGCTCGCGTTCGATTGCGTATCGAGGTCGAAGAGGAGGACCCGCTTGCCCATTTTGGCCAAGGCGGCAGCCGCGTTCACGATAAGCGACGTCTTGCCGACGCCGCCCTTGTAGTTGATGAAGCTTATTTTGCGCGCCATGAAGGGGGATATCCGTTGTCACGAGCAATTTGCGGACTGCATCGCCAAGCCGCGAGTCAAAAACACCCCCGCATATCTACGCATCTGGCCGGCGCCGCACTGCCCAGTGGCCCGCAACCCTTGCCTGCGCCGGGGGCCTTTGCGAGTGAAAAGAGGCCCCGCATATCTACGTAGTCCGGCGGGGCGCCGCCCTGCCCTCACGCCGTCCACTTGAACACCAGGGTTGTCAGCGGGGGAAGCGTCAGCTCGATCGACTGGGTGTACCCGTCGCAGGCCTCGTTGGACGCGTTCCTCCCGCCGTCGTTTCCGAGGCCCGATCCGCCGTAGAACTCGCTGTTCGAGTTGATCACCTCCCGCCACCAGCCCCGGCGGGGAACCCCGACCCGGTAGGATCGCGTGACGCCCCCGAAATGGCCGACAACGACAAAGAGCGTCTCCTCGCTCGCGTCCGTCCTCAGGTAGGCGATCACGTTCGCGTCGGCATTCAGGCAGTTGATCCATCGGAACCCGTGCGGGTTGAAGTCGTTCCTTCCCAGCGCGGGTTCCAAGGCGTAGAGGCGGTTCAGGTCGCCCACGAGCCTGCGCACGCCCTCGTGGTCCATGTACTGGCACAGGTGCCAGTCCAGGCTTGTCGAGTGGTTCCACTCGCCCGTCTGCGCCCACTCGCTGCCCATGAACAGGAGTTTTTTCCCGGGATAGGCCCACATGTGCGCGTAGAGAGCGCGCAGGTTGGACGCCTTCTCGGGGATGTGCCAGGCGCCCATCTTGTAGAGCATCGACGCCTTGCCGTGGACCACCTCGTCGTGCGAGAACACCGAGACGAAATTCTCGGCGTACTGGTAGAGCATCCCGAACGTCAGGTCGTTCTGGTGGAAGCGGCGGTTGATCGGCTCCAGTGAGAAGTACTTAAGCGTGTCGTGCATCCACCCCATGTTCCACTTGTAGTCGAAGCCAAGGCCGCCCGCCGACGTCGGGCGCGTGACGCCGGGAAAGGAGGTGCTCTCCTCGGCGATCATGAGGGCGCCCGGATTGTAGTGATGGACCAGGTCGTTCACGCGCCGCAGGAAATCGATCGCCTCGAGGTTTTCGCGCCCGCCATACCGGTTGGGAATCCATTCCCCGTGGCCCCTGGAGTAGTCGAGGTAGAGCATGGAAGCGACCGCGTCGACGCGCAGCCCGTCCAGGTGATAGCGGTCGAACCAGGCTAGCGCGTTCGCGACAAGGAAGCAGCGGACCTCGTTTCGGCCGTAGTTGAAGATGAGCGTACCCCAGTCCATGTGTGCGCCCTGCCTCGGGTCGGCGTGCTCGTAGAGGTGGGTCCCGTCGAACTCGGCGAGCGCGAACGCGTCCTTCGGGAAATGGGCCGGCACCCAGTCGAGGATGACGCCGATCCCGCGCTGGTGGAGGTGGTCCACGAACCATGCGAAATCCTCAGGCGCGCCGAAGCGGTGCGTCGGTGCGTAGAACCCGGTGACCTGGTAGCCCCAGGAGCCGTCAAACGGATGCTCGGCGACCGGCATCACCTCGACGTGCGTGAAGCCCATCTCGACCGCGTAGTCGGCCAGCAGCGGAGCGAGCTCGCGGTAGGTGAGCATGCGGTTGTTCTCCTCCGGCTTCCGGCGCCAGGAGCCGAGGTGGAGCTCATAGATCGAGACCGGCCGGTCGAGTTTTCCCGCCTGGGCGCGGCGGCTCTCCATCCAGGCGGCGTCGCCCCAGGCGAAGCGCCCCACCTCGCAGACCCTGGCCGCGTTGCCCGGCGGCCCCTCAAAACGGGTTCCGTAAGGGTCGGTCTTGACGCGGAGGACGCCGTTCGCGTCCCGGATCTCAAACTTGTAGAGCTCACCCTCGCCGAGGTCCGGGATGAAGATCTCCCAGACGCCCGAGGCGCCCAGGCTCCTCATCGGGTGGTAACGGCCGTCCCAGCCGTTGAAGTCGCCGATGACCGAGACGCGGCTGGCCGCCGGGGCCCAGACCGCGAAGGCGACGCCACGCACGCCGCCAAGGTCGCGCACGTGGGCCCCGAGCTTGTCGTAGATCCGGTGCTCATTGCCCTCGTTGAAGAGGTAGAGGTCCTGGTCCCCGAGCGTCGGCAGGAAGCAGTACGGGTCGCGAAACTGCCGGACGCGCCCGCCCGCCGACGTGGCCCTGAGGGCATAAGGGCAGACATCAGCGCGCTTCGGGATGAAGACCTCGAAGAGGCCCTCCGCCGCGAGGGACTTCATCGGGAAGACCGAGGGGGGGGTGTCCGACGTCAGGACGACCTCGCAGGCGACGGCGTCGCGCAGGAACGCCCGCACCACGAGCCCGGGGCCGCGCCGGTGCGCGCACGGGTGCATTCCAAGCACGGAGTGGGGCGATCCGTGCCGGGCATTCAGGATGGCCTTTACGTCGGTCTTGGAGAGGGTCACTGCTCGGCGTCTTTGGGGCTGTTATTTTGCGTCGGACACGGAGGCCCTGCCAACCTAAAACGCGCCCTCAGCCGGTGTTCTTGAGGCCGCCGCTGATCCCGTTGATCGTGAGTTCGATCACGGCGCGGATCGCCTCGGCCTCTCGCGGCTGCAGCGGGTCCGGCCCCCGCAGGCGGCGCATCATGTCCACCTGGATGTAGTTCAGGGGATCGATGTAGGGATTGCGAAGCTCGACCGAGCGCAGGAGGACGGGTTCGCGCCCGAGGAGCCGCTTCTGCCCCGTCACGGCGAGGATCGCGGACTCCGTGCGCTCAAACTCGGCGGCGAGTATGCCGAGCATGCGGCGCCTGATCCTGGGGTCCTCGACAAGCGCCGCGTAAAGCGCGGCTATCCCCATGTCCGCCTTGCGCATCGTCAGCTGCGCGTTGTCGATGAGCGTCTGGAAGAACGGCCAGCCCGCGTGCATCGCCCTGAGCCGCTCCCGTCCGCTCGGCCCGCGCCTCAGCATCGAATCGAGCGCGCTTCCAAGGCCGAACCAGCCGGGAAAGTTGAACCGGCTCTGCATCCAGGAGAACACCCACGGGATGGCCCTCAGGTCCGCGACGTCCCGGGTGGCCTTCCGGTAGGTCGGCCGGGAGCCGAGCTTCAAGTTGCTGATCTCGTCGATGGGCGTCGCCTGCCGCCAGAACACCAGGAATTCCGGGTCGTCATGGACCAGGGCCTTGTAGGCCCCGAAGCCCGCCTGGCTCATCTCCTCCATGGCGTCGCGCCAGTCCTGGGGCGCCGACGCCTCCTCGCCCGCGGCGTGGATGCCCAGCATCACGCCGTAGGCCATCTGCTCCAGGATCCTGTGGGCGAGGTCGGGGTCGTGGTAGCGCGTCGAGAGCACCTCCCCCTGCTCGGTCACGCGGATGGAGCCGTCGCGCAGCCCGGCGGGCTGGGCCAGGATGGCCTTCGCCGCCGGGCCGCCGCCGCGGGCGATGCTGCCGCCGCGCCCGTGGAAGAGCGTGAGCAAGACACCGGCGCCGCGGCACACCCGCGAGATTGCCTCCTGCGCCTTGAAGAGGGCCCAGTTCGCCGTGATGTAGCCGCAGTCCTTGTTGCTGTCCGAATAGCCCAGCATCACGTGCTGGTGGGCCGCGCGGCGGCCGGGCAGCGCGAAGAGCTCGGCGAGGACCTCCGGCGCGCGCTCGAGGTCGTCCCGGGTCTCGAAGAGCGGCGCGATCGGCAGCGAGGACCCGGCGAGTCTCTGCAGCAGCTCCACCTCGAGTATGTCGGACAGCCCGTTGGTCATGCTGATGACGTAGATGCCCATCGCCTCCGTGCCGATCGACGCGCAGACGCGGGCCGCCAGGCGGAGGGGCTCGAGGACGTTGCGCGTCGCGTCCGTGAAAAGGCCGGCCGCCCCCGCGTCGAGGGGCGAGGCGGCCGCGATGGCCGCCAGGAGGACCCCCCGCTTGTCCGCCTCTCCCAGCCTGGGATAGTCGGCTCGCCCGAGGATCTCGGCGACGGCCGCCTCGTGAAGCGAGGAATGCTGCCGCAGGTCGAGGCGCGCCGTGTGCAGGCCGAACACGTCGAACTGGTTTGTCGCCGCGGCCAGCTCGCCGCCGGCGAGCATCCCGCCCCTGCCCGCCTCGAGGCCGGTCCGGATCGTCTCAAACGTGTCGGCGACCGTCGAGCGCGGCAGGCACGAGCCGGCCTCGGCGCCCAGGAGCGTCGCGCCGTCGGCCAGCTCGTCCCTCGCCTGCCCCAGGCGCTCGTGAAGCACGCCGAGGAGCAGCCGGTAGGGCTCATGGGGGTACCTCTTCTCGAGCTCCGAGAGGTGCTTGGAGAGATGAAGGTCCTCGCGAAGCTCGCGCTTGAGCGCGGGCACGACGGAGTCGCGGCGGTCGCTCACGGTCAGGATATGGCCGAGCTCGCGCGAGGTCGCGCGCAGCTTGTCGATGGCGAGGCGGCGGTGCAGGAGGAGCACGTCGGCCGTGGCCGACGCCGTCACCTCGGGGTTGCCGTCGCGGTCGCCGCCGATCCACGAGCCGAACGTCAGCCACCGACGGGGCGCCCGGACGCCGGGATAGTGCCGGGCGAGCGCCCGCTCCATGTCCAGCTGGAGCCGGGGCATCGTCTCGACGAGCGTCATGTCGAAGTACCAGAGCCCCGTGCGGGCCTCGTCCCTGACCCCGGGCCGTGTCGTGCGGCTGCGGTCGGTGAGCCAGAGCGACGCGATCTCGCGCTCGACGGTCTCGGCGTCCAGGACCGAGGCGTCGGGTGTCGACTCCGGTTGCGCGCGCGCCCGGAGGATCCCCGCAAGGCGCCTCAGCTTGGCCAGGAGCGTGCGCCGCTTGGTCTCCGTGGGATGGGCGGTGAACACGAGCTCGATCCCCAGCCGGTCGACAAGCCGCTGCATCTCCTCCACCCCGACCCCCGCCGCCTTGAGCTCCATCACCGCGGCCTCGACCGACTCCCGGATGGGCCTCCCCTCGTCCTTCCCGAGGGCGCGGGCCACGCGGCGCCTGCGAAGGAGCGTGATCCGGAAATTCTCCTCGGCCAGGTTCACGAGCTCAAAATAGAGCGTGAAGGCCATCGCCTGGTTGAACGCCTCCTGGGGCCCCAGCTCCGCCACGGCCCTCCCGAGGAGGCGCTCCGCGTCGGCGTCGTTCGCCCGGCGCGCCTTGGCGAGCTTTCGAAGGGCCTCGACCCTGTCGAAGGTCTCGCGGCCCTCGATCCGGGTGATCACGCGGCCGAGCGCCGCGCCCAGGTCGCGGACCTCGGAGCGAAGGGGGGCCATGTCGCGCACGGCCTTCGACATGCGGATGGGTTGTTTGCTGGGCATTGCGGCCGGACACGATGGGGTCGGCGGCCGCGCCTAAAAAGCTAAAAGTGCGCCACCCGCGCGATTCCGCGCAGATTATTGCCGGCCAGCGAGGCTTGCTTGCGCGGCTTCCGGCGCATTTGCTTCGGCAGAGTGACGCACCGCCTCGCCCTTTTATTCGCTCTTGCGGCCGCCCTGGCTCCGATGGCGCGTGCCGAGCAGAAGACCGACCTCTCCGCGGACTCGACGATAGCGATTGACGACGTGACGGGCGACCTCATCGCAAAGCCGAACGCGAGGCTGGTCGACAAGGATTTTCTGCTGACCGCCGACGAGATACGCTACAACGAGAAGACGCTGATCGCGACCGCCACCGGGCACGTGATCCTCACCCGCATCGGCGACCGGCTGCTCGCCGACCGCCTCACCTACAACCGCAGCACCGGGATCTTCACGGCCCGGAACCTGCGCGCCGGCAGGTTCCCCTTCTATATAGAGGGCCCGACAGCCGAGGGAACCCGGACCGAGGTGGTCGTCCACGACGCCACGGTCACCTACCGCGAGCCCGGAAAGTGGCAGCCTGTGATCAAGGCGAAGACCCTCACCTACTCCCCGGGGCACTACCTGCGCATGGCCGCCGCCAACATCGGGATCGGAAACTACCTGCCGGTGCCGATAGCGCGCCTCGGCCAGGACCTTGCGCACCAGGCCAGCATCTGGAACGTCTCCCTGGACGGCGGCTATCGCCACACCCTCGGGCCCTATGTCGACGCGGCCGTCCACATCCCGTTCGAGCCCGGGGCCAGCCTGGGGCCCGACATCGGCGTCTACGGCTTCAGGGGCATCATGATCGGCCCCGTCGCCAACTATGACATGACGATCGGCGACGGCACCATGGAGGGATACCTCAAGTCCGGGTACATCTATGACATGGGCCAGCGGCTGACGGACATCCTGGACAACCCCGTGCCGCCCAACCGCGCCTACGTGGAATGGCAGCACAACGAGCAGATCACGCCGGACCTGGCCCTGTACGGCGACATCAACTGGTCCACGGACTCCGAGGTGATCCGGGATTTTCACTCGAAGGAGTTCGTGCCCGTCCAGGAGCCCGACAATTACCTCGAGGCGGTCTATACCGGCGCCGACTATTTCGGCTCGGTCTTCACGAGGTTCCAGCCCGACGCGTTCTACCCGGTCCAGGAAAGGCTGCCGGAAATCCGCTTCGACCTGCTTCCGACCGCCATAGGCGGCGGTATCTACGCCCGCTTTGACTCGGGCGTCGCCCACCTGGAGGAGAACCCGCCCGACGGCGGATCCCATCTCGAGAGCGACCGCTTCGACACCTTCTTCGGGCTCACGCGCCCGTTCTCGTACAAGGGGTTTTTTGATTTCACGCCGGACATCGGGGGCCGGTACACCCAATACTGGGACACCGCCGGGGCCCAGGATCCCGGCGGCGCGGGACGCGCCCTCGGCGAGATCGGCTTCGACGCGGACCTGAAGATGAGCGCGACGTTCGACTACGTGAACCCCCTTTGGCACATCGACGGCCTGCGCCACCTGCTGACGCCGACGCTGAGCTACCGGTACATACCCGACGGGGATAAGTCGGCGGACTGGATACCGCCGATCGATCGGAGCACATTTTCCAACTACCTCCCCATCATGGACCTGGGTGACATGAGGGCGGTCGACCAGCTGCAGGCTGAGAACGTGCTGCGCGTGGGGCTCAACAACACGCTCCAGACCCGCGACAAGACGTACGGATCGACGGACCTGCTGACATTCAACATCGAGGACGACTTTCGGTTCCAGCGCGCGCCGGGAGAGACCGACTTCTCGGATGCCCACATCGACTTCGTGGCGACGCCGGCGCACTGGCTTGAGCTGCGGGTGGAGGACTCATTCTCGACGAGCAAGATCGCGCAGCGGGCCGTGGACACCACGATAACCGTGCGCGAGGGCGAGGTCTGGTCGGCGGGTTTCGGCGTCGGCTACCTCTCGGACTCATACGGGAGCTTCTACCTGCCGGGCCTGGGCAGCTTCCCGATTGTCGGGCTCGACATCTACCATGTGGAGGGCCGGGCGCGCCTGAACGAGGAGTACGAGGCATTCGTCCGCGGCGACTACGACGCCTACGACCATCTGTTCGTCGACCAGTTCTACGGGATTTCCCAGAAGATATCGAACACCTGGATCGTCGAGTACGCGGTGGTGTTTTCGTCCGGACCGAACAACGGACAGGGCCACTTCGGCCTGAACGTCACCCTCAACATGGTCCGGTTTTGACGGGCCGACGGGCCATCCGCCCCGAACCGATGCCGTGAGCCGCTCCGGAAGCCAGACGAGGACCCTTGTCGAGCTCCTTGGACGGCTGCGACCCCACTGGAGGAGGCAGGCGAGCCTGCCCGCGAGGATTGAGTCCCTCCTCGGAGGCGACAGGCGTCTCGGGTCGCGCGACCGGCGTCTCTACAGGGAGATGATCTATACGGCCCTGCGCTACCTGCCGTGGGTCGATTCGCTGCTCGAATCGGATCCCGCGGAGGCCGTCAGGCGGATCGCCTGGCTGGCCGCGGATACGCCGTCGGCCGGGCCCTTCCGCGCGGAGGTTTCCGGAGGCCTTCCGCCATGCCCGCCGGGAGTCGGCGCGAAGGCGCGGATACTGGGCGCCGACCCCGACGCGCTCATTCCCGACTGGTTCCGCGCGGAGTGCCCGGAGGCGTTCGCCGCCCCCCTGCGCGATGCGCTCGCGTCGAGGGCGCCCCTGTGGCTGCGCCTGCAGGCGCCCGACCCGGGCCCCGCGCTCCTCGAATTTGACCGGCTGGGATGGTCATGGCGGCGGAGCCCCCTGCTGGGGGGCGCGGTCGAGTTGCCGCCCGACACCGACGTCGCAAGGACGGAGGCATATCTTTCCGGGGCGGTCGAGATTCAGGACATCGGCTCGCAGCTCGTCCTGGAATCGATCGGCGTCGCACCGGGAGGCCGCTGGCTTGACGCCTGCGCGGGCGCGGGCGGAAAGACGCTGCAGCTCGCCTCGATGCTCGGGCCGGAAGGCAGGGTCTGCGCCCGCGATGCGAGGAGCGAACCCCTTGAGGCGCTCTCGCAGCGCGCGGCCCGCGCGGGTCTCTCCGGCCGCATCGAGATCGGGGCCCGCGCCGACCCTCCCGGCGGGTACGACGGGGTGCTCGTGGACGCGCCATGCTCCGGCTCGGGAACATGGCGGCGCTCGCCGCACCTCAAATGGGTGACGACTCCCAAGGGAGTCCGCGACGCGGCCGCGCGCCAGCTGGGCCTGCTGCGCCAACACGCCTTGCGCGTTCGGCCGGGAGGCCTGCTGGCCTATGCGACGTGCTCGCTATGCCGGACCGAGAACGAGTCGGTCGTGGAGGCGTTCCTTCGCGAAACCCAGGGGATGGAGCCCGTGCTCGAGGGCCGCAGGCTCATGCCCCAGGTGCACGACGGCGACGGATTCTTTGTCGCCACGTTCAGGCGAGGCCGCCCGCCCTTGCAGGCCCGATTCCCGGCGTAATCCGCGAAGGCCCTCGACGGAACGGCGGGAAAACGCCGAAGCGTCTCGGTTCTTGGCTTGAGCCCAGGGATACGCGCCTGTAGTCCACGCGTTCAACTGCGAACGCGAGTCCGACGCGAACGTCGACGGTAACCTTGCCATTCCCCACCCCCTTGTCGCCATGTTTATTGAAAATCAAGATTCCGCGCCTGTAAGCATGCGATCGCACGGCGCGTTTTTGAGAGGCTGCCAGGCGGCGGCGGCACTGGCTGTCTGGCTCGGCGGCGTGGCTGCAAGCCCGCAATTGTCTCTGGCCGACGAGACTCCTCCGCCGGCGTCCACCTGGCGGGCAAACCCGTCCGTCACGGCGCCGCGCGACAGATTGCCCCGAAAAGTTCTGCTCGGGACGGAAATTTCCGGCTATGACGTGGTGCAGACATTTCCGCTGGAAATGCGATTCCAGCGCATGGACGAGCTCGTCGATGCGATGGCTGGACAGGCCGAGACCAGCTACCCCGGCAAACGACTGGACCTGGCCGTGCTGACGGAATATTTCCTGTCACGGCCGGGGGACACGGCGGCGCAGCGGGCCGTGAGCCTCGAGGAAGTGAGGTCGCGGATGGCTGCCTGCGCGAAAAAGCATGGATGCTACATGATCGTGCCCCTGGTCATGAAGGAGGAGGGTCTGCCGTTGAGATACAGCAACGTGGCCGTGCTGATGGATCGGGACGGACGTGTTGCGGGGATGTACCGGAAGGTGCACCCGGTCAGCGACATCAAGGGCATCGTCCTGGAGGACGGCCTGACTCCCGGGCGGGACTTCCCGGTGTTTGACTGTGATTTCGGACGCGTGGGTGTGCAGATTTGCTACGATATCTTTTACGCGAACGGGTGGGAGGCGTTGGCAAAGCAGGGCGCGGAGATTGTCGCGCTGGTGTCGGCAATGCCGGAAACCATCCGCCCTTCAGCCTACGCGATGCAGCATCGCTATTACATCGTGAGCGCAACGCCCAGGGACCACGCCGCGGTGATTAACCCGCTCGGAATGATTGAGGCCGAGGCCACGCAGGCAGGCGTCCTGGTTCACGAGATAGACTTATCATTTGAGATCGTGAAATGGGAGTCTGGACTTGACGAGGGCAAGGGCCCGGCGCGCAAGCTCGGGGACAGGGTGGGATACCATTACTACGGCGATCAGGACCATGGGATTTTCTGGTCGAACGACCCAACAACCTCCATCGGAAAGCTGATGGGAGGCCTTGGATTTCCCGACGTGGACGAGGAGACGGACTACAACCGCGTCCTCCAGGACAAGCTTCGGGGCGGTCCGCCCACGCTTCCCTAAGGGGATTCGAGACGCCGGCCGAGCCGCGCGCGTGATTTCAGCGCGGCCCGCGGCGCCGCGGGTTCAAGGTTGCCAAGAAAATTCATCTGGGCCTGGCTTGTAAGCCCACGCATCTGTCGCCCGGGCGCAGGACTCGGCGCCGTTGACTCAGGCGCTCAGCGGGGTCGATCCGCTCGATCCCCGCTCCGTCAGATTCTGCAAACTCGCCCTAGTCGCCCGGACCCTCGCGCTGGGCCTTGGCCACGACGCGGAGCATCTGCAGGGCGAGCCAGAAGACGCATGTCAGGCACAACGCGCATGCGCCGCCCCAAAGCAATATCATCCGGTGGTCCCTGGACGGGACATGCGACGCCACCTGGCTGTACATGAATAGAAAAAAGGCGACGACAAGTATCGCGTCCACCACCAGGCTGGCGGGTGTGACCAGTTTGCTTTTCGGCTGTTGCATGACGGGCCCAAGCAAGCGCGGGCGCCTTGGGATTGTCCATGAAAAATGCGGGTTTGCGCAGCCAAACGGCCATCTTCGCGCTAGCCGGGGCCTCCGACTTCTGTTCGGCTAAGGGCCGTGCTACCCCGCGCAAGCAGCGCCACAGCGGTGAATGTGAAGGCATTCGACGCCTCCCCTGCCCCCCCAGTCCCCGCGGCTGTTCCGGCCAATGGCGCCGACCGCGAGACGCGCGCCGCGGACCGGATTGGATTCAGGGAGAAACTGGCCCTTGGCTCCGGCAATCTGCCGCTCTTCTACGGCACCTCCGGGGTGAAAAGCCTCGCGATCCCGGTCTACCAAATGGTGCTCGGTGTGAACCCGACGCTGCTTGGCATCGCCCTGGCTATCCCGCTGTTCTGGGAGGCGCTGACCGACCCGGTGGTCGGGATGATCTCCGACAACTGCCACACGAGATTCGGCAGGCGCAAGCCGCTCATCATCCTCGGCGCCATCCTGCAAGCGATCGCGTTTGGCGTCATCTGGATGGTGCCGGGCGGCATGGGCCAGACCGCGACGATCACCTACCTGATCGGCACGCTTCTGCTTTTCCACACGTGCTTTTCCATTTTCTCGGTGCCCCTCATGAGCCTCACCTACGAGATGACTCCCGACTACCAGGAGCGCACGCGGGTCTCCGCCTTCGGCGGCTTCTTCTGGAAGATCGGCGAACTCACCTACAGCTGGACCTTCTGGGCCGCCAATCTGGCGATCTTCGGCACGATGCTCGCGGGCGTGCGCATGATCGGCTGGATCATCGGCATAAGCGTGATGGGGCTGGTCGGGATGATCCCAGGAATCTTTGTGCGCGAGCGCTACTACAAGAGGGCGGTGAAGCAGGATCGGGTGCGGCTCGGGCCTGCGTTCAGGGCCGCGTTCAGCAACCGCGCCTTCACGGTGCTCACGGGCCTGACCGTCTGCCAGGTGCTCGCGGGAATGCTCGCGAGCAACATCGACTACTACCTGCTGGTCTATAACATGTGCGGCGGAAACATCATCGAAGGGACGAAATGGAAGGGCGTGCTTTCCTCCGCGTACGCGATATTCGGGATCGGGATGATCTATCCGATCAACTGGATGGCCAACCGTTACGGGAAGCGCACGACCCTCAGCGTGATATTCGGACTGGTGCTGCTCGGCTCCCTCGGCAAGTGGTTCGTCTTCACGCCGGGCAACCCGTGGAAGATACTCCTCGACCCGCTGCTCTGCACCCCGGTCTGGACCGCCCTGAGCATCCTCACGCCCTCCATGCTTGCCGACGTGTGCGACGCGGACGAACTGCTGCATGGCCTGCGGCGCGAGGGAATGATCGGGGCGCTTTTCTCCTGGATTCAGAAGACCGGCTTTGCGCTCTCCTTCTTCGGCGCCGGTGTCGTGCTCAACCTGACCGGGTTCAACGCCGCGCTCGGGGGCACCCAGTCCGCCTCCACGATCCTCGGCATGAGGCTGACCCTCGCCGTCTCAACGGCACTCTGGTCCCTGATAGCGATCGGGCTGCTTGCGTTCTATCCGCTAACGAAGGCCCGCGCCTACGAGATCCGAGACGCCCTGGAGGCCCGCCGCGGTCCAATCTGACGGTGCCCGGCGTTCGCGACCGCTACGGGCTTCCGGCAGCCGAAAGCTGCGCCTGGTAGAGCGGCACAATCTCGGCGCCCTTCACTTCCGCGACGCTCGCGGCGCCCCCAAAGTCGGGGCGCGCGGAGTCGGCCACGAAGATGCGCTTGTTGTCACCCGTCACCGCGTCCTTTCGAAGCGGGAGGATCGCGATCCGCAGGTCGCCGCCGAGTATCTCCGGCGCGTACCGCCGCAGGCCCAGGTCAAAGACCCTGCCGTTGTAGAAGTCGTCGACGAGGAGCCGTCCATTGAGCGTGAAGCGCGCCACGTCGCCGACATAGCGGATTCGAAGTATCGGGTTCGCGCTCAAGTCCAAGCCTGCCGGAAGCGTGATTCGCCAGACCGCCGCCTTGGCGAAGTCGGCGTCGCTCGGCTCCGTGGCGACGGGCTCCGAGATTTTCCCGATGGGAATGTCCCGCGGGGGTCCCGCCTCGCGGACCTCCGCGAGGGAGGCCTCCGGCTTCGTGACAGGGGGCGCGGCCGGGGTGACGCGGGTGAAGATCCCATCGGCATCGCCGCCCTTGAGGCCGTCGGGGGCGGGATATACCCCGACCGAGAGGTCGGACCTGTCGGCCGATTCCATGCGCACGGTGTCGCCGTCAATCACCAGGCCGGCCCGCGTGAGGAAAACGCGGTCGCGCCCGTTCCACGCGCCCTTCCACAGGGCCAGCGAGTCGGCGTCGCTGAGCAGCACGACCTGGATCAGGCGTCCACTCTTGCCCGTGATCCCGAAGGCGGCGCCGCGCCCGGGCGACGCTGTTCGCACCGCGGCCTCGCCCGCGACCGCGAACTGCGACGCGACGCCCGGCGTCTCCGCGAAGAAGATCGTGATACCGTCGACGTCGCTGATCTCGCAGACGGGCTGAGCCGTGGCGTACGAAAGCCAGACCCCGTCACCCAGGTAGAGGTTGAACGGCCAGATGAACATGCTGTCGGCCGGGACGGTGACCGGTGCGGCTGGAAACGTGAGTGGCCCCGAAGGCAGATTTACCGTGAACTGCACGCCCGGCTTCTCCGGCATCGGGAGGGAACGCTCGTAGTTGTTCACGAATACGTAGCCGCTTGTCCCGTTGGAACGCGCTGCCCAGCAAAGGGTTGACGTGTCGGCCTTCCCGCCGGGTCGCACGTCGGGCATCGACGCAGGCATTCGGGTCAACGATGGGCCGAAGTCCGATAGAAAAAGGTGAAGGCGGCGCAGCAGGTGGTATTGGGGGCGAAGCTGCCCGAACTCGCCGATCGGCGCCTGGAAGTCGTAATTCATCTCCGGCATGTCGTTGTAGTTCGTCATGGGCGTGTCCTGCGCCTCCATCAACGTCGTCAGCTTTCCGACGGGATTGGTGCCCCCATGGTACATGTAATAGCCGGGCAGCGTGCTGCCGGAACCGAGCTTGGCGAGCACGGTCGACTCGACGTCCTCCGGTTTGATCAGGATTCGCCGATGATAGCTGCTCATCATCCCCCCGCCGACCTCGCATGTGAGGTAGGGGTAGCGGGCGACGTCCGGGGCATCGCGGGCCTCGCGGCGCCCGACCTGCTCCTGGTTTATGACGTCGTCGACCCGGAGCAGCGAGAAGCGGAATGCGGTCCAGAACTGCCCGGGCATCGACGTGAGCTCCCGGGACCAGAATCCCTCCGCATAGGCGCCGTAGAGCGGCACGATGTCGCCGAACGGCATCGGCGTCGTCAGCTGCGGCCATCCCGTCCGGGTATAGATGGGCAGATCGAGGCCGGCATCGCGGCCGATCCTCTTCAGGGCCAGAAGGTACTCGGCGGGGCCGCCGTATTCGTTGTCCACCTGGATTCCGATGACCGGGCCGCCCTCCTTCCAAAGCTGTCCGGCGAGCTGCTTGGCAATCTCGCCGTAGAGCAGGCGCACCTTCCCGAGGAATCGCTCATCGAGGCCGCGCAGCGGCCACCCCTTTGCGACCAGCCAATCGGGAAGCCCCCCGTTGCGCACCTCTCCGTGGCACCAGGGGCCGCATCTCACGATGACCTTGAGCCCCACGCTTCCCGCGAGCCGCACAAACTCGTGCAGGTCGTGGTTGTCGGACCAGTTCCATTCTCCCTCGACCTCCTCGTGGTGAATCCAGAACACATAGGTCGAGACGATGCTGATGCCCCCGGCCTTCATCTTGAGCAATTCCTCGCGCCATTCGCCCGCCGGGTACCGCGCATAATGAAACTCGCCCATCACGGGGATCCACGGCTTGCCGTTCAGGTTGAGGCTGGCGTTGTCGACCGTGAGCGTGGACCCATCGGGCCGGCGGGACGAACCCATGTGATAGACCTCGGCTGGCGAAGCCGGCTCGCTGCGAATGGTCACTGAAAGCGGATCGGCGTCTGCAACTGTTACGAGAGCTATCAAACAGTTTAGTGCGGCGGCTAAAAAAACCCGCCTCCGCATCACGCCAGTCGTGGGCGCGCCATGGCGGGCGCCTCCATTCGAAGCCTCTCCGGAAAAGGGCGCGCTCATTTCGGAAATCATTGCACGGAGTTTCTCTCGACGAGGCGGATGGGAAGAACGACTCGCCGCTCGGTGACGCGATGACCCGTGGTCAGCTTGTCGAGCATCGCCGCGGCCTGCTCGGCCATTTCACGCAGGGGCTCCTCGATGGTCGTGAGGGGCGGGTTGAGCAGCGAGGAAACCCGCTCGTTTTCGCCCCCGATCAGCGAGATATCCTGGGGTACCTTCATCCCCATAACGTACGCGAGAATGTGCAAACACTCAAGAGCCTCGTAGCTCGAGCCAGGCGCATAGATCGAGTCGGCGCCCGCGCGCACCACGCGCGTGACGACCGACATGCAGTTGCTCTCGGGCCCGTAAAGCGAGGCGCGCTGGTCGTCGATCGGGATCTCGGCCTCGGCCAGGGCCTTCTTGAATCCCTTCAGGCGCTCGGCAAACGCGGCGTAGTCGCCGCCGACGAAGGCCGGCCTGCGCTTGCCCCGCTCGATAAAGTGACGGGCCGCCATGTAGCCGGCGGCGTAGTGGTCCGAGCACACGACATACTCGTCCTGGGCGTTCTGGAACTTGTCGATGTGAACGACAGGCATCCGCTTCTCCAGCTCCACCACCAGTTCCCTCAGCGCCTTCGCCTCCGTCACCACGACGATCCCGTCGATGAACTTGGTCGGCAGCTCGACGAGGGGATTCGCGGGAAGCAGCACGCCGATGTTGCGGCGCGCAAACGCAAAGGAGAGGTGGGCGGTGAGGGTTCCCGCGTATCCCCCGAAGCGGTCGGGATAGGTCGGCTCGGAGAGAATGGCCACCTCCCGATTTCGCACGGACGCCTGCGGCTTGAGGTTCAGGTCGGCCGCAGCGCGCAGCACCGCCTCGCGCGTCTCCGTCTTGACACGGTCCCGGTTGTTCAGGACCCGGCTGACGGTTCCCGGCGAGACTTTTGCGATCCTGGCGAGATCGTAGATGGTCGCCCTTTTCCCCACACCGCGGGGTGCGTCGGAGAGCCTCGCACCCGCTTTTGGCGCTGGAATAGCCCCGGAATCGGAATTCGGCGTGTCTTTAGGTTTTGTCACGGCAGATTGATCCTATTCCTTAATTCTCATGATGTTCCATCGAATTCGGTCCATTCTCACTCATTGTGCTCCCACAGCGTCACCCTCGAGACATGGTCATACGGAGGGTAGAACATGAACGCCCCTGTCACCAGCTCGATTCGACCGTCGTTGAACAGGTCGTCGGCCTTCACAACTATAAGGTGAGTAGGCTCATGTGCAAGAATGCGCGGGGTGAAATGTTCCGCGCCGTCGTTTTCAAAGCACATCAGGGAAACCGCGTTCTTGTCCCTCCAGTCGTTGAAGCCGCTGCACGAAACGATATCCTGGTGTCCGTCGCCCTTGAGATCCGCGACGACCGGGCTGAATGCGCCCGGAAAATCGCCGACCCGGTGGTAGGCAAACTTCCCCTGGCCCAGGTTTTCCAGCCACTGGACGCCGTGCCAGGGTCGGGAGCCGGGCGTGGCGTAATCAAAGCCGTCACCGTTGGTGTACACGATGTCGGGACGGCCGTCCTTGTTCACGTCGGCGATGCAGAGCCCGCTGCTTCCGAAATCCTTGTTGGTTGACCCGTAGAGGACCCGGTCATGGAAGTGCCCCACGCCGTCGTTCATGAACGCGTGCACCTCCTCCGAATCCTGCGAGACGATCGCGACGATGTCCATTTTCCCGTCCCCGTTGAGGTCGGCAACCGGCGCATGAATCGTGCCGGGCAGGTCGAGAAGCTGGTGGCTCTTCCACTGGCCGTTGCCAAGGTTTTCCATCCACCGGATCTCGCCCTCGATGTAGCCGAACTGCCCGACGACAAGGTCGAGCCGCCCGGACTGGGTGAGACGGGCCGCCTTCACGTAGGTGACCCGCGCCACATTATCGAGCAGCACGTGGTTCGTGAAGTGGTTGGTGCCGTCGTTCTCCAGGACGACCACCGAGCCGATCTTTTCATTGTCGGGGGGGATGACGCCCATCGATGCGACCAGGACATCCAGGTGACCTGTGCCGCGCAGGTCGGCCACCTCCACGTGCGCGGGCCCCGCCACGGGCCCGCCGATGTCCTGCTCCTCGAAAACTCCGAGGCGCACCTGCCGTATCCAGCTGACCCGGTTCCGCTTTCCGTCGCACACCAGGATGTCCTTGAGGCCGTCCTGGTCCAAATCGGTTATCAGGAGGTCCGAAATCCAGGGAAGCCCTTCGGGCGGCCTTCCGATGGTCCTGTGCGTGAAATAATCCACGTCGAGGGGCCTTTTCTGGAGCACGCGCGCCGCGCCCCCAGTCAGGGTCCCCGCGCCGCCCGGCGGCCTCGGCGCGCGCGCGCTCCTGTATGCGTAGGCCCCGATCAAGGCGGCGGCGGCGAGGACCACGGCGATCTTGATCAATCTCTTCATCTGAAGGTGTCGGCCGTAATGCGGCCGCTCAACCTGACGTTGATCGCGTTCCTGAGGTCCGCGCTGCCGCCGCCGGTCAATTCCAGGGCCCTCTGCCAATTGCGGCGGGCCTGGTCCTCATTGCCCTCCTGGTAAAGCACATCCCCCAGGCTGAGATAGACCGTGGGGTTCCTCGGCTGAAGGGAAGCCAGCTTTTCGAGGGCCTCGGCCGCGCCCCGGTACTGCTCGAGCTGAACGCTGGCAACGGCCTTTTCCGCATAGGCAGCCGGATCCTCCGGCGAAAGCGCTATCGCCTTCTCGAAATAGGTCGCCACCGCGTCCGCATATTGCCCCTTCTTCACCGCCGCATTTCCGGCCTGGACGTAGGCGGCATAGAGCATCGCCGTCAAAGTCTTGAGCGCGGGGGATTGCGCGCCCGCTAGGGCAATAGCCTGCTCGAGCGGGCCGATGGCCGAGACCGGGTCCGACTTCCCGAGGAAATATTCCCCGAGAAGCGCCCGCGACGCCAAATCCGAGGGTCGCACCTCGGTTATCCGCTGAAGGCATTTCGCCGCCTCGTCCCGCTCGCCCGAGGCCCACAGGGCCTTGGCGAGGTTGAAGTTCGCCGAATAGAGGTACGGGTCCTTCTCGAGCACCTTCCTCGACAGGACGCGAACCATGTTCGTGTCCCCCTGCCTCGCGGCAACGTCCACGTAGGCCGTCAGGATCGGGATTGAGTCGGGCTTCTTCGCGTAGTTCTCCGCCATCAGCCGCGCCGCGTCGTCGACCTTTCCCAGAGCAAGCATCGATTGCACCAGGTACGGGCAGATCTTCTCCGGGTCCCCACCCTTGTCGAGGGCCCTCCTGTATTCCTGCACAGCCTCAAGGTCGTGATGGTCACGAGCCGCGGTCCATCCGCGCAACAGCTGGGGAATCGAGCTGGCGGGATCGAGCTCCTCCACCCGGTTCAGGAGGGGGACCGCCAGGCCGATCTGCCCCGACGCGAAATATTCCTCGAATTTGAGACCGAGCCGCTGGACGTCATAGCAGTCGGCGAGGAGCGCGTCCATCCACGGATCGACCGGCACGGGCTCGGGCTCCTGCCGGCTCCACTGGGTCATGGCAGCCGCGCGCGTCGCCTCGCCCCGCCGGTCGAAGACCTGCGCGAGCAAGCCGGCTCCCGACGTCATCTCGGGATGGCTTGCCATGAGTCCCTCCAGCCGCGCCACCGCCGCGTCGTCATTGCCCCGGAGCAGGTCGATTCGCGCCAGGCCGAACAGCGCCTGGGGCTGGTTCGCTTCTACCGCGAGGATCGCCGCATATTCCTTTTCGGCCTCGTCTGCCCGCCCGCTCTTGAACAGGGCGTCGCCCAGCTCGAGTCCCGCCGGGATGTAGTTCGGCTCCGTCTCGAGCACAGCGCGGAGTTCCGCCTGCGCGAGGTCCAGGTCGCCCTCGTATTGGGCGATGTCGGCAAGGTAGTAATGGTCGCGCGCGGTCAGCTTCGAGCCCTTGGCGATGAACGCGTAGCAGCCGCGGGCCTCCTCATGGAGGCGATTCGCATGGTAGAGGTGGGCCAGCGACCTCAGATCCCCGGGGTCATAGTCGCTCTTGCGCGCGCTCTCGCGCGCGTTCTTGAGCGCCTGGTTGAAGGCCGTCGGAAGATTCGCGTAATGGGGTTCGCCGGGAAGCTTCGGGGCAATCGCCCTCCTGGCGAGGACAAGTCCGGCGGCTGCGACGAGGCAGGCGCCGCACACGATAATCCAGCTCTTCGTTCGTGGACTGGTCATGCTCGACTCTTCAATTCCGGGAAAGTCTTCGGACGCCCTGACGCCTGTCGACGCCGAATGGATGCGCAAATCTTGGAATTGGCCTTGAATTCTTCGCCCTCGGATCCTGGTCGGCAACAGCATCGATCAAAAAGCCCCCCCGGGGTTGGATCCCGGGAGGGCCTTGGAGATTTCTGGTGCGTGATCTGCCGCACCGCCGCGAAGGTCGCTAGAACTTGAGTTCCGTGGTGAAGTAATACGTTCGAGGCGGCACTATCGTGAACAGCTGATGGGTGCCGTCAGAATTCGCGGCATCCGCCATGTAGCCGCCGTTCGTCTGGAGGTTGTCGATCTCGAACCGGAACGTCAGCAGATACTTGTCGCGATACACCTTTCTCGAATAGGTCAGCCACGTCTCCACGCTTATCTGGCTGGGAATCGTGTAGGGATGGCCGAGGTCAAGTCCCGTCACCGTTCCCGAGCTGTTTTCAATCGCGGGGTCGCCGATGATCGTCTGGTCGAAGTACCGGAGCCCGCCGCCGACCCCGAAGCCCTTCGCGTAGCCCTGGTCGAAGGTGTAGTTGGTGACGAGGGTCGCCTTCCAATGGTGCAGCTGCTGGGAGGGCTGCCCGTTGGCCGACTGATAGGCGATGAACGGCCCGATGATCTGGTCGTTGAACACCTGCTCTCCTGTTTCAGGGCACGTGCACCAGTCCTGCTTCGTGGTATACGGGCCGTTCCAGATCCCGTTGGCTTGCCAGTACGCGATCCGGCCGTTGATGAACGTCGTGAGCGCCGGAGCGATGTTTGATTCCTCCGCCTGCTCGCGGGTCACCGTCCCGAATACGCGCCAGTTCTTGGTGACGTTGTACGTGAGCTCAAACTCCATTCCCTTGGACAGCTGGCTGGAGGTGTAGGCGTTCGCCAACGCGGCATCCCCGGTCGTGATCCCGGGCGCCAGGCCCGACTGGTAGGTCGACAGGAACCCGGCCTGGCGGGCCAGGTCCGCGTAGGCCCCCATGCCGTTCGAGTTGTTGTTGACGAGCAACTCGAACGGAAGTGTCCATTGGACGAGCGGGAAGTTGACCGTCGCGTCCGCGGCGTTGGCCGCGACCGTCGTGTACCAGTCGATCTTGGCGTTCAGCCTCCCGCCGAGCAGGTCGACCATGATGCTGTAGTCCTTCGTCGTTCCCGTCGGGTCAGGCGTTGGATTGCCCAGGAGGTCGATGGATCCTGCGTTTGGAATGAAGTTCTGGGACTGGTCGTAGCCCACGCTCAGCCACCTGAGGTCGATGTTGCCGATCTTTGGCCCGTGGAGCACCAGGCCGTATGTCTTGGTCTGCGCCTGCACCGTGGCCAATGAGGTGTCAAACACGCCCGAGGGGACGGGTATGATCTGGCCCGAGGTGGAGTCTGTGGTGCTGCCAATGAAGCCCGCCTCGTCCTTGTCGCGCCTCAGTCCGAATGTCCCCACCGCAAGGTTGTCGAGAAGGTATGCCTGGAACACGAAGGCCGACGTCGTGAGCTTGGTGATGTCCTTCTGCTCCTCCTTGAGCGCGTAGAAGTCGCTGAAGGTGTCGGTGACGGCCCCGGTGTTGATGTTCGTAAAGGGCGCGTTGCTCAGCAGCGCGGGCGGCATGGCGACCGTCGACTGGTAGTATCCGTTGCCGGGGGTGCCCCCGGTGTAGGTGATGATGCCGGGACCGCTTCCCACCGTCGTGGGGGTGCCGTCCTGCTGCGCGTTGTAGTCGACGAAATCGTCCGTTGTCTTCCTGTCCTCAAGAAACCCGGTGAACACATACCTGCCGAGCCACTTGTTGTACTTGTTGAGGTCCAGGTCGTAGGTGGCCGTGGCGCGGGCGACCGTGTTCCTGGAGTACGTGGCGTTCTGGTTGTCAAGGCCCGAGAAATACATCTCGGTGTCGCCAAAGTTCGGGTTTGCGGCGCCCCACGGCAGGGTCTGGTTCACGTCGATCTGATCGGCGACGAAATCCACGCGGCCAAGGTTGAGCTCCCCGTAGTTGGAGATCTCGTGGAGGACGGCGGCGTTGAGATTGAGGCCGGGAAGCACTTCCTGGTCGATCGAGGCCTCGAAGCTTTCGAGCGAGTTCCTCTGCTGGGTGCCGTTGGTGTTCAGGTCGTGCCAGTTGCCGTACTCGTCATTCGACATGCGCAGCGGCTGCCAGATTCCCACATTGGAGAGATTCTGCTGCTGGTACTCATACATGGACGAATTGTTGTAGGTCGCGATGTATTGCCCGCTGGAGGAGTAGAAGGAGTTCGGATATCCGCCGTTCGGGGCCTCGTAGAATGAGGCACTTGTGCCCGGGATCGCCGTGGTTCCAGCCGTGTTTCCGGGGATGGGAGCGGGTGCGACCGGCTTGCCGAGCTGTAGCCATTGCGTGATGTCGTCCTCCGGCGTGAATGTCGCCGGGAGGTGCTCATGGATCCTGTCGTCCTCATACGACACGTGGACGATCGTCTTCTTGAACGGCTGCCAGGTCGACGCCAGGTAATAGCGCTTGTCGAGATCGTATGACGGCTGGGCCTCGAATCCCGCGTCCTTGTAGAGGACGGCCACGCGGAACGCGAGGACGCCCGGGATCGCCACGATGTTGGTATCGAGCCTGGCGCGCTGGTCGCTGTAACTGCCGAAGCGATACGACAGGTCGGTTGAGTTCCTGTTCACGTTGGCGAGCTCGGGGGCGAAGTTGATGATGCCGGCGGGAGAGCCGAGGCCGGCGAGGATGGAGTCCGCACCGCGTGAGATCGTGATGTTGTCCAGGTTGTAGGTGTCGAAGCCGACCGACTGCGAGCTGTAGCCCGTGACGACATTCGAGAGCGAGTAGAAGTAGTCGCGGGTGAAGTCGAACGGGGCCAGGCCGCGCCCGCGTGTGGCGTCATTCGGGTTCTGCGCCGCATTGTCGCTTGTCCGGCCCAGCTGCTGCGTGTTCGACTGGAAGTCCTTGGTGCCCTCCGTGCCGACCTCGTACGTCAGAATGTCGTTCACGTCGACCGCGCCGATGTCGTCCAGGAAGTCCTTTGTGACGACGGTGATCGGGCTGGCGATATCCTTGAGATCCGTGTTGACCCGGCTTCCGGCAAGCGTGTTGCGGGCCCGATAGCCCGTATCCTGCGTGGTATCCACCTCAAACGGCGACATCACAAGCGGCGTCTGCTGATCGCTGCTCGCGGTGGCAACCGCTGCCGGAGCCGGCGTTGCGGTGGTGGTGGTGGTTGTGGTGGTGTCCGGAGGCGGGTTGGTATTGGCGACCTGTGCCAAACCCGTGTTCAGCATCAGCGAGAGGGCGGCCGCTGAGGCGAGGTATCGAGCTTTTGTGGGTAGGTGGATGGCTTGCATGGCTTGGTGTTCTTCTATCGCGGAAGATTCGTAGCTAATCCGAGGGGAACTCCTGGCAATGCCAGGGGCGAAACGCTGGGATATCGGGGTAAAACGCGGGGGAAAGCAGGTAAAACGCTGCAGTTTCTGCTGTTGTACCCTCCAGCTGTCAACAGTTTTTCAACTTGTGAAACAATTTTTCTTCGGGCCCGTTTGTGCCACTCACCGTTCGTACCCAAAACCCTCACCCTGCCGTCAGAATCAGCCTGCTGGAGCCGGCTGGCACCTCGTGGGAGGAGGCGCTTCCCGAGGGCCAGCGCACGCGGATCCGCTGCGGGGGATTGGATTCGCTGTAGCCAAAGAAGCACGTCGGCGTTGACTGGCTGTAGTACCCCGAGCCTGCGTGTATTTCGCCAACCTGTGCCGAACCATCCCTCATTTGGACCGTGACCCGCGCTCCAATCGTCGCCGGGTTACACGCGGTGCCGCGCAGGAGCACGCTGAGCGAACGTCGTCCGGCCACGCCGCCATTGCGAAAGGCCAGCGTGGTGCTGTCATTCCTTGACACCAGGAAGTCGGGCCAGCCGTCCTGGTCGAAATCGATCACGGCGAGCGCCTTCGCGTCACCCGGCACGACGATGCCGCTCTCGGCGGGCGGCACCGGCGTGAAATGGCCGTGGCCGTCGCCGCGAAGCATCTGTCCCAGGCCGCCGTCGAAACGGCCGACGGACGCGATGGGTGAAAAGGAGTTCTGCACCGCGAGGATGTCGGCGCATCCGTCGCCGTCGAAGTCGCCGGCGACGAGCCCCTGGATCGGCGAGATCTGGGCAATCCGCGGCAGCGGCTCGAAACGATGGGTCCCGTCGGGCTGGCTCAGGAACACGCCGCTGCGAAACTCGGTCGCCGCAAACCGCCGCGCAGCGGCCAGCCTGTCCTCCCCGAGAATCTCGCCAAGGGTCGCGCGGGCATAGTAGTCGTTCCGCGGATACCGCTTCAGGATCGACGGGATGGATGCCCCAAGGTCCCTGCGCGTGCGCCAGGGATAGAGCCGGTCGCCCTCGTAATAGGCCTCGACCAGCTGGGGGGCGCCCCCGCCTCCGAAATCCCCGTAGAACAGCAGCGCGGGATGCGCCGGGGAGGCCTTGTACTGGGTGTTCAGGCCCAGGTTGCCGACGACGTAGTCGGGCCGGCCGTCGCCGTTGAAGTCAGCCGCGGCGATCGAGGTCCACCAGCCCGTGCCCGCGGCGGCAAAGCCCGCCCGCTCGGTCCAGTCCTCAAAGCCCTTTCCGGAATTGTTGTGGAAATACTTCACGTGCCCCCACTCGAGCGTGAGCAGCAGGTCCGGCCAGCCATCGCCGTCCACGTCGCTCCACATCGCCGAAGTGACCATGCCGACCTCGCCAAGCCCGGGTGCGAGGGAGTCGGTCACGTCCTCGAAGCGGCCGCCCCGGTTTGCCCACAGCGCGCTCCTGGGGGAAAGCGGATACTGCCCCGGAATGACCCGGCCCCCGATGAAAAGGTCAAGGCGCCCGTCCCTGTCGAAATCGGCGGCCGCGGCGGCGCCGGCGCTCACGGGGAGCGGCGGAAGCGAACCGGCCGGTGCCGCCCTGAAGCCGCCGCGGCCGTCGCCGAGGAACAGGCGCGGCTGGTAATCGGGCGCGCCGGCCGGCAGGCTGCTTCCACCCTTCGTCACCAGGAGGTCGTTGTTCCCGTCACCATCGGCGTCAAACACGAGGACGGGCCCGTCGTTGAGGGGTCCCCCGGAGGCGGGAATCGGCGCGTCGGGCCCCGCAAAATGCGCCGCCGCGTCGCCAGAGAGCATGCGGGCAGGATCCGCGGGCGTGCCCCCAAGGACAACGTCGTCCCTCGAGTCGCCATTGAGGTCGCCCACGGCGAGCGCGGGGCCCCTCCTGTTCTGGCGCATCGCAAGGAGAGGCTGCTGAACCAGCTCGTCGACGGGCGCCTCGCGCGAAAGGAGCGAAAAATTGGACGCCGTGCTCACGTCGGAGAACTGGCCGGGCGCGGGCGGCATGGGAACGGCAGGCGACACGGGCTCGGGCGGCTCGGAGATCGTGAACTTTCGGTCGACCGCGAGATCCGTGAACGCCTGGACGTGGCCGCTCGGCCACGACACGGTGAGACGCCTCACGCGGGTGTCCTCCCCGAGGCCAAAATGCAGGATGGGCTCCGAGCTGGAAAGGACGCCGCGCGCGACGACGAGCGCGCGGACCTGCGCTCCCGAGTCGGTCTCGATCCGCACGGTCGACCCGACGCCGAATCGGTTCGAACGCGTGCCGCGAAGCGCCACGGTGATCCGGTGCCCCGTGTCCGATCGGTTGCGCATCACGGTGACGCCCTTGCGGTAATTCGAGTACACGATGTCCATGTTGCCGTTGCCGCCGAGGTCGCCGAAGGCGGCGCCAAAGCTCACCCCCTTCTTGTCGAGGCCCCAGGCCGCGCTCACGTCCTCGAATCGAAGGTCCCCGAGGTTGCGGTACGCGAGGTGCTGCTCGGCCAGCACCGGGCTCGCCCTCTCGATGCGCACCCTTTCGTCGGGCGTCTCCGCCAGCGCCACCCGCATGATCAGGTCGAAGTTCGTGACCTCCCGGTGCATGCCGTTCGTCACGAACAGGTCCAGGCGGCCATCGTTGTCCAGGTCCTCAAGGCGCACCGACCAGGTCCAGTCCGTCGCGGACAGCCCGGCGAGAAACGCGCCCTCGAGGCAGCGTCCACCCGTGTTGATGTAAAGCGCATTGCGCGAGTATTGCGGCGCCGCGCCGGAGCGCTCCGGCGGATCCACGCTCAGGCTTCTGGCCACCGCCATGCTGCGCTGGTCCTTCTGGTGCGTGGTCGTCGCCATGTCGGCGACGAAGAAGTCGATGAGCCCGTCATTGTTCACGTCTCCCAGGTCCGATCCCATCGACGAGAAGGGCATGTGCGGCACGACGGAGTCGATGACGTCGGCGAACGTGCCGTCCCTGTTGTTGTGATAGAGCTTGTCGGGCGCCGCGAAGTCGTTCGCCACGTAAAGGTCGGGCCAGCCGTCGCCGTCGTAGTCCCACCAGACCGCCGAGTGCCCCTGCGCCTCGCCGCTGATGCCGGCGCGGTCGGTCACATCCGTGAACGTCCCGTCCCCGTTGTTGTGGAAAAGGTAATCCCGCTGGCCCTTCGGGTGGGAAGCGGCGTCGAGCAGGTTCGTCTGGACGAAGACATCGAGGAATCCGTCGCGGTCGTAGTCGCAGAAGGCGGCCATGACCGAGGCGTCCCTGACGGCGAGCCCCCGGGCCGCGGCCTCCTCCTTGAACGTGCCGTCGCCCTGGTTCATGTAGAGCAGGTTCGGCGCGTTAAATCGGCAGACGTAGATGTCCAGCAGCCCGTCGTTGTCCACGTCGACAAAGGTGGCCCCCTGTTTCCAGATCGCCGCGGCGTCGCCCTTGTCCCCCACCCCGGCCCGCTCCGTCACGTCCTCGAACCTCCAGTTGCCGAGGTTGCGGAACAGCCGGCAGCTCTCGGTCTTGCTCACGACAAAGATGTCGGGAAGGCCGTCGCCGTCGTAGTCCCCGATCGCCACGCCGGTGCCCACGGCGCCGACGTCGAATTCGTGGATGCGATCCGCCCAGATCCTCGGGTCCGTGCGGCCGGCGGAGGTCGCGACGGGATCGGCGTAGTTGTTCTCCGTCACCACCCCGGACAGTTCCGGCGGAAGCTCGTCAAAGAGAGTCCCCCCGCGCGCGTCCTCGCGCGGCGCGAAGGCCTTCTCGGCTATCGAGCCACCGGCCTGCGCCGATCCGGCGTTCGCCCGCTGCCCCGGGGCGCCAAGGAGCGCCAGGGGCCGCCCGAGAACGACAACGCCCCCGGCTGCCATCATCTCCAGGAATTGTTTGCGGTTCACGGCGGGTTAAAAGCGCAGGTGCTTCTTGGCAGCAATCATGGAATGACCACAAGGCAATGTGGAGCGGCCGCCTCGGGGATCACGATGCGCGCGAGGAGAGGTCCACGGTCGACGAACCCGGCGCGACGTCATGCAGCGTCTCGACGCCCGACGGCCAGCGCGCGCGGATGCGCCGCGGCGGATTGCCGTCGCACCAGCCGAAAAAGCAGGCCGCCGAGGACTGGCTGTAGTATCCCGCGCCGGCATGGACCTCGCACATCTGCGTCGAGCCGTCGGCCAGCTCCAGGGTGACCCGCGCTCCCACGGCGGTCGGGTTGCCAAGGGGGCCCTTCATCACGACGCGTAGGGAATTGCGGCCGGCGACGCCGCCGTTGCGAAACACCAGAGGGGTGCTGTTGTTGCGGGTGACGACGAAATCGGGCCAGCCGTCCTGATCCAGATCGATCACCGACAGGGCCTTTGCGTCGCCCGGGACGATCAGGTTGCTCTCGGCAGGCGGCACGGGCGTGAATCCCCCGCGGCCGTCCCCGCGAAGAAGTAGGCTGAGTCCTCCGTCAAACCGGCCGACGGCAGGAATCGGCGCATAGGAATTCTGGACGGCATAGATGTCCGCCCGGCCGTCGCCGTCAAAATCGCCGGCCACGAGACCCTGAATGGGCGATATCTGCGCGATCCGCGGGAGGGGCTCGAACCGGTAGGTGCCGTCGGGCTTGCTGAGGAAGACCCCGCTTCGAAACTCCGTCGCGGCGAACCGGCGGGCGGCGGCCAGCCTGTCCTCCCCGAGGATCTCGCCGAGCGTCGCCCGGGCGTAGTAGTCGTTCCGCGGAAAACGCTTCAGGACCGATGGGATCGCCGCGCCGATATCCTTGCGGGCTCGCCATGGGTACAGGCGGCCCCCCTCGTAATAGCCCTCGATCAGCTGGGGCGCGCCGTCTCCGTTGAAATCGCCGTGGAAGAGCAGGGCCGGGCGTTCGGGACTCGCGCGGTACTGGGTGTTAAGGCCCACGTTGCCCGCGACAAAATCCGGCCGGCCGTCGCCGTTGAAATCCGCCGAGGCGATCGAATTCCACCAGCCCGTGCCGGCCGAGGCGAATCCCGCCCTCTCGCTCCAGTCCTCGAAGCCCGCTCCCTTGTTGTTGTGAAAGTACTTCACGTGGCCCCACTCGAGCGTGAGCAGGAGGTCGGGCCACCCGTCGCCGTCGACGTCGCTCCAGAGAGCCCCGGTGACCATCCCAACCTCGCGCAATCCGGGCGCAAGGGAATCGGTCACGTCGTCGAACCGGCCCCCGCGGCTGGCGAGCAGCGCGCTCTTCGGCGCCAGCGGGTACTGGCCCGGCAGGACGCGCCCGCCTATGAAAACCCCAAGCCGTCCGCTGCGCTCGAAGTCGGCAGCCGCGACCGCGCCCGCGCTGATGGGCAGTGGCGGCAGCACCCCTGCCGGCGCCGGCCGGAACCTGCCGAGGCCGTCGTTGAGGAAAAGCCTCGGCTGGAACTCCGGCGAGCCGGCCGGCCGGGCGCTGCCGCCCCTCGTGACCAGCAGGTCGTTCGCGCCGTCGCCGTCGGCGTCGAACAGGAGGAGCGGCCCGTCGCTGACGGGGCCCTCGGCCGCAAGGACAGCCGAGTCGGGGGCAAAAAAACGAAGCGCGGCGCCTTCCAGCAATACCCGCGTCGGGTCCAGCGGCGTCCCGCCAAGTACCAGGTCGTCGCTGCCGTCGCCGTTGACATCGCCCACGGCGAGCGCGGGACCCCTCCGGTTCTGGCGCACGGGAAGCAGAGGCTGCGCGACGGTCTCGTCCAGCAGGATCTCGCGCGACCGGAGCGCGAGGCCTGCCGTCCGGCTCACCTCGGTGAACTGGCCCGGGACGGCCGCCTTCGGCGCCGACGGCGGGACGGCCGCGGCTGGCTCGGTGATCGTGTACCTCCGGTCGACCGCCAGGTCGGCGAACTCCTGCGTCTGGCCGCTCGGCCAGCTGACCGTGAGGCGCCTGATGCGCGAGTCGCCTCCCAGGCCGAAGTGGACGATGGGCTCGGAACTGCAGAGGATTCCCCGGGACAGCACGAGCGGGCGGACCTGGACGCCCGAGTCCGACTCGATCCGCACGGTGGAGCCCACGCCGTAGCGGTTTGAACGGGTGCCGCGAAGCGCGATCGTGATGCGGTGGCCCGAGTCCGAGTCGTTGCGCAGGAGCGTCACCCCGCCGTGATAGTTCGAATAGACGATGTCGAGGTTGCCGTCCCCGTCCATGTCGCCGAGCGCCGCGCCAAAGCTGATCCCCCTTTGGTTGAGCCCCCACGCGGCGCTAACGTCCTCGAACCTCAGGTCCCCCAGGTTGCGGAATGCAAGGTGCTGCTCCGGCAGCTCGGGGCCCGCCCGCTGGACGTTGACCTTGGCCTCGGGGGTATCGGCCATCATCAGGCGCGCCAGGAGGTCGGCGTTGTTGACCTCCCGGTACATCCCGTTGGTCGCAAAGAGGTCGAGGCGGCCGTCATTGTCGAGATCCTCGAGGCGCACGGACCAGGTCCAATCGGTGGCCGCCAGCCCGGCGAGATTTGCCGCCTCGAGACAGCGCCCGGTGCCGGTGTTGATGTAAAGCGCATTGCGCATGTACTCGGGGGCTTCCGTCGAGTCGTCGGCCGGATCCCGGATGAGCCGGCGCGCGGTGGCCATCGTCCGCTGGTCCTTCTGGTGGGTGGTCGCGGCCATGTCCGACACGAAGAGGTCGATCAGCCCGTCGTTGTTCACGTCGCCCAGGTCCGCCCCCATCGAGGAGAACGGCATGTGCGGCACGGCCGAGTTTATGGCGTCGGTGAAGGTGCCGTCGCGATTGTTGCGGTACAGCTTGTCGGGCGGCGTGAAGTCGTTCGCCACATAGAGATCGGGCCAGCCGTCGCCGTCGTAGTCCCACCAGATGGCGGAATGCCCCTGGGCCTTCCCGCTTATACCCGCCCGATCGGTGACGTCGGCAAATGTGCCGTCCCCGTTGTTGTGGAAAAGATAGTTCCGCTGCGGGTTCGGGTGGCCCTCCGACTCCGGCCGGTTGGTCTGGACGAAGACGTCGAGGAACCCGTCGCGATCATAATCGCAGAAGGCGGCCATGACGCATCCGTCGTTGACCGCAAGGCCGCGTGCCGCCGCCTCCTCCTTGAACGTTCCGTCCCCTTGGTTCATGTAGAGCAGGTTCGGCGCGCCGAAACGGCAGACGTAGATGTCAAGGAGCCCGTTGTTGTCCACGTCGACAAACGTGGCGCCCTGCTTCCATATTCCCGCCGCATCGCCCTTGTCTCCCACCCCGGCCTTTTCGGTCACGTCCTCGAATTTCCAGCCGCCAAGGTTGCGAAAGAGGCGGCATCCCTCGGTCTTGCTCACGACAAAGATGTCCGGCCTCCCGTCCCCGTCGTAGTCGCCGATCGCCACTCCCGTGCCGATCGAGCCGACCTCGAAGTCGGCGTAGCGCTCGCCCCAGATCCTCGGATCGGCATAGTTGTTTTCCGTGACCACTCCGGTCTCCTGCGGGGAGAGCATCCTGAACATCGTCGCCCCGCGGCGTCCCGCTCGGGGGGCCAGGGGCTGCTCGGAGATGCTCCCCGCGGGGTCCGCCGGGTTCGCGCCGATGGGCGCCGGGCCGGGGCTGGAAGACGGACTGCCGAGCAGGGCCAGGGGCCGGCCCAGGAATACGGCGCCGCCGGTCGCCATGATCTCGATGAATTTCTTGCGGTTCAACGTGGCGGGGGGGATGGTCCCCTCTGGGGGATGCCGTGGAAATTCCTCATTCCGTGATCATGCCGTCGGGGCGGAAATCTCAAGGGTCGCCGGTCCCCTGGGAGCGCCGTGCTCGGTCGCGGCCCCCGACGGCCAGCGCACCCGGACGCGGCGCGGCGGATTCGAATCCGGGAAGCCAAAAAAGCACGCGGACGAGGACTGGGAATAATACCCGGAGCCGGCGTGCACCTCGCCCACCTGCGTGGAGCCGTCGCCCAGTTCGACCGCGACGCGCGCCCCGACGGCCGTTGGGTTGCCGGCCGGACCGCGCAGAACGACCCGCAGGGGGTTCCGCCCGGGCATCGCCCTGTTCCGAAAGGCCAGCGCCGCGGCGTTGTTGCGCGTGGCGAGAAAGTCGGGACGGCCATCCTGGTCGAGGTCTAGAACGGCGAGCGCCTTCGCATCGCCCGGCACGACCAGGCCGCTCTCGGCCTGGGGCACTGCAGTGAAATTCCCGCGGCCGTCCCCCCGAAGCAGCTGGCTCAAGCCCCCGTCGAAACGCCCCACGGACGGGATCGGGGAATACGAGTTCTGCACGGCGTAGATGTCGGCGTTCCCATCGCCGTCAAAATCCCCCGCGACGAGTCCCTGGAAAGGGGAAATCTGGGCGATCCGGGGCAAAGGCTGGAATTTATGGGTGCCGTCGGCCTGGCTCAGGAACACGCCGCTTCTGAACTCCGTCGCCGCGAAGCGCTGCGCCGCCGCCAGCTTCGCCTCCCCCACGATCTCGCCAAGGGTGGCGCGGGCGTAATAGTCCGTCCTGGGATAGCGCCTCAGGACCGAAGGGATCGAGGACCCGAGGTCCCGCTTTGCGCGCCTGGGATACACGTGGCCGCCCTCGTAATAGCCCTCGATCAGCTGGCGCCCCCCGTCGCCCTTGAAGTCCCCGTAGAAAAGGAGCGCCGGATGCTCCGCGGTCGCGTGGTAAGGCGTGTTCAGGCCCAGGTTGCCGACCACGTAGTCCATACGGCCGTCGCCGTTGAAGTCCGCGGCGGCGATCGAGTTCCACCATCCCGCGCCGGCGGCTGCGAACCCGACCTTCTCGGACCAGTCCTCGAACCCCTTTCCCATGTTGTTGTGGAAATACCGGACGCTGCCCCACTCGAGCGCCAGCAGGAGGTCGGGCCAGCCGTCGCCGTCGACATCGCTCCACAGCGCCGAGGTGACCATGCCCACCTCGCGGAGCCCGGGAGCGAGCCCGTCGGTCACGTCCTCGAACCTTCCTCCGCGATTGGCCCACAGCGCGCTGCGCGGGGACAGCGGGTAGCGGCCCGGAATGACGCGCCCACCGATGAATACGCCGAGCCGGCCGCTGCGGTCGAAGTCCGCGGCCGCCACGGCGCCCGCGCTCACGGGAAGCGGCGGCAGGGCGTCCGACGGGCCCGCCCTGAAGGCGCCCCGGCCGTCGTTCAGGAAGAGCCTGGGTTGGTACTCGGCCGAACCGGCGGGAAGGCTGGTGCCCCCCTTCGTCACGAGGAGGTCGTTTCTCCCGTCGCCGTCGGCGTCGAACAGGAGCAGCGGCCCGTCGCTGAGCGGACCCTCCGTGGCGAGCGCCGACGAGTCCGCGATCGCGAAACCGGACACGCCGTCCGCAACGAGGATGCGGGCCGGATCCAACGGCGTGCCGCCGATGACCAGGTCGTCCCTGCCGTCGCCATTGACATCGCCGACGGCGACCGCCGGCCCGCGTCGATTCTGGCGCATCGGAAGGAGCGGCTCCTGGATGGTCTCGTCCACCGCCGTCTCGCGGGCCATGAGGGACAGGCTCATGGAGCTGCCCACCTCGGCAAACTGCGCGGGAACGGTGTGCTCGGGCGCCGCCGGCGGGACGGGCGAGGCCGGCTCGGTGATCGTGAAGCGCCGGTCAACCCCGAGGTCCGAGAATGCCTGGATCGCTCCATTCGGCCAGGAGACCGTCAGGCGCCTGATCCGCGTGTCGTCCCCGACGCCAAAATGCAGGATCGGCTCCGAACTCGAGAGCACTCCCCGGGCGAGGACGAGGGCGCGGATCTGGACGCCGGAATCCGTCTCTATCCGCACGGTGGAGCCGACTCCAAATCGGTTCGAGCGGGTGCCCCGGAGGGCGACCGTGATCCGGTGGCCCGTGTCCGAGTCGTTTCGCAGAAAGGTCACGCCGCCCTGATAGTTGGAATAGACGAGGTCGAGGTTCCCGTCGCCGTCGAGGTCGCCGAATGCGGCCCCGAAGCTCACGCCCCTCTGGTCGAGCCCCCAGGCCGCGCTCACGTCCTCGAAGCGCAGGTCGCCCATGTTGCGGAAGGCGAGGTGCTGCTCGGCCAGCACGGGGCTCGCCTCCTCGGCGCGGATCTTCTCGTCCGCGCTCTCCGCCAGCTCCTTTCGCGCCGTCAGGTCGGCGTTGTTCGATTCGCGGTTCATTCCGTTGGTCACGAAAAGGTCCAGGCGGCCGTCGCCGTCGAGGTCCTCAAGGCGAACCGACCAGGTCCAGTCCGTGTCGGGCAGGCCGGCGAGGCACGCGGCCTCCAGGCAGCGCCCCGTGCCCGTGTTGACGTAGAGCGCGTTTCGCATGACCTGCGGGGCCTCAGTGGAGCCGTCCGGGGGATCCTTGAGAAAGCTGCGCATCACCGCGATCGCGCGCTGGTCCTTCTGGTGCGTGGTGGCGGCCATGTCGGCCACGAAGAGATCCATGAGGCCGTCGTTGTTCACGTCTCCCAGATCCGACCCCATCGATGAATACGGCATGTGGGGCACGACGGAATCGATGACATCCGTGAATGTGCCGTCCCTGTTGTTGTGATAGAGCTTGTCCGGCGCAGCGAAGTCGTTTGCCACGTAGAGGTCCGGCCACCCGTCGCCGTCGTAGTCCCACCACACGGCGGAATGCCCCTGAGCCTCGCCGCTGATCCCCGCGCGCTCCGTCACGTCCGTGAACGTGCCGTCGCCGTTGTTGCGAAACAGATAGTCCTTCTGGCCCCTCGGGTGCGCCTCTGAATCCAGGATGTTGGTCTGGACGAAGACATCGAGCCACCCATCCCGGTCGTAGTCGCAGAAGGCCGCCATCACCGACGCGTCCTCGACCGCGAGGCCCCGCGCCGCGGCCTCCTCCTTGAACGTGCCGTCACCCTGGTTCATGTAGAGCAGGTTCGGCGCCCCGAACCGGCAGACATAGATGTCCAGGAGCCCGTCGTTGTTGACGTCCACGAAGGTGGCGCCCTGCTTCCAGGCGCCGGCCGCCTCGCCCTTGTCTCCGACGCCGGCCTTCTCCGTCACGTCCTCGAACCTCCACTTCCCGAGGTTCCGGAACAGGCGGCAGCTCCTCGTCTTGCCCACGACGAAGATGTCGGGCCGGCCGTCGCCGTCAAAGTCGCCGATCGCCACCCCGGTGCCGATCGCGCCGGTCTCGTTCTCGCTGTAGAGGGCGCCCCACATCTTCGGGTCGTCATAGGGGTTCTCGGTGGCGACTCCGGTCACGTCCGCGGGCATCAGCTTGAACATGGTCGGCCCGCGCCGGCCCGAGCGTGGAGCCAGCGGCTGCTCGGCGATCGCGCCCCCGGCCGCAGCGGGCCCGTCCGCGGCCGGGCGGCCCAGCAGGGTGAGCGGCCGGCCCACGAGGACCGCGCCGCCGGCCGCCATGATTCCTATGAATCTCTTGCGGTTCACAGCGGCTTAAAAACGACTGGGCGTCTCGGCGGCAAACATGAAGAGACGAAAGAAGGACTGTTCCCGCGCGGCCTAGTCAAGGACCGTCTCGCGATGGGCGGGCGGCGGCGCCCGGATCCGCGCCGCGCGAATTTGCCTTGGCGTCCCCCGAATCTGCGGACACTGCACATACGTCCATGAGCCCCCCCTTCCGGCTTCCGCCCCGCGCCTGGATGATTGCCCCGATATGCGCTCTCGCACTGGTCGCCTGGGCGGATCACGCGCGCGTTCAGAGGGTTCAGTTCGTGTCGAAGGTTGCAAGCGATGAGGCGAGGATCGACGCGAATTCGCCGACGGGATACGCCGACGGCAAGCGCTGGCTGATCGTTCCCGAGCACAACAACCCGAGCTACCAGTGGATCGAGGAGACGCAGCTGATGCTGGCGCGCGGGGACTGGCGGGTTCGCCATGTCGACTACGAAAACGCCCCGTTCGGCCGCGAGGTGCACTCGGCCTCCCCCTACCGCTGGTGGCTTGTGATGATCGCGTGGCTCGACAGCGCGGCCTCCGGGCGCCCGCTGGGATTCTGCGTGGAAAGGGCCGCCCTCTTTGCCGACCCCCTTCTCCACCTGTTGTTTCTCGTGACCGCCACGATCTTTGTCGCGAGGCGGTTTGGCGCCCTCGCCGCCGCCCTGGTGTCGCTCGGGCTGGCGGCGATGTTCCCGCTCGCGGCGGCGTTCCTGCCGGGAATCGCAAATGACTTCGGCCTGTCCCAGATCGCGGCATTCTGGAGCGTGCTCCTGCTCGTCGCCGGCACGGCGGCCGGCCAGGGGGCCCGCCGCTGGTTCTTCGCTGCGGGCGCCGCCGGCGGCTGCGGCCTCTGGCTGAGCGCGACGGGCCAGGTTCCCGTGATCGCGGGGATTGCCCTCGGCGCGGTCCTGGCGGCGCTGGCCGTCCGGATCAGGCCCGGTGCGGCGCAGGATCAGGCCTCCGAGGCGCCGCCCTGGCGGGCCTGGGGTTTGGGCGGCGCGATATCGAGCCTCTCGGCCTACCTGATAGAGTATTTTCCAGGACACATGGAGCCGGAGCTGCGGGTCAACTATCCGCTCTTCGGGCTCGCGTGGCTCGGCCTTGGCGAACTCCTCTGGCGGTTTGCATCCTGTATTCGGCGCGGGAGGCCATTTGGAAGCGCGCGCGACGTGTGCATGTGGGTGCTCTCCGCAGCCGCCGTCGCCTCGCTGCCCATCGCCATCTCGCTGAGCGGAAGCCATGCCTTCCTTTCGGGCGATCTGCTCTCGACCCGGATCGCCAACCTTCCCGAGGACGCGGCGACGGGCAGCCTGTCGGCCTGGATCTCCCAGGACGGGCTCACCGGCTCGGTTGCGGCGACGTGCCTTCCCCTGCTGCTTCTGGGTCCGGCGGCATGGCTGCTCGCGAGGCGGGCGACGGAACCCGCCCGCCGCACCGCCATCGCGGTCGCCACCGGCCCGGTGCTGGCCATCCTGTCACTTGCGTTCCAGCAGCTCCGCTGGTGGAACACGCTCGATTGCGCGCTGCTTGCGCTCCTCGTCGCGGCAACGGCGGCGGCTCCCCTCGCGACGTCCGCCGGGCGGCAGGCCCGCTGGCTCCTGTGCGGACTCCTGGCCCCGGCGATCATCCTCGGCGCCGTCTGCATCGCGCCGTCGGCGGGCGCCGGGGGCGACAACGACTTCAAGTTCACAAGGTCCGAGGTCGAGGGGCTCTATGAGCGCGCCCTGGCGCAATGGATCGCCGACCACGCCGGGCCCGACGGCGCGACGGTCCTCATTCCCCCGTTCCGCACGTCGAGCTTCTGCTTTTACGGGGGCTTGCGCGGGCTCGGATCCCAGAATTGGGAGAACCGCGACGGCCTGTCGGCCACGTTTCGCATCGTGAACTCGACAAGGCCGGAGGAGACGCTCGCGCTCGTAAGCCAGCGCGGCGTGACCCACATCGTCGTTCCCTCGTGGGACACCGATCTCGACGAATTTGCGCGCATGGGCCTCAAGCAGCCGAAGGACTCCTTCATCTATGCCCTGCATCAGACGGACGGCGGAATATTCAACTGGCTCCGGGCGCTGCCCTACAACCAGCCGGAGATCTCAGGGTTCAAGGAGCAGTCGGTCCTGGTCCTCGAGGTCACGGACGAGGCCGACCCCGCGACGCTGCGGAGCAGGCTCGTTGAATACCTGGTCGAGATGCACCAGCTGGACGCGGCCGCGTACTCGAGCCAGGCGCTTCTGCGCTACCCGGCCGACCTCGGGGCCCTGGTCGCCCTGGCGCAGGTGCAGAAGGCCCGCGAGGACACGGAGGGCTTCGGAAAGGTCTTCGAGGCGCTCGTGTCCAACCTTTCGAGCGGATCGGATCGCTCCCTGGCCTGGGACCGGCGCGTCAGCCTCGCCGTGGTCCTGGCCCTGGGCAAAAGGAACGACCTTGCCCAGGAGCAGGTGAAGAGGTGCCTGGCGGATATCGACGCGGCAAAGATTCGCTCGCTCACGACGGGCTCGCTGTACCACCTGCTGGTCCTGGACAAGGCCTACGGGCTTGGGATAGCGGACCCGAAGCTGCGGGCGCTTTCGATGAAGCTCCTGCCATCGGAGCTTCGCGAGCGCCTTTGAACCGGGCCCCGCGTGACCCCCATCCGGCTTGAGGAACCCGGGGCGCTTCGCCTCCTTCGCGTCCGCGCCGCCCGCGGCGCCGGAACCCGTGGAGGCGCTGGCACGCCTCAGCCCACGAGGATCGTCTCCAGCCCGAGAAGCTTCCCGAGCTTTTCGATCTTCCCGGAGACATGGCCAACGCCCACCGCGCAATGGTGGGCGGGCCCGTGGGAGCTCCAGCGGCTGATGAATTCCCGCGCGCCGCAGGCGAAGCGGTAGCGGCTGTTTGTGTTGCCGATCTCCAGGATCGGGCCCGCCACCGACTCGGCCTCCGCGCAGAGCAGCGCCAGCTTGCCGCCCGCTCCCTCGATCACCGAGAGCAGCGTGACGGGACCGTGGCGCACGGCCATCTCGACGGAGACTCCCCTGCCCACCTTTCCGTGATAGACCTTGAGCGGGCGCACCTTTGTCTTGCCCTGCGCGGCGGCGATGTGGCCCGGCCCGTCGTGGCCCATCAGCACGACGTCGGCGTCGAAATCCATGGCGTAGAACTCCGTGAACGAGCCGCCGACGCCCAGGAGATCCATGATCTTCATCGCCTGGACGTTTTTCACCTCGTATTCCCCCGCGACCGGCACACCCCTGGCCGTGAGAAGCGAGCAGCCGAGTATCATCGAGGCGATGGTCGCCTCGTTGTCGGGAACGCCGGTCCCCCTGTAGTAGTAGGCAAGCGAGCCGAGGCGGTGGATGGCGACCAGCTCGTCAAGCGCGACGGATGTCCGGGCGGCCTGCGCGAGGTCGTCCCTGGCGCAGCCGGGCTCGATGTCGAAGACCCTGCGGAACTTCCTGACCCTGTCGGCGACGGCGGCGGCGGACACCCTGCGGCGCAGCCCGGAAAGCTCGTCCACCTCGAGGTGCTCGACGTGCGTCCCAAATGTCACGCTCTGGAGCGTCGCATCAGACTCGACGTCGAGCATGCCCCCATAGGCGTGGCCCATGAGGCCCAGCCGGTTTCGGCCCATGGCGGCCGCCACGCGCGCCGCGTCCACCCAGGAATCCACCTCCCGCCAGCACGAAGGATCGCCTTCCAGGACGCCGGTGACCTGGTGAAACGGAATCCCCGCGCGCTTGAACACGCTGGCGATCTCAGGGACCGGGCACGCGGAGCAGTGGGCCAGCCATTCGCCTGTCATCGTGGTGCGGTCGCCAAGCTTGTTGAACGCCTCGTAGTCGATGGCCGCCTTGGGCGCGATGTTGAGCACGATCACCGGCACCTTGGCGCGCCGCACGACCGGCAGCACGGTCGACGACAGGGCATACGTCGTGACGTGGAGGAATATGAGGTCGACATCCTCGCGGCGAAACCCGCGGCCCGCGGCATAGGCGCGCTCGGGGCTGTCCACGAGCCCGAGATTGACCACGTCGACGCCGGGTCGCGCAAGTTTTCTGGAAACGCTCGCCAGGTGCCCCTCGAGGCGCCGCTTGAGGCCGGCGAATTGGGGCCAGTAGGCGTCCAGGCCGATTCCGAACAATCCGATGCGCAGGCTTGGGGATTTCAACGTGACCAGGGATTATGCGCCTTCGCGCCGGTCATTCGCCGGCCAGGGCGAGCCCGTCAACAGGCTTCAGCTTGATCTTGTAGACGACCGGGAAATCGGAGGTCGGGTTTCCCTTTGAGGGCTCGAGCACCAGCGCCTCGTCGGTCCGGGCCCAATGGACGTCCTCGCCGCTGCCAAGAAGCTCGATCCCGGCAATCTGCCTGTCCATCAGCCTGGCGGCGCTGCCGAGCGACGCGATCGCCAGCGGTTTCACAGGCCACCCCATCACGATGGCGTAAAGGGTGTCGGCTTTCGCGGTGAAGCGGACGTCCTCGGCCGAGAAGGGCTTGCCCTTGCCCTCGTTGAAGCCCTGCGCGGTCATGGCGGCGCCCGCGATGGCCGGACCCTCGCCGAAGACTTTCCACGGTCGCGTGCCGAAGATGCTCTCCTTGTTCACGTCCATCCACGCGGCGATGCCCCCGAGGACCCTCTCCTCCCTGTCGTCGATGGTGCCGTCGCCACGCACGGGGATGTTGAGCAGCAGGTTCCCATTCTTGCTCACGATGTCCGCCAGCGTCTGGACGACCGTCTTCGCGCTCTTGTAGGCATCGTGCTCGTAGATCGACCGCCGGTAGTGCCAATCCCCGATGCAGGTGTCGGTCTGCCAGGGGAGAGGCTCGATCTCGTTGCTCGCCCCGCGCTCTATGTCCCACACGAGGCAATGGCGCTGCTCCTCATTCAGGATTTTCCCGAGCATGACGCCCTCGAGCCTGCCGTCGTGCAGCCTCATGTTGGTGTTGTAGAAGTGCGCCGCGATCCTCAGCCCGGCGTCGCTGACCGGCCACAGCGGCAGCACGGTGTCGTCGAAATAAAGCAGGTCGGGGTGGTAGCGGTTGATGAGGTCGACCGTGCGGTTGTAGAATTTCTCGCAATAGGCAGCGTCGGGGATGCTGGCGCCGTTTCCCCAGGCCCACTGCGGGCCGATGTCGGCGGCCTTCCCGCCGACCAGGCTGCGCGGGTGGTGTTGCGCGTAGAGGGCCTGCGGGTCGAGGCCGTCCCACCATTTGCCCCTGCCGTCGGACCCGGTGAGGTTGCCGTCGTAGGAGATTCCGGCGAAAGGTCCGGCCTTGTCGGCGCCCTGCGCGGGCTCATACCAGATCCATGCGTGGGCCGCGTGGACGCTGACGCCGAAGGGAAGGCCCTGGGCTCGCGCGGCCTTGGCCCATCCGGCGATGATGTCCTTTCTCGGGCCGACGTTCACGGAGTTCCACGGCTGGTACTTGCTGTCCCAGAGGTCCAGGTTGTCGTGGTGGTTTGCCAGGGCGAAGAAGTACTGGGCCCCGGTGCGCTTGTAGAGGGCGACGAGCCTGTCGGGATCCCACTTCTCCGCCTTCCAGGTTTTGATCACGTCCTTGAAGCCGAACTGGGACGGCGGCCCGTAATGCCCGACTTGGTATTTGTTGTCGGCGCTGCCCTCCTCGTACATGGCGCGCGCATACCAGTCGCCCTGCTCAGGCTGGCACTGCGGGCCCCAGTGCGCCCAGATCCCGAACTTCGCGTTGCGAAACCAATCGGGCACCTCGTATTGCCTCAGCGATTCCCAGGTCGGCTGGAATTTTCCAGCCGCGACGGGCTCGGCCTTGTCGCTTATCCTGGAGCTGAAGTCCGGCATGTCACCAGCCGTGAGCCGAGACACCGCGGCCGCCGAGCATAGGAACATGAGCGTGTACTTCATGGGGAATTCGGCCGGTGAAACAACCTGCCTGCCGAATGAACCGGATATCGACATCCGTCAACCCGCCGCTGTGACGACCGGCTGCGCACTGGAAAGCCCGCCGGGGGGCGGCATCACTGCGGGCACGGACCCGTCGGTGATTCGAGGCCTGCTACTTCCGCTGTTCGCCTTCGATTGTCTTTGGCTCGCCGATCTCCACCGCGCCCGCGGGGATCTTCTGCGCGTCAAGGAGCAACCCGTCCACGTTGCGGCCGAAGTAGTTCGCCGCCACCTTGCTCATCGCCGGCAGCGCCGTCGTGAAGTTGTGCCCTGTCGCGCGCATGCTGAAATGATTGGACCACAGGAGCTTGGGCTTCGAGCCCGTCTTGCCCCCCTTCAATGAGTTGTAATCGTAGGCCATCAGGATGACGAAATACCGTTCGTCGAACATGAGGTCCTCGCGAAGCCTGCGATCCGTCTCAGTCATGCCGGACGGCACCCCGAGGCTTCGGTATTCCTCCTTGAGATATTCCGACGTGTATCCGAGAAGCTGCGCATTGTATTCGGGCCAGGTGCCCGCTTCCGCCGACTTCGCGTTGATGACGCCAAGATCGGCAACAACAGCGCCGGAATCCGCGATTCCGCTGTTCTTGATTCCCGCGTTGTGGGTGTTCGCGTCCCTTTGCAGCCTTTCCATGTCCATCTGGTCATTTGAACCGCCCTCCTCTATGTAGGTGATGCCCCAGTGGACGACGATAAGCAGGTCCGCGTTCTTGGCCTCAGGCGCCGGATAGTATCGCTGGATCGCGAGGTCAGGCGCCAGGACGCGGGCGATATCCATGAATTGCTCCCGCTCCAGCGAGGAGTCGCGGAGCAGGCCCCCGAACGAATTCCCCTGGGCGAACACATAGCTCTCGGCCTTTGGATTTCGTCCACTTTCGCCGAACTTCTGCCGCACATAGGCCTGGTCCGCTCCCGCAGCGACAGCCACGGAATCAACGCGCTCAGCCCGCAGGCCGGGGGCGACGGCGGACACCGCGACCAGCACGGCGCAGGCGGCCGTAGCGATATGCATCACTGTAGATTTTGACTTCACCCCTGCTGAAAGGATTCGTCGAGCATGGTTTCGACGCCCGCGGGTTCAACGGCAGAATGCGATCCCCTGCGCTGCGGCCTCCAGTCCGGGGATTCCCAAGAACTCAGTCTCCGCGCCGGCTCACTTGGGAAACGGACCGCCCCCGAGCTCCACATAGGTCTTCTCCACGTGGGCCGCAAAGTAGACGTAGGCGGGCACGTAACGCGAGATGCGGGTGATCTTTTTCAACCGCGCTGCGAGCCCCGGCGCTGCCGCCTTGACGTCCGCAGGGGTCCTCCCCGCGTCAACGAGCTCCTGGACGCCGCGCCGAAGCTCGACGAAATAGGCCTGCTGGTCGGCGATGACCTCGGGACCGCCAAGCGGTCCGTGCCCCGGGCATACCTTCTCGGCGCCGAGCTTCTTTGCCAGCTCGAGCGCCTTTATCCATTCGCCGATGTTGCTGTCATGAACGTAATTGAAGGATCCGTTGACGCAGACGTCGCCCGTGAAAAGAATCCGCTCCCTGGGCAGCCAGACCAGCGTGTCCCCGTGGGTGTGCGCGACGCCGGGCCAACGCAACTCGACGCGGTGCCGGCCGTCGTCAAAGGCCATGGAATCGCCATAGACGAGGCTCGGCAGCTTAAGCCTGCTCGCCGCCACGTCGGGCCTGCTTTTCGCCGAGAGCTCCCAGGCCGCGATGCCGGTTTTCTCGAGCTCCTCGAGGGTAGCCGCCTGCGCCACCGCCGCGGCTCCCTCGTCGGCCCAGATCTGGTTGCCGAAGGAATGGTCGGGATGAAAGTGCGTATCGATCACGAATCGGATGGGCTTGTCGGTGATCGCCCGGATCTTGGGGATGACGATCTTCGCCCCGGAGGGGTAATTGGCGTCAACCTCCACAACGAAATCATTCATCACGATCCAGCCGTTGTTGCAGTGGCCGCGACGCGGGTCTCCCTCGTGAAAATATACGTCCGGCGCCATGTTCTGCACGGTTTCTATCTGCGCGCGGCAGGGCACCGCCGCCATCACGAGGGTGAGCGTTGCAAGAACCGGCGGCCTGCGGGAGGACATTTTCGGACGCTTGACGCTGGCTCCGGTGCGGTCAAGCCGCCCGCGACTGCGAGGAGCGGCGGATGCTCAACCGGCAAGATTGGGGGTTGAAAGACCAATCGCGAATGCGCAATAAGGCGCCATGCCCCCCGCCGGCGAGCCGTCGCTATCGTATTCAAGGCGGGCTTCTCGACGACGGCGCGCACGGTCCGCCGTCCTCGCGCTGTGCGCCGCGTTCGGCGGCGCCGGGCCGTCCGCCGCGCAGGAGGCCCCGGAAACGCCTTCATGGCTGTCATTTCCCTCTCCCGGGAAGAGGCCTGCGGGTGCCAGGACCTTCGTCGGGGATGACGCATGCGCTACCTGCCACCAGGACAAGGCGGGAACCTATCACCGAACGGCGCACTTCAAGACATCAAGCCTGCCGTCGGGAGACACGATCCACGGCAAGTTCAGCCCGGGCTCCGATACGATGATGACGGTGAATCCCAACCTCCATTTTGTGATGGAGGCCAACGAAAAGGGCTATTTCCAGACGGCCTACATGACGACGTCTCCCACCGTGGTCCTCTCCCGGTCGGAGCGCATCGACATCGTGGTGGGCTCCGGGCGGAAGGGCCAATCGTATCTGTTCTGGGACGGCGACCAGCTCTTCCAGCTGCCCGTGTCCTACTGGACCGAACTGGACGGATGGGTCAACAGCCCGGGATTTGTCGACGGAAACGCAAATTTCGAGAGGCCCGTAGGACCGCGCTGCCTCGAATGCCACGCCGGGCGATTCGAGTCGCGCCTCCCGCCGATAAACCGGTATGATCCCTCAAGCCTCGTTCTGGGAATCTCGTGCGAGAGGTGCCACGGCCCTGGCAGCGAGCATGTCGCCCTGTTTCGCTCAAAGTCGCCTCCGGCTCCGCCAGCCGAGTCGGGCATCGTGAACCCGAGAAAGCTTTCAAGGGCCAGGCAGCTGGATATCTGCGGGCAATGCCACGAGGGCTCGGGAACCTCGATCGCTCCCCCGCTGTCGTTCGTGCCTGGCGACGACCTGGACCAGTATCTGGCCTTTGCAAGACTGCCCCCGAATGCCCGGGTGGACGTTCACGCCAGCCAGGTTCAACTCCTGCGGAAAAGCAGGTGCTTTCGGTCCAGCACGACGCTGACGTGCGCCACCTGCCACGACGTCCATCTGGCGCAGCGCGACCCGGCGCCTTTCTCATCGGTTTGCCTGACGTGCCACAAGACCGAGAACTGCGGAGCGTTTCCCAAGGTTGGGCACGCGATCGATGGAAAATGCGTGGATTGCCACATGCCGCTGCAGCAGACCGCTCACATTATATCCAGGGTGAACGGCGCAAGCGTTCGCCCTAAGGTGCGCAACCACCAGATTGCCATTTATCCCGAGAAGCCCCTTCCCTGACGCCCGAACGAAGTCCGAAATCCGTTCTTGCGCCGAATGAACCGGCCGGGAGCCCGAACGTTAACATGCCACTCATGCAAGAAGTAGGCATTGCCTTCCGGTTGACGCGGCGGATGCAAAACGCCTAGAAGGAGCGGAACCCCATGACAAAACGACTTGTGCTGGCGGCAACGATGATCGCCGCATCGGCGATGACGTCGGCAACCCGCGGCGAGCCCGAGATCCACGTTAGGCCCACGGCCGAGCCTACCTTTTCGGAGCTGCCCGTCTCAATTCCGCTCTGGGCCGGGGGAGCGCCCGGTTCCGAGGGACAGGCCTCCAACGAGCTGTTTCGATGGGAGCATTTCGAGACCACCTGGTACCCGGTCGTTTCCCACATAACCAGTCCGTCCATCATCCCGTACCTTCCGCCCCCGGACAAGGCCAACGGCGCGGCCGTCGTCATCTGCCCGGGCGGCGGCCACCAGTACCTTGCACTGGAGCATGAGGGCGACGCGGTCGGAAGATGGCTGTCCGCCCATGGCGTGGCCGGATTTGTGCTCAAGTACCGCCTGGCCCGCGAGCCGGGATCGCCTTACCAGGTCGACGTGCATGCGCTGATGGACGCGCAACGGGCGATACGCACCGTCCGCAGCCGCGCAAAGGAGTGGGGCATCAATCCGGCGGCGGTGGGGATCATGGGCTTTTCGGCGGGGGGGGAAGTGGCCCTGCTGGCCGCAACCCAATTCGTGAATCCCATAAGGGGATCCAGCGACAGCGTCGACGCGCTGGACTGCCGGCCGGATTTCCAGGCCCTGTTTTACCCGGGCCTGCCGCGGACGCCGCTGATGCTGACGTCGAGGACCCCGCAGGCCTTCCTATGCAGCGCCAATAACGACCAGTTTCACCTGACCGCCCCGATGGTCCGGCTCTACCTGGACCTGAACGCGGCGGGCGTGCCCGCGGAAATGCACGTTTTTGCAGGGGGCGGCCACGGCTTCGGCATCCGCGACCAGGACAGGCCGGTCTACGCATGGATGCCGCTGTTCATGGCATGGTTGAGGGATCGGGGGCTGCTCACGAAATCGGGAGCGGCTGCTCCCGGAATTCCGGAGTCGAAATGAAAGCGCGACTCCGGCAAATCGCGCTGCTCGCCGCGGCAAGCATCCTGGCCGGCGCCCCGGCCCGGGGTCAGCCGGCGGAAAGCCGCTCGAAGGAGCTGATATACGTTGATCCCAGCGGCGTCCTGCGCTGGCGCACGTCGAATGTCGAGGTGGCGATGCTCGGGGCCAACTACTGCCTCCCGTCCGCCTCGGATTACAGGGCCGCCGGCGCCATCAATGCCGACCGCAAGAAGATGATCGAGCAGGATATGACCCACTTCGCCCGGATGGGCTGGGATGCGCTGCGCCTCAGCTTCTGGGGCGACTGGGAATGCTGCGATAGGGAGGGCAACCTGGTCGCCAACGACCACCTCGATCTGCTGGATTACCTCATCTACCGGGCGAAGGAGCGCGACATGCACATGCTCCTCAGCCCGATCGTGACCTACAGCTCGAGCTGGCCCGGTGCCGACGACCCCACTGCGGTCGGCTTCTCGCGGTTCTACAAGAAGGAGGAGCTGGGCACGAACCCCAAGGCGATCGCAGCCCAGGCGAACTATCTGAGGCAGATCCTCAACCACGTGAACCCGTACACGAAGCTGGCGCTCAAGGACGAGCCGTACATCTGCTTCGTCGAGCTGATCAACGAGCCGGCGCAGCATCCGCAGGATTTCGGGGGCTCGGTGAGCTACATCAACGCCCTTGTGGACGCGGTGCGCGACACCGGTTGCCAGAAGATCACGTTCTTCAACATCAGCCAGGATTTCGCGATGGCCCAGGCCATCGCGGCGTCGAGGGCCGACGGCTGCAGCTTCGCATGGTACCCGAGCGGTCTGGTCTCCGGGCACCAGCTCCACGGCAATTTCCTGCGCACGACGGACGACTATTCGCCGATGCTACTCCCGGACCTGGCGGGCAAGCCGAGGGTCGTCTACGAGTACGACATGCCCGATGTCATGAGCGGATACCACTATCCGGCCATGATCCGGACGTTCCGCTCCGTCGGGGCCCAGTCGGCGGCCATGTTCTCATACGACATGCTGGCCACGGCGCCCTACAACCTCGGCTGGCAGACGCATTGCCTGAACTTGGTCTACACGCCGCAGAAGGCCGCGAGCGCGATCATCGCCAGCCAGGTCATGCGCAGAATCCCGCGCATGCAGCCGGTGGGCCCGTATCCGGCGAACACAAGGTTTGGCGACTTCCGCGTCAGCTATGAGGAAAACCTGAGCGAACTGGTCAGCCGCGACCTCTTCTATTACTCGAATGACACGCGGAGCAGGCCCCCCTCCCCCGCGGACCTGCGGCGGATCGTCGGCTTCGGCTCGTCGCCGATCGTCAGCTACGAGGGGGCCGGCCTGTATTTCCTGGACAAGATGGAGGACGGCGTCTGGCGATTGGAGGTCTATCCCGACTCGCTACAGGTCGACGACCCGTTCACGCGCACGCAGCCCGACCGCCTGGTTTTCCGCCTTATCGCTCGCACGTGGCCGATGACCGTCAGCCTTCCCGACCTGGGCGACTCGTTCAGGGTGGAGCCGCTCAACGAGGGCAACGCGTTTTCCACTCGCGCGGCCGGCTCATCCTTCAGCATCCGTCCGGGCGTCTTCCTGCTGACCAACTCCGCCCGTACGGCTCCCTTCAAACTGCCCGACCGCCTGCCCGGCGTGCCCTACTATCTGGGCACGCGCGAATTCGTGTGCCCGGAGCCCCCGGCGTACCCGACCACCATCGTCCTCCATGCCCAGTCGCAGTACGCAGCGGGCGAGCCGATGTCCATAGGCGCCACGGTTGCGGCCGCCGAGCCGCCGACGGAGGTCGCCCTCCAGGTGGGCCCTCCCAATTCCCTGGCCAGGAGATTCGTCATGGAGCACACGCATGGATACGAGTACGGCGTCCGCCTGGCCGCCGGAGCGATTCCCCAGGGCGAAATGCAGTTTCAGGTGAGCGTGACGGAAGGCGACCAGGTGCACACGTTCCCCCAGGACTCGCCCGTCGAGTCCCTCCGCGGCGACTCCTACCGGGCGCAGATAGTCGCCCCGGACGCGCCCGTTGAGATCTTTGAACCTGGGCATGACACGGCCTACCTGGCCATTTCGCGCAGCGGCGAGTCGCGGAACCGCAATCCGGCCCCGATCGACGGCAGTCGGCCGGGCGCCAAGGCATACCCGCTGAGCTGTCCCGCCGAGACAATGGCCGATGACTTCACCGCCTCCCTCTATATCGGCGACCGCGTTTCCGAGCGCGCCGCGAACGTCGCCGTCGCCAAGTCGATCCACATCAGGCTCAAGGGCATCGTTGCCCCGTCGGCCGTGCGTGTCACACTCGTGGAAAAGGACGGATCAGCCTGGAGCGCGAAGGTTTTCGCATCGGCGGAGTGGCGGGACGCCACGGTCCCCATCTCGTCGCTGCAGTCCGCCAAGTCTGTCATGCTGCCGCAGGGGTATCCGGGCACCTGGTCGTATTGGCTGGCGCCGCCCGCTGGAGGAAGGACGATCGACCTGACGCAGGTGGAGCGCCTGCAGCTCTCGCTTCGGAAGGCGGACTTCGGAACCATCGCGTCTGTCGCGCCTTCTCAGGCGGCAGTTGCGATCGAGAGCGTTTCACTGCAATTCTAGCGCGGATGACAGCCAATTTCCCCTCCGCAGGCGCAACCGTGCCCCCAAGACCACCATGAACTGCAAATCCCCGATAATTTCTGCCGTCGGAGCGCTCATTCTCAGCGCTACCTGCCTGGCGCAGGAACTGCCCTCCGCAAAACCCGAGTCGGTCGGCCTCTCGACGGGGCGGCTGGGGCGCATCGCCACCGTCGTCCAGAAAAGCATCGATGATAAGCAAATAGCCGGCGCGGTCACGATGGTGGTCCGCCATGGCCAGGTGGCCTGGTTCAATGCCCAAGGGCTGGCGGACAGGGAGGCCGGCAGGGCGATGCAAAAGGACTCGATCTTCCGCATCTGCTCTATGTCGAAGCCCATCACCAGCACGGCCGTCATGATCCTCTATGAGGAGGGTAAGCTCCTGCTCGAGGATCCCGTCTCAAAGTACCTTCCCGAGTTCAGCAGCCCAAAGGTGCTCGTCAAACCCGCGAACGGACAGCCCTACTCCATACCCGCGACCAGGGAGATCACGATCCGCGACCTCCTGCGGCACACGTCGGGCCTCACCTACAACTGGAACGCCCAACTCGGCCAGATGTACAGCGACGCAAACGTCGCCAGCGGACTTCTGCAGTACGACGGAACGATCGGGGACAGCGTCAAGCGGCTGGCGGCCATTCCGCTTCTGTTCAGCCCGGGCGAGCGCTTTGAATACAGCCTCTCCGTGGACGTGCTCGGCCGGGTCGTCGAGGTCGTCTCCGGCATGCCCCTCGATGAGTTCTTCCGCACCCGGATCTTCGAGCCTCTGGGGATGAAGGACGCTTATTTCTACCTGCCCGCCGACAAGGTGCCCCGCCTCGCGACCGTGTACACCTACTATGACGGGAAGGGGCTCAATCGTTTTCCCGACGCACCCATCGTGGAGGGCACGTTTGCCTACTCCGCCGACTACCCCTACAGCGGACCGAAGAAGCTATTCTCGGGCGGCGCGGGACTGTCGTGCAGCACCCAGGACTACGCGCGCTTCTGCCAGATGATGCTGAACGGCGGCACGCTGGACCATGTCCGCGTGCTGGGCCGAAAGTCCGTCGAGCTCATGACCCACGATCAGCTGGGGAAGATCGACCACGACATGGGCTTTGGCCTCGGGTTCGGGGTCGATGGGGTTAAGTCGCCGCTTCCTGAGCTCGGGTCTCCCGGGGAGTTCAGATGGGGCGGCTTCTATTACACTTCGTTTTGCGTCGATCCCAAGGAGGACATGATCGTGATAACGATGGCTCAGCTGCATCCGACAGGCGGCCTTGGCCTCGAAGACAAGGTTCTGGTCCTGGCCTATCAGGCCCTTAACGACTGAGACGCGCCGCCCCCGTCGCGCCGGACCGCAGAGCGTGTCGCGCAACCAGCCCTCCGGATCCCCGGCGTTGCGCGGACGAGAGGTAGCGCACCCAGGCCGGCGGCTCCAGAGGCTCGCCGGGGGTGGACCTCTTGGGCGAATGCCGGTACGTCGGGTCCACGCCGGAGGCGTTGCCATGTACGCTCATCGGCGGATTTCCTTGAACCCACCTAACGCGCATCACGAATGGGAGCAGGGGTCGCCGGGGATGGCGCCGCATCCAGCGCCTTCTCGACGGCGTCATCGCCCAGGCGGTAGATCAGAATGGAGTATCCCTCCGAATCATCAGGATTGCGCTGCTGCAGAGAGACGCACAGGCGAACAAAACGCAGCTCCTCGAATGATTCGAGGCAGGAATTCCAGTAGCCCCAGTCCCTTTGCCTGAGCAGTTCCGCGCGCGCCGGAGGATCGCCCGCCGTTGCGGCAAATCGGGCGAGTTCCCTCCGAGCCTGCCAGTATTGCTCCTCCATGGAGTGGGTCCAATATGCCGCCTCCAGGCTGGTTGCGCTGATGCAGTAGATGCCCCCCTTCAACGGAAATGGCCGCGACGGAAACAAACCGAAGCGATCGGGCAGCCGCAGGGCCTTGATCCCGTAATACTCCGGCTCCGCGGTGCCAAAGTAGGAAAGATAGACCCTGGCGCCGCCCTTCGCGGCCGAGTCCCTGTCGAGCCATTGGCGCAGACCAGGGAGGTCCTGCCCCCAGTCCAGGGAGCTGTCCACGAAGTAGCGGTATCCCTTGCTGGGCCCACCGGCCAGCCGATTGAAGAACGCGAGGTAATGGGGCCTTATGGATAGCGACTCGAACATCACCCCGGCCAGGAGCAGTGCAAGGCCGCACCGGAGGGCGGGGCCGGAGTGCACCAGCCACAGGACATTCGCTCCCGCTAGGACAAACAGCACCGGGTAGATCGGCATCATGTGCCGGTGACCGATGTTGATGTTGCTGGTGAGGCACGCGGCCGCGAAGACGCCCCCGAGTATCAGAAGCGGGGCCAGATCGTAGGGCTCGGGGGCGGCCCCCCTACCCCTCTCGCCGGCGGGCCCCGTCCCTCGTGATGTCCATCTCCAGCGAGCGTAGCCCGCGAGGGAAAGCGCAATCAGAACCAGCGTGGAGATGGGCGTCTTGATCAGAAAGGAGAACGGGAAGAACCACCACCTTCCCGTTTCGGAAAAGGAGCCCAGGACAAAGCCGCCCCTGTTGATCGCATCCAACGTATAGCTCAGGCCCTCCACATAGGCTCGCGGCAGGATCCCGGACCTGTCCAGGGCCTCAAGCCCGCGCATTTTCAGCCCATGGCCGCTCCACGCCAAGAATCCGGCCGCATCGAATGCCTTGCGCCGGATCGCCTCCTCGCCCCAGTCGATGTATCGGAAATCATACGCGAGCCACAGGAGGCCGACCACCGCGAGGCCGTGGACGAGCAGCAAGAGGCTCCCGACACCGGCCTTTGGCCAGCGCGCATGAACCGTCGCCCCGGCAAGGAGGGGCATCGTGATTGGGCGCCTCGAGAAAAGCCGGACCACAAGGATCAAGGCGAAGATGGGAACGATCAGGATGGACGACATCTTGCTGAGCACGAGGAGCCCCAGGGCCAGCAGGCTTAGGACCAGATTTCGCGCGGATATCGCGTGGGTGAGCCTCCAGAAACACCAGGTGGCGGCAAAGAACCCGAGGCTCGACGCCATGTCGGAGGTGACGAGTGCCCCGTTGGCCAGCATGGTGGGGCAAAAAACGAACAGAAACAGGGAAACCAGGCCCGCCGTGGCCCCGAACAATTCACTGGACCAGAGGAAGACCAATGCGCCCAGGGCCGCGCCCAGGAGGGAGACCATCACCCTAGCCTGGAAAAGCATCTCCGTGGGGTTGTTTCCCATCAGGTAGAAGAACCGGTAGCCCTGCTCCCACTGCTCCATGTTCCTTGGGAGCGCGGCATGCGCCTGCGTCGCGTTCAAATGGTCGAAGAGAAGCGGAAGAGAAGCCCACGCCTGGGCGAAAACGCCGTTTTCAGGCCACAGTTTCTCCTCCGGATGCGTCCAATGCAGGTAGCCCGCGGTGAGGTGCAGCGCCTCGTCGAACACGTTCGACTCCCGCGTGGCGGCAGACACCGCCAGAAGAACATACAGCAGCAGCAGAATCCCGGCGATCCCGGCCTGAAGCCGGCCCGAAGCGAATTTACCGCCCGCTATCATCGACCCGGGCGGCACTCACAGGGGCTTTGCTCGCGGCGCGCGAGAAACCCGAAACTGCCATCAAGGTGCAGGTCGCGCCTGAGTCTCGCATCCGCCTAGATTCCCCCCGGCAAACGGCCGCGCAACAACAAAGCGCCCCCGCAGGAGCGGTTTCTGGTTGCCCGGACATGCCCGCATGACAGGTTCGTCCCGCATGATTTCCCGGTGGGCCGCGAGACGCTTGCTTCATTTGGCCGCCCCGGAAAACGCCGCCCGGTTCCTCCTTCTTGTCCTTAGCCTGGATGGTCTCGGCGCCGCAAGTCCCGGAGAGGCCGCTTACCCGAACAACGAAGACCTGCGCCACGTGCAGCGGATGGCCGATCCGCGCCTGTCGCCCGATGGGCGTCAGATCCTCCTCAGGATGACGGATTGCACAGCGGACGGGGCAAAATCGCATATTTGGCTGGTCGACATCGGGAGCAACTCGTTCCGCCAATTGACGCGCTCCCCGGCCGACGACAAGGCCGGCGAGGGCGCCGCCGAGTGGGCTCCCGACGGCAAGAGCATCCTGTTCGCCGCGAAACGTGGCGAGCACCAGCAGCTCTTCCGCCTGCCGATGGATGGTGGCGAGGCCGTTCCCTTTGACATAAAGGTCGATCCGATAGTCGAGCCGGACGACGCCACGCCCGCCGCAATGGCTTCAGGCGCGCACGAAGATGCACCGGTCAAGGTCGAGCCCCTTGCAGCCGACCTGTCTTCGTGGTCGATTTCCCCCGATGGGAAGACAATCGCCATTCTCGCCAAGCGGCCCGAGACCGCCGAGGAGAAAAAGAAAAAGGACGACAAGTCGGACGCGAACTGGGTCGGGCACGACAGGCATTGGACGAATCTCTACCTCCTTGATCCCGCCTCGGGAAGCCTCACGCGCGTTCCGCTGAAGCAGGAGGTGCAGTCGGTCTCCTGGAGCAGGCAGTCGGACCGGATGGCCGTCGTCACGAGCCCGCCGAACGGGGCCGACGACCTTGGACCCGCAAGCCAGGCATGGGTCGTGGCGACCCTGGACCCGCAGCATCCCACGCAGATTCCGTCAATCCCGGCAACGGTCGAGGAACCCACATGGTCGACCGACGGCCAGTTCCTGGTCTTTTATGCTCAGGCGCGCATCGACAGCCCGCCCGGCTACGGGGATCTCTACACGTTTAATTTCCGTGACCATGCCGTGCGCAACCTAAGCGACGGCTTCCCGGGCACATTTCTGGGAGCACCCGCGATTGTTGAGCTCGGAAACACGTCCTGTCTCCTGGAAGTCGGCGTTGGAACTCACCTGACAATCGCCCGTGAAGACCTCTCGAGGGCGACTCTTGACGTCCTGCAGCTCGGCGCTCCCCTCGTCAGGTCGCTCCAAACCAATCTCAGGCAGACAGGATGGGTTTTTCTTGGGAGCGGCAGCGACCAGCCGACGACGCTGTATTTTACGCCCGCCTTGGGCCAGGCCGCCCGGGTGCTCGCAACCCCGAGCATCAGGTCCGCCAACTGGAAGTCCGTCAAATCGCAGCTGGTTCGCTGGGAAAACGAGGGCCTTTCCCTCGAGGGCCTTCTCTATCTTCCGCCGGCCGCCGAGCATGGCAATGTGCCTCTCATCCTCGAGGTCCATGGCGGGCCCACGGGGGCGTTCGTCGATTCCTGGAACCCGCTGGTCGATTTTCTCGTCGGACGGGGTTGGGCGGTGTTCAGGCCCAATCCCCGAGGGGGGATATGCTACGGCGCGGCATTTGCGGCCGCCGTCAAGAATGACCTCGGGGGAAGCGACTTTCGCGACATCATGACGGGCCTCGACACAGTCATCGGGCACTATCCCATCGATCCCAATCGCGTTGCCCTCATGGGATACAGCTATGGCGGCGAGATGGCGGGCTTTGCGGAGGGAAAAACCAATCGATTCAAGGCCATTGTGTCCGGAGCACCAGTCATCGACCAATTCAGCGAATATGGGACGGAAGACGGCTCCTGGTACGATCGCTGGTACTTCGGAAAGCCGTGGGAGCATCCTCAGGACGCATTGCGGCAAAGCCCCCTTTCATTCGTTTCGCATGCATCAACCCCCTTCCTCTTGATTCAGGGAGAAGACGATGTGACCGATCCCCTGGGCCAATCAAAGGAGATGTACCGCGCGTTGCTACAATCAGGGGTGCCCGTGGAGCTCATCCAATACCCCAGGGAAGACCACGGTCCGTTGGCAGCCGGCATTTCCGGCGACCCCAGCCCGGAACCCCGGCACGGCTTCGACGCGCGCGAGCGAATCGTCCGTTTCATCGAGCGGAGATTCGCCGGCGGAACCCAATCCAAAGACTGAAAGACCGGGAATCTCCCCTGCCCGCGGATCCCGGCCATCACAAGGTGCAATCTGCACCACCCATGCTGCCTAACATCAATCTGCGGACCCGCCTCCCAAATTCTCCCTCAGCTAAACTCCAACCGCATACCAGTGTAGCGTCTGACAATTGAGCCGGCATAAGCGCAGGGCCGGTAGACGAGGGTCGTGTAGGCGCGCACCGGTTGGCGGCCGTTGAGCGCGGGGCACGCGGGAGACACAAGGCGCCGCGCTATTTTTTTGCCGCCGCCTCGGAGAGGTTTTTCAAATTCACGAGACCAGCCTCGAAGCTCTCGCCCATCATCTTGTCCATGTTCATGACGAGGCCCGAGGCTTTCGCGATGAAGTTGTTTTTCATGAACATGGCCCATGTGACCTCGGTGCCGGAGCCCGTCGAGCGGAAGATGAAGTCCGTCGTGTTGGTGCAATACCAGGGCTTGAAGAATTCAAATTTGAAGCGCACGAGCTCGTTGGGCCGGCTGTCGGTGATCGTCATGCGGCCAGTACCGACTTTGGCGTTGCCGGCCCAGTCGAGCGATGAGGCGACCCCGGCGGCCGGTCCTGCAAATGTGTATTTCGCCGCGGGATCATTTTTCACGTAGGGCGACATCTCCTGCCATTTGCGCAGATCGTTGATCTGCGCAAACGCGAGCGTCGCAGGAGCCGAAATGGTGATGCTGCGTTCGACGCGGAGGTCGTCTGGCCGCAACGCCGCGGCGATGAGAAACACAACGAGGAGAAGGGCGAGGCCGATAAGGATGTAGGTGACCATCGGAGTGAAGGCGGGTTGCGTGGAGGTTGGGGCTGGGGCGGCGTCACGACCCGTCGGGCTTGCCGCTGTCCAGGGCCGTGAGAGTCACGGGCGCTGCGAGAATGATGACGACTGCGAGCGCGGTGTCACTCCGGTTCGTGCGTGGCGCTTGGATCGTACGCAGCGTGGCTCGATCCGTTCGAGTCTTTGGCGCGCGCGGCGATTTTTTCGAGAATGCGTTCCACGCCGGCGGTCCACACGAGCGGCATGGTGCTGGCGTTCCATACTTTGAGGAACTCGGTGCTGGTACATTGCAAATCGCGCACGCTTTGGCCGCGGCAGTCGTCTTCTTCGTCTCCATGGAATGCCGGAAAGAGGGGAACTCGAATGCTGCCACCAGCATTTCTCTCGGGCTAACCGCACCGAAAACGAGCATTTTTGCCAGGGTTTGGCACGAGAGGAAACTGCGGTTTTCAGTCTCGCGAAAAGTAAGTTTCAATGACTGTGCCATGAAAACTTGACAGTGCAATGTTTGTGATACACCTCTGTATCACCATGAAACACACGGCATCTGTGCGCGACCTTCGTAACCATTTCCCCAAAGTTCGGAAAATTCTCGAGGCAGAGGGTGAGGTTCTCCTCACGGAGAGCGGGAGAGCCAAATACAAGCTCGTTCCCTGCTCGGCCCCTCCAAGGAAAACGCCTCCCACGATCGATTACTGGGCTAGACTAAATTCCTATCAGCCGAGGCAAATCTCAGCGGAGGCATCGCAGGCGCTTGCCGATGAAAACCGTGGCGACCGCTAATACGGTTTATGTCGATCCCAGCGCACTCCTGAAGCTCTACCTTCACGAGCCCGAGTCTCAAAGTATGGCTGCCTGGCGCATGAAGGCGCGAGGCCCGCTTTCGGTTACCCATCATGGGCGTGTCGAGTTGGTTAACGGGATCGCTCTGGCGGCGCACCGCAAACTAATCAGCGAATCCGCATATGATGGGGCCCTCGCTGCGCTGGACGATGATTTTGCGCAAGGTCGCTTCGCTCAGGCTGACTTGCTTTGGCGTGCTGCGCTAGATCGGGCCGCCAAATTGAGTCGCGAGTACAGCCAGCATCTCGGAACGCGGTCACTTGATGTGCTCCATGTGGCTAGCGCTCTGGAACTTGGTTTTCCCACATTCATCAGTTTTGATACTCGCCAGCAGAATCTTGTGAAGGCTGTAGGGCTGAAGCTCCTGGTTCCTTCCATGTAAAATGGCGGAGAGAGGGGGATTCGAATGTTTGCACGTGCATTCCTCTCGGGCTAACCGCTTCGAAAATCCTCATTTTTGCTAGGGCCTAGCACGAGTGAAAAGCCACGACCCGAAAATTTCGGATGTAAACGAACAGTCCGATCTGCCGGCGAGCCGGTTGAACAAATTGAGCCTCGATCGCCTCTTCACTCTGCACACGGGGGACATGATTGACATAGTCCGTTTTTGGACCGATAATCGGCCCATGGAATATCTGACCGTCTCAACTGCAAAACCGAAGCTAGGCCGCTTGCTTGACAACGTCTTAAAGAAGGGCTCCCCCGTCGTAATTCGGCGTGGCAACCGGTTTGTGCAACTAAGTGAATACATCTTGCCAGATCCCATTCCAGAAAGGCCACCGGGGTATTTTGCGACTGCGGAGTCCCCTGCAGAGTATGAGCGCGCAAACCGCCTCGCATCACTCAGCTCTGACCGGCCCGAATGAGCCGCCAGTGGGAAACATGGATGACGCGTGGCGATGACAAAGACCCGCACGGCCATCCCTTGATTGTCATTTCGAATGACGAGGCCTGCGCGGACGTCAACAGAGCCTCTATCAATGTCCTATTCGGCTCGACCAAGCGACCGGGAATCGCAAATCGGCCGTTCGAGATCGTATGTGACGAAGCCGACGGTTTCGAGCGACTGACCGTCATCGACTGCTCTCGAATCTACTTTATTCCGAAGCCAAACTTAGGACGGCAGCTTAATAACGTTTCCCGCGCCCGCAGAGTCCAAGTCTGTCGCCAAATTGCCGAGGTGTTTCGGTTCGTGTTTCAATGACCAGTCCAAAATGGCGGAGAGAGGGGGATTCGAATCACCTTCGGATCATTTCTCCCGGGATAGCGTCACGATTCTTCGGTGTTTTTGCTAGGGCATAGCTTGAGAGAAAATGACTAAATTTTGGTGCCAGAAACATCGATCGCGCCGGTTGATGGCAGCCGACGCCATTTTGCTCGTGGTTTTAGCCACATGTGGAGTTGACATCGGCTCCCTCTAAATACATTTTTATTTTGTGAAGAATACATACAGCATTAAAGACCTCCAACGGGAGACTGCATCGGCCATTGACGCCGCTGAGGGCGGAATGCTCGTCACCGTGACCCGTCATGATCGTCCCGTTGCTCATGTGATTTCTGCGGCCCGCCTAGGCGGTATTCTCGAAACCATGGAGCTGCTTGCCGACGCGGATTTTACGAGGCAGTTCAAACTTCTTCGCTCGGGCAAGCTAAAGTTCCATCCTGCATCTTCCCTTGCCGATTAAAGTCACCGTCTCGGACCAGGTGCGAGAATACCATCGGACGCTTGCACCGGACACCCGCCGGCGAGTGAAGGCCGCCATAATCGCCCTAGCCGATGGACGCGGCGATATCAAACCCCTTCAGGGCAGCCTTGAGGGCCTCTCGCGATTGCGCGTTGGCGAACATCGAATCGTTTTCCGTCATAACGAGGGACGAATCGAGGTCTTCTATGCGGCGCCACGCAGTGTAGTCTACGAGTTTCTGGCTGCTCATCTCCGCGAACTGCTCGGCTAGCGGGAGTCGTTGGAGGAAATCCAAAATGGCGGAGAGAGGGGGATTCGAACCGCCGAGAGCCGACAATGCAATTGGTTCGCTAACCGTGCGTTTGTTTTTTTATAAGCGCGTTAGAACAAAAAACAAGGTACGCCGCGTACCAACGAAATCGAACCGGAAATTAGCTTTTGTCCCAATCTTGGCCAAATATCTTGGGCCAAATTGTCAATAGAAGCGACCAGCCTGCGGTCGTTTCCGAGCGCGGGCTTTCATTCGCGGAAGTTGGCGGTGTGTTCATGCCGCTTGCCGCATGTTCTAATAGCAAACTTAGGACAGCAGTCGGGCGCGGAGAGGTAAGCCGGAAAGCTCCAAAGCAAAGCGCGATGTTCGTGGTAGAATGTTATCAAATTCCCGCGCTTACACGGCCGAAGTTGCTGGAGCTAACAACTCGACCGGCGTCGCCCTTGTTGAAATCTACGAACTGCGGTAACAAACCGCCCAAAACGGCAATCTGCTCACGGCTTCCTCTGCTGCGCCTGCCTCGCCTGCACCTCGGCCTCCCATTTCTGATAAGCCGCAGCACATTCGGGTCAACAATACGCCATCGCCGTATCCCAACCCTCAATAACGACGCAGCCTCCTAAGACGAAGCCCGGTCCACCTGAAAACAATTTCTCCTCGGCTTGGATAGATTCGCTGGCGAGTAAGCCCTCGATCTCACGTCTGACCGGAAGCCGGGCGTCGGAATTTGCAATCAGTCGCCCGAAAACAACTCAAAAAAGGGAGGGAACACGGCTATCAACGCAACGAGAACGAGGACAATAGTGAGAGCGGCAACTCGCCCCGGAGCCGCTAAATCGCGCCGCCTCCATCGTAAATGCAGGAAGCCCCAAGCAAGCAGCCAGCAGACGATGCCTAAAGTGGTTTTCCCCGAAAGGTCGCCGACTGGCCTGGAAAATGAGAGCGCCGACGAAAACGGTTTCGAAGCTTCAGACAAGTCGGTTAGCACTCCGATGGTGGCACATCCGATGCCGGCGGCAAGAACCGCTGCCCAAGAGCCACCGTCTGGAATGTTGGCAGCCTGATTTTCCATGGTCATCGGAGCGGAGCTGCCTTGTTTATGAATGCGCCGAAGAACCCTGCGACGGCGGCGCAGAAAAAGGAAATGGCAAACAAGAACAGGAGCACGCGCAGCAAATGGGCGTTGTAAAGCAATTGGTGCCGCTGCCGAGTGGCGACGAAAGCGACAGTGGTGGCAAGAATCGGCGCCAACCAAGCTATGTGCTCCTTCCATTCCATTCCAAATTGGTGCCAGCCAGCCGTCCGCACGTTCGATAGCAGGAAAGATCGAGAGTAACCCTGCAACTGGAGGCTGGACGTGACGCCCGGAGGTTGAGCCCGGTACCAAGGGTAGAGCACGTAGGTTCCAATTAGGACTGTGGCCCACGCAAGTGCCGCCATTGTCCAAGTCGATAACATCGTTTTTCGTAAGGCAGCCTTGGCGCCATCGTTTGTAAGCCATTCTGATCGGTAGCCCCAAAGGCCGGCAAAGCCGCCTGCGAAAGCAAGAAGGAAGCCGGCACCGAGAATCAATCCGTGAAGTGCGGTCACAAATTCTCTGAAAGTCAGACTCATAAGCACCTGTTCCTCGATCTCTATTGCGGCTCCACGCCTCGGCGACCTTGCCAGGTTTCGCAACACGCAACTGCGCCCTCTACTGCTTGACCTTTGAACGGCATTACGACTACCATAAACGGTGAGCGTAATATTGCAATCGGCAATAGAAAGGGAAATTCTCCGACCGCTTTGGAAGGTCCACATCCTGCATCATGCGGGCGAGACTCCTATCGTCGGTAACTGGATGTTGGAAGAGCTGCGAGAGCACGGCTACCGTGTGAGTCCTGGCACGCTCTATCCTCTCTTGGGGCGGATGGTTCGCCTCGGTTGGCTTAGCCGGTCCCGGGACGGACGTTACCGCCTTACCGTCGCTGGCCGGAAAACACTTACCGAAGTATGTACGCGCCTGCGGGAACTACAAGGCGAGGTATCCCCAAAATCTTAACCAAGTCACTCCTGCGGTGCCCGAACTCGACAACCGCCCTTGGCCCAGCCGACCTCAATTGGTCATTGTCTTGCTCCTGGGCTCGGCCGTCGGCTTGCAGGCCGGCCCCCCTTTCCTAACTGACGATCCCGACCCAGTGGACCTGAATCATTGGGAGTTTTATATTTTTGGACAAGGCGAGCAGACGGCGGAGGCGAATTTTATTTCAGGGCCGGCCTTTGAATTCAATTACGGCGTGGCTCCCAATACACAGCTTCATTTGGTCACGCCGGAAGCCAATATATCCACACCGGGTTCCGGATGGACTTCCGGATACGGGGACACGGAAATTGGAATCAAATACCGTTTCATCGAGGAAACCGATTCCCGCCCTGAAGTTGGGATTTTCCCCATGGCGGAACTGGCGACCGGTAGTGGGGCACGAGAGCTGGGTAATGGCAAAACGTGGTACCGTCTGCCGCTTTGGCTTCAAAAGAGCTGGGGTTCGTGGACGATTGATGCCGGCGGAGGCGTGGCGCTCAATTCCGCGCCGGGCGAAAGAAACCAAGGCTTTGCGGGCTTCTTGGTGCAACGCGACCTCGGCAGGTACTTGACCCTCGGCACGGAGATTTTCGAACAGCCCGCCGATTCGACCTTCGGCCGTGCCACCCAGATAGCCAATGCCGGCGGCGATCTCAAGTTTACCGAGAAATTCAACCTGCTCTTCAGTTTGGGGCGCTCGATTTCCGGGAAGCGTTACACTGTATGGTATCTCGGACTTTATTGGACTGGAGGTCCGGAAAGGACCGAGAAGAAATAGGAGGCTCGCTGAGCATGGCTGCGAAAAAAAAGACTTTTCGCCGCGCCTGATTGCTTGGTTGTCCTCAACCGCTCCATGGTAGGCGCCGTGTTTCTCTCTGAGGGCTTGCAGAAGTTTATTTTTTGCTGCCCCGCAAAGCGCAGGCTGCTTTGCCAATCCGGGGCTTTCTCATCCTGACCATTTCGTGCTGTTCATGGGCGCAACCGAGATCGTCTGCGGCATCGCCATTTTGTTCGGCGCCTGGTTTCGCGTGGCCATCTTCCCGCTCCTGGTCGTGATTTCTGTCGCAATTGCGAGGACCAATTGGCCGATGCTCCGCTCCCAGGGCTTTTTGGCCACTGTCCATGATCCTAAATTCCGCAGTTGGCCGGACGGTTTCCAAGGATTTACGTAGGTGCGGCGGCCATGTTGGCGAGATCCCGG
>Ga0182018_10000083_pt1 | contig 109654 bp, 87 predicted proteins | sample 812P2MmetaG_FD_120490 | JGI IMG/M metagenome (GOLD analysis project Ga0182018, IMG submission 120490) | Permafrost microbial communities from Stordalen Mire, Sweden - 812P2M metaG | ecosystem: Environmental > Terrestrial > Soil > Wetlands > Permafrost | place: Sweden: Stordalen | collected...
CGTCGGGTCGGTGCTCGGCGGCGGGCCGGGTCCCGCGTTCGGCCGGGAGGGCGGGGGGATCGTCACGGGACGATACGGCCGGCCGAGACTTGCCCCACCCGCCGCCTGCGCTCCGACCCGACGACGGCGGGCGATCGCGCCTTTTCGGCTAGAGCTTCAAACCTCTCGCCTCGACGTTCTCCGGGTCCAGCTTGAGCGCCTCGTCGCGCTGCGCGCGCGCCCCCGCCGCGTCCCCCAGTGTCGAGCGCTCGCGTGCGAGAAGGGCGTGGGCCACCGCCTTCTCCTGCGGCTTCGAGTCACAGAGCAGCGCGCTCTCGAGCTCGAACGCCGCGGCGTCGTGATCGCCCGTCGCCGAGAGAGCCTGCGCGTACCCCACATGTACCGCCGCATTCTCCAGGTCCACGTAAAGGGCCGCCTCGCCGACCCGCTTCGCCTCATCCCAGTGCTTCGAATCGACCAGATTCTTGAGAAGGACCTTCCACTGCCCGTCGCGGTCGTGCTGGTCGAGCGCTGCCCACTGCCGCAGCGCGACCAGCGCGTCGGCATCCCGCTTGTCCACGGTCGCCATCTCGTAGAGCGCATGCACGGCGTCGACCTGCGTCGAGTCGAAGCGATGCGCGGCCTCGAGCGCAGCCCGCCTCGCTGCCTTGTCGTGCCGCGCCTCCGCGATGTCCGCGAGCTTCATCTCGATGAGATAGCCGTCGGCGCCGGCCGCCTTGATGGCATTCAGGTGCTTCTCGACGCCATCCGGGTCCTTGCTCGTCGCCGCGATCCTCGCCGCCACGAAGTGCGCATCGGGGTCCCCCGGGGCCATCTTCAACGCCGCGTCGACCTCGCGCGCCGCGTCGTCCGGCTTGTGAGCGCGCAGGAGCGCCCGCGCATAGGCCGCATGCGCAGGTGCGCTGTCCGGTGCGGCCGCGATGGCGGCGCGAGCGTCTTCGAGCGGCACCGGCCGGGGCTCGATGTATTGGCGGTCGTAGCGCGCGAGCCGCGTCAACGCCCACGCCCGGAAGCGCGTGTCGTATTCGGCAGCCGAGACGCCGAAGGCCATGCGGATGACCTCCTCGGTCCGCTTGCCCTCGCCCCACAGCTGGAGCGCCCGCGTGATGCCCGTGAAGCCGAACTGATCGGCCGTGAAGGCGAGCATCTGGCTCGACGCGTAGTAGGCAACCTCCACGTCCTCGTCGCTGGCGTGGGTGAATGCCCGGTTCATGTCGAGGGCGCCGGGCAAGTGCCCTCTCTTGAGGGCGACGTAGAGCTCGGGGTCGAGCTCGCGCTGCCACTCCGGACGACGAATCATCGTCTCGTACTCGGAGAGCCCCTCGGTGAACCACCGAGGCACGTGGTACTTCGAGAGCTGAATCGCGAAGACGTGCGCGAGCTCGTGCCATACGACGTTGCCCCAATTGACGGCGTCGCCCTTGGGGCTCATCGCCGCGACGACGTGCCCGAAGCACACTCCGTCGATCCCGATGTTCGGCAGCCCGCTGGTGCGCACGGCGAAGTGCTTGCGGTCGCGGTAGAGCTCGATCGCGACGGGCGCCGCCGGCGCGAACATGTAGTGGATCTTCATCGCACCCCACGCCTCCCCGAGCATCCGCGGGACATAGCGCTCGAGGAGCGCCTTCTCGTCCTTGGGATAGCGAAGGTTGAAGAGGCCAGCCTGGGCCCCCTCGTACTCCTCGGGGATCCAATGCCCGTATAGGTTCTCGAGGGTGTTGAACGCGCGGACGTTGTAGTGGTCGCCCTTCCACGACTCCTCGAGCGACTTGATGCCCTCCGCCTCGTCCCCGGCGCGCGTCTGCGTCTGACCGAGCTGCGCCCACGCCTTGCTGTCCTTCGGGTCGATCGCCACCGCCTCCTTCATCATCGCCACGACGTCGTCGTAGCGATGCTCCCACTCGGCGTACTCCCCGATGATCCCGAACGCCTGCGAGTACTCCTTGTCGCGGGCGAAGATCGCGGCCTTGGCCGCCTCGTATCCGGGCTTGTCGTCGGCCAGGAAGCGAGCGGCCGCCCGAAGGCTGAGGAGCTCGAGGTCGTTCGGATCGATCGCGAGGCCGGCGTCGATCCCGGCGTTCGCCCTCTCGAGGCTCATGTCGCGAAGGTCGATCCCCGCCTTCACCGCGTAGGCGCCCTTATGCTTCGGGTTGACCGCGAGGGCTTCCCGCACGAGCTTCTCGGCGGCGTCGAAATCGTAGGAGTCGTCGATCTGCGCGCGCGCGAGCATCACCATCGCGTCCGCGCGATGCGGAGCGATCTTCAGCGCCTCGCTTATCACCTGGCCCGCGTCGCGCGTGTTGTACTTGTCGAGGAACTGGTCCGCCCTCCACAGGAGCGTCTCGACCCTCCCGCTTCCGTGAAGCGAACCACCCGATGCCGCGATCTCGGCCTTCTCGGCGTCGTCGTACGCATGCTTCGCGTCCTTCGGGTGCCGCAGGAGCTGCATCGCGCGCCCGACCATCGCGAGACCCTCCGCGTCGCTCGACGTGATGGAATCGTTCCCGTACTCGTCGGCGAACCGGAGCAGGACGGGCTCCGCATCGGCGCGCCGGCCGGTGCGTATCAGAAGCTCGCCCAGCTCGAGGCGCACGCGCCTGCCCCCGACGCCCGGCGCGTCCTTGTTCGGCTCGAGGATCTTCGTCGCCTCGTCGACGTTCCCCGTGGCGGCGAGGATCTCCGCCCGCAGGGCGATCGCCGCGAGTCGCGCCGCGGGGCTCCCCATCGCCTGGCTCGCGTACTTCTGAGCGTCCGCGTAGCGGCCTTGCTCGAACGTCACGCGCGCGAGGACCAGCATGGCCGCGGGTCGGTCGGCTCCCTGCACGGAGAGGAGCGCCTTCTCCGCCGCGGGGTAGTCCGAGACGCGAGCCGCCTCGACACCGGAGGCGAGGGCACCCGGCGCAGGGGACGACGGCTGCGCCCCCGCGACCGCGGGTGCGAGCGCGAGGGAAGCGCAAAGGGCGACGTGCACGCGCCTCATGAGCATGACCTTCGTTGTAACACCCGCGCGATGAGTCCGCCTTGGCCTGGATGGCCACTCGCAGCATCAACTATCGAGGCGCACCTCATCCGTATGGCGGACGATCTCGCCCGTCTCCGGGTCTAGCGTGAGGACCATCTCGACGGCGTCCTCGTCATCCGCGTAGTAGCGCGCGCGCACCCCCATCGCGAAGAAGCCCACCCCTCTATACAACGTCATGGCCGCCCTGTTCGAGCGACGCACTTCGAGTAGCAAGTGCTGGACCTTGCACCTTTGTCCGTAGGAAAGGAGGGTATCCATCAGCGCCCGCCCGATCCCGCGCCGTCGGCGATCGGGCCGGGTCGCGATGTTGAGCACGTGAAGCTCGTCGGCCACGTGCCAGGCGACGATGAACGCCACGACCCCGACTCCGTCTTCGCGTGCGACCCACATGCGCGACCAGGGACGGAGCATCTCCTCCCGGAGGCTGGCGTCGCTCATCTGCGTTGGCCCCTCGATAGCGGTGACCGCGACGAGGTCTTCCGCCTTCATCGTGTCGATCCGTACGGGAGGACGCGCGCCCGGAAGCATGAATGATCGCCAATGATAGACGAGGGGGGCGGATGTCAGGAAGATAGGACGCTCCCCGACATTGCCGCGATGGCGCGCGCTCGCGGCGCGATGGCCCAGGCGTCGATGGCAAGCCGGAGCGAGCCGTCGCCCCGGACGATCGCGCCGGCAAATGGTCCAAGCCGCGAGACGAGAGGACCGAACGGGCGCACGAGGAGCTCTTCGGTCCTTCCGACGGCGTCGACCCCGAGCGAGGCGACCGCATGCGGCTCCTCGTCACCCTGTAGCTCGAGGTCGAGCGCAAACCTCGGCGGCCCGTCCACGACACCGTCGAGGCACGAGAGAAGATGAGGGACCCTGAGTGCCGCCGGACCGTCGTTCCTTCGCACGTGTCGCGCGTTCGCGGCAGCCAAGGCGAACTCCTGGTTCCCGGCGACCAGCCAGAGGACCGTGACCAGGCCGGTCTCGACGGGCACGTCGATGCGCGCGCTGAAGCCCTCTCCCGCGCGGCTCGAGATGCGTATGCGACCGCCCATGCGCTGGATGCCGCTGCGGGCGATGTCGAGGCCGATTCCACGTCCCGCCATAAGATCGCTCGACTCGCGCGTCGAGAAGCCCGGCAGAAAGAGGAGGGAGAGGAGAGTGTCGTCGTCCACGGTCTCCGCGATGGCCGGAGCCACCAGGCCGGCTTCGACCGCACGCGCGCGCACGTGCGCCACGTCGACCCCCGCCCCGTCGTCCTCGATGGCGACGCACAGGCGGTTCCCCAACCGGCGGGCGACGAGGACGATGGTACCGCTGCCAGGCTTTCCGAGGGCTGCGCGGGCCTTCGGGGTCTCGATTCCGTGTGCCACGGCATTCCTCACGAGCTGCAGGCACGGCTCGACGAGCTGCTCCGCGACACGACGGTCGATCGTCTCGTCGGCCCCACGGGTCCGCACGACGACGACGCGACCACTTCGGCGTGCCTCCGACTCGATGGCGGTCGTCAATCGCGCGAAGATACGCCCCGCAACGGTCTGGCGCATCGTGGATAGCTGCTTTCTCGCGCTCGTCACGCCGTCTCGCAGCGCGTTGTCCGCACCCTGGAGATGCGCCGATGCCCCGTCGAGCTCGTCGCTCAGGGGGCCCAGGGCGCCGACCACGCCTTCCATGCGCGCCAGCGCCGCCGCGGGCGCGCCCCAGGGACGAGGAGCACCGATGAGGCGAAGCGCCTCCACGAGGGACATACGAAACCCGCGAAGGGCCCGCGCCGTTTCTCGCGCATGCTCGGCGCCGGACGCGACCCCCTCGCGCACGCGATCGATGACGTCGAAGCGTTCGACGAGCCCGTCGACGTGCGCGGCCCGGACGCGGATCGTCGCGCCAGCGTCGTCGGAGACCGACCGCGGCGGCTCGGATTCGAGCAGGCGAGCCGGCGGTGCAATGGGGTAGGACCTACGCGCTAGCGTCGAGGGACGCCCGGGCGAACGCAGCATGGCCAGGGCAGCCTCCGGTTCGTCGAGCAGCGCGGCGAGCACCCCACGCCAGCGCGCGACCTCGTGCATGCAGGTCGACGCCAGCGCGGGCGTATCGGCGCCCTTCAGACGCTCCTCGAGGCCGTGGCAGAACCAGCCCATCGGCTCGTCTCCCACGGCGCTCGCGGCCCCTTTCATCGTGTGCACGTGGCGATAGAGGGCGAGCGCCGCATCGAGCGGATCGTCGGCCGACGCGAGGGCTTGGTCGATTTGCGCGAGCCGGTCGTTCATCTCAGCCGCGTACTCTGCCTGCACGTCCGGATTGACCGGAAGGGGGACCAGATCTGCGGGAGGCTCCGGCCATTCGGAACCGAGGGCGCGCTGCCCCGACGACAGGCGCTCCGCCGCAGTCCGCACGATGGCCTCGGCCGCGTCGAAGGCGAGAGGGTCCCCCTCCTCGATGCGCCGGCCGATCCTCTCGAGGGCCGCCCCGAGGTCCAGCTCTCCCGCCAGCCCGGCGCTCCCTTTGACCGCGTGAACCGCACGCCGCGCGCTGTCGCCGTCTCGCGGCCGCGCTTCGAGCGCCGCGACGTGTCGCTCGAGCTCCAGGACGAGCAACCGCAGAAGCTCCGGATCCTGATTTGCCATCGCAGGGTCAGCCCTCCGCCGCGTCGTCCGGGTCTTCGTCCCCGAGAAGGCGGACGAGCGGCTCGAGAGCCGGCCGTAACGCCGAAGCGAGGAGTGCGCGCGGGACCTTGCCGCTCAGGACGCTCAGCGAACCGACCAGTGCGCGCGCGCGCTCGCTTGCTTCCGCGATCGCTCGAACCGCCTCGGGATCGCTGCCCGTGGTGCGCTTGACGCGTTCGCCGATGTCCGAAAGCGCGGCGTCGGCGTCGCTCGTGGCTCCCGCCACGCGAGCGGAGTCCTGCGTCACTTCCGCGACGACGCTCTGCGCTTGCCCCACGTTCGATTCCAGGAGGGACAGCTCTCCCGCGAGCTGGCTGAGGCCGGCGCCGAGCTCGCGCGCTGCATCGCCACCGCGCAGCGATTGCGCTCGCACCTCCTCGGCGACCAAACCAAGCTGGCGCCCTTCGGTCTCGCCGAGGCGGGCGCCCTCGAGGCCCGCGTTGAGCGCGACGAGCGACAGCTGCTCGAACCCGTCGACGACGCGCGCGAAGGCGGCGTGTAACTCGGACGCGCGCGACGACAGGGCCCGGGCGCGATCGGCCACCGAGTCCATCGAGGCGCGCTGCCGAGCCGCGCTCGAGGCGATCCGCTGGGCGGCGGACCCGGCGTCACGGACGCGGACCACGGCGCGTTCGTGCGCGCTCCACAGTGCGCTCTCGTCGGCGGGCGAACGCTCACGAACGGCGCGCGATCCCTTGGTGGTGCGGCGTAGCAGGCGAAGCAATCGCTGCTTCGGAGGGTCGGCGGCCATGCGTGGGAGCATAACGCGCGCGCGGCGGGCTTGCGTTGCGGCGGCTACCGCGCGCCTAGGGCGGCCGCATTCCTGCGTCGTCGATCGGTTCGTTGACGCGAAGGTCGCCGAACTGGATGTCCGTCCGATCGTGCGCGCCTTCGACGAGCAGCACGTGCGTCGGCCTAGTCAGGTCTGGCGTGAGCCTGAACGTCATCGTTCGCGCCAGAGCGGGCGACCCGTCCCGCGCGGACGCCTCGACCTCGACACCGCCGGGGCCGTCGTAGAGGACGCGAAGCGACCAGCGGGCGTCCAGCTTCGCCAGGTCGCCGCCGATCAAAGTGCAAAGGTCGGCGAGTTGAGCCGCGATGCCCGCGCTCGTCGCGGCAAGCCTGCCCTGACCGTGCGCGCTGCGGTAGGCGAGACCTTCCGGTCCGACCCAGAAGGTGACTTCGTCCGGAGGCAAGAGCCGCCACCTCAGCCAGCTTGGACGGGTCAGTGCCAGATCGCCCGTCGAATGAACGTCCGAGACGAGCAATCCGATTCTCCGCATCTGCGTGAAGGGCCCCTGAAGGGTGCGGACCTGGGCGCGCGCCCTTGTAATGCGTGAAAGAAGATCGCCCGCGGGGGGACCGGCCGCGCTCGCGCGACGCGTCGCGAGGAAGATCCCCGAGAAGGCCATCAGCGCGCGCCGCCGCTCGTTCATCGTGAGGCAGCATCCTTGCGCGCCCGCGCCCGGTCTCGACGGCCATCGCCGAGTATGGGGTCCTCGGGCAACGCGTCCGGCTCCGGATCACTCGACGCGTCGTGGTCTGCGGCGAGCAGCACACGCAGGTCGAGCCGGACGAACTTGCCCGACAGGTTCGGCCCCACGCCCACCCACAGTACGCGGTCCGTCGCGTCGGCCACGATGCCGTGCGTCGCGATGAGGGCGTCGATGGCCCGCCGATCGCCGAGGTCACAGCGCTCGTCGCCCGCGCAGCGATGGTCGCGCAGGATGGTGAGGGCGCGTTGTGGAGTTGCCGAATGGGGATCGATTCCTTCGAGCAGCTCGTCGAGTCGTGCCCGGCGCGCGACGCTGGTCGTCGACGCCCGAACCTGGACGTTCTTCGGGTCGGCCGCTAGCGGTCCTTCGAAGTGGTTGGTCACGCCGACGCTGGCGCTCGAGCGGTATACGTACGCCTCGACGCCGGGTGCTCGCTCGACCACGGCGAAGTCGCCGCGCGCGTCGGCCACGAAGACGATGTGCGAGACGAGCACCCGCTGGCTCCGCAGGATCTGTACGGCCTCGTCGGTGCTCCGCCCGTGCTCGAGCGCTTCTCGAAGGGAGAACGCGACCGGCACCCCCGCCGTCGCCGATTCACGCGCGCGCGCGCCGTGCACCGCGATGACGACGCCCTCCGCGTTCATCCCCGTCACGACGCCCAGGAACCCGGGCCACGCTACGCTCGCAAAAGGGATGGCCCCGTCCTCGCGGACGAGGAAGACTGCCTTGTCTCGATCCACGGCTTCGCCCGCCTCGAAGTCGAATACGCGGGCGACTATCACGTGCCCATCGGCGGTTGCCTCCGGCGCGATGGCGAAGCTCGTGCACCCGATGAGCGGCGAGTGCTCGAGAGGCAGCGCGATGTCGTAGAGCGAGTGGAGAAAGACCATCCGCTGGTACGTCGCCATTCGCTCCGAGAGCGGGTCGGGTTGGAAGGCGAGTGCCTCGGCGGCAAGCTCGCGCCTTCGAGCCTCGGGAATGCCCCGGTCCAGTGTCCGGTAGCGGAGGAGACTCCAGTCCACGATTCCGACGCGCGCGATCCACCACGGCACGTAGCGCTCGTATTCGCTCCACAGCTCTGCCTCGTTGACGATCATGCGGCTTCGCATCAGGCGCGCGTGCTCGGCTCCGATCGCCTCGGGCGATCCTTGCAAGTAGACCTCGCGGAGCCCCGAACGCGTCCGCGTCCACCCGTGTGAAGCCACCGGGGGCGGAAGGTCGATCCGCGGCGGTTCGACGCGAGTGATCATGGCGATGGAGCCGTGCGCGAGGAAGAGAGAAGCGCCGATGCCGACCAGGACCAGGAGTACGCGTCCTGCTCTCCGCCACCGTCCGGACCGGAGCGATATCGACGTCATCGACCCCGGAGACGAAGCTCGAGCACGGTCCTCACGACGGTCACGGCGATCCGTGCAGGGTCGACCACGCCGCGAAAATGGGTACGACGCTGGTCCTCGGGAGGGTAGACGACCGCGATCGGGATCTCGACCAGCGTTATGCCAGCGGCGAGGGCACGCAGTACTACTTCTCCCTCGAAGGCAAAGCCTGCCGCCCGGGCGCCGAGGCCGAGTGTTTCGTGAACGGGATAGCGGCGAAGACCGCACTGGGTGTCCTCGAGAGGACGTCCCGCGAAATGCGACAGGAAGAAGTTGGAGACTTTGTTGCCGAAGCGGTTTCGCTGCGGCGCTCCGTCATGCTCCAGGTCCCGGACGCCGAGGACTAGCGCGCACGGGTCGTCCGTGCCGGTCAGAACCGCGAGTGCGGACGCAGGGGGATGCTGCCCGTCGGCGTCGACCGTCAGCGCGACGTTCATGCCGTCCCGCGCCGCCCGCGCGAGGCCCGTACGGATCGCTTCGCCCTTGCCGCGGTTGCGGTCGTGGCGAAGGACAATCGCCCCCCGAGCTTCCGCGACCGCCGAAGTACCGTCGTCGGAGCCGTCGTCCACGACGAGAATGGGTACGTCGAGGGAGGCCCGCAATCCATCGACCACACGACCGACCGAGTCTACCGCGTTGTACGCAGGAACGATGGCGCACGCGCGGAGCACCTTCTTCCTTTACACCCGCGAGGCATGGACGTAAGGCGCTGGGCGCTTGCCCGTTCGACTCACCGTCGAGGCCGGTCCCCATGCCGGAGTGTCTCGCGCACACGTGCTCCGGCGCGTTCGCGCCATGCTCGATGCCCTCGGTATGGGCAAATGCGAGCTCTCGATCGTGCTCACGGGCGACGATCAGATTCAAGATCTCAACCGGGCCTACCGCCTTATCAATCGGCCGACGGACGTCCTCGCGTTTTCGCAGCGCGAGGGCGAGATGGGGTTGGCCACCAGCCGGTTGCTGGGCGACGTCGTCGTCAGCGTACCCACCGCGCGCAGGCAGGCGAGCGCGAAGGCGCACGACGTCCTCTCGGAGGTGACATGGCTCGTCGCGCACGGACTCCTCCATCTCATCGGTTGGGACCACGACACCGCATCGCGCGACCGACGCATGCGCCTGGAGACCAAGCGCCTGTGCGCCGCCGCCGAGGCCGCACGCCCAAAGCGCCGCGTCACTGCGCGGCGACAGCGGCGGCCCGGCTAGTGTCACGAGGCTTCGCCTGTCAATACAGGTCGGTGCGGGCGGCTCGGCGTCAGGGGGAGCAGCCGGGGAGGATGTGCGCGTGACGAAATCACGAAACAGGCTGTTTTTCCCTTGCAGGACGCGAAATCGGAGTGGTACTCGTTTTTGCGTCGAAGTTGCCACGGGGGTGCTCTGCGTTGCCACCCGGAGCGTTTCAGGGAGGAAGCCGAAATGTCAGCAAAGCGTTTGACGAAGGCGCAGGTGATAACGGAGATCGCGGAGTCCGCCGAGCTCGACAAGAAGAGCGTCGTCCGGGTTTTCGACGGTCTGACCGAGCTGCTCAAGAAAGAGCTGCGCAAGCCGAATGGCGAGTTCGTGATTCCCGGGCTGCTGAAGCTTCGGGCCATCAAGAAGCCGGCCACGAAGGACCGTCCGGGCGTCAACCCGTTCACCAAGCAGGCCATCACCATCAAGGGCAAGCCCGCGCAGAAGAAGGTCCGCGCGACCGCCTTGAAGGCACTGAAGGATCTTATCCAGTAACTGGGAGTCTTCGATGCGTGCTGGGGCGCTCCCCGCCGTGCAGGCGGCAGGAGCGCCCTTCCGCATTTGTGGAGATGGGGTCGCCCTACGCTTCGACGGGAGGGGGTGGAGGCTCGTCGCTGGAGCCATACATCTTCTCCGCGATGGCGAATGTCATGGTCTCGAGCTTCTGGTACGCCTCGCGGATCTGGGCGAGATCCGCCTTCGCCTCGAGGAGCCCGCGCAGGGCGACAGCCAGCGCTCGCGTGTCCTCGAGCATGACGGCTTCCACGAGGTCCGCGTAGCCCTCGAGCGCGGCCTCCGTCGTGTAAAGCAAGGTCTCCGCCTGATTTCGTAGCTCGGCGAGCTCGCGGCGAAGATCGTCGGCGTACTTGAACTTGTCGGCGTCCCCGACCAGCTTGTCGACCTCTTCCTGCGAGAGTCCGCTCGTGGGCTTCACGCGAACGGACTGCGCCTTGCCCGTTCCGAGGTCCCTTGCCTCGACGCTCACGATCCCGTCGGCGTCGATGCGGAACGCGACCTGGATCTTCGGCACGCCGCGCGGCGCCGGCGGTATGCCCGTCAGCTCGAACTGAGCCAGGCTTCGGTTGTCGGCCGCCATCTTGCGCTCGCCCTGGAGGACGTGGACGGGCACGAAGTTCTGGTTGTCCACGCTCGTCGTGAAGATCTCGCTCTTCTCCGTCGGAATGGTCGTGTTGCGCGGGATGAGCGCCGTGAATACGCCGCCGCCCGTGGCGACGCCGAGCGACAGCGGCGTGACGTCGAGGAGGAGCACCTCGACCTTGTCGTCGCCGAGCGCCGCGCCCTGAAGGGCGGCACCGGCGGCCACCACCTCGTCCGGGTTCACGCCCTTGTGCGGATCCTTTCCGAAGAGCTGCTTGACCGCTTTCTGGACGGCGGGCATGCGCGTCATGCCGCCGACGAGGATAACGTTGTGGATGTCGGTGGGCGTCAGCTTCGCGTCCGCGAGCGCCTTCTGACATGGCTCGAGCGTCCTCTCGACGAGGTCGCTGGTCAGTAGCTCGAGCTCCGAGCGTGTCAGCGTCTTCACGATGTGAAGGGGCTCGCCGGCTGCGCTCTGCGCGAGAAAGGGGAGGTTTATCTCCGTCTCGATCGAAGACGAGAGCTCGTGCTTCGCCTTCTCGGCAGCCTCCTTCAGGCGCTGCAGCGCCATCTTGTCCTTGCGAAGATCGACCTCATGCGCCTTTTCGAACGCCTCTACCAGAGCGTCGATGATGCGACGGTCGAAGTCCTCACCCCCGAGGTGCGTGTCGCCGTTCGTCGATTTCACGCTGAAGACGCCGTTTCGTATCTCGAGGATGGAGACGTCGAAGGTGCCCCCGCCGAGGTCGTAGATCGCGACTCGCTCGGCGTCCTTCTTCTCCAGGCCGTAGGCGAGCGCCGCCGCCGTCGGTTCATTGATGATTCGCTTGACGTCGAGGCCGGCGATGCGCCCGGCATCCTTCGTCGCTTGCCGCTGTGCATCGTCGAAGTAGGCAGGCACCGTGACGACCGCCTCGGTGACCTTCTCGCCAAGGAACGCTTCCGCGATCTCGCGCATCTTCGTCAAGATGATCGCGCTCACCTCGGGGGGCGACATGTCGTGCCCGCCGGCCCTTATCCAGGCGTCGCCGTTGGACGCTTCGTAGATCTTGAACGGAGCCGTCTCCGCCTGACGCTGCACCTCGGGGTGGGAAAACTTCTGCCCCATCAGCCGCTTGACCGCATGGACGGTGTTCGTCGCGTTCGTCACCGCCTGGCGCTTGGCCGCCTGGCCGACGAGACGCTCGCCGCTCGAGGAGAAGCCGACGACCGACGGGGTCGTGCGCGCCCCTTCGGCGTTTGGAATGATGCGAACGTCCACCTTTCCGCCCACCGACGCCTCGGCGACGGCGACGCAAGAGTTCGTCGTGCCGAGATCGATCCCGATGATCTTGCCCATCGGTCTCCTGCGTTAGTTGGCGGCGTCGCTCGAGCCCTCGACGGGCGCCTCTGCGTCCGGCTTTGCTCGGGCAACCACCACCATAGCGGCTCGCATGAGCCGCTCCCCCTGCATGTAACCCGGCTGAACCTCGGCGATCACGGTCCCCGCCGGATGCTCGTCCGTCTCCACCTGCTGGATGGCCTCGTGCACACCGGGGTCGAACGCCCGCCCTACGGTCGGCACCTTCGAGATCCCTTCACGCCCCAGCGCCTCGACGAATTGCCTCTGAACCATCGAGAGCCCGTCTGCCATCGCTTTCGTGTCCGTCGAGCGCGCTGCACTCTGCAACGCCCGCCCTAGGTTGTCGAACACCGGGAGAAGGGCCCGGAGCAGGTCTTCCCGACCGCTGCGCCTCGCCTCGTCCAGCTCGCGCCTGGTGCGCTTGCGGAAGTTGTCGAAATCCGCCGCCGTGCGCATCCAGGCGTCCTTCAGGCGCGCGGCCTCGGCCTGCGCCTGAGCGAGAGGATCGCCCGGCGGCGGCTGCGACGCTGCCGCGGTCTCTCCCGACTCGGCGGCGCCCTCTTCGGCAACGCGAGCGGCCTCGTCGGCGGGTTCCGATTCTCCGTGCATCGTCGGCAATATAAATCGTTCGTCGGCCAAGGGCGCTAGGTTTCACTCCTCGGGCATTTTGGGGGGGCCCCTTTCGGTGACCCGGAGCGAATCCGTGTGGACCGCACGGGCCTTGGGTGCCAAGGTACCGCCCCGCTCGAGCCGGAGCTCTGGCGGAGAGAGGCAAGCGCCAGGGATGCATCGAGTCGACGCCCGCACGGCCGCCTTAGGCAGGGCCTGTGCGTGCATATTCGTCGCGCTGCTGTTCGGCGCCGCGTGCTCGTCCAGCAAGAGCGGCCCCGCCTCGGCCGACGCCGGGCAGAACCCGGACGTCACGAGCGCGATCGCGTCTCTCGCGGGTGGCCAGTGGTCGACGGCCCTCGCCAGCTGTCTCTCCGCAGAGTCGACGAGCCCCACCGACTGCGACGCTCGGTATTGCGAGCTCGTCGCCCGGACGATGCTCGTCGTCGACGAGATCAACGACTTCCTTCTGCCTCGCTACCGGCGGCCGCTCACGCCCATGCCCGGCGACGCCGCCAATCTGCAGACAACGAACATGCTCCTCGACGCTGCGACCGCGGCCGCCGAGCAGGTCGTCAGCCGGAGCTGCGAGTTCAACCTTCCGACCCTCCCGCTGCGGATGGGCGACGCCGCCGACCCCATCCTCCTCGGCGACGTGCGCGGGGTCTGGACGACGCGCGACGCCCACATGATCGCGGCGCTTTTCTATTCGATAAGCTACGGACTGCAGGCCGAGTTCAACACGCAGCCCGTCCCGCCGCCCCCGGCCGGAAGCACCATTCCAGCGCTGCCGCCTCTCCTCGCGATGATGCAGGGGCACCTCGTGGCCCAGCAGCAGCTCCTCTTCTCGCAGCCCGCGGACCCCGCGGGCATGCGCGGAGGCTGGTTGGACCGGAACGGCAACGGGACACCCGACTCCGAGGATGAGCTCCTCATCGATATCTTCAAGCCGGGGACCGATACGCGCGTCCTGGACTATTCGGCCGCTGAGTTCGTCAAGGGGGAGGCTCTTCCAGGCGGCGTCCTGACTCCCACGGCCAGTCTGCCTCCGGCCAAGTGCGGCTATCAACAGTTTCACTTCGACACGGTCGCCAGCGGATCGAACGTCGCCGCGACGGACGGAATGACGTTCTCGCCGGACGGGACGCAGATCGCGATCCCGCTTCAGGTCAGCGGCAAGTCCCAGATCCAGGTCATGAACTCCGACGGCACCAGCCCGACGTGCATTACGTGTGGCCAAGCGGGGAACAACGACGGCGTGCGGTGGCGCCCCGTGAGCGGAGACGCGATGATCTTCATCTCGGACCGCGACCACCCCTACGCCACGGGCAACGCGGGCGGCGGCTTCGGCCAGGAGCTGTACGCGATGCATCCGGACGGCACGCAGCCGACGCGTCTCACCTTCAGCAACGCCTGGGCGACGAACTACCACGTCAATTGGTCGCCCGACGGGATGCACGTCATCTGGGGCAGCACCGAGACGTACGCGTGGGACGTGATGATCGCCGACTTCGTCTCCGACGCGTCGGGCATGCGCCTGCAGTCGCCCCGGAGACTGGTCCACGACACGACGTGGTGGGAGACCCACGGGTTTACCGCGGACAATCAGAACGTCATCACCACCAATACCCGCGCGGGCTTTCAGACGACGGACCTCTATGAAATCAACATCGCAAGCGGGCAGCGCACGCGCCTGACGACTTCCCCCGCCTGGGACGAACATGGCCACCTCTCGCCCGACGGCCGCGAGATCTCGTGGATCTCGGGGCGCTTCAATCCGGCAAGCGTACTGAGATTGAACGACGGGTCGCTCGGCCCGGTGTTCGATTTCCTGTGGATAATCCCTGGCATCTTCTTCGAGTTTCTCAACCCACCCGCCGGCTACACGACCGAGCTGACCCTCATGGACGCGGACGGCAACAACATCCACGCGCTGACGGCAGACCAGCAGGTGGTGGCCGACAATCAGTGGAGCTCGGACGGAACCAGGATCATCTTTCGCGAGACCGACCCGGTGGCGCAGACGACGCGCATCCGCGTCGTCACGTTCGACGACTGCATGTGACCATCCCGGGTGAAAGGCCCAGGCACGGGCCCTGCTTCTCGGCTCGCGCATGCGCACGCCGGCCGAGGCCCCTGTCGACATGGTGCTGCTCGCCGCCAGCGCCCTGGTGGCGGGAGGCCTCGTATCCGTGGCACCCCTGGAGGTGACGACGTCCGCCGCCGGGGTGCTCGTGCTCGCACCACTGCACCGTAGGAGGCGGGTCCTGGCCACTCTCGTGGTGGCCGTGGCCATGTCCGTGGGCGCTCTTCGGGCTCGCGCGAGCATCGCGCGGCACGAGACGCAGCGGGCGGCGACCGACGTTGCCGTTCCGCAGATCGCACGGTGCAGCGCCCGCGCCCAGGTCGACACGTCGCCCGTCAGCGTTCGAGGGACGCTCAGGTGGGAAGCCCGTGTCGAGGCCGTGACGTGCGAGGGCCCGGCTCTCGACTGGACGGGAAGGGCTGCTCTGTATGGGGGCCCGGAAGACCTGGCCCGCGGCGACGAAGCCGAGGTCGTCGCCACGCTCGCCGCGCCTCAACGCCTGTGGAATGCGTCGAGCGGAGACCCGCGACCGTCCGAGGCCCACCGGGACGTGACGCTGACGGGCGGAACGCTCGACGTGCGGATAGTCCGGCACGCCACCGGCCTCCGGGCGTGGGTCGACCGCACGAGAGCCAACATACGCGCGCGCATCGACGCAACGTTCTCCCCCGACTTCTCCCCAATGGCCCGCGCTCTCGTCCTCGGCGAGAGCGACCTCTCGCCGGGCGACGACCGGAGCTTCCGCGTCAGTGGGCTCTCGCATCTCCTCGCCGTCTCGGGGATGCATCTCGTGCTGGTGCTCGCGGTGGCGGTGAGCGCGCTGGAGGCGATGATGGCCCGCGTCGAGGTCCTCGCCGCGCGCCTCGACGTGGGACGCGTCGCGGCGGCCGCGGGCATCCCCGTCGCTTGGCTGTACGCGGAGCTTGCCGGCGCGGGCGGGTCCACCTTGCGCGCGGCATGGATGGCGACCGCTGCGCTCCTGGCGCGTGCTCTCGGCAGGCGTACGGACGCCCCCCGGGCCTTCGCCATTTCCCTGACAGCGATGGCGTTGATCGATCCGCTCGTCGTGTTCGACCTGTCCTTCCTCCTGTCGGCCGGCGCAACTGCGGGCTTGCTTGCATTCGCGAGACCGCTCGGCGAAGGCCTGGCGTCGCACGTTCCGCCGAAGGCCGCGCCTCTCGCGCGAGCGGTGGGGACGACACTCGCCGCGTCGATCCCTTGCGCCCCCATCCTGGCGCGCTTCGCGCCTTCGTTCCCGCTCGGGGGCGTGCTCGCAAATCTCGTCGCCGTCCCGGTTGGAGAATGCGCGGCGCTGCCGCTCTGCCTCGTCCACGCCCTCCTCCCATGGTGGCCGGCAGCGGAGCGAGGGTGCGCGATAGTCGCGTCGGGCGCCCTCGTGATGGTGCGCGGAGTGGCACGCGGCTTCTCGGTCGACGCCCTCACTTCCAGCGTGCCTCAGCCGACGTCCTGGCAGCTCGCGGTGCTGGTGGCGGTGGTCGCGGCAGTCGGCCTGCGGGCGCCCAAGCGGCTCGCCGTGGTCGCCGGCGGCTCAGCGGCCATCCTGTTGCTGGAGCTCGCAGCGCGTCAGTCAGGGGCGCCGCGTGGGGTCTTGCGTGCGACGTTTCTCGACGTGGGCCAGGGCGACGCCGCAATCGTCGACCTCCCGGACGGCGAAGCTCTGATGGTCGACGGAGGAGGTCTGGTCGGGAGTCCGATCGACGTAGGCGTCCGTGTCGTCGCGCCGGAGTTGCGGACCCGCCGCCGCCGGACGCTGGCCGCCGTGGTCCTGACCCATCCGCATCCAGACCATTTCAGTGGCCTGGCGACAGGGCTCGACGACACGGCGATCGGGGCCCTTTGGGATACGGGTGAAGGAGAGCGCGAGGGCGTCGGCGGGGGCTACGCCATGCTGCTCGGCGGAGCGCGTGCCCGCGGCGTCCCCGTCCTCCGGCCGGAGCAAATCTGCGGAGAGCACGCGATCGGCGGCGCTCGCGTCGAGGTCCTGGCCCCTTGCCCCACGTTCTCCGCGGACCGTGGGCCCAACGACAATTCGTTCGTGCTTCGCATCAGCTATGGCGAACGCGCACTGCTTCTCGTGGGAGACTCGGAGCGCGAAGAGGAGGGCATCTTGCTCTCGACCGCGGCCGACCGGCTTCACGCCGACGTGCTGAAGGTGGGCCACCACGGGAGCCGAACCTCGTCCTCCCCTGCGTTCCTCGCCGCGGTCGCGCCTCGGGAGACGATCGTATCGGTCGGGCGGCGCAACCGCTTCGGGCATCCTCACCCGCTCACCCTCGCCGCCCTCGCCGTCACCGGTGCTCGCGTCTGGCGCACGGATCGGGACGGGGCCGTCGCCGTGACGACGGACGGGAAGTCACTCGACGTCCAGTCGATCGCGTCCCACGCCGCCGACTGGCTGGGGGGAGGTTTCTAGCGGAGCTGCTGCCGGAGCGGCAGCCTGCTAAGACTTGGGGGAGAGACGCGAGAAGACGTCATGACGGAGCGACCCGCCACGATGCTCTCCAGTGAGCAAATCGCCGCGCGTGTCGGCGAGCTCGGCGTCCAGATCACACGCGACTATGCGGGGCGCGATCTGGTCCTGGTCTGCGTGCTGAAAGGGAGCTTCGTCTTCGCGGCCGATCTCGCGCGAGCCATCGACCTTCCGTTGCGGATCGACTTCCTGGGGGTGCGCTCCTACGGCCAGGGGACGGCGACGACGGGAGTCGTGCAGATCACGCAGGATCTCGCCCGCCCGATCGACCACCAAGACGTGCTGCTCGTCGAGGACATCGTCGACACGGGCCTCACGATGGCGCACCTGGTCGAGCTCTTGCGCACGCGCGGGCCGGCGAGCGTTCGTATATGTGCGCTCTTGCACAAGCCCGCCCGCGCGCGCGTCGCGGTGGCAATCGACTACCTGGGCTTCACGATCGAGGACCGGTTCGTCGTCGGCTACGGGCTCGACCTGGACGACCGGTACCGAAACCTGCCGTATGTGGGGGTCGTCGAGTAGTTCTTTGCTACGATCTCGCGCACGATCGTGCAGAGTCCGTACGCCGACGAGAACTTTTTCCGGGCGCTCCTTACCAAGGCCATCGCCGGCAAGGCGAGCGACGTCCACCTCAAGGTGGGGCAACCGCCCGGCGCGCGCATCCGGGGCGACATGATCTACTTTCGGACCGACAAGATCACGGCCGAGGACACGATCGCCGTTGCCCGCTACGTCATCACCAAGCCCAGCGTCCTCGAAGCCCTCGACGAGCTGAAGGAGTACGACACGTCCTACGCCGCGCCCGGCATCGGACGCTTCCGCGTAAACGTTTACCGACAGCGCGGCAGCCTGGCTGTCGTGATGCGCTTCATTCCGACGGACATCCCCGCGATCGAAGACCTCGGCTTGCCGATGCCGGTGACGCAAGAGCTCGCCGAGAAGCAGAACGGAATGGTCCTCGTCGTCGGTGCCGCAGGGAACGGCAAGAGCACGTCGATCGCCAGCATGCTGGCGCACCTGAACGCGACGCGCTCGCTCCACATCGTGACCGTCGAGGATCCGATCGAGTTTTTGCATACGGACCGGATGTCGAGCATCAGCCAGCGCGAAGTAGGGCTCGACACGGCGAGCTTCGCGGCCGCGCTGCGGGCGGCTCTACGTCAAGACCCCGACGTCATCTTCGTCGGCGAGATCCGCGACGAGGAGACGATGGAGATCGCCCTCAAGGCGGCCGAGACGGGCCACCTCGTGATGGCGACGCTCCACACGACCGACGCCGTGCGCACGGTCAGCCGCATGCTGGCGCTCCTCGACGGGGAGCCGGCCGACAACCGCTACCGCATCGCGAGCTGCCTCCAGGGCGTCATCGCCCAGCGTCTCCTACCGCGCGCAGACGGCAACGGCGTCGTTCTCGCCGCGGAGGTGCTCGTGGCGTCACAGTCCGTGAAGGAGAGCATCCGTCGTCCGGAGAACAACCCCCCCCTCAAGTCGTTGATGGAGAAGGGCACGCACCCCTACGGGATGCAGACGTTCCCGATGTCGGTCGCCCACCTGCTCGAGCAGGGAGTGATCGACGAGATGACGGCAAGCGAGAGCCTGAACTCCTAGGCGGGGGTGTAGCGGCCCCCCAGCGTGCGTCGCTCAGTCCGGAGCGATAACCCTCGTCGCCCGCCAGACGATCGGCGCGATGACCAGCGCGAGCATGATCACGGCGAGGACGCCCAGCAAGAGGACGCCCTTGCGCAGCGACGGCGGGTCGTAGGACTCGAGCGCCGTCGTGTGAACGTCGACGTCGCGAGCCGCCGACTCGGCCGCGCGGTCGAGCTTTGCAATCTGCTCGCGTGTCGGGTCGAGCTCGGGTCCGAAGACCGTACGGTCCTCGATCGCCCTCCGGGCCAGCGCGACCATCCGGCGCCGAGCCTCCTTCCGTGCCCCCTCGACCGCCGCGGTGCGCGTGCCCACCTGCCGCTTGAACCATTGTTCGAGCGATTTGCGCTCCACGCGCCCTGCGTCGACCTTCGCCTGCACCTCGGCGACCCCCTTCTTGAGCGCCACCTGGCGCTGCTGAAGCTCGCTTATGCGCGCGCGCAGCTTCACGGCCTCGGCCAGGCGGCTCTCGCGCTCCGCGGTCCAGGCGCCTGCCGACGAGCCGGTCGCCGTCGTGTCGAGCATGGTCGCCGCCCGGGCATGCGTGCCGGGGTCCCGGCTGACGAGAGTACTGGTCGGTGCCCGGCCGGCTTCGCCGAGGAACTCCGGCCCGCCGAGGGCGTCGAGGGCCGCCCGCACGGCGTCGCACATGGATGTCGCATCGTGCCATCGCTTCGTGCGGTCGAACGCGAGCGCTCGATCGACGATCGACACCAGCGTCGCGGGCAGGCCGGGCACGACGCTCGCGAGCGAAGGCGCGGGCGTGGTCGCGCTCAGGATCATCTGTTCCTGACTCGTCGGCGCGTCGTGGACGTGTCGGCCGCTCAGCATCGTGAACATCGTGGCCCCCACGGCCCAGAGATCGGTCCGCCCGTCGACCTCGTCCCAGTGCGCGAGGGCCTGCTCGGGCGCCATGTACGCGGGGGTGCCCATCACCGTGCCCACGCGGGTGGACGTCGTGCGCTCGCGCCGCTGCTCGAAGACCTTGGCGATGCCGAAATCGAGCACCTTGAGCGCTCCCGCCCTCGTGACGAAGAGGTTCTCCGGCTTGATGTCACGATGCACGACACTCTTCGCGTGCGCCGCGCCGAGCACGTCGAGCAAAGGCTCGATGATCGAGAGCAGGTCGCGAGGCGCGAGCCGCTGACCGGACCTTTCCCAGCGCTGCTCGACCGTCTCCCCCTCGAGCAACTCCATCACGAGGAACGCCGACCCGTCCGCCGCGACGTCGTCGTCGAGCACGCTGACGGCACCGTCGTGCTGGATCGCGTTCGCCGCGTATCCCTCCTGGAGGAAGCGAGTGCGAACCTCCTCGTCGTTGCTGAACTCCTGGTGCAGCATCTTCACGGCCACGCGCTTCCCGTTTCGATGGGTCGCCGCGTACACCGCCGCCATTCCCCCGACGCCCAGCAGCGATTCGAGCCGCCACTTGTCTTGCAGCACGAGGCCAACGCGGGCCCGCGCCCGTACGAGTTGCGGATCTTCGCGCTGCTGCGTCTGAGTCATCAGGCCGACCGATCCGACTCACGCTGCGCCGCCCGGAGCTCGCTCTCGGCGCGCTTTGCCTTCGCCTCGGCGCGACTGAGAGCCCCCTGGGAGGAAGCGATCTCCGTCAGGACGGCGCGCTCTTCGGCCTGCGCCTTCGCGAGGTCGGCCTCCAGCTTCGACAGCTGTGCGTCCACCGACGCGAGCCGACCCGTCTGTGCATCCTGGTCCGCCGCGAGAACGCGATCGCGCGACCGGAGGGCGTCCTCCGCCCGCTTCACCTGGTCGAGCATCGGAGCGTAGGGCTCGTGCCCCTCGGCGGTCGGCCGCACGCGCTCGGCGAAGGCGACGAGGGAGTCCTCGAGCTCGGTCGTCGTGCGCGCGGCCTCCTCGCGCCGGCCCATGAGCGCTTGTTTGAGCTCGCGCTGCCGCTTGAGGACTCGCCAGGCATAGAAGGGCGACATCACCCAGTTTGCCGGCGGGTCCCCGTACTCGGCCAGCAAGCGGGCGTCGAACGCAAGGTCATGGACCGCGGGCTGGATGCTGTCCCTCCCGCGGCGCGCCAGGGCCGCGGACCCGGTGGAGTCTCGTCTCGGCGGCATGTTCGGCGCCGCCTGCCGGACGGAACTCGAAGCGGGGATGCTCGGAGGGGGCTCGGGATCGATCGGCTGGATGAGGCTGCGCGGATCGATGGCCAGCTCGAGCGACACTTCTTCTTCAATCTTCTTCTTTGGGGCCGCCGGCTTGGCCGCGCGGCGGACGGGCATGTCGAGTTCGAGGGCCGGCACGGCGGACTGGGGACGCGACGCCGCGGCGCCGCAGCGCGGGCAGGTCGCGCCGGTCGGGATTCCTTCGGCGCCGCAAGAGGGGCACGAGGCCATGGCTTGCCACATCATACCGCATCGCGAACACGTGCTATTTGCTCTCCCGGCCCATGGCGCAGTCGAGCAAACGTCTCGAGTTTCTTCAGAAGATGACCCTTTCGGGCGAGAAGGATCCGTTCGTCTGGTACGGGCTCGCGATGGAATACCGCAGCCTCGAGCGGACCGAGGACGCCCTCGCCACCTTCGAGAAGCTCCGCGAGCGCGCGCCCGACTACGTACCGATGTATCTCATGTGCGGGCAGATGCTCGCGGCGATGAGCCGCCCGGACGACGCCCGCACCTGGCTCGCGGCCGGCGTCGAGGCCGCCCGTACGAAGGGAGACGCCCACGCCTCCTCCGAGCTCCAGTCCGCCCTGGAAGCGCTGAGCTAGGAGCCCGTATGGCATTGCCCTTCGGGCAAGCAGCAGTCCGGGCTCCGTCGTCACTTGCCGCGAGTCGCGCGGACGGCGCGGAGGCGCTCCTTTGTGCGGGCCTCGTCGCCTCGATCGGTCGGCTCGTAGAGCAGGCTTCCGAATATCTTGTCCGGCAGGTAACTCTCGCCCGGGACGATGCCTCCTTCGAAGTCGTGGGCGTATTTGTAGCCCGCGCCATAGCCCTGCTCGCGCATGAGCGGCGTCACGGCGTTTCTGAGCTTGGCCGGGACCGCAAGGGCGCCATGCTGCTCGATGAGCTCCTTGGCGCGATGCCATGCGACGGTGCAAGCGTTCGACTTGGGAGCGCTCGCCAGATAGACGCACGCCTGCGCGAGGGCGTACGTGCCCTCCGGCATGCCGACCCGCCTTAGTGTCGCGTCGGCCGACGACGCGACGAGCAAGGCCTGCGGGTCAGCGTTGCCGACGTCCTCGCTCGCGAAGATGAGCATCCGGCGAGACACGAAGAGAGGGTCGTCACCGGCCTCGAGCATCCGCATCATCCAGTAGACGGCGGCGTCGGGGTCGCTGCCGCGCATCGACTTGATGAAGGCGCTGACGACGTTGTAGTGCTCCTCACCGCCCTTGTCGTAGAGCAGCGGCCGGTGGCTCTCGGCCGCCGATACCGCATCCATCGAGACCCGATCGCTGCCCGTCGTGTCCAGCCAGTCGGCGACCACCTCGAGGGTCGAGAGCGCACGGCGGGCGTCGCCGCGAGCCATTTCCGCGATCGCACGCAGGGCCTTGTCGTCCGCCGAGAGTCGCTTCGCGCCCAACCCGCGAGACTCGTCCACCAGCGCCCGCTTCAGGAGCTCGAACAGATCGTCCGCGGATAGAGGCTCCAGCCGGAACACCTTGCAGCGGGAGAGGAGAGCGGCAACGACCGCGAAGCTCGGATTCTCCGTGGTGGCGCCGACGAGGACGATCGTCCCGCTCTCGACGTGCGGCAGGAACGCGTCCTGCTGCGCCTTGTTGAAGCGGTGGATCTCGTCGACGAACATGATCGTGCGCTGCCCATGAAACGCGAGCCGATCGCGCGCCGCCGCGACCAGCTCGCGCAGCTCCGCCACGCTCCCGAGGACCGCGCTGAAGGCCACGAACTCGGCCCGGGTCGCCGCCGCGATGACGCGAGCCAGGGTCGTCTTGCCGCTGCCGGGAGGGCCCCAGAGGATCATCGACCGGATCCGGTCCGCGGTGATCGCCTGCGAGAGGAGAGAGTTCGGCGCCAGGAGGTGCTTCTGGCCGACCAGCGCCGCGAGCGTGTCCGGGCGCATTCGCTCCGCCAGGGGTGCGCCGCCTTCGACGCTCTTCTTGGCGGCCGCGCCGAAGAGGGTGTCGCCGGGATCGCGTTCGGGGCGTCGCGCTCGCGTGGCCATGCCCCCGTGAAGCTAGCGCGAAGCGCGAGGACCGCTCACCCCCTCGTCATCTCACCGCCTTCATGAGGATGACTGCCAGCCCGATTCCGATGAGGAGAAAAGCAGCCGCCACGCCGAGGAGGAGCAGAACGTTGTTGCGAGAGCCGGCGCGGATGGAGACCGACCGATCAACGACGGGCGGCGACGGCGATTGTCCCGGAGACCGGCCCGCGGTAGGCAGCGAGGCTTCCGCGTGGCGGGCCTGAGGCACGGGGCGAGCGCCGCTCTCCCCCGCGGCGACGAGCTGGGCGGGAAGGTGGGTCGCCCCCTGGAGCACCGCTTGCAGCGCGACCGCGAGCTCCGCCGCGCTGGAGAAGCGATCCTCTGCGCGCTTGGCGAGAGCCCGATCCAGGATCTGTTCGAGCAAGAGCGGGAACGTCCTGCCGGGCACGCGCTGGTTGACGGGGATGGGCTTTCCCGTGACGTGAAGCTGGATGAAATCCATCGCGTTCTTCGCGTCGAAGGGCAGCTTGCCGGTGAGCACCTCGTAGAGGATGACGGCGAGGGAATAGACGTCGCTCGCCGGCGTCAGGGCCTTTCCCTGTGCCTGCTCGGGGCTCATGAATTCGGGCGTCCCGAAGACCATCCCTTCCTGCGTCAGCATGATCGAGCCTGGGCGCATCTGCCGCTCGCCCACCTTGGCGAGCCCGAAATCGAGCAGCTTCGGATAGTCGTGGAGCGCATTGCTCTGGACGAGGAAGATGTTCTCCGGCTTCAGATCCCGGTGGATGATGCCCGCCTTGTGAGCCTCGTCGAGCGCCCCGCACGCTTGCACCAGGATGGGGAGGGCCCGCTCGAGCGGGAACGGCCCCTCGGTGCGGACGGTCTGGTTGAGGTTCTTCCCCTCGAGAAATTCCATGATGATGTAGAGCGATCCATCGTCGAGCTCGCCGTAGAGGAACACCTTCACGGTGTTTGGGTGAGTGAGCTGGCTCATCGCTCGCGCCTCCCGGCGAAACCGGGACACGAGGTCCTTCCGGTTGGCGAGCTTGGGGTGAAGGATCTTCACGCCCACCATACGGTTCATGTCGGACTGGAGCGCCTTGTAGACGGCCCCCATACCCCCGGCGCCGATCTTCTGAAGGATCTGGAACTGTCCGTTCAGGATGTCGCGTCCAATGAAGGGGTCTTCGGGACGCATCGGCCCAAATTGGTATCACGAGTCGGCTCGCGCCATCATGGCGGGAATGGTCGTCCTTCTGTCGACTCTCCTCGCGGAGGCCGGGTTTGCTCACGGCTTCCCGACGCGCGACACGGCTGATGCCGAGCTGCTGGGGGAGCTGTCCCGCGACGCCATCATCGAGGTGAGACAGGTGCACGGCGCGCGCGCCATCGAGGCACCGGAGGCGGGCGGGGCGGAGGCCGACGCGATCGTCGGACGAGACAGGAACGTCGCGGTGGGCGTCCGGGTGGCCGACTGCGTCCCGCTGCTCGTCGCGGACGAGGCCACCGGCCAGGTCGCCGCCATCCACGCGGGTTGGAGGGGCATCGTTGCGGGCGTCGTGAAGGCGGGAGTCGACCTGCTCGGAGGGCGCAAGCTGCTCGCGGCGATCGGCCCGTGCATCGGTCCGTGTTGTTTCGAAGTCGGGCTCGACGTGGCCGGACAGATCGCCGGCGCGTCCGAGGGAGAACGTGTGATCGACGCGCACGCGGGAGACAAGGCACGCGCCGACCTTCGCCGCGCGGTTCGTGCTCAACTGCGCGCGCTGGGCATGGCCGACGACCGCATCGACGACGTGCCCGGATGCACGAAGCACGATGCCACTCGGTTCCATTCGTTCCGCCGCGACGGGGCGAAGAGCGGGCGGATGCTTTCCGCCATCGCGACTAGAGTCCACCGTCCATGATGCGAGGAGCGCTTGGCGACATCAGCGAGGCCGTCGGAAACACACCGATCGTGCGGCTCAGCCGCGTGACGGCGGCCCTCTCGGTGGAGGTCTACGTCAAGTGCGAGTTCTTGAACCCGGGCGGCAGCCACAAGGATCGCCTCGCCGCCAACCTGCTCCGTCGCGCGGAGGAGGGGACCCTCCGGCCGGGCGGCACGATCGTCGAGGCCACGAGCGGAAACACCGGGGCGTCGCTCGCTCTTCTGGCGGCCTTGCGTGGCTACAAGTGCGTTTTCGTGATGCCCGACAAGATGAGCCAGGAGAAGATCAGTCACCTGCGCGCGTTCGGCGCGCGAGTCGTCGTCTGCCCTACGTCGGTCGACCCGGACGATCCGCGAAGTTACTACCAGGTCGCGCAGCGCATCGCGCGCGAGACCCCCAACTCCTTTTACGCCAATCAGTATTACAACCCGGCCAACCCCGAGGCTCACTACCTTTCGACGGGGCCCGAGATCTGGCAGCAGACGGGCGGTGACTTCGAGGTCCTCTGCGCGGGCATGGGAACCGGCGGGACGCTGAGCGGCGCCGGAAAGTTCCTCCGCGAGAAGAAGGCGGGCATCAAGATCGTCGGCGTCGATCCGGTGGGCTCGCTCTACTACGACTTCGTCAAGACGGGACGCGTCACCAAGCCGTTCTCCTACAAGGTCGAGGGCATCGGGGAAGACTTCTTTCCCGGCACGATGAACCTGGGAATCCTGGACGACGTCGTCCGAGTCGACGACAAGGAGTGCTTCCTCATGACCCGCGATCTCACGCGTCTCGAGGGGATCTTCGTCGGTGGTTCAGGGGGAGCGGCCGTGGCGGGTGCGCTGAAGTACGCGCACGGGATGCAAGATCGGGGTGAGGCCAGCATCGGCGATCGTCCGGCTCGGGTGCTCGTCTTGCTCGCCGACGCCGGCCACAAGTACCTGTCGAAGATCTTCAACGACGACTGGATGCGCGAAAACGGCTTTCTCGAGGACACGCCCGGCCTCGGCACGGTACGCGACCTCATCGGCAAGCGCCCACTCATCACCGCCCGCCCGGACGCGAAGCTCCGCGAGATCATCGGACAGATGAAGACGCTCGGAATCAGCCAGCTGCCCGTCATCGAAGGGGGCAAGCTGCGCGGGATAGTCGCGGAGGTCGATCTATTGCGCGCCCTCGCGACGGGCGGAAGGACTCTCGAGTCGCCAATCACGGAGGTCGTGGAGGGCGACTATGCGACCGTGACCCCGAATACGAAGATCGAGCTCTTGCAGGGTGTCCTCGCCGACGCCAAGGTGGCGATCGTCGAGGAGGGGGATGACGTCGTCGGAATCGTCACGAGGATCGACCTCATCGATTTTCTCGCAAAGCGCACGCCGACGCCGTCCATTCCGCCCGGCTGAGTTCAGGCCCGGACCCAGCGCTGCATCTCGGCGTCGAAGCCGCCCATATCGACGACGCGCGCCCACTCGAGGGTGAGCCCGGCACGCGTCGCCGCCGCACGCGATCGCGCCGCAAAGGGCGCGATCCACACCAGCCGCCCACCTTGGACCAACACGGAGGCGGCGTGCGCGACGAAGCGGTCCAGAGTGTCGGCGAGCCCCGCGGTTCGTGACGAGCGCCGTCCCATCGGGGGATTCGTGATGACGAGCGTCACGCCTGTCGGGATGACTGCCTCATGACCAAGCGCGTCGGCGTGCGCGAGCCTCGCGGCAAAGCCCGCGGCTTCCAGGTTCTGGCGCGCAGCCGCGAGCGCATCGGGATCGAGGTCGCTCCCGTGCAGCGCGCGGAAGGGGCCGAGCATCGCGCGTTCCACCAGCTCCGCGCCGGAACCCACGAACGGATCCCACACGATGTCGCCCGGCTGGGCGGTGGCCACACGCGCGAGCGCAGCCGCGATCGTCGGGTGCGAAGCGGCGGGGACGTTGCCCTTGCGCCACACGAAGCGCGGGTCTTGGAGTGTCCGCGGCGCGATGTCGACGTCGACGAAACGCGGCTGGCTCGACACCACGAGCTCCCACGTCGACGCGGTCGGGTCGTTGACGAGCTCCGGGGCGTGAAGGGCGATCGCGCGCACCGCATCCCACGTCGCGGCGCGTCGGTGCCCGCCTTGGGCCCACGCGATGCGGAACCGCGGCGCCCCGGTCGTCCAGGTCGAGAAGACGAGACGAGCGACCTCGCCGCTGACGGCTCGGGCAACCGCGTCGGACGGCGACCCTCCGCCCGCAATCCACTCGGTGGGCAGCGGGAAGCAAAAGGAGAGCATGGTGCGCGCGGCAAAGAGCGACGCCATCGGACCGAGGAGACGAGCCCGGACCCGGCCGGGGGCCATGACACGGACGGAGTCCAGGGCCGGCGAACGGGAAAGCTCGTCGGCGAGCAAGTCCTCGAGCCCTTGCCGTGCGAATGCGACGACGTCGAGCGCGCGATCGGCCGCCCGCGCCATCTCGATGGACACCCCGCCGGAGCGCGACGACGTCCGTGAGACCATGATCGACGAGCGCTGAGCGATGCGAGCGAGCTCGGTATCCCCGGCCTCGGCGGCCTCTCGCAACGCGCCGAGCGACCTCTCCGTTCCCACTTTGCCGAGGGACGCCGCCACGGAGCGACGCAGTTCGAGGAGCGGATCCGCCGCCCACGCCCGCAGGAGCGCCGCTTCCACGGCCTCGCCCCGTGCGTGTCCGAGGGCGATCGCCGCGTTGCGGCGTGTCTTCGGGTCGGCGTCCCTGTCGTCGAGAACCTCCACGAGGAATGCGGCGGCTCCGGGCTCGTTCGCGAGCCGTGCGAAGGCCCGTACGATGCGCGCCTGCAGGAGCGGGCGCACCTCCGTGAAGCGCGCGCGCAGCTTGTCGACGGCGAGGGCGCCTACCCTGCCAATCGCTCGTTCGACGGCCTTGACGAGCGTGTCCTCGGCGAGAAGATGGACGAGCGCGTCCACGTCGCGGATGCTCGGGGTGAAGCCCGGGTCGCGGACGCGCTCTGCAAGCCCCGGGCGACGGGAGCCTCGACCTGGCGGGGGGCTCGCCACGGGCCGGACCGTAGGCCAATCCCCTGGCCGGAGCCAAGCGGGAGAGAGCGCCCCCCACCTTGCGCACGCGCGAAGGCAGACGCTAAAGATGTGGCCGAGAAAGGGCCCCAACCTTGCACGATCTGGACGTGCGTGCGCTTCTCGCGGTGTACGGCGGCCCGTCCGGCGCATGGGCCGCCGCGATGGTCGCGTTGACGCTCGCCGGTGGCGGCTGGGCGCTGGTCGCCCTCTTGCCCATGGTTTGCCACCGGCGCACGCGGTTCTTCGCATCGAGTCTGTTGCTTGCCATCGCCGCCCAGGCGGCCCTCGTGTGGGCCATCAAGCTGGCCACCGGTCGCGTACGGCCCTTTATCGCCCTCGGGCTGACGCCGCCCATCGGCGCGCCGCACGACGGCTCGTTTCCGAGTGGTCATGCGGCGGGTAGCTTCTGCCTGGCGTCGTTCCTGTCGGTCGCTCTGCCCACCATCTGGCCTCGCTCCCCTCGGTCCGCACGAGCGCTCGCGGCGGTCGCGCTCGCCCTTGCAGCCCTGGTCGCTTTCTCGCGGGTCTACCTTGGCGCGCATTTCCCCGCCGACGTTCTGGCCGGCGCCGTCCTCGGCGCTGCGGTGGGAGCGGTCGCCGGCAGGCTCTACGCGAGGCGTGTGCGGACCGCCCGGGCAGCCGGACTGATCGAACTCCCTCCCGCGGAATGACGGGTGGAACGGCCGCCCGAAAGAGGCTAAACGTCGTCCGTCTTGCCGATCGCTTTGCAGGTCTTGAAGCTATTCGCGCTCGGCCTCGCGGCTGGCGCGTGGTCGGGCTGTCGCGATTCGAGCGCGAGCAACGGAGGAGAGCCGACGACGGCGTCCGCCCAGGCGGTTGCGGAGGTCAAGGACGTGGTGCTCCCTGGCGTCGACACGAGCCCGATGACGCCACGAGAGCGGCACACGTGGAGCTCGCTCGTGACGCGGTTGCTCGCGCCGTGCCCTACCGTTCCCGTCCCGGTCGCTCAGTGCGTTCAAGAAAAGCGCGTGTGCGGCGGGTGTCTGCAGGCCGCGAAGTGGATGGCGCGTGCGGTACGTGACGGAGCGTCCGACGATCAGATTCAGCACGCGTACAAGGACCGCTTCGATCCCGCGAGTGTCCGAGTGCTGCCGGTCGACGGGTCGCCCGCGAAGGGGCCGGACGATGCCCCCGTCACGATCGTCGAGTTCGCCGACTTCGAATGCCCTCACTGCCGCGAGGCCGTCGGACAGATCGACGCCGTGCTCGCGGCCCACCCGGACAAGATTCGCATCGTCTACAAGGCCTACACGCTGCCCTTCCACGTGCACGGCGAGCCCGCCGCAAAGGCGGCGATGGCCGCCGGCGTCCAGGGGAAGTTCTGGGAGATGGAGCATCTTCTCTTCGAGCGCCAGCAGCACCTCGAAGACGCAGACCTGCAGCGCTACGCGCAGATGCTCAAGCTCGACATTGCCAAGTGGAAGGCGGACATGGATTCCTCGACCGTCAAGGACCGCGTCCTCAAGGACCGCAGTCTGGGCGAGGAGATGAAGCTCAAAGGCACGCCGACGATTTACGTCAACGGCCGTGAGCTCGACGTCGAGCAAGACGAGTCGCTCGAGGATCGCGTCGCCGGCGAGCTGGGTCTGTCCGCCGCGCCGGAAGCAGCGCCGGCCCCCTCGGCTTCCACGACACACGCGAAGCCTCAGTAAGCCGGCCATGTCGAAGAGGGCTGCATTCGTCGTCGGAGTCGCGCTTGCTGCCCTCGTCGCGGCCTGCCGCGGGGAGTCCGCTGACGACCCGAGCCAGGTCCAACGAGACGTCGCGCTGCCTGGGGTGGACACGCGGGACTTCACGCCGCGAGAGAAGCGCGAGTTCACCAAATACGTGAGCGAGTTCGGGGCACCCTGTCCGGGCGTCGCCGTGCCCGTCGGGGAGTGCGTGCTGGAGAAGCGGGCCTGCCCCACGTGCTTGCCCGTCGCGATCGCCATCGCCAAAGCGGTTCGGGAGGGAATGTCTCGCGAGCAGGTCGAGGGCATCTACAAGCAACGGTTCGACCTGGCCTCGATGAAGACAATCCCGGTCGACGGCTCCCCCGCCCGCGGGCCCGAGTCCGCCCCGGTCACGATCGTGGAGTTCGCGGACTTCGAGTGTCCCTTCTGTCAACGCGTGGCGCCCGAGCTCGATCACCTCTCGGCGTCGAACGAGAATGTGCGCTTCGTCTACAAGTTCATGCCCCTATCCATGCATCCGCGGGGAGAGCCGTCGGCGCGCGCGGCAATCGCGGCTCAGGCCCAGGGCAAGTTCTGGGAGATGCATCACCAGCTCTTCACGAACGCCCCGCGCCTCGAGGACTCCGACCTGGACGGATACGCGAAGGCCATCGGTCTGGACCTCGAGCGATTCCACGCGGACATGCAATCGGCCGCCACCAAAACGCGCCTGGAGGCCGACCGCCAGCTCGCCGACCGGCTCGAGGTGAAGGGGACGCCGACGATATTCATCGACGGTCGGCTGTACGACGGGAAGGGCGACATCCAGGACTGGGTCGACAGCGAGATCACGGCGAGGTCGGGCAAATCACCATGAGGGCGGGGGTGCTCGACGCGTGTGGCTGCTTTCCGACCGGCCGGCACTACGCCGGCATCGCCCACCTTTTGCGCGCCGTCACGCGCGGACTCATGCAAGAGCTCGAGGCCGAGGCAGCCTGGGCGGAGCTGCCGATCGCTCTTCTCGACGTGGAGACGACGGGGCGCGACGCATCCGTCGATCGGATCGTCGAGGTGGGCATCGCCATCGCCCGGGGAGGCGAGATAGTCGAGCGCAGGAACTGGCTCGTGAACCCGGGTCGTCCAATCCCCAAAGAAGCAAGCGACGTTCACAAGATCACCGACGATGCCGTGAAGGACTCGCCGCCGTTCGGAGCCGTGGCGGGCGAGATCGTGGCGACGCTCATGGGCTGTGTCCCGGCCGCGTACAACGCGGCCTTCGATCGGGCCTTTCTCGGGAACGAGCTCGCGCGCACGGGTCTTTCGACCGAGGGGCTGCCGTCCGCACTGAGGAAAGACGTCGAGTGGGTTGACCCGCTCGTCTGGGCGCGCGAATTGCAGCAGGGCGAGAAATCCAGGGCGCTGACCGAGGTGGCGGCGCGCCTCGGCATCGCGCTCGAGAACGCGCATCGCGCCATCGACGACGCCGAGGCCGCCCTTCGCGTGCTTCTGGCGCTCGGGCGAGACGTCCGCGTTCCGAAGACGTACGCCGCCTTCATCCGCGAGCAGCGCCGCCTGGCCATGGATCAGGCAGACGAGCGCCGCCTCAAGTGGCGCGCGCCGGCGACGTAGGAGGGCGTAGCCGGGGGGCTTCTTTTACGCACTGCGCCAGAGCCCGGTCTGTCCTATAGTGCCCGGGCGCTAGCGCACTGGAGGACCCCGTGACCGACAAGGCCATCATCACGCTGGGAGACACCAAGCTCGAAGCGCCCATCGTCATCGGGAGCGAGGGCGAACGTGCGATCGACATCAGTCACCTCCGCTCTCAGATGGGGCTCGTGACTCTCGATCCCGCCTTCATGAACACCGCGTCGACTCAGAGCGCGATAACGTTCATCGACGGCGACAAGGGCATCCTCAGATACCGGGGGATCCCCATCGAGAAGCTGGCAGAACAGTCGAGCTTCGTCGAGACCGCCTACCTCCTCATCTACGGCAGTCTCCCCAACGATCAGCAGTTCAAGAGCTGGAGCCAGAAGCTCACGCGCCACTCGCTTCTGCACGAGGACATGAAGCACTTCTTCGAGGGCTTCTCGCCGACCGCGCACCCGATGGCGATCCTGAGCGCGATGGTGGCTGCGCTGTCGAGCTACTACCCGGACTCGCTCGACGCGGACAATGTCGAGCTCCGCGACCTGATGATCACGCGCCTCGTCTCGAAGGTGCGAACGATCGCGGCGTTCGCGTACAAGAAGTCGATCGGTCAGCCCTTCGTCTATCCGAAGAACTCGCTCTCGTACTGCGCGAACTTCCTCAACATGATGTTCTCGGTTCCGGCCGAGGAGTACGAGATCGATCCCGAGCTCGTCAAAGTCATGAACCTGCTGCTGATCCTGCACGCGGATCACGAGCAGAACTGTTCGACCAGCACGGTGCGGATCGTCGGATCGAGCAAGGCCAACCTCTTCGCGTCGATCAGCGCGGGGATCTGCGCTCTCTGGGGACCGCTGCACGGCGGCGCCAACCAGGAGGTGCTGGAGATGCTCGTGGCCATCCAGAAAGACGGAGGCGACGTGAAGAAGTACGTCGCGCTGGCCAAGGACAAGAACAGCACCTTCAAGCTGATGGGCTTTGGCCACCGCGTTTACAAGAACTTCGATCCGCGCGCGAAGATCATCAAGGCTGCGGCGGACAAGGTGCTGGCCAAGCTGGGCAAGGCGGACCCGCTGCTCGACATCGCCAAGGCTCTCGAGGAGGCCGCGCTCAAGGACCCGTATTTCGTCGAGCGCAAGCTCTACCCGAACGTCGATTTCTACTCCGGCATCATCTACCGGGCGATGGGCTTCCCGACGAGCATGTTCACTGCTCTCTTCGCTCTGGGGCGCCTTCCGGGCTGGATCGCGCACTGGAAGGAGATGGTCGAAGACAACACGACCAAGATCGCCCGTCCCCGCCAGATCTATACCGGTCCCACGCAGCTCGAGTACGTCCCGATGGACAAGCGCAAGTAAGGCGCGCCGTCAGAAGGGCGCGAGCCTATCTCGAAGCCACTCGCCGGCGAGCATCCATTCGATGATCGCCAGGCAGAGGAACGGCCCGAAAGGAAGGCGCGACGCCATGATGCCCGCGCCCGGAGCCGTACCGAGAGGGTCCTCGTCGAGCGCCTCTTTGGCCTCGATGTCTCCCTCGGCTGCCGCTCGCTGAAGAGCCTCCCGGTCGGCGCGCACGGCCTCAGGCTCGTCGATCTTGCCCTGGACGAGGAAAAGGACGAGCGCCGCGACCGTGGCTTGCGCGGCCCCCGCGAAGAGCGCGAACGCGGCGCCCGGCCAGCCGAACCACGCTCCGGCGAGCATCACGAGCTTCGCGTCGCCCGCGCCCATGCCCGCCCGCCCGCGCAGCTTCTTGTACCCGACGACGAAGGGCAGCCACACTCCGATGAACCCGGCGGCAGCTCCGAGGAAGACGTCGGCCCAGCCCAGGCCGCGCAAGCTCGGTGTCGCCAGTCCGAAGACGGTTCCGCCGACCGTTATCACGTCGGGCAGGTACATGTGCTCGGCGTCGATGAACGCCGCTGCGAGGAGCGCCATCGACATCGCGAAGTCCGCCAGGAATATCGACCCTGCGTGAACGAGCGTCGTATCGGCGGGCAACGCGCGGACGACGACCTCCGCGATGGCGAGAGACAGCACGCCCCCCAGCAACTCGACGACGACGTACCGCGGCGAGATGCGCGCCCCGCAGCAGCGCGCGCGACCGCGAAGGACGACCCACGATACCACCGGCAAATTGTCGATCGGGTGCACGGGAGCACCGCACGCAGGACAGTGCGAGGCGGGGCGCACGACGCTCATCTCGCGCGGAACGCGGTAGACGACGACGTTCACGAAGCTGGCCCAGAGGCAGCCCCACACGAAGGCAAAGACGCGCGCGAGCCACAGGGGAAGCTCGAGCTGCGAGAGCGTCATCGTGCACGGGAGCCTAGCAGCGCCGGCACCGATGGCGCGTGACGCGCCCCTCGATCCGCGGTATCCCGCTCCTGCCGCGGGGGACGCGATGCTGCTCGCGATCAACCCCGACCATCCGGAGCCGCGCAAGGTCCGGCGCGCCGTCGACGCCCTGGAGAGCGGCGCGGTCATCGCCTACCCGACGGACACCGTCTACGGCCTTGGCTGTGACCTGACGAACAAGCACGCGATCGAACGCCTCTACGCCATCAAGGGCATGGACCGATCGCATCCCCTCGCATTCGTCTGCCCGGACCTCTCCGACATCGCTCGATACGCGATCGTGGACAACCAGGTGTACCGCGTCCTCCGGCGCTTCTTGCCCGGCCCCTACACGTTCATTCTCGCGGCGACGCGCGAAGTCCCCAAGCTCGTCCAGATGAAGAGAAAGAACGTGGGGATCCGTGTGCCCGCGTGCGAGGCGACGCGGGCCCTCGCCCGCGAGCTGGGGAGACCGATCATTTCGTCGACCGCCGCACGCCCGGGCGGGGAGCCATTCGTCGACCCACACGAGATTGCCGAGGAGTTTCCGGGGCTAGCGATGGTCCTCGATGCGGGGGCAGGCGGTCTCTTGCCGACGACCGTCATCGACCTCACAACCTCGCCCCCGGAGATCGTGAGGGAAGGAGCGGGCTCCATCGAGGAGTTCCGATAGGGGGCCGGACCTCGAGGCCCCTTACCCGGCAGCCCCGTCGATCCGTTCGGATCCGTATCCAGGCACATTCGGTCCCGAACCCTTGCCCACGGTCCCGCCCGTACCCATGACGACGTCAGAGACCAGTTCCGTTCCACGCGCCAAGATCCTCGTCGTGGACGACGATGAAACACTGGCCCGCTCGTACGCCCGGATGCTCGCGGGCGACGGCTACGAGGTCGAGGTTCGCTTCGACGGCGAGGCGGGCGTCGACGCCGTCCGCCGGACGCCGTTCGACGTGGTCTTGAGCGACATCGACATGCCCCGCCTTGGCGGGCTGGCCCTGCTCGAGCGCATCCGCGCCCACGATGTCGACCTCCCCGTGGTGCTCATCACAGGGAGCCCATCGGTGGAGACTGCGATGGCAGCCATCGAGCACGGAGCCCTTCGCTATCTCGCAAAACCCGTGGACGTCAAACAGCTCCGTACGGTCACCGGCAACGCCGTCCGCCTTCATCGCCTGGCGAGAGCCAAGCGCAGCGCGCTCGATCTCGCCGGCGGTGTCGATCGCCTGGTCGGCGACCGCGCGGGGCTCGTCGCCAGCTTCAGCAGTGCACTCGACACGCTGTGGATCGCCTACCAGCCGATCGTGTCGTGGTCCCGGCGGGAAGTGTACGGCTACGAGGCCCTGATGCGATCGCGCGAGCCTTCGCTGCCGCATCCGGGAGCGATCCTAGACGCGGCCGAGCGCCTGGAGCGCCTGCCCGAGCTCGGTCGCGCCATACGCGCGGCGGCCAGCCTGCCCTCCGCGCGAATGCCCGAGGGCTCGATGCTGTTCGTCAACCTGCACTCGAACGACCTGCTGGACGACGAGCTCTTCGACACGATGAGGCCTCTCGCGCTCGTCGCAAAACAGGTCGTGCTCGAAATTACCGAGCGGGCGAGCTTGAGCCACATCCGAGACGTGCAGGCGCGGGTGGCGCGACTGCGCGCGATGGGATTTCGCATCGCCGTGGACGACCTCGGCGCGGGATACGCGGGCCTCACGAGCTTCGCCCAGCTTGAGCCCGAGGTGGTGAAGCTCGACATGTCGCTCGTGCGCAACGTTCACGAGCAGCCGACGAAGCAGACGTTGGTCCGCACGATGATCACCATGTGCCACGAGCTCGGCATGCAGGTAGTCGCCGAGGGCATCGAGACCGCCGCCGAGCGCGACGCCATCGTGGCGGCAGGGTGCGATCTGATGCAGGGCTACTTCTTCGCCAAACCGGGGCAGGCTTTCCCGCCCGCGACCTTCTAGCCGCTACGTCCCGAAGACGAGGCTGTCGCGCTCGAACCTGCCGGTTTCGTCCGGATCCTCCATCGCCCCGCCATCGTCCTTCCGTACGTCGCGGAAGAACTCCACCAGCTCGTCACGCCGGGCCTGCGCATCGGCGCGCCCCATCTCGATGAGTCGCCGGCAGAACGGGCCGTCGAAGAGGAGATAGCTCGCGAGGTCGGCCTCGCTCTCCACGCCCAGGTCGAGGAGATTGAAGAGTCGCTTGGTCAAGATCGGGTCTCCCCGGAGCCGTCCGCGCTTCAGATGGTCGTTCGCGAGTCGCCCGATGTCCTCGCTCGGCCGCACGCGCATGCATTTCACGTAGCGGTACTCCTGCGCTCCGCGCTTGCGCGCCTGCGCGGTCAACGCTTCGGGAAACCCCGGGCCGTACGTCCCCGTGCCGTCCACGAGCACGTTGTTGATACGGGTCAGAAGCTCGATGTCGACGTCCACGTGGTCGAGGAGAAAGGCGTTGAGCACCTTCCCGAGGAGGAAGGCGGCGCCCGGGGCACGCGGCGCCTTCTGGTCCCCCGCCTCGCGGACGACACGACCCTGGATCTCGCGCGAGCTCCCGATCGCGAAGATGTGGGTGGCGCCGAGCCGCAGCGCGGGCGCGATGGGAGTGTTCTGGCGGAGACCACCGTCGAGATGGAGCTCGCCGTCGATGCGCACGGGAGGGAAAAGGAGCGGGATCGCGGCGCTCGCGAGCGCGTGGTGCGGACCGATGCGGTCGGCTCGAAAGAGCGTGCGTGGCGGCGCGGCGCCCGGAATAGTGAGATCCGGCGAGACTTGCATGAAGACGACCGTGCGGCCCGTAGACACCTCCGTGCAGGACACCGTCAGCGCCCGCAACATGCCGCGACGCAAGCAGCGTGAAACCGCGCGCCAGCTGATCTCTCGCTGGACGAGCTCCGCCATCGGACGAACGTCGAAGAGCCCGTAGCCCTCTCCCCCTCCCAGGAGAACACGCGGCAACGTGACGACCTGCCGAACGCCGAAGCCGAGGACGCGCGTCAGCTCGACCTCGCTCCAGAGCTCGACGAGCCTGCGCAGACCGAGGACGGGATCCCCGAGATGCGCCGCGAGGTAGCAGGCGTTGATGGCCCCGACGCTCGTGCCGCACAGGATGTCGACGCGCGGCGCCGCCCCCAGGATGCGTGTGAGCTCGTCGAAGACGTACCAGAGCACGCCCACTTCGTACGCGCCGCGAGCGCCTCCTCCAGAGAGGATCACGGCAATTCGCCTCTTCTTGCCCCCGAGGGTCGTGGTGGTCGTCATGCGCTCTCGGGGACCTCGGCGTGTGGCGAAGGCGGCGGAGCCGATGGCCTGGAGCCCGAGGCCGAAACCAGCGGCACGGGGGTCGTCTCGAAGAGCGCGGCGTTCATCGGCCGCTGCGAGAAGAGTCTGCGGAATCGCGGGTCGCGCACCTGGAGCCTGAGGGCGTTGGCGTAGTCGACGGCCCGCTGGTGTGCGCTCGGCGCTTGCGGCGAGCCCGCGCGCTTCAGGGCGTCGGCGCAGAGGGACCGAATCTCGAGGCCGTACTCGCACCCCTGCAGGTTCTCGACGGCCCCGAGGGCGGTCGTCGCAAGGAGCGTTGCTGCGTGCATCTCACCGAGGTCTACCCGCGCCGCGGCCTCGATGGCCATCGCAAAGAAATGGAAGGCCACGAGCGCGGTGCTCTCGGCATCGTGACGCGCCAGGGCCGCACAGCGTACCCCTTCGTCGGGGCGACGCATCGCGCGCGCGAGCAGGGCGCGGACGATCCCTTCGTAGACCTTCTCGTACGCGTTGCCCGTGGCCGCCGTGAGCGCACTCGCGTCCCGTACGAACCCTTCGGCGACGTCCACCTCCCCGATCTCGATCATGACGTGTGCGCTGACGAGCAGCGTCTCCGCCCAGCTGTCCTGGTCGCCGTAGCGCTCGTGCGCCTCGCGTGCGCGCGCGAAGTACGCGAGGGACCTCGTGACGTCGCCGAGGCGGAAATAAGATTGCCCGATGTTCGTCAACGTCTTGGCGATCTGGAAGCGGCCCCCGATCGATAGGTCGATCTGGATCGATTCGAGGGCGAGGGCGATACCGTCCTCGTAGCGTCCCTGGACGAACATCGCGTACGCGAGCGCGTTCTTGATGCGCGCCTCCGTGCGCCGTGCGCCGCACTTCCTCGAGATGGCGATCGCGTCGACGTAAGCGTCGACCGCCTCTCTTACCCTCCCGACGCGACGCAAAAGGACCCCCCTCGAGCGGAGAACCTCGGCCCGCAAAAGAGGCGGTACCTTGCCGTTCACGGACTGACCGAACGCCGCGAGCGCCCGGTCACATGCGGCAAGAGCCCCCTGCACGTCGCCGAGCTCGCGCAAGAAGTTACTGGCCAGAGCCTCGGCCTCGACCTCCAGCGCCTCGATCTTCGAAGCGTGCGCGACTTCGGTGGCCTGCCGAGCCAGGACGACGCCGCGGGCGAGGTGCCCCTCGTCCAGGTCGTATCTGGCGCTGCGAAGGAGGCCGAGGCAAACGGCGCGAGGGGTGCCCACTCGCCTGACCGTCCTGCGAAGCGCCTGAAGCTGCCACAGCCGCTCTCGACGGCGACCAAGCATGCGATACGCGCTCTCCAGCGCCTCGTGGCCGTCGACGGCGCCCTTGTCGTCCGGTGCCAGGTACGAGAGCGCGCGCCGGTAGTAGCGAATCACGAGGTGAGTCTGGTGGCTGTCGCGCGCCGCGGACGCCGCTTCGAAGTAGAACTTGGCGGCACGGTCGTAGCTCTCCCCGCGCGCGAGGTGACGGGCGACGATCGCGGCCGAGAGACCCCGCGCCAGGGACGTCTGGGCGAGATGCTCACCCAGCTCGCGGTGCATCCGCACCCGGTCCTCGGGACGGATGGCCGCGAAGGCAACGTCACGCGACAGCGGGTGACGAAAATCGACCTGATCACCACGGCGGTCGCAGAGACCACGCGCGCACAGGCGAACGAGCGTCTCGTCGTCCTCGCCGCCGCCCAGCTTGAGGACGACGGCGACCGGCAGGGGGCCACCCGCGATCGCAAGCCAGTCGACGACGGCATGCTCTTCCGCGGGGAGCTCGACCAGGCGATCGCCCAGCAGCTGCTCCAGGGTCGACGGTAGCGCGTCGAACCCGACGTCACCGCGATCCGTGCGCGCGAGGGTGGCAACCTTTTCCCCGCCTTCGTTCGATGACTCTCGTATCTCGAGAGCGCCTCGCTCGAGGAGGGCGTCGATCATCTCGAGCAAGAAGAACGGGTTGTCGCCCACCTTGGGCAAGAGATCCGTGCAGACTTGCTGTACGCCGTGCCCCACCCCCAGGCGCGCCTGGACGAGGCGCACCTGCTCGTCGGGGGTGAGCCCGCGAAGCTCGATCCGCACCACCCCTTCCAGCGTCGCCTGCACGCGGTCGTCCGGCCGCATGACGAGAAGGGCGAAGATGGGCAAAGGGTCGGGTGCGTGCACGATTTCGCCGATGACTTCGAGACTCGCCCGGTCGGTCCACTGCATTCCGTCGACGACGAGGACCACCGGCTGCGTCATGGCAATCGCGGCCAGCAGGTTGCGAACCGCGCCGAGGATGTTCCTCTTCCGGGAGTGCGCATCCTCGTCGGCGCCGCCCATCCGGCGGTTGGCCGCCAGCTCGGCGAGCCTGGCGACCATCGGGCTCGCGGCATCTCCGCCTGCCGCCCCGCCGCCGGCCTTGGCGATGAGCGCGGCCACGTCGTCGTACGGCTCGTCACCGGTCGCGCCGATCGCGTCGCGAACGAGCGCAGCGATCGCGGCGTACGGCACCTCCATCTTCACCGGGGTGCATTCGATTCGCACGATCCGGGTATTCGGGGGCACCTCGTCGAGGAACGCGGTGACGAGCGCCGTCTTCCCGATCCCCATTTCGCCGACCACCGCCCGCGACGCGAGCTGCCCCGTCCGACCGTGTCCGTTCACCGCTTCGTGAAAACCCGCGTGAAGGTCGGCCTTCTCTCCATCGCGGCCCACTAGATCGCTGGTCCCTCCCTCGACCTCCGCTCCCCGCTCTTCCCGCGACAGGCTTCGCTCGAGCGCATAGAGACGCATCGTCGAGGGAACGTCCGCGGCGGCCGCGTCGAGCTCGAGGCTGGGCACGTCGCCCCACAGAAAGTCTTTCCGTAGGAGTCGGTACAAGCCCCCAGCGACCCACGTGCGCCCTTGAGGCGTCGCCCGCCCGAGGACGTCCGAAAGGAACGTCGTCGGCTCGTGCAGGACGTACCGGATCAGATGGCCTTCGGGGTCTCGCGTTCCGCTCGCGATGCCGCGCACGATGCCTATCGACGCGGCGACGGGTGAGGGGAGGTCGTCCTTGAAGCCGGCGACGGCCTCGTGGACGTCGAGGGCGAGGTACGCCGCATCGATCGCAGCGCGCGACGGGTTCGCGGTCAGACCGGCGACGGCGCGGGCGCTCCCGTCGATCGCCCATGCCCACCGCGTTCCACGCTTGAACGCGAGGTCGTCGAGCATGGCGCGGAGATGGTCGACGGTGCGCCTCGGCACCTGATTGGCTTCGAGGCCGCCCAAGTAGAGAGTGATGACCGCGACGTGCCGCACCTCGCGCGGCCCGTCCTGGAGGGACGGCGCGGGACGCCTGGAGTCGACGGAACCTGGAGTGCGCTGGGACGATTCCGGACGCACGCTCGACGGCGGCTCCGCCAAGCTTCGCGCGAGGGGCACCGCCGCTTGCGTCCGTGCATCGTCCGATCGATCGCGCGACTCGTGCCCCTGCGAGGACGGCGGCGCGCTGTCCGCGGCGCGCGGAGCCAGCTGCGCGAGCGCGCTTTCGAGTGCGCCGGCGTCGATCAGTTCGCCCTGCTTGACGATCGCCCGGCCGATCGCCCCCGCCATCTCGCGGCCGGTCGCGTACCGGTCTTCCCGCGCGGGCGACAGCGCCTTCAGCGCAATCTGCTCGAGCTCCGCCGGGATGTCCTCGGCGTGCGTCGTCGGCGGCTCGACGATCGCGGAGCGAACGATGTCGAGCAGGGCTTCCCCTCCGAGACCGCCGTGTATCGGCCGACCGACGAGCACCTCCCAGAGGATGACGCCGAGCGCGTAGATGTCGCTGCGCCGATCGACGGACTCGCCGCGCGCCTGCTCCGGGGACATGTACCCGAACTTGCCCTTGAGGACGCCCTTGTCCTCGGTGAGAGCGCGCGCGCTTGCGATTCCGAAGTCGGCTATTTTCACGCACCCCTCCGAGGAGAGCAGAATGTTCTGCGGGCTGACGTCGCGGTGAACGATCTCCAGCGCCAGGCCCGCCTCGTCCTTCTTCTCGTGCGCGTAATGAAGGCCCTTCGCGGCCTCCGCGATCACCCACGCTCCCACCCAAGGTGGGATACGCGTCGCCTTCGACTTGGCCCCGCTCATCAGGCGCCCGAGGTCACATCCTTCGACGTACTCCATCGCGAGGAGCAGACCCTCGTCGCCGAAGTCTTGGAGCTCGTAGACCTGAACGACGTTGGGATGATTCAGGCGGGCCGCGAGCCGCGCCTCCTCGATGAACATCGCGCGAAAGCGCCGCGACGCGCCGTGTGCCGGCAGAATTCGCTTGAGGACGAGGATCTTGAAGGTCCCCTCCGCTCCTCGCTTCTTTGCGAGAAACACCTCCGCCATACCCCCGGCTCCGAGGCGGCGAACGATCTCGAACTGGGAGATCTCTCTTGGCGCGGCCGCAGGGGGGAACTTGGGCATGATGCGCCTGCGGGGCGAGTCTATCATCGGCCGCGTTTTCCTCGCGCGAACGGAACCTCCACGCTAGCTTTAGCCGTCGCTAGTTCTCGCTCCCCATGGGCGACTCCCTCGTCAACAGACCGGCGCTCGCCGCGAACGGCACCCTCGCGAAGACGCCGCTCGTGCACCTTCTTCTCTACGTCCACGGGAAGAAGCTGAGCGGGACGATCGATCTCGTCACGGTCGACAAATCGGGCACCGCCGCGATCCTCTTCCAGGGCGGCGAACCGGCCAAGGTCCGGGCCAGCGCGCCGGTGGCGTACCTCGGCGCCGTGCTCCGCGAGCTCGGATACCTCACCGATCAGCAGCTCACCCGCTCTCTCTCGGACCTCCAGGCCGCAAAGGCGAAGGGGCCGGCGCTTCACGGTCAGCTCCTCCTCGAACAGCGAATCATCGACCGCGCGAAGCTCGAGGACGGGATGCGCACTCAGCTCACGCGCAAGCTGGCGCACATCGCGCTGATGCCGCCCACCACGATGTACGGCTTCTACGACGGCTTCGACGGCCTGCGAGGCTGGGGGATGGAAAGCGAGCAGGGATTCGACCCGATGCCGATGCTCTGGGGGATCCTCCGCGCGAGCCCTCCGATGGATCACGTGATCGCGGGGCTGGCCCGAATGGGCTCGGCGCAGCTCAGACTCAGCAAGGAGGCCGATCTCGGCCGCTTCGGTCTCGCCGAGAGAGAGCGTGCCGCCATCGAGATCCTTCGCACGCATCCGATGCGTATCGCCGATCTTGCCGCGTCGGGCGGCCTTCCGGAGCAAGAGGTCCAGCTTCTCTCGTATCTGATGCTCGCGACCAAGCAGGTCGAAATCGTTCGCGCCGGGGACGCACCGTCGTCGCCGTCAATCGCGGCGCAAAGGTCTCGGGCGTCCATCGAGATCGGCGCGGTGGGCGGCCCGAGCAAGGGCTCGCGGCCGTCGTTCGCCGCCGCGGCCCGACCGCCCCTCACCGTCGGTCCGCCGCCGCCCACGCTCGCGCCCGAGCTTGCGGCGCGCTGGCAGGAGATCGTCGAACGCGCGGGGACGATAGACCGAGCGGACTATTTCACAATGCTTTTGGTCGCCCGCGACGCAAAGCACGACGAGATCGAGGCGGCCTTCTTCGCCCTGGCCAAGAAGTGGCACCCCGACCGCCTGCCTCCCGAGCTCGCACCGGTTCGCGATGCCTGCTCCCGCGTCTTCGCGCGCATGAGCGAGGCGCGCTCGACGCTGGCGGACGACGAGAAACGCTCGCGATACATGGGCCTACTGGCCGACGGCAGCGGCTCTCCCGAGTCTCAGGACGCCGTTGCCAAGGTCATCGAGGCCGCGACGGACTTCCAGAAGGCCGAGGTGTGCTTCAAGCGCAACGATCTGGTGCAGGCCGAAACCTGGTGCAAGAAGGCCGCCGCCGCCGACCCGACGCAGGCCGGATACCACGCGCTCCTGGCGTGGCTCATCGCCCTGAAGCCGGAGAACCAGTCGCCCGAGAAGACCGCCGAGTGTATCAAGATGCTCGACCGCGCGATCGCCCTCAACAAGAGATCGGAATACGCCCACTACTGGCGCGGGATGCTCTACAAGCGCATCGGGAAGAACGACGCGGCGCTCAAGGACTTCAAGCTCGTGACGGAGGTGAACCCGCGCAACATCGACGCGGCCCGCGAATTGCGGCTTCACCACATGCGAGGCGGCGGCGGAGGCACGTCGTCTCGGTCGACCCCCCCTTCGCGTACGTCGACGCGGCCGGGTCAGGGGAGCGGGCCGCCGCCCAAGGACCAGGACGCCGCAAAGCCCGGACTGTTGAACCGGCTGTTCAAGAAGTCTTGAGCGGCGGCGCGGCGATCGACGAGACCGAGTCGCGTTCGACGAGATATCCGAGCTGCGCGCGAAGCCGCTCGGGGGTCGTGTTCGCGGCAGCGGCCAGCTTCTGCAACGCCTCCGGATCGTCGAAGTCCTGCCGCTTCAGCCTCAGCATGTACGCGTAGGCGATCCGGTAGCGATCGCTGTCGACGTCCACCATGCGGACCCTCATCCGCCCGGTCCGGGAGTCCATGACGTCGTCGAAGGGCACGGGCTTGAAGCACCCCTGCTGGATCGAGATGAGCGCGTCCGAGCCGCCTTCGATGACGTACTTGGCGGCGCAATATCCCAGATCGCGCGTGTACTCCATGTCGAACGGGATCGGGTCCGCGCACCGGACCTCGTAGCCGATGTTCTTCGATACGATCGTACTCTTGACGCCGTATTCGGCGAGCCGGTCACGCACGCGCGCCTTGCAGACGTCTCCGAAGCTGATTTCATCGAGGCGCAGGTTTCCGTGCTCGTCGCGCTCGGCGGTCCCGAGTTCGGCGATGTCGTCGGAGGGGACGACCTCGGCAAGACCCTCGGCGAGCACGGCGACGCCATCGCCCCTGCCGTCCGCCAGGCGCTTGATGATCGCGCCCGCGAGGATGTCCACGATCGCTTTGAGTCGGACGGAGCGCCCGCGGAACTCTTCCGGGATGAGGGTGAGCGTCGCTCCCGCCGCCTTGCCGATGCCGAGGGCGAGATGCCCGGCTTTTCGCCCCATGGCCACGACGAAGTACCAGCGACCGGTCGTCTTGGCGTCGACCATCAAGTTGTGGACGATGTCGACACCGACGGCCCGCGCCGTCTGGTAGCCGAACGTCCAGACGTCGTGCGGCAGGTCGAGATCGTTGTCGATCGTCTTCGGTACGTGCACGACGCGCAGGGCTCCGTCCGCCTCGCGCGCGAGCTTGTACGCCGTGAAGGCGGTGTCGTCACCGCCGATGGTGACGAGCATCCCGACTCCGAGCCTTTCCAGCGCGTCGAGCACGGCCCGGAGATGCTCGGGACGCTTCGTGGGGTTGGCGCGGGAGATACCGATGCACGACCCGCCACGGAAGTGAATCCGGCTCGTGGCCTCGATCGTCAAGGGAACGACATGAGAAGTGTCGCCGGCCATGAGCCACTGAAAGCCTTGCTCGATCCCGAGGACCTCGACGTTGGACAGTCGAGCGCGGATGGTCGCCGCGCCGATGACGCTGTTGATGCCGGGCGCAGGTCCGCCCGCAACGACGATGCCGAGCTTGCGACGCTCCACGACGATCGATTCTCTCACACGACCCGGCGGCGCGCAGCCAGGGTGCGGAGCGCTCAGGAATCCGGCGGGCGGATCAGCGCCCTCCGCCGCAAGACGAGCGCGACGGCAGCCGCGGCGGCCGCGCCAGCCATGACGAGGAGCAAGACCGTCCTCCGGGCGAGCGGGACCGTCCCGCCGGCCCGGAGCTTCAGCGCGAGCCGCCTGCGATCCCCCGTAAGAACGGCCTCCGCGATGCGGCTCCCCGCGACGATGCGCGCGACCTCCCGGTGCTCCCGCGGCAGGTGGCTCAGGTAGAAGAGCGTCACCGCCACCTCGGAGGCGCCCGCCGGACACGCGTAGCTCGCCTCGAGCGCCAGGCCGTCGCGCTCGGCAAGCGAGGCACCGCGGAAGGCCGCTGGGCAACGAGACTCATCGGCGCTCACGTCGACGCCCTCGATGACGAACGCCCGAAGGTCGTCGCTGGCGGCCGCGAGATCCGCAGCGGTCACCTGGCCATCGTGGTTGCGATCCGGATCGATCCCGCCGAGCGCCTCGGCGCTGGCGAACACCAGGCGCGCGTCGACCCGTCCGCTGTCCGTGACCTCGAAGTCGGCCACGGACAGGCCGGGAGTGTGTGCGCGGCCGAACCGTGGCAATAAGAGCAGCCCTATGACCACGAACCCCATGCCCAAGCGGCGACCGAACACCCCGCCGGCGCTTGCCCTCGGCGCGATGAACTTCGGCAACCGGACGGACCCGAAGGAGAGCGACCGCATCGTACGCCGCGCGCTCGAGCGGGGTATCGGCATCTTCGACACGGCCAACAGTTACAACGGAGGTGAGTCCGAGCGCATCCTCGGACGCTCGCTCGGGGCCGACCGCGACAAAGTCATCCTGGCGAGCAAGGTGGGTCTCGGCCCCGTCCCGAGCAAACGGGAGGGGCTCTCGGCCGGCGCCATGCGCGTCGCGCTGGATGCGTCGCTGGAGCGCCTCGGTTGCGGACACGTGGATCTCTACTATTTGCACGTCCCCGACCGGGCCACGCCCATCGCGCAGACTCTCGACGCGATGAAGGGCCTGGTCGACTCCGGACGCGTCCGGTCCTGGGGGATATCGAACTATGCCTCGTGGGAAGTCTTCGAGATGAATCTGCTCGCCGACGAACGCGGGCTGGCACGACCGGTCGTCGGCCAGATGCTCTACAACGCCATCCATCGCCAGCTCGACGTCGAATACTTCGCCTTCGCCCGGCGCTACCCGATCCACACGACGACGTACAACGCGCTCGCCGGGGGGCTCCTCTCCGGCCGTCATACCTTCGCCGAGACCCCTCTCGAAGGGTCCCGTTTCCACGGCAACGCGATGTACCAGCGCCGCTACTGGACGCGCACCATGTTCGACCACGTCGAGCAGCTTCGCGTGGTGGCGGAGGGAGAGGGGTGCTCGCTCGTGGACCTCGCGTACGCGTGGGTGGCGTCGCGGGCGGACGTCGATTCGGTCCTCGTGGGCCCGGCGAGCGTCGAGCAGCTCGATCAAGCCATCGACGCCACGAGCCGCGTCCTGTCGGCGAAGGCGCTCGCCCGCATCGACGACCTCGCAAAAGAGTGGATCGGCACCGACACGAACTACGTCCGCTGATGCCCTCCGCGTCCTCTGCGCCTCCGCGGCAAACTCCTCACGTTCGCTAATTCGAGTGTCCGAGCGGACGACGCTGCGGTAGAGAATCCCATGAGCTCGCTCGCTCGGACCAAGTCGATTGCGCTGCTACGGGCCGATGCGCAGGCGGTCGGCGAGGGGACGCTCAAGAAGACGCTGACGGCGATGAACCTCGCCGCCCTCGGTGTCGGCGCGATCATCGGAGCGGGGATCTTCGTCCTGACCGGGCTCGCCGCGGCTCGCTACGCGGGCCCCGCAGTCCCCCTTTCCTTTCTTCTGACGGGCGTGGCGTGCTCGTTCGCGGCGCTCTGTTACGCCGAGATGGCCGCCGCGGTCCCCGTCGCCGGGAGCGCATACACGTATGCGTACGCCACCCTCGGCGAGCTCATGGCCTGGATCATCGGCTGGGACCTCGTGCTCGAGTACTCGATGGGCGCGAGCACGGTCGGCGTCGGCTGGAGCGGGTACTTCGTCGAGCTCCTCAAAGACTTCGGCGTCAGCCTTCCCAAGTCGCTCACCGGCGCGCCGTTCCGCTGGTGCGAGGCAGCCGACCTGACGACGCATGCGGGGCTCTGCTCGCACGGGACGGGCTTCCAGGCGACCGGCGCTCTCGTGAACCTCCCCGCGGTGGCCATCGTGCTCCTGATGACGGTCGTCCTCGTCGTCGGAATCAAGGAGTCCGCCAGCGTCAACAACGTGATCGTCGTCCTCAAGGTCGGCATCATCCTTCTCTTCCTCGGCGTCGGCGTGCAGTACATCCGGAGTGCGAACTATTCGCCCTTCGTTCCGCCCAACGCGGGCGACTTCGGCCACTTCGGCGTGTCGGGCATTCTCCGCGGCGCCGGCCTCATCTTCTTCGCGTACATCGGCTTCGACGCCGTGAGCACGGCGGCGCAGGAGGCGAAGAACCCGCAGCGCGACATGCCCATCGGGATCATCGGTTCGCTGGCCGTCTGCACGGTCCTCTACATGCTCGTCTCGGGCGCGCTGACCGGGATGATCCCGTACACCGAGCTCGATGTGCCGCACCCCGTCGGCTACGCCGTCGAGCACATTCCGGGGATGCACTGGATGGCGTGGATGGTCAACCTGGGCGCCGTGCTGGGCCTCGCGTCCGTCGTCCTCGTCATGCTGCTCGGCCAGGCGCGCGTCTTCTACTCGATGTCGCGCGACGGGTTGCTCTGGCCCTGGGTGGCGCGCGTGCATCCGCGCTTTCGCACGCCCTGGGTGACGCAGATCATCGTCGGAGTCTTCGCCGCCGCGTTTGCCGGGACCTTCCCCATCGAACTTCTCGGCGAGCTCGTGAACATAGGCACCCTGCTCGCGTTCGTGCTCGTGTGCCTCGGGATCATCGTCCTCCGGCGTACTCGGCCCGACTTGCCTCGCCCCTTCAAGACGCCGTTCGTCCCCGTCGTGCCCGTCCTCGGCGCGCTGATGTGCTTCGGGCTCATGCTGACGCTGCCGCTCGATACGTGGGTCCGGCTGGGGCTCTGGATGGCCATCGGTCTCGCGATCTACTTCGGCTACGGCCGCAAGCACTCGACGCTCGGGACCGGCGAGGACGCGCGCAAGCTGGTCGACATCGGGGACAAGTAGCCCGGTCGACCTTGCGCCGCGGCCGAAAAGCCGTCATCTCTAGCCCCGAGTGACTTCTCCCACGCTGCGCGAGCGCATCCGTCGACGTCTGGCCGACGAGACCGGGCGTATCGCGAAGCAGGCTCCCTTCACCGTCGCGCTCTGCTACCCGTCGCCATACCGCGTCGGGATGAGCTCCCTCGGCTTCCAGCGCATCTATCGCTCCCTGATGGAGGCTCCCGGGCTCGCGTGCGAGCGGGCGTTTCTGGACGACGAGTGCGAGCCGGACGGCGCGCGGCTGGCCGAGCATCCGGTGACGTACGAGTCCCTCCGGCCCATCGAAGAGCTGCCCGTTCTCGCGTTCAGCGTCGCGTACGAGCTCGAGATCGCGGGGGTCGTGCGCATGCTCCGTGCGGCCGGCATCCCGCCGCGCCGCGTGGACAGAGACGCGCGCCATCCGCTGGTGATAGCCGGGGGGCCGCTCACGTTCTCCAACCCGTTGCCGCTCGCCGCGATCGTCGATGCGATCGTCGTGGGCGAAGCCGAGGCACGCACGGTCGCCGTGACGCTGGCGATCGCCGACAAGAAGCGGCGCGACGAGCAGCTCGACGCGATCGCGCGCATTCCTCACGTCTTCGTGCCGACGCATCACAGGGCGCTCCCGCAAGTCGGCGCCGAGGACGACGCGGTGCTCCCCGCGTACTCGGCGATCACGACGCCGCACGCGGAGCTCTCCAACATGTTCCTCGTCGAGACCGAGCGTGGCTGCTCCCGCGGGTGCACCTATTGCGTGATGCGGCGCTCGACCAACGGGGGGATGCGCATCGTCCCGGAAGACCGCGTGCTCGACGTCATTCCGCGCGACGTGCGGCGGGTGGGTCTCGTCGGCGCGGCCGTGAGCGACCACCCCAAGATCGTGTCGATCTTGAACTCTCTGGCCGACCGGGGATGCGAGGTAGGGCTGTCTTCCCTTCGCCCCGACCGCCTCGCGACGCACGAGGGTTTCGTCGCCGCTCTCGCGCGAGCCGGATACCGCACGCTGACGACGGCGATGGACGGGACGAGCGAGCGCGTTCGCGGGACGCTGGACCGACGCGCCCGTCCCAAGCACCTGATCCGCTGCGCCGAGCTCGCAAAGGAGCACGGGATGGATCGGCTTAAGCTTTACCTGATGGTCGGGACGCCCGGCGAGACGGACGCCGACGTGGACGAGTGCGTCGCGTTCGCGACGGAGCTCTCCCGCATCGTGCCGCTGGCGCTGGGGATCGCGCCGTTCTGCCCGAAGCGAAACACGCCGCTCGACGGTGCTCCGTTCGCCGGGATCCGCGCCGTGGATGCGCGGCTGGACCGGCTCCGCAAGGGGCTGCGCGGGCGGGCGGACATGCGCGCGACGAGCGCGAGGTGGGCGTGGGTGGAGTACGTGCTGGCGCAAGGGGGTGAGGCGGAGGGCCTCGCGGTCGTCGAGGCGGTGGAGGCGAACGGTTCGTTCCGGGCGCACGAGCGAGCGTTCGCGGGGATCCCGAAGGCGCCTAGCCGTTCATTGCCGGTGCTGGCGCGCGACGGAGCGATGTGAACGGCGCGCGTTGTCGGACAGCGGATCGATCGCCCGTCGCGGGTGGCGCGGTGCTCGCGGCGGGGTCGCCCCCACACTCAGGCCTTCGGCCCTCGTGCGGGCCCCGGCTTCCCCGCCGCTGCGCTCCGCGCCACCCGCGACGGGCTCGGGGAGTGCGATAGGGGGGCGTGCGGCGGCAGCGGGCGGACGAGCGACGCGCTTGTCCTGACATCCCGAGCGCTCAATCCGCGGAGTGAGGGGCTCGGGCGACCGAGTGGAGCGGCGAGGTCGCGCACCGACGAGGACGGGACGAGGTGTGGACCGATTGACCCGTCGGGTCGAGAGGATCTCTCGTGCAGAGAACCTCTCGGGTCGAGGAGTAGACCGCTCGGGCGACCGAGTGGAGCGGTTGACCCGTCGGGTCGAGGGGATCACTCGTGCAGAAAAGCGCTCGGGTCGACGAGCGAAGCGCCTTGATCGCGAAGCGCAGCGTTCCTCTCGCCCTCCCGACCCGCTGGGTCAGGTGCTCCACCCGTCGGGGCAAGCGCTTGGCACGACGGGGCGAAGGCGTCGCAGCGTGGGTCGAGCGCCTCACACCCGGGGTCGAGCGCTTCGCTCGTTCGATCGACGGGTTCACACGGACGCAGCGACGCGACGCGCGCTAGCATTGCGCATGCGCGCCCGCTTCGTTGGACCCGCGGCGGTGGCCGCCGCCGCGGTGCTGGCCGCTCGAGGAGCGCTGGCAAACGGCCGGTTCCCGGCGTCCAACCAGATCGTCTTCTCGCCGACGAACGACGACATCATCATCGGCCGCGCGACGTGCGCGATCCTCCCGTCCTCCGACAACGGACGGTCGTGGGGCTACCTCTGCGAGGACGCTCTCGCGCTACCGGCCGTCACGTTCCAGGATCCCGAGATCGGGGTGACATCCAACAACTCGATCGTCGCAGGGCTCTTCTCGCCGACCATTGGCCTCGACGTCTCGAGCGACCTCGGGTGCAACTGGAGCTGCATCGGCGGCCCGCTCGCCAGCCAGGCGATCGCAGACATCGTCGTGCGGCCGGACTCGGCGCCCGACGGGTCGGCGCTCGGCTCCTCGTCGCACCAGGTGCTGGCGCTGACCAGCACGTCCGGTACCGCCGACGCGGGGACCTCGTCGGAAGTCTTCCAGAGCGTGGACGACGGCGCGACGTGGACCGTGCTGGGCCGGCCGATCGACCCGTCGGATCCGATGCTACAGGTCGCGACGATCGACGTCGCGGCGAGCGATCCGGCGCGAATCTACGTGTCCGCCAACCGCGGCTACGCGCTGATGCGCACGGCGTCCCTCTTCGTCTCGATGGACAGCGGGATGACCTGGACCGAGCGCGTCGTCCCTGGATTCAACAGCCCCGTGCCGTGCTGCAACGATCCGACGACGATGTGTCAAAGCGAAGACCAGCTCTTCATCGCCGGCGTCGATCCCACCGACGAGAACCGCGTCTACCTTCGCTCGAACGGGCCAGCGGGAGCACTGACGCCGGGGAACTCCATCCTGTACGTGACGAAAGACGGCGGGCAGACCTTCCAGATCGCGAAGACCTTCCCCCTTCCCCAGCCGAACAGCGAATTCCAGCTTTCCGGAGAGGTGCTCGGCTTCGCGCTGTCAGCGGATGGATCGAAGGTCTACGTCGGGACGAAGGAGACGGGGCTATGGACGGCATCCCGGACGGACCTCGCGTTCACCAACGTCAACTGCAAGGTCCAGGTGCAGTGCCTCGCGGACCGTGTGCTGAAGAGCACCGGCCAGGAGGAGCTCTGGGCGTGCTCGACCGAGCTGGGGGGATTCATCTTCGGGAAGTCCATCGACCAAGGGAAGACCTTCACGCCGATGATGCCGACGATCACCAGCATGTCCGGCCCCGTCGCGTGCAGCGCGAGCGGCCCCACCTCGAGCGCCTGCCTGACCGACGCCAATGCCTCCGCCTGCTCCTGCTCGGCCTATCAGCTCTTTTGCGGCATGACCGAGCCGATCAACGCATGCTCCGGCTGCGGTCAGGATGGCGGGGGAGTTCCCCCGCTCCCGGATGACGGAGGCGGCTGCGATACGTCGCTCGATGGATCCGTGAGCTGCCCCACAGACGGTGGGACCGAGCCCACTCCCGCGCCGAAGCCAAGGTGCGGCTGCACCGTCGTCGGCGGCCGAGGCGCAGCGGGGGGTTTCGCCGGGTGGGCGCTCGTGGGAGTGACCCTGAGACGACGGCGACGCGGCCCCAGGCGAAACGGCCGAGCAGGTCCGCATGAACGACCTCGCCACCGCTGGGGGTACGACGGTGCGGGTCACGCGGATGCGCCATCGACCCACCCCCATCCGCGTTCGCGACGACGCTGACGTCGCGCCGTGCGGCGGGGTGAAGAACTCTGGCCCCCCCCCAAAGCCCGCCGCGCGTCGGGTCGGAGCGCAGGCGGCGGGTGGGGCAAGTCTCGGCCGGCCGTATCGCACCCTGACGATCCCCCCGCCCTCCCGGCCGAACGCGGGACCCGGCCCGCCGCCGAGCACCGACCCGACGCGCGGCGGGCGATCGTCCCGCCTACTCCCCCGCGGCCTCCTGCAACGCCGGCACCCGCCACACTTCGATCCACTTGCCGTTGGACTCGAAGCGGCGCAAGGCTGACGCACCGGTCTGCTCGACGACCTGTCGGCAGACCCGCTGCTCGGGCGCGTACGCGTGAATGTAGACGAGCTGCTCCGCGGCCGGATGGCGCTCGAAGACGCCGCACGGTCGCACGTCGAGCGGCTGATCGACGTAACCTTGCCACGGCTCCCCGAGCTCGTATCTCTCGTGGAACCCTCCGTAGATCTCTGCGCGCGCGTGCCTGCGTTGCACGTAGCCCGCGGCTCGGACGCCGACGTCGATCATGTCGCGGTACGAGAGATCGTCGTTCGGCTCCACCTCGAACTCGCTCGTGCGCGGCAACGCTGGATGCCACGCGGTCGCCTGCGCCCCGAGGATCGCCGCGACGGCCACCGCGAAGAGAGCCGGCCGCACGATCGCCCGCCGGAGAACGAGCAGCACGCCCAGCACCAGCGGCGGCATGATGAAGAGGATGTAGCGGACCAGAAACTCGTTCGTGCAGGCGATGAACACGAACCCACCCGCGAAACATCCGGCGAGCATCCCAACACGGGGTTCCCACACCCGCTCGCCACGGCGGTGCAGCACGACGGCGCCCGCCGCCGCCGCGACGACGAGCGTCCAGCGGCGCTGGGCGACGAAGCAGACCCGACCGACGATCGCCGCGTGATCCACGATCGCCCGCGGTCCGCCGAGGACGAGGCGCGAGCGCGGACCCGTCGACAGCCACCAGCCGGTGACGGCGTGGTGGTAGACGAGCCAGACCCCGATCGCGACGAAGGGCATCGCGAGCGCCGCGTACGATCGCCAGTCCCTCCGGGTGCGCGCCGAGAGCGCGACCATGACGGCCAGCGATGCGGGCACGGCCGCCGCCGGGATCTTCATCAGGGCCGCGACGGCGAAGAGGGCTCCCGCGACCCAGGGCTTGCGCGCGGTCCATGCGAGGATGGCGCACGCCGTCACCGCAGCCATCGGCAGGTCGAAATAGATCTGTCCGTACTCGCAGAGCACCGGCGGCAGGACGCCGAAGGCGAGCGCCGCAGCGAACCCCAGGAGGCGCCCGTTCAGCCTGCGACCGAGCGCGTAGAGGGCGAGCATCGCGATGGGCAGGAACGGCAGCACCACCGCGTGCGCCACCTCGCGCGACTCGCCGAAGGCGCCCCACGCGAGGGCGACGAGCGCCATGAAGAGCGGCGGGTGCGCGAAGTACGCGTGCGTCGGGATGAGCGGCGTGAAGCCCGAGTGGAGCATGTCGCGTGCCGCGTCCACGACGAACCCCGCGCCGTCCCAGAAGTACGGAAGGTTCCGCGTCGGCCACCATGCGATCGCCGCTCCGACGACGATCGCCACGATCGCGGCGCCGTCTGCACCTCGGTCGTGGGGGCCCCGGTTCGGCGGTCGTTCGTCCACGTCCACGAATCTAGAACACGATGGCCCGCATCCCGCGCCCGACGTCGACCGAGCGCGCGAGCGCCGCGTGGTGAATGCGCTTCGCCCAGCGGATGGCGAGAACGAGATCGTCCCGGCCGACGCCTCGCCGTCCTGCGTCGCGCACGGCCAGCCGTCCCGCGATGAGCGACGCGAAGGTGCACCCGGTGCCGTGGGTCGGGTCGACCCGCAAGCGCGCGGCGCCAAGCTCGATGACCTCGCCGTCCACCGCGAGCACGTCGATCGCGCGCGGCCCCGCCATGTGGCCGCCCTTGACGAGCACCGCCCGCGCCCCGGTGTCCGACAGCCGCCGCGCGGCGTCGCGCGCTTCGCCGACCGTGCGCACCCGCTCGCCGAGCAGCGCCTCGGCTTCGACGAGGTTCACCGTCACGAGGGTCGCGCGCGGCAGGAGGTCACGCTCGACGGCCGCGAGGGCGTCACCGGACAAGAGGAGCGCCCGCCCGCGCGTCGGTCGCATGGGTACATCGACGATCGCCGGCACGCCCGCATGACGCGCGAGGAGCCGCGCCACCGCCTGAACGTTGCGCCGGCTGCCCAAGGCGCCGACCTTCACTGCGCGAACCCGCTGGCTTCGCAGCACCTCTTCGGCCTGCGAGACGACGTCGCGCGGCGAAGCGTATCGAGCGCTTCTCATGCCGGCTGTGGACTGCACGGTCGTCAGCGCCACGGCGGCACACCCGAACGCACCCGCAGCCGCGAACGCGCGTAAATCGGCCACGATGCCCGCACCGCCTCCCGGATCGAGGCCGCCGATAGTCAGCGCGCAAGCCAGCCCTCGCCGCTCCGATCGCATGGTGCGCTCTCCGCGTCTAACCTACAGCTCCTTCACGCGTCCGGCGATCTGCAACGCAGCAAAGAGGTTGGCCCAGCGTGATTGACACTGTCGAGCGCGCGCTGTTACGTCAGGTGACGAGGATGCGCGCGCGCTTCGGAACGTGTCGGGGCGCGGCGGTCGCTGCAGCCACCGTTGGCCTGAGCACGACCCTCGTCGCGGTCGAAGCGCGGGCGCAATGCGTGGACGACGAGCTGAAACAGGAGCTCGTCGGGGGCCGCCACTACCGCGGCGTCCAGGAGCGCCTCTTCACCAAGACGTTCCGGCACGAGCTCTCTGCGATGGGGGGCGTGTACGCAGCGGACCTCTATTCGTCGAGCTGGCTCGCGGGCGGCGCCTACACGTTCCACTTCAGCGAAGATCTCGGCCTCGAGGCCAGCGTCCAGTTCACCCGCTTTCGCAGCGCGGTGACAGACTCCTACGAGCGCCGGTACCCGGAGATCCAGGTCCTCGACAACCCGGACAAGCCCGGCTCGCTCTACTTCGGCCATCTCGTGTGGTCGTTCGCGTATGGAAAGCTGAGGTGGATGGGGGGCGGAGTCAGCCGGTTCGACTTCAACCTCGCGCTCGGAGCCGGCGTGACGGATGACTCCACCTCCCGCGGCGTGACGGGTAGCGGTGGAATCGGGGCGAAGCTGTTCTTCGGGACCTGGTTCGCCCTGCGCCTGGACGTGCGCGATCACGTATTGCAGGAGGTCCTCGTGGGCGACCAGCACCTCGTCAACGACGTCCTTGTGACACTTGGTGCGAGCATGTTCCTTCCGTTCGGGGGATGAGGCCCTTGGCGCCGGGCGGTCTTCGGGGGCACCATCGGTACATGCCGGCGGCGCGCCTGTTCGGGGGTGGCATGCTGGCCGCGACGATCGTGGTCGCGGCCGTGGCGTTCGCGCAGCCGCGCACGAAGCCCCGCGCGCAACCGAAGCCCAAGCCGGCGGCGTCGGCCAGTTCGGACAGCCCTTACGACGACAAGAGTCCGTCTACAGCCACGTCGCCCTCCGCCAGCTCGGCGCCCACGCCGGCCGTAGACGCCGGTGTGCCGCCGCCACCTCCCGCCCCCGAGTCCGCCGATGGCGGCAAGCTCTCCCCGCTGAATCCGGCCGCGAACGAGTTCTCGGACGCCGGGACGCCCGCCCCTCCCATCGACTACGACCTCCTCCTCTCGGATATCGCCGCCTTGCGCGCGCGCGTGGCCGCCGTGACCGACACGCTATTTCATTCGCGCATGGCCATCGCGCTCGAGACGAGCGGTGACCACGGCCGCATCGCGAGTCTGAGCGTGTCGCTGGACGACGGCGTCGTGTGGACCTCCCCGGCCAGCTTCCGCGCCGATGACGCCACCGTCGTCTACGATCACGCGGTCGCTCCCGGGCACCACGCGGTGACCATCGACGTCGAGCGGCGCGACGACCGCAACGACACCTTCCGGTCCGCTCAGCGCTCCCGCTTCACCGTCGAGGTGCCCGGCGACGGCAAGCTGTCCCTCGAGATAAAGCTCTGGGACGACTCGAACATGGGGGGCGACTTTCCGAGCGACAAGAAGGGCGAATACGAGCTCCGTGTACGGGCCCGCGCCAAGGCGCAGGCGATCGGGAGGTGATGCGACCATGAAGGCACTCGTCTGCCGCGCGTACGGCCCCGTCGACTCCCTGCGCCTCGAGGACGTGCCGGATCCGAAGCCCGGCGCCGGGCAGGTGCTCGTGGGCGTGCGCGCCTGCGGCATCAACTTCCCCGACGTCTTGGTCGTGCAGGGCAAATACCAGTTCAAGCCGACGCCTCCGTTTTCGCCCGGCGGAGAGTGCGCCGGCGTCGTCGAAGCCGTCGGGGCGGGCGTGGAGACGGTGCGCGTGGGCGACCGCGTCGTCGCGTTCGGTCCGTACGGGGGTCTCGCCGAGAAGCTCCTGGTCGACGAGCTTCACATCGTCAGAGCGCCGGACGGCCTCGACTTCGTCACGGCGTCGTGTCTCGTGACCGCCCACGGCACCACGCTGCACGCCCTTCGCGACAGGGCACAGCTTCGCAGTGGCGAGACGCTGCTCGTCCTCGGTGCAGCCGGCGGAGTGGGCCTCGCGGCCGTGCAGATCGGTAAGCGAATGGGCGCGCGCGTCATCGCGGCGGCGTCCAGCTCGGAGAAGCTCGAGATCTGCAAGGCCGAGGGCGCAGACCTGACGATCGACTACTCGCGCGAAGACCTGAAGGAGCGCGTCAAGGCGCTCACAGGCGGCGCGGGGGCCGACGTCGTCTACGATCCCGTCGGCGGCCCCTACACCGAGGCCGCGCTCAGGGCGACCGCATGGGAGGGGCGCTTCCTCGTCATCGGGTTCGCCGCGGGGGACATTCCGAAGGTGCCGATGAACCTGGTCCTCCTCAAGGGCTGCTCGATCGTGGGCGTCTTCTGGGGGATGGCCATGGCGCGCAACCCGGCGCACGGCAGGGCGCAGCTCGAAGAGATCCTCGGGTGGGCGAAGGACGGAAGCCTGCGTCCCCACGTTCACGCGCGGTACCCCCTCGCCAAGGCGCTCGACGCGCTGCTCGACGTCGAGCAGCGCCGCGTGCAAGGCAAGGCGGTGGTCGTCGTCGGAGGGGGCGAAGCGTGAAGCGCCTCTTGCCGCTGGCTCTGCTCCCGCTGCTCGCGTCCACTTCGTGGGCACAACCGCAGCGGCCCAGCGAAGCCGGCGCGCCGAGCGTCGCCGCGACCGCGCCCCCGGACGCCGGGAAGCTCTTTGCCGAGACGCTCCGCGCCTACCACGCGGCGCTCCTCGCGCGCCGCCTCGGCCAGCCCGACCTGCGACGCGAGGAGGTGAGCGCTCGCGTCGCCGAGGCCGAGCAGCTCATCGGGGCCGGCCGTCTCGACGAGGCCATCGCGCGCATCGTCGAGCTCGTCGAGCACCCGCAGTTCGATCTCTTCGCCGATTCGGACGAGGGGCGCGCGGCCGTGTACCGCCTCGGCGACGCGCTGGCGTCGGCCGGCATCTACGAACCCGCGCGAGCGTACCTCCGGCGGCTCATCGAAGCCAAAGGGGCCTGGGACGCGAGCTCGCCGGGCCACTCGGCGGACATCTGGGCTCGACGCGCGGTGCGCCGCCTCGTCGACATCGGGCTCGAGACCGAGCAGTACCCGGCGATTGCTCAGGACCTGAAGAGTGTCCCGGCAAGCGCCCCCGAAGAAGTGCGCGGCGAGGTCGCGTACCTGAGCGGTCGCGCCGGCGAGGCCACCGGCAACCCCGACGCCGCCCTCGCGGCGTACGGATCGATCACGCAGCGCTGCCGGTTCTGGGCCCAGGCCACCTACCTCTCGGGCCTCATCCAGGTCGAGAAAGGGAACCTCAAGGACGGGGAGAACCTTCTCTGCAAGGTCGCCGACCCGAAACGGAGCGCGAGCACGACGCCCCTCTTCGCGGACGAGAAATTCTTCGCCATACGCGACCTCGCGCGCCTCGGCCTCGGGCGAATCGCCCACGAGCAATTCCGCAACGACGACGCTCGCTACTACTACTACCTCGTACCGCGCGACTCGAACCGTCTGGCCGAGGCTCTCTACGAGGGAGCGACCACGCGCTACGAGAAGAAGGACTACGAGGGCGCGCGGCAGCTGCTCGACGAGCTGAACGCTCTCGGAATACGCCATCGCTACGAGGACGAGGCATGGGTGCTGAGCGCCTGGATTGACCTCGCGCGCTGCAGGTTTGCGGATGCGGACAAGGCGCTCGTCGAGTTTCTCGCGCGCTACGAGCCGGTCCGGGACGCCGCGAGGAAGATCGGCCAGAGCGACCCTTCGACGCAGCGCCTGCTCTCCGCCGTGCACACCGGCACGGACGCCGCGGGCGCGGAGCTCGGCGGGATGAGCCCCGACGTCGTTCGCGCCGTCGCCGCGCTGCTCAGGGTCGACCCCGCCTACGACCGTGCGCTCCACGAGCGCGCCGTGCTCGAGCGTGAAGTCTCGGGGCTCGTGTACGCGATGGGGGCCATCGGCGACATGCAGCGCGCGCTCGCGTCCAACGGCGGCGTCCGCCCCGCGGCCGAGCTCGCGGCGCCCGGGGCCGACTACGACGAGAAGGCGCGATCGGTGAGAAGCGCGATCGGCGGCGCCGAGAGGCAGATCGCCGACCTCGAGGCAGCGCGTGCGCCCGAGGCTCAGATCGCGCCTCTTCGCCGGGACCTCGCGGCCCTCGAAGGCCGCGCCGCGCCGAGCGCCGCCGCGGCGTCGAACGGCGCTCACGGCGGCGCCGGCGGTGCGGACTTGCCGGACCTGCTGCGAGCCGACGCGGCCCGCTCGCCCGAGCTCCAGTCCCGGATCGCGACGGCGCGCGACGGCCTGGCCGTCACCGAAGCCGCCCTGGCGAAGGACGCGCTCCATCGCCTCGATCTGCGGCTCTCTCGCCTTCTGAGGCGCGCGCGCCTCGGGCGCATCGAGAGCGTCCTCGGGCGCAAGAGGGCGCTCGAGGTCGAGGTGGAGGCCATCCGACTCGGCTACTTGCCGCAAGACGCGGTCGATTCGCTCGACGCCGCGCAGTACCTCGAGGACAAGGAGGAGTACTGGCCGTTCGAAGGAGACGACTGGCCGGACGAGTACGTCGGCAGCGAGGTGAAGTAGGCCGCCATGCGAAAGCATTTCTTCGCATGCCCCAGCACGCTCGTGGCGCTCGCGGCGCTCGCGGCCACGGCCGCCTTGACCGCGAGCGCGACAGTCGCCCATGGAGGCCCGACGCCCGCGCCTCCGAAGAAATCGACTGGGGCCGCCCCGGCCGCTGCCACTCCGCCGCTGACGGCGGGTCCGGCCATCGCGCCCGCGGCCGAAAGGTCCCTCACCTCCGAGGCTCTGCCCGCCAAGCCCGGCGCGCGCCGCGGCACCGGCACGAATGGCTCTGCAGAGCCGGCAATCCGGGGGCCGAAGATGCCGGACGCCCTGCGCCAGCGCATGAAGGCGCAGCTCGAGGCTCGCGTCCAGGCGGACGTCGTCCAGGAGAAGAAGCTTCGCGCCGAGGCGATCGATCTCCTCAAGAAGTTCGTCGGGGAGACGCCGCGCGAGGCGCGCGAGATGCCCGAAGCCCTGGTTCGCCTCGGAGAGCTCAACTGGGAGGACGAGCGCGAGCAGCTCGTCGTTCACTTCGAGGAGTGGGACAAGAAACCCGTCGACCAGCGCGGCCCGGCGCCCGAGCTCGACTACCGCGTCGCCCGCGACCTCTTCGGCCGTGTCATCCACGACTATCCTTGGTTCGAGCAGTTCGACTTCGCGCTCTACATCGACGGCTTCCTCGCGTTCGAGCAGGGCAAGGAAGACGAGGCCAGAAGCCGGTTCGAGCGCATCCTCCGCGACTATCCGCGAAGCCGCTTCGTGCCCGACGCCCACATGGCGAAGGGCGAGGCCATCTTCAACGGCAGGTTCGACTACGCGGGTGCCCTCACGGAGTACGACCAGGTACTGTCGCTCAAGGCGCAGATCGATCCCGCCCTCTACGGCCTCGCGCTCTTCAAGAGCGCGTGGTGCCACTGGCGCCTCGGCAACAACGACGAAGCCGCCAGGCGCTTCGTCGGCGTCTTCGAGGCCACCGACCCGGGAGACGCGGGCAAGGGCGTCAGCGCGGCGCAGCGCAAGCAGCTCGACGAGCTGCAGGGCGAGGCCCTCAAGTACATCGTCGAGGTCTTCACCGAGGACGAGAAGAATACGGCGCAGGACCTCTACAACTTCCTCGCCAAGATCGGGGGTGAGCGCTTCAGCGACAAGATCGTGCGCGCCCTCGCCGATCAGTTCTACGACCAGGCGCACTACGAGCGCGGCATCGAGGCCTACGAGCTATTGCTGAAGCTCCAGCCGACCAGCCGCGACGCGGGGCGGTGGGTGCTCGCCATCGCCGCCGGCTACCGCGCGATCGAAGACTGGCCGCGCCTGAAGGCGACGTTCGAGCGCGCCATCGCGCAGTACACGGCGGGAGGGCCGTGGTCGCGCACGCAGGCCGACGCGGCGAACGTCGCCGACACGACGAACGCCATCGAGCGCGCGCTGGCGGACAACGCGACATCGCTACATGCACGTGCGCAGAGGGACAAGACGAGCCGCGCGGAGTTCGAGGGCGCCGCCGCCCTCTACGACGTCTACCTGTCGAAGTTCGGCCAGGAGCCGAAGGCGTACGAGGTGCACTTTCACCTCGCCGAGATCGATTTCTTTCGCCTCGACCGGTACCTCGACGCGGCGACGCACTACATGGCAGCAGCCAAGGGGATCCCCGCCAAGGCCGACCGCCCGGAGCTCGCGGCGATGCGGCACGACGCCCTCTTCAACTCGCTGGTCGCGCTCTCGCGCGAGATGGACGCGAAGAGGGAGAAGGCGTCCGGGGCCGGCGACTCGAAGCCCAGCGACTTCGCCAAGGCCGCCGACAAGTACGCCGAGGTCCTGGACCTCTACGCCCAGTTCTACCCCAACGACCCCGAGCTTCCGGCCATGTTCGACCGGCAGGGTCGCTACTACTTCGACAACGGGAATTACGACTCGGCGGTGAAGGTGTGGGGGATGCTGCTCGAGAAGTTCCCGAACAGCGAGCACGCTCGCGAAGCCGGCGACAGCATCCTCGAGTCGTTCAGTCGATCGAAGAACTACGAGAACATCGAAACCTGGGCGCGGCGCCTCAAGGCGCTCCCCACCTTCGGCGCGGCCAAGCAGCAGGAGCGTCTGGACGGGCTCATCGTCGTCGCGGTCTTCAAGCAAGGCGAGCAGAAGGCCGCGGCGGGCGACCACGTCGCGGCGGCGACGGCGTACCTCCGCGCCGCGAAGGAGTTCCCGAAGGATCAGCGCGCGGCCCAGGCTTGCGTCAACGCCGAGCAGGAAGCGAAGCTCTCGGGCGACGCGAAGACGCTCGAGGAGGGCGCCCAGCTCGCGATGGGGCCTCAGTACCGCGACAAGCCCGAGTCCCCGACGGGCGCGTGGATCGCGACGACGACGTTGCAGGCGATGGGGCTCTTCGGCGAGGCAGCCGACCTCGCCGAGCAGATGGCGGCCCTCGGAGACCGCGAGCACCCGAACTACGTCAAGTTCGAGCACGAAAAGGACGCGGCGTACAACGCGGTCATCCTGCGAGAGGCCACCGGCGAGCACGAGCGGGCGGTCGCCGACGGGGCCCGGTACCTCGGCGCGTACGGGTCGACGCCCGAAGCGGACGAGGTCGTCTTCCAGATGGGCCGCGCGCACCAGAACGCGGGCCGCCCGAAGGACGCGGCCGAGCTCTACAAGCGCTACCTCACGCGAGCGAAGAACCTCGACCATCGCGCGCAGGGGCTGGTCTTGCTCGCCCAGGCGCAGATCAAGATCTCCGAGGACCGCCCCGCGGAGGCTTCTCTCGAAGAGGCCGTGACCCTCGGGAAGCGCCACGGGCACGAGCTCGGCGCCGACGGCAAGTACGCCGCCGCCCACGCGCGCTACATGCAGGGAGAGCGCGTCGTCGCGAAGTTCGAGCAGATCCAGATCCAGGGCGACGTCAAGCAGCTGAAGGCCCGCCTCAAGCAGAAGACCGACCTTCTCAAGGACGCCGCCAAGGTGTTCCTCGACTGCGTGTCGATGGGCGTCGCCGAGTGGACGACGGCTGCGCTCTATCAGATCGGCCACGTGTACGAGGCCTTCGCGAAGTCGCTGCGCGACTCTCCGCCGCCCCCCGAGGTGAAGACGGAAGACCAGAAGTCCGACTATCAGGCGCAGATCGAAGAGTTCGCCGTGCCGATGGAAGAGCGCAGCCTGGACGCCTACGAGAACGGATGGAAGAAGGCGGCGGACCTCGGCATCTACAACACGTGGACGGCGAAGATGCGCGATGCGCTCGGGCGGCTGAACAGCGAGCTCTATCCGCCGTTCAAGGAGACCGGGTTCGAGGTGCGCTCGCGGGGCCCGCTGCCCCTTCCTGCGCTCATCGACGCGCCCAGCCGGCCCGTGTCCACCGCCAGCCCACCCCAGGGGAAGAAGTGATCTCGCGGTCGATCGCCATCGCGCTGGTCTCCGCCCTCGTGGGCTGCGGCGGAGCGAGCCACGCGGTCAAGCAGGAGGCCAAGACCGTGCAGCTTCCGCCCGCCAACCCCACCGCCGTGGGCAAGATGGTGCAGGGGGTGCAGGCCGCGAAGGACGGGCAGCGCGATCGGGCCGCGTCGCTGCTCCGCGAGGCGATCCAGGTGGACTCGAACCTCTGGGAGGCCCGCTACGACCTCGGCGTCGTCCTCGCGAACGCGGGAGACCTGACGGGAGCAGAAGAGCAGCTCGGTACGGCCGCGAAGCTCGCACCGGACTGGCCGGACGCCGCGGTCGCCCTGGCCGAGGTGCGCCGGCGTCGCGGCGAACACCGCCTCGCGGCCGACGGGCTCTCCGACTTCGTGCGCGACCACGCGGGCGCCGTCGACGCACGCACGCTCTACGTCGCGGTGCTCCGCGAGAGCGGCCAGATCGACAAGGCGATCGCAGAGGCGCGGGAGGTGCTCGTGCGCAAGCCGGCCGACGCGACCGCCCTCGCCGAGCTCGCGCTCTCCCACCTCGCGAAGGGCGAGAAAGAAGCCGCGGCCCTCCTCACGAAACAGGCGCTGGATGCGAGCCCGACCAGCGCCGTCGCGCACCGGGCGACCGGACTGCTCGACCTCGCGAACGGCGACGACGCCGAAGCGTTCGCCGAGTTTCGCAAGGCCGCGCAGCTGGATCCGCACGACACGACGTCGCGCCTCAACATGGGGGTCGTCCTGCTCCACGCGGGCGCGTATCCGAAGGCGGAGGAGCAGTACCGCGAGATCCTGAAGGTGTCCTCCGACGACCTGGAAGCGCAGGTCGGGCTCGCCGCGGCGCTCCGGGGCGAGGCCGACGCGCAGCATCAGCAGAAGCTGGACGAGGCCCGCGGCCTCCTCGAGAAGGTGCTCGCCTCGGACCCGCACGACGTGAGCGCGCTGTTCAATCTGGGGGTCCTCTATGCGGACTTTCTGAAGAAGCCGGCGGAGGCGTTGCCGCTCTTCAAGCGCTTTCTGGCGGATGCCCCCGCCGACCACCCGCTCCGGCCGGAAGCGGAGAAGTTCGTCTCCGCCGCCTCCGCCAGCGGACCGGCCCCGGCGCCGGTCGCGCCGCCCGTCGCCGCGCCCGCGGCCCCCGTCAAGAAGTGAAGTGTAACGTCGTCGATCCGGGTGTCGAGAGGCACCCCAAGCCTGCTCCTCCCGCGATAGACTGGGGCAGGATGGGAAGCTGGCGCTGGCGATCTGCCCTGACTGTCCGGGCTCGTGCGGCCCTCGTCGCCGTGGCCGTGCCGTCGCTGACGCTATGGATGGCCACCGCGGCGACGGCGCAGCCGCACAAGCCGGGAGCCGCACGGGCGAACGCGTCGAAAAAGGCCGCCGCCGCGGACGCCGGCGCCGCGACCGCTCATACGTCGACGTCGCTGATGCCTGCCGTCCCGCAGGCGCTGGCGACGACGAGCGGGCCGAGCGACGCGGGGGTCGTCGAGGCGAAGACCCTCGACGGCGGCACGCACGTGTTCAAGTTCAGCGAGCTCGATATCGAGGGCCGCCTCAAGAGTCCCCAGCTCGTGTACTTCCTGCGTCGCGTGCGCGCGGAGTTCGCCGCCGAAGAGCTCGGCCATCGCTCGTTCATGCGCGAGATGTCCGAGACGCGGAAAGAGTCGAGCTTTTGACATGAGCGCGCCCGCGTACTCCCAGGTGCTGCGCGTGGCCGCCGTTTGGGGCACCACGATCGTGGGAATGAAGCTCCTCAAGACCGGCGAAGACTGCGTCCTCGGAGAGGTGCCGGGCGCGCTGTCGTCGATGCCGGATGGCCTCGTCGCCTCGACCGCGCCCCTTCGCGCGGTGGCGAGCGGGTGGGAGCTCGACGCCCGAGGTGCCGTGAACGGAGTTCTCACGCTGCGGGGCCGGGAGGAGAACCTCGTCGGCCTCGTCCAGTCGGGCGCGCCCGTCCCCGTCGTCCCAGGCGATCACGGGCTCATTCAGTACGGCTCCTTCGCGGTCTTCTTCCAGTACACGAGCGCCGCGCCGGCCCTGACGAGGCGCAAATCCGGGTGGTTCGCCCCCTTCGCGTTCCTTCTGCGCTCCTTGCGGTCCGATCCGCTCTCGGCGCTGTCGCTGTTCTCGAGCGTCGTCTTTCACCTGGGCATCATCGGCCTTCTCATCATCAACTGGACTCCGCCGGACTATCAGCTCCCCCCGGAGCTCGTGAGCCCGGAAGACTATGCCGAGCGCTTCGGCCTGAAGCGGATCCTCCCGGAGATGGAGCCGGCTGCCGCATCGAAGAAGGACGACGGCGGCGGCGGCAAGGGCATCAAGGACCCGGGCGCGAAAGACCCGCGCAAGCAGGGCGGCGGGCAGAAGATCGTCGGCAAGGAGGGGAAGGCCGGCCTCAACGGCAAGGAAGACCACTCGGAGCTCCCCGGGGAGATCAAGCCCACGACGAACTACGGCGGCCTGAGCGAGGCCCTCGCCGACACGGGAACCGAGATCCGCAAGACCCTGAGCGAGATCCAGACCGTCGCCGACGCGCTCGGCGGCCTCAACTCGAACAACGTCGTCCTCGGAAGCGGTCCCGGAACGGGCCTCAAGGGCTCCGGCGCCGGCGGGGGCGGGACCGGCGCGGGCGTCATGTTCGGCTCGGGGACGCTCGACACCGGCTGGGGGCCCGGATCGGGCGGCGGCTTCGGTTCGGGGACGGGCGGCGCGGGAGGGCGGGGCAGCGGGGGCTTCGCGGGCGGCGGATCGGGCAACGGCACCGGAGGCGGGAACGGCAGCGGCAACGGGAGCGGCAACGGGCCCGGAGAGCACGGACTGCAGGGCGGCGGAGGCGGCCTCACCGTTCACGGCGGCCTCAACGCGGAGCAGATCCGCCGCGTGGTCATCGCGCACCGGGGCGCGCTACAAGCTTGCTACGAGATCGAGGCTCAGAAGGACCCGACGCTGCGCGGCGGCGTCACCGCGACGTGGACGATCGACGCCTCCGGCGCCGTGACGAGCGCGAACATGGCCTCATCGACTATTCACAACGCCCGCGTCGAAGGATGCGTCCTCCGGCAGGTGCGCGCGTGGCGCTTTCCCTCGAGCGACGGGTCGTCGCAGCCCACCTTCCCCTTCACGTTCGGGATAGGGCGTTAGCGGCTCTTGGGCACGGCACGACGTTCTGGCGCGGGGAGGCGTCACAAGGTATCCCTCGTCGGCCTCGGCGCGATGGGGAGCAGGCACGCGCGTGTGTTCGCGTCGCTGCCCGCTCGCTTCGAGGTCGTCGGGGGATACGACGCGAGGCCGGAGGTTGCGATGCCGCCGGGCGTGGCGCGGCTGGACAGCGAGGGCGAGGCCATCTCGCGAGCCGAGCTCGTGGTCATCGCGACGCCCATCGAGACGCACGAGGGCCTGGTGGCGCGCGCGCTCGGCTCCAGACGGCACGTCCTCGTGGAGAAGCCGCTGTGCGTGACCGCGACGGAGGCGTACGCGCTGTCGGCGTCGGCCCGGTCAGGAGCGATGCTCTTCGTCGGCCACTCGGAGCGCTTCAACCCGGTCATAAGGACGCTCGCCCGCCTCGCTCGGGGTGACCGCATCGTCGCCATCGACCTCGTGCGCGTCGGCCCGTCGCGACCGGACAACTGGGGCGCCCTCGTCAATCTCGGCGTTCACGACCTCGACCTCGCGGCCTACCTCGGACGGGGAGAGGTCGCCGTGCACGGAGGGCTGGGCGCCGGACCGCCGGGCTCCGCGGGTGGAGATCTCGCGCACATCCTCTTTTCGACCGACGCGGGCGCCATCGGGCATCTGTACGTCGACCGCACCGTCGCGACGCGGCAGCGCACGATCCGCCTCGTGACCTCCCGCTGGGTCTACGAGGGCGACCTTCTCGCGCAGCGCCTCGCGCGCACACCCGCGGCGGGCGGCGCTCGCACGGAGGTGCCGCTGCCGCTCGAGGAGCCCCTCGCCGCCCAGGCGACCGCGCTGGCGGACGCCCTCGACGGCGGCGCCATCCGCGAGATTGCCACCGGCGCCGACGGCGCGCGGGCCGTGGCCCTGGTGGAGAGCGCGATGGCCAGCTGCGCCGATCGCGCCGAAAAGTTGTCGCTCGCCTCGGGCCCCTGATACCCCGAGGTACATGTCCAGGAGCCTCCCGATGGAGCGCTTTCGCCCCGTGCTGCGCGCGGGCAACGCTCGCTTCTCGCGCGAGGCCGCCCAACGGCCCATCCTCCTCTTCGAGGACGTGTACAAATCGTACAGACAGGGAGCCCCGGTCCTACGCGGGGTGAACCTCGTCATCGAGCGCGGCGAGTTCGTGTTCGTCACCGGGCCGAGCGGGTCCGGCAAGTCGACGCTGCTGCGCCTCCTCTACCGCGCCGAGACCGTGGACGACGGCCGCATCCTCTTTCTCGGCCGCGACGTCGCCCGCCTGCGCGACGACGCGATCCCGTTCTTGCGACGCAACGTCGGCATCGTCTTCCAGGACTTCAAGCTGGTCTCTTCGTGGAGCGCCCACGAGAACGTCGCCGTCGCCCTCGAGGTGCTCGGCTTGCCGCAGCGGCTGATCCGCGCGCGTGTAGGCGAGGCGCTCGAGCGCGTCGGGCTCGCGGGCCGAGGCGACGACCCGGTCGGCGTGTTCTCGGGCGGCGAGCAGCAGCGGGTGTCGATCGCGCGCGCCATCGTCGGCGAGCCGGCGCTCATCCTCGCGGACGAGCCGACCGGCAACCTCGACCCCCAGCTGGCGATCGACATCCTGGGCCTCCTGGAGGAGGTGCACGAGAGCGGCACGACGGTCGTCTTCGCCACGCACGATCGCACGCTCCTCGAGGTGCGCCCCCGCCGCGTCGTCGTGCTCGACGAGGGAAAGGCCATCGACGTCCCCCAGGGCATCGCAACGGACGAGTACGACAACCGGCTTCCGCTCTGAAGAAGGGGCCATAGCTCGCGCCCGGAGGAACCATGCTTTCGATCGGTACGACCAGGCGAGTACGAAGGGGGATGGTGCGGGAGTGGCGGCTTCACGCGCTCAGCGTGTTCTCGCTGGCCGTCGCGTTCGTGTGTCTCGGATCGGCGCTCCTGGTGGTGACCAACCTGAAGGGCGTCGAAGAGCGCTGGACCCACGCGGGCCGCGCGTCCGTGTACCTCAAGGACGGGGCGACCCAGGACGACGTCGACGCCCTGAGGGCCGCGCTGGACCGCGTCCCCGGCGTGCGGGGGGTCCACTACCTGTCGAGCGGCGACGCGCGCATCGAGTTCGGACAGCGCGAGCTCGAGGGCAACCGCAAGCTGGCGGCGGTCCCGGTCGAGGCGTTCCCGGCGTCCATCGAGATCGAAGTCGCCCCGGAGACGCCCGAGAGCGACCTCGCGGACATGGTCGCGAAGATGAAGCAGCTACCGTCGGTCGACGGGATCGAGACGTACCGGTCGTGGACCGAGAAGCTCGCGCGCCTCGTGCGCGGCGGCGTCGCGGCGTCGGCCCTGCTTGCCCTCGTCGTCCTCGCGGCCGTCCTCGCGGTGGTCGGCTCGACGATGCGCCTTGCGCTGCAGCGAAGGCGCGCAGAGGTCGAGGTGCTCAAGCTCGTCGGCGCCACCGACGGCTTCGTGAGAAACCCGTTCGTCGTCGAGGGCAGCGTGCAAGGCGCGCTCGGGGCGATGGGGGCCATCGCGCTCCTCGGCGTCCTCTTTCTGCTCATCCGCGGCCGCCTCGACTCGGAGCTGGCGGCGCTCGTCGGGGTCGAGCCGAGCTTCCTCCCCTGGCAAGTGGCGGTGGCGATGGTGGTGCTCGGCGGAGTCCTCGGCGGCGTGGCGGCTCTCGCCAGCGTCCGGAGGCTCGCGGCCATATGAAGCGCGCGTGGGTCGTGGCGACGGCCGTCGCGGCCGTATCTCCGTTCGTCGCCAGCAGCCACGCCGCGCCGCTCGCGGGTGCCCGCCCCTCGTCCGACCCCGCCCTCGCGCTCGCCGCGCTGGATCGCAAGATTGCCGATCTGGACTCGGAGGAGCAATCGGACAAGCAGGAGCTCGGGCGCCTCGCCGGCGAGATCGCGTTCGCCCGTACGCGCGTCGTCACGCGAGGAAGAGCGTTCTACAAGCTGACGCGGGCGGGCCTACTGCCGCTGGGCGGCGGCTTCGACGCGCTGGTGACGCACGCGATGCACGTCGAGCGATCGCGAAGGCTTCTCGTCGCGGACGTCGACGAGGACGCCCGGCTGCGCGGGCGCGCGGGCGACCTCGCCCACGAGCTCGAACGAGTGGCCCGAGACCGCGTGGCTCTCGCGAGCCAGCGCACCGCGATGGACGCCGCGCGCCTGGCGATGGACGACGAGGTGCGCCGTCAGGCCGCGTTCGACAAGGCCTTCGAGACGTCGACCGCCACGGGGGCGGACTACGTCGCGGTCAACGGCGGCGGCACCGCGGTCGCTGCGCCCGAGATCCTGTCCGGCGCCTTCTCCGCCGCCCGCGGCCGCCTTCTCTTCCCCGTCGTCGCCCGGTCGGAAGCGCACCCCGCCCACCGCGAGGGCACCGACGGCCCCGGCCTCGAGATTCACGCGGCGGTCGGCTCGGTCGTCCGCGCCGTCTTCGCCGGCCGCGTCGCATTCGCGGACCGCTACGGGCCGTACGGGCGCATCGTGATTGTCGACCACGGAGACCACTACTACACGGTGAGCGGTGACCTGGATGAGATCGACGTGAAGATCGGGCAGGAGATCGGCGCGGGAGAGCGGCTGGGCACAGTCGGCGACGACGGGCAGGGCGCGATGCTTTATTTCGAGGTGAGACACGGGTCGCAGACGGTGCAGCCGGGGGTGTGGCTGGGGTTGTAGAGACGGGCGCAGGCGCGGGCGCGGGCGCGGGCGCGGGCGCGGGCGCGGGCGCGGGCGCGGGCGCGGGAAGACCGAGCGACGCGCGATACGGCGCTCGTCTTCCTTCGACGTCGGGCTAGACGACGTTCTTCACCAGCACCGCCCGGACCCGGTCGAGCCGATCAAGCAACGCCGCGTCGATCTCGCCGACGTACCCGCACGCGATGGCCACATCGAGGCACGCCCCGGTCTCCCGTGCCGACCCGAGCGCATTGCGATACCGCTCCCGTCTCGTGCCTCCACTGCAGCCGCTGCCCTCGCTGACGTTGAGCGCCACACTGCTGGCCGCCCGCCTCAGTTGCCGTGCGAGGTCCCGGTCGTGCGCCTCAATCTGCGCCATCACAGGCCGTAGCCCCCGGAGCACCTCAATCACCGTCTCGTATATGCGCAACATGTTCGTTTCGCCTTTCTGCCTTGCGCCTCTCGCAAAAGCCCCGCCCCTGCGGCGCCGCGCGCAGACGGTGTCAAGGATGCGAGCGGGCTCCTGCCCGTGAAGCACCGTCGCCTCATGGCGACGGCGCGAAGCGTCCTTGATGCCGTCGAGCACGGCGCCAAGCTCGTAAAGCGAGCGAGCGATCCCCCCTTGCCCCGCCCCGTGGGTCCCGCGGCGCGTCGTCACCCCAGTAAGCGCTCGCTCGGCTTCACAAGTGTACCGTCGTGCTCGGGCGCCTCAAGGCCGCTTCGCGCCGCCGCCAGGAGGCGGCGGTGCTTCGCGGGAAGCCCGCTCGCAGCCTTGATCCGCCCTGCGCGCGACGGGGAGGCGCGGGGCGCGCCTCGCGCACGGTGCGTGAGGGCGAGACAGGAGTTACCCAATGCTCAGAATCTACGACGACATGCTCGAAGCAGTGCGGACGATGCGAGGGGCACTCGCCGCCATCGAGAAACGCGACCCCGACTTGGCACGCCAGCTACGACGCGCAGCCAGCAGCGTCGTCCTCAACCTCGCCGAAGGAAGCGGCTCGTTCGGACGCGTGCGCACCGTGCGGTACCGCACGGCTCTCGGGTCAGCCAGGGAGACCCTCGCGTGCCTCCGCGTCGCCGAGTCGTTCGGCTACGTGCCAGCCGTGCCCCCGGGGGTGCTCGACAGTATGAACCGCGTCGTCGGCACCCTCGTCCGCGTAGCCGCCTAGCGACATCGCGTGGCTCGCAGGCTCGTGCGCAACGCCTGCGCACGGGTCTGTCGGGCTTGCTCGGGCACGTGCGAGCCGCGTGCGCGAGTCTGCGAGCCACGCGCGCGCCTCTGCAGCGCATGCGCACGCGCGAGCGAACCATGCACACGCGCATGTCGCGCTCGCACAGGCATCTGCAAGCCTCGCAGGCCCATGTGCGAGGGTTGCTCGCTCGTGTGCGGGGCCCGTTTGCGCGTCTGCGAGGCCGACATACGCGTGCGCAGGCGTGACAGACGCGCCTGCAAGCGATGCAGATGCGTCTGCACGGCGCGCGCTCGCCCGAGCACCAGGAATACGGGCCCGGACAGTCGTGGCGGGTCGATGGACGCAAAAATCGACCGAGCCCAGGCTCTTTTTTTCGCGAATCGTCCCTCCTCCGGAACTCTATTAAGTGAGGGCGCTGCAAGGCCGGGCATCCCGCCCGGTCAGGTGCCCTCGTCAATTGGAACCAAGAAAAACAGGAGAAGAACCATGTCCACTGCAATCGTTTCAGCCGCTCGAAGCAAGTCCACCAAGGCGTCCCTCGTGGAGGATCTGATCACGGGGACGAACAAGCACTACCCGAGCTCGAGCCAGGTGCTCACGTTCGGGGGTGCGACGCACACGGTCGCCGCGTTGACGCAGCTCTTTCAGAGCTTCGTCGACCTCCGGGAGGCCGTGATTGCGTCTCAGGCCACGACCAAGGCCAAGGTCGCGGCCGAGCGTGCCCAGGCGCCGTCCCTGCTCGTCGTCATCGACGAGTTCGTGGCGTTCGTGAGGGTCACGTTTGGTAGTCAGCCCGATGCTCTTGCCGACTTCGGCCTCGCGCCCCCCAAGGCGCGGGCGCCGCTGACGGCGGAGCAGAAGGCTGTCGCCGCCGCGAAGGGCAAGGCCACCCGCGCGGCGCGTCACACGGCGGGCAAGAACCAGAAGAAGGGTGTGAAGGGGGCCGTCACCGCGACCCTCGTCGTCACTCCGCAGGCTGGTTCGCAACCCGCCGTGACCGCGCCCGCGCCGGCCGCCGGCACGACTCCGCGCCCGCAGTAGGCGCGCGGACCGCGTCGTGACACTCGGGATTCGGGGGGCGCCGTCGAAGCGGACGGCGCTCCCCGCGTCACGGGGACTGCATCAGTTGGACGGTGCGCGGCGACTGCGGAAGGCCCGTGATGCCGCCCCCTCAGCGCACCGAGATCTCTCCCAGCCCCAGCGCCTGGAGCGCGGGACGGATGCGCGACACATCCCCGACGACGACGATGCGCCGCGATTCGCTCGTGAGGTACTTCGACGCGACCCGCTGCACCTCTTCGGGCCCCACGGTGGCCGGCGCAAGGAGGCGCGCCCGGAGTCGATCGATCGGGTCGCGACGGAGCACGGGGCCCGTCAGCGCGGCCACCAGGTCGTCGGACGTCTCGAACGACTGCCAGACGACGTCACGAAAGAGCGCGTTCGCGTTCGGCGCGCCGGACTCGAGGGGCTGCGCGCGCACTCGCTCGATTTCCGCCAATGCCTCGCGCAGCGCGTCCGCGGTGCTGTCGCGCTCGATGGACGTGGTCACGAGGAACTCGCTCGCGCCGGCACGCGGGACCAAAGCGGCGTGCACGCCGTACGTCTCGCTACGGTCGACGCGCAAGAGCTTTCCGAGCCTCCCGAGCGTCCCTTGCGCGAGGGTCGCGGCCAGCGCCCGCAGCGCGGGGATGTCTTCGCTCTCGCGATCTGCCACCAGCCATCCGAGGCTCACGGCGCACTGCGGGGCGTCCCCCTGGTCGACGAGCACGAGGCGCGGCCCCGCCGCGGTGACAGCGGGAGGGAGCGCCGGCAGGGTGACCGGCGCGAAACCCGACCAGTCCTCGACGAGCCGCCGCAGCATTCCGAGCGTCCGTCCGTCGTCGATGTCCCCCGCGACGATGAACGACGTCAGTAGCGGCACGCCCGCCGCCTGCCAGAAGCGCTCGATATCGGCGCGGCCCACCTGACGAATGGCTCCCTCGCTCCCCTCGACAGGCTCGTGGTACGGGTGGCCCGGCGGGTAGAGAAGGGAGTCCTGCTGCGACGCGGCGACGCGCTGGGGGCGCGACGTGCGGTGCGCCAGGTCGGCCAGGGACCGGGACTTCACGAGCTCGATCCGATCGTCCGGGAACGTCGGTCCGCGAAGCATGTCGGCGACGAGATCGAGCGCCGCGCGCAGATTCGGAGCCGGAACCTTCACGTCGATCGTGACGGCGTCGTACGAGGCCGCTGTCGTCGCCGTCGCCCCCATCTCGGCGAATCTTTGATGAACGGCGAGCGCGGTGCTCCACTTCGTCCCCTCGAGCAGCCCCGCGGCGGTAAGGGCGGCTACGCCGGGCGGCGCGCCCGTCGCTCCCCGCGCCACCACTACACGGACGACGGCGATCGGAAGCGTGTGGCGCTCGACGGTGACCACGCGCACGCCGTTCGCCAGCGTCGTGGCCCGAACGGCCGGCAAGTCGAACGGCAGCGACGGCGTGAGGCCCGGGCGCGTCGCGGGGAAGGCGTCCTCCGACGTCGACGCCGACGCTGCCGCCGGCGTGGTCCACGGGGGATGGGGCGCACGCGCGACGTTCCACGACCCGAAGCGCGCGCCCTCTTCGCAGCCGAGGCCGACCACCAGCGAAACGGCGAGCGCGACGCGCTTCATCGAGACCCCGCGACGCGCCCGGCGCGCGGCGCATCCGCTCGCGGCAAGATGAAGACGACTACGCGACGATCGAGCGGCAGAAGATCGAAGTACGCCTTCCGCACGTCCTCGACGACGACCGCCCTCCTGGCCGCGAACTCGCGGTTCGCGTAGTCGGGCAACCCCGCGTCGTCGTTGTAGCTCTGCAGAAGCTCGGCGCGCGTGGAGAAGCGCTCGGCCGAATAGAGGCGCGTCGTGAGGAGCCGCGCGCGACCGATGGCGAACTGCACGCGGTCGTAGCGCGAGTGCAGTGCCCGGATGTGATCTAGACGCGCGTCGAGAGCCGTGAGCAGGGCATCCGGCGTGACGTTCGGCAGAGGGTCCGCGGACACTTCGAAGACGCTCGCGAGATGCCCTTGGTCCACCCAGGCGGATACGCTCGAGGCGAGCTTCTCCTGATCCACCAGCTCGTGGCTCAGGTAGCCCCCGAGCGCGGGCGCGCCCACCTCCAGCTCCGTGTTCCCGGGCGCAAAGCGCGGCACGATGGGCCACGCGACGACGACGCGGGCGTGAGGGACGTTGGCTTCGACGGTGAGCCGCCTCTCGCCTTGCAAGGTCGACGGCACGACGTCGGGTCGCTCGGGCGCTCGGACGCCGGGAGCAATCGGACGGAACACTCGCGCGACCATCTCGGTGGCCCGCGGAGGATCGAAGTCGCCGACGAGCGCGAGCGTGCAGTTGCCCGGCGTGTACCAGGTGCGAAAGAAGCCTCGCGCTTCGTCGAGAGTGACGCCTTCGAGCTGCGCCGCGTCGCCGATGGTGGAGTGGTGGTACGGGTGCGGCTCCGGAAAGAGCTCGGCCCACTCGTAGGACGAAACCAGGCCGTATGGCTCTTGCTCGAAGCGCTCGTGCTCTTCGCTCGCGACGATCTTGCGCTCGCCGTCGAGGTCCGCCTGGCGGACGCCGTCGAGCCCGGACGCCAGTCGATTGCCCTCGATCCAGACCGCGAGCTCGAGTCGGTCGGACGGCACGCTCTCGAAGAACCACGTGCGATCGCGCGAGGTATACGCGTTGAACTCGCGCGCCCCGATGTCGGCGAGAGCGCTAAGCACGCCCTCGGGGACGCGACGCGAGGGTGCAAACGCGAGGTGCTCGACAAGGTGCGCCATCCCCGCCCGCCCGCGGGGCTCGTCCTTCGACCCGACATGACACGTGAGATTGACAGCGACGATGGGCGCGGTGCGATCGGCCTCGAGCAACACCTCGAGCCCGTTGTCGAGCCGATACCGCTGCGTCGAGAAGGGCAACCCCGTGGGCAGCGGAAAATCGAGGACGTAGGGAGAGACACGCGGCGTGCACCCCCCCGCGACGAACAACGCCACAACCCACGACGCCGTGTGTCTCCCGAGCCCCCCGACCACGAGCGCGAGAATACCGCAGACGGACGCCTAGTCGCGCCCTCCGAAGCCGCTGGTCCCCGCGGGCTTTGCGGTTATGGGCTTCCGAGTGGGTGCGGGGTGGGGGGCAGCGCCGCGGTACGGGGTCGCGGGGGCGGGCGCGGGGGCGGGCGCGGGCGCAGGCGCGGGCGCGGGCGCGGGCGCGGGCGCGGGCGCGGGCGCGGACTCGGTCGCAGGCGCGGTCGCGGACTCGGGCGTGGGCACCGGCGCGGGCACCGGCGCTGCCGCCGACACCGCCACCGACGCCGGCGCGGAGGGCTGCCCCCCCTTCCCCCTCGTCCCCACCACAATCAACACCGACGCGACGACGAGCACCAGTGTCCCCCCCGCCAGCGCCAGCGGCACGATCGGCACGCGGCGCGACGAGCCCGGGGACGACGCCGTGCCGAACGATGCACTCGTCTTCGACGCGACCCCCGAGACGGCCGCGACGACGGGCAGATTCGGCGAAGATGCGGTCACCGGAACGTTCGAGCCCCTCCCGCCGAGCACGCGACCGATGCGATCCGCCGCCGCGCGCGCATCCGGCGCGCCGAAGGGTGCCAGTGCCTGCGCGAGAGCGGCGACGTCCGGGAATCGCGCGCTCGCGTCCTTCTCGAGGCACCGCATCACCACGGCCTCGAGGAGCGGCGGAACACCCGGCTTCAGACTGCGAAGCGGAGCGGGCGGCTCCGCGAGAATCCGCGCGCAGATCTCCGGCAGCGTCTCGCCGCCGAAGGGAGAGGCCCCCGCCAGCATCTCGTAGACGATGACGCCCATCGACCAGATGTCCGCGCGACGATCGACGCTCTTGGTCGATCGCATCTGTTCCGGCGCCATGTAAAGGGGCGACCCCATGAGCGCCTGCGTGTTCGTCATCCCGCCGTCCGTCCCTCCACCGATGGGCGACATCTTCGAGATCCCGAAGTCGAGCAGCTTGACCCTCACCGACCCGTCCGACCTTCGTGCGAGGAACAGGTTCGCCGGCTTCAGGTCGCGGTGGATGATCCCTGCAGCGTGGGCCTCCGCCAGACCTTCGCAAGCCTGCATCGCGTAGTCGATCGCGAGGTCCAGCGGCAGCGAGCGCTTCTCGTTGATGAGCGAGTCCAGATCCTGCCCCTCGAGGTACTCCATCACCAGGTACGGCGCGCCGCTCTCGAGAGTCCCCACGTCCGACACGCGCGCGACGTGCTCGCTCTGGATCCGCGCCGCCGCGCGCGCCTCGCGAAGGAACCGACCGACTGCCTCGGGGCTGCCGCTCGCGTGCGTCGGGTGCATGAACTTCAGGGCGACGCGCTGATCGAGCTGCAGGTGCGTCGCGAGGACCACCCACCCCATCCCGCCCTCGCCGAGCAGCCGCTCGACGCGGTACTTCCCCACGAGCACGGTGCCGGGCGGGAAGGGCATCGAGGACGCCGGGGCGGACACCGGCCCGTTGGTCACTGGCACGTCTCCAGGACCCCGACGCCCCCGTCCGTGACGGGAGTGAGCTCCGGCTGGAGCAAGCTCTGGCAGTTGTACGGGTAGCAGCACGCGCTCAGGCTTCCGCCGCAGCTGTCCCCTTGCGGTATGCACGAGCTGACGCACGTCGCGCCGGAGGTCGAGACACTGGCGCATGCCTGCGAGCAGCACTGGGAGGCGCTCGTGCACGACGCGCCGAGGGCGCCGCACTTGCCGCCGCCGTCGTCGGGCGGAGGGCCCGTCTCGGGGCAGCACTGAGAGGCCGACTGCCCGCAGTTGTCGACGCAGCTCCCGGAGCAGCCGCTCGGCACGCAGCACACGTCCGCCGAAGTGCAGATCGCACCCGACGCGGTGCAGCTGCAGGGCTTCGACACTCCGCAAGTATCCGCCACCGACACGTTGCACTGGTTGCCGCAGTTGCTTGCGGGCGTGCAGCACATGTCGGTGGTCGCGTTGCATTCCTCGCCTGCCGAGCACCCGGCGGTGCACTGGACCTGCTGGCCGCAGTTGTTGGTGACCGTCTCCCCGCCGCAGAGCCCTACGCAAGCGGCGTTCGTCGGCGTGCAGCACGCGTCCTCGTAGCAGACCTCGCCGCTCGGGCAGATCGTCGACGGGCACGACGTCGACTGGCCGCAGTTGTTCGTCACGGTGACGTTGCACTGGTTGCCGCACGCGGTGGCGTTGTTCGGAGAGCAGCACGTGCCGGTCGTAAGGCACACCTGGCCGCTGGGGCAGCTCGGCGAGCTCGCCACCCCGCAGTTGACGGTGAGGCCGCAGTTGTTCGTCACCTGGCCACACTGCAGGTTGCCGCAAGCCGCCTGGTCGGTCTCCGGCGTGCAGCCGCACACGTTGCTGGTGCACGTGCCGCCGTCGCACGCGCCGCAGTCGATCGGCGATCCGCAGTTGTCCGTCGTCATCTGGCAGCGACCGTTGCACCAGTTCGATTGCGACTGGCAGACGCACATGTTCGCGGCGCTGCAGGTGTCTCCCGTCGGACAGTCCGTGGGGCAGACGCGCGTCTGACCGCAGTTGTCGGGACCGGTGCCGCAATGGGTGTTGCACCAGCTCGTATCGGACGAGCACGCGTCGCCGCCTTCCACCGGCTGCGGGGCGTCGGCGGCCATCGAGCTGTCGCTCCCCGGCAAGGCGTCATCGCCGGCGTCGCTCCCGGGGCTCGTCGCGACGTCCGTCGTACCGTCGGACGACATCCCCGTACCGCCTTCGCCGGTCCGCACGTCCGCCACGGACCCGTCCGCCGAGGCGTCGTCGATCGGGTGGCCGGGGTCGATACCGAGGATGCTGCCGCACGCCAGGGGCGACGCCGCGCATACGAGCGCCGCGAGCGCCAGGCGCCCGAAAGGCAAGCGAAGCCCCATCCTCTCAACCGTACATCCCGCCCCGGGCCACGGCAATTCGCGCTCTTTCCTTCGGGCCTTCGGGCCTTCGGGCTTCGGGCTTTGGGCTTCGGCCTCAGCCGCGCACTCGCCCCACGATGGCCATCACCTCGTCGTCGGTGAGGACGTGCCTCGTGCCCTTCGCCACCTCGAGAATGGCGGCCGCGAGGGCCTCGCTTGGCTCGATGCCGTGGTCGCGAAGCCAGCCCTTGACGTTCGACGCCCCGCTCATGAAGCCGATGCCGATCTCCTGCTTACGCCCGAACATCCCGGCCGGGACTCCGCTGTAGACGCGGTCCGCGAGCCAGGCGTCGCCCTTCTGCATGGCCTTGATGATCGCGGCGGCGTGGACCCCCGTCGTCGTGCGAAAGGCGTCCTTTCCGACCAGTGGATAATTGACGGGGATATCCCACCTCAAGGCCTTGGCGACGGCTTCGCAGTACTCGACGAGCTTCGTCAGGTCTCGATCGGGGCCGAGCTGCCCGAGCAGTCGCAGGTTGAGGAGGAGAAGCTCCATCGGGGGATTGCCGACGCGCTCGCCGATCCCCAGCGCGGTCCCGTGGACGCGATCGGCGCCGAACTCGAGCGCCCAGAGAGCGTTCTCGAGCGCGAGGCCGCGGTCGTTGTGGCCATGCCAGTCGATGCCTGTCTCGGTGCCCGTCCCCGCGATGACGCTCTTGGTGAACTGGATGAGGTTGCGCACGCCGTCGGGGGTGGCATGGCCGACCGTGTCCGACAGGCAAAGGCGCGTCGCACCGTGATCGATCGCCGATCGAAAGAGCGTCGTCAGCACGTCGGGCCGGGACCGCGTCGTGTCCTCGGTGACGTACGCGACCGGCAGCCCCGCCTCGACCGCGACGTCGATCGCCTCGGCGCTGCGCTTGGCGATGAGCTCCACGTCCCACTGCTCGACGTACTGCCGGATGGGGCTCGACCCGATGAAGGCGTAGACGCCGAGCTTCACGCCGGCTCGCTGGCTCACTTCGACGATCGGCGTGATGTCGCCGACGACCGTACGCCCGGCGGCGGCGATCGCGATCTTCATCTTGCAGTCGACGACCTCCTTGCAGAGCCTGAGCACGTCCTCGAACGCGCGACCGCTCGCGGCCGGCAGCCCGAGGTTGGCTCCGTCGATCCCGACGTCGTTCATCAGGTGAAGCATGCGGAGCTTGTCGTCGATCGTCGGGTCCTCGACGCTCGGGTTCTGCAGCCCGTCGCGCATGGTCTCGTCGAACAACGTGAACCCGACAGGGAGCGGCCGCCCCCTCCGGTTCACCTCGTTCCAGTCGAAGATGAGGTCTTGGTTGGTTTGGTTTGGTTGGTTGGTTTGGTTTGTCACGCGGATCACCCTGAAGCCTCGCTCCGCCTCGACTCGCTGGCGCTCGCTCGGCTCCACTGCGGCAGGATCATCACCTCCGACACGTCCGGGGGAGCGGCGGCCGCTCCCCCCTTCCCCCAGCCGGGAAGGCAGCCGGGAAAAGGCCAGCCGGGAAGGGGCAGCCGGGAAGCGGGCTGAACCTTAGAAGTACAACGTCATGCCACCGGTTAGCAGAGCGCCCGCCGATGTGTTGGTTGAACGACCGTATTGGTCGGTGAATTCGGGCTGCACCTGGGCTGCGCCGTCGGTGCGACTCCGGATGAAGCCGCGAAGATCGCCGTTGAGTGCGAGGGAGCGGCTGAGGCGGAGCTCGAGGCCGGCGCCGGCCTGACCCCCGAAGTACGCGTAGTTGGCGTTCGCGGGGCCCGACTGGGAGTCGGTCTGGACGCTCGCCGCGGACCAGCCGAAGCCCGCGAGAAGGTAGATCTGCGCACGCGACCGCGGATTCAGGAAGACCAAGCCGTTGAGGCTGAAGGCGGTCTCGTTGCGGTGGTCGCCCTGGTAGTCGGTTCCACCCAGGAAATCGAAGTCGGCTTCGAACCCGAAGCTTCGCGTCGGCTTGTAGCGCAGGCCTGCCCCGGCTCCGCCCATGCCGGCGTCGCCTGCCGTCCCGCGCCCGATCATCGCCCCTTCGATGCGCAGGTTGAGTCCCCACTCGCGCGCCGGAGAGATGGGCCCGGGGCGCGTCGGTGCGTATTCGTACGGCGGCGGCATCTCCGGTCGCCACATCTCGGCAGGAGCCGGCGGCTGATAAACGACGACCGGGGGCGGCGGTGGCGGAGGACCGGGCGGTCCGGGCGGGCGCGGCCGCGCCCTGGGAGGCGGTGGGCGAAGCGACGGCGGAGGGGGGGGCGGAGGCGGTGGTTCGTCCGCGTCCGGCAGGGGCGCGAGCGGCTGACCCGCGGGCGTCGCCTGCTGCTGGGGAGCCTCCGCGCAAAACCAGCTCCCGGGGGGGCACGAGCTCGTGCTCGACCCGGCCGGCGCCGACTGCGCCGCGGCCGTCGCCGGCACCGCAAGCACCAGCACGAGCGCCGTCGGAGACAGGAGAGACTTCGTCATGACGCGTGATTCCTTCTGCGGCGAAGAGACGCCAAAGCCTCCTCTCCCGCTGCAACCGAAGTGCCACGAAGCTTGGCCTCTGGAAGGCGCAAAATCAACGCGCCGCGTAGCGATAAGCTCGCATGCTGTCGCCGGCCGTTCACGCGCCCTTGGTAAACGGGTAGGAAGTGCGCCATGCCCATCGTGCGGCTCAAGGCAGGCCACGTTCAGCCGATCTGGGCGGGGCATCCCTGGGTCTATGCCCAGGCCGTGGATCGCGTGGAGGGGGGTGCGACCGCCGGTGACGAGGTGAGCGTGGTCGACCCGCGGGGAAACCTCCTGGGACGAGGCTTCTATTCACCGGGGTCGGCGATCCCGGTGCGGATCATGGTCCGCGACGAGAAGACGCGTCTCGACGCGTCGTTCTTCCGCACGCGCCTCGAGCGAGCGGTAGCCCACCGGGCGGCCCTCGGCTTGCCCAGCGAGCAGACGAGCGGCTTCCGGCAAGCCCACGCCGAAGGGGACGGCCTCCCCGGGCTCATCGTCGACCGCCTGGGTGACGTGCTGTCGGTCCAGCTCGCCACCATCGGCATGAAGCAGCGCGAGGCGCTCGTCCACGAGGCGCTGACGACGGTCGTCGCGCCGCGCGCGATCGTGGACAGGACGAGCGCCCAGATCGCCAAGGCCGAGGGGTTCGAACCTTCCGCCGGCGTCGTCCGGGGCGACGGCGTCCGCGCGTTCGAGTTCGTCGAGCGGGGCCTGCGGTTCCGCGTGCCGCTCGAGCTCGGCCAGAAGACCGGGTTTTACTTCGACCAGCGCTCGCTCCGCGCGCGCGTCGAGCAGCTCGCCCACGGCAAGCGTGTCCTCGATGCCTACTCCTTCGTCGGCGCGTTCGCGATCGCCGCCGCGCGCGGAGGGGCGCGCGAGGTGGTCGCCGTGGACGAGAGCGCGCTCGCCATCGAGGTGGGCGCCGAATGCGCCGCGATAAACGGCGTGGGCGACCGAGTGAAGTTCGTCAAGGGAGACGCACGGCGTAGCCTCGCCGAAGCGCGCGGTGAGTTCGACATGGTGGTCGTCGATCCGCCGAGGCTCGCCCCCACGCGGGGCGCACGCGATCAGGCGCTCGTCGCGTACGCCAAGCTCGCCGAGAACGCCTGCCGCGCGACGCGCCCCGGCGGCCTGCTCGTCGTCTGCTCGTGCTCGGCCGCGGTCGATCTCGCCGCGCTGACCCGCGCACTCGCCACGGGTGCCGCGAAGGTGAACACGGAGGCGACGGTCCTCGAGCGGTGGTTTCAGGGAGCCGACCACCCCGTGCCGGCGGCGTTCGGCGAAGGGCTGTACCTCAAAGCGGTCATCGCGCGCGTCGACGCTCGGGCTTAGCCTTGTACCCATGAGGCCCCTGTCCGCGCTGCCGCCGGAGGACGCGCGCCGCCTGCGGGGGGTGCTGTTCGACCTCGACGACACGCTCCTCTCGCACGGGGTCCTCGAGCTGGCCGCGTACGAAGCGCTGTGGAGGCTATACGACGCGGGGCTCGCGCTCGTCGCCGTCACGGGCCGGCCGGTCGGGTGGGCCGACGTGCTCGTGCGCCAGTGGCCGATCGCGGGCTGCGTCGCGGAGAACGGCGCCGTCTACGTGGTGCGCGGCGGCCGAGGCATCGTGCGACACGACGCTTGCGACGGCACCGAACGCCGCGCACGACGCGAGCGGCTCGCGCGGCTGGTCGAGCGCGTGACGGAGGTCGTCGCCGAGGCGACGCTCACCGACGACGTCGGAGCGCGCGTGAGCGACGTCACTTGGGACGTCGGCGAACGGGTCACCCTCGCCGAGGATCGCGTGCGCGCGATCGTGCGCGAGATCGAGCGTGCCGGGGCGCGCTGGTCGCGGTCGAGCGTCCACCTGCACGCGACGTTCGACACGGACGACAAGGCGAGCGGCGCGATGCGCTTCTGCGCGCGCGAGCTCGGCGAGGACCCGGGTGCCGCCACCGCACGGTTCGCGTTCGTCGGAGACAGCGGCAACGACGCCGCATGCTTCGCCGCACTCCGCGTGACGTTCGGAGTGGCCAATGTCCGCGCCGCTCTGCCGCGCTTGAGCGTCCCTCCGCGCTACGTGGCGGGGCGCGAGATGGGACAAGGGTTCGCCGAGATAGCGCGGGAGATCCTCGCCAAACGGTGTGCTAGTCCTCCCTTCGCGATGTCCTCCAACTCAGAGCTCGTCACGCTCGCGCACCAGCGCCTTTATCCCAACTACCGGCCGCCCCCGATGGCCTTCGTACGCGGCCGCGGCTGCGAGCTCTTCGACGCTGACGGGCGTCGCTTTCTCGACCTCTGCGCCGGCGTCGCCGTGTGCTCGGTCGGGCACGCGCACCCCACGCTGACGCGCGCCATCGCCGAGCAGGCGGGGAGGCTGATGCACGTCTCCAACTATTTCTACAACGAGCCGAACATCCGCCTCGCGGACGAGCTCTGCCGCCGCACGGGGTTCGAGCGCGCCTTCTTCTGCAACTCGGGCACCGAGGCAAACGAGGCGCTTCTCAAGCTCGCGCGCCACCACTTCTTCGCCAAGGGGCAGAAGGATCGCGCCCGCGTCGTCGCGTTCGAAGACGCATTTCACGGGCGGAGCCTCGGCGCGCTGTCGATGACCGGCACGCCCAAGTATAGGGAGGGCTTCGGCCCGCTCGGCCCGGTGACCCACGTGCCGTACGGCGACGCAGACGCCGTCGAGCGCGCGATGGGCGCCGACGTCTGCGCCATCATCGTCGAGCCGCTGCAGGGCGAGGGAGGCGTGGTCCCGGCGCCGCCCGGATTCCTCGCGAAGCTGCGCGCGATCGCCGATCGGCACGGCGCGCTTCTCCTCGCGGACGAGGTGCAGACGGGCATCGGCCGGCTGGGACGCTTCCTCGGCTTCGACGGCAGCGGGGTCCGCCCGGACGCGGTCGCCCTGGCGAAGGGGCTCGGCGGCGGCTTCCCGATCGGCGCGATGCTCACGACCGGAGCGCTCTCCACCGCGCTGCCCGCGGGCACGCACGGGTCCACGTTCGGAGGGAACGCACTCGCCTCGGCGGCGGCCCTGGCGGTTCTGCGGATAGTCGACGAGGAGAAGCTCGTGGAGGGCGCCGCTTCGAAGGGCGAGGCCCTCGGCGAGATGCTCCAGAAGCTTGCACACGACCTGCCCGATGCGTGCGTCGGTGCGCGCGGACAGGGATTGCTACGGGGCCTCGTGCTGCGGCCGGGCTTCGTCGCCCGCGATCTGCTGCCGCGGATCCAGGACGCGGGGGTCCTTCTCATCGCCGCCGGCGAGCACGTCCTTCGATTCGCTCCGCCGCTGGTGGTCACGCTGGCCGAGCTCGAGGAGGGCGTTCGCTCCCTCCGCGGAGTGCTCTCGGCGCTCCAGCCCGCGGCTCGAGCGCCTGAACGCGTCTTCAGCGCCGAGGCCGGCCGTCCTTGACACGGCGCGTCTCCCTGCGGGACCAATGGGTCCGAGTTCCGCATGGCGAACGCGCACTTCCCCGACTCGCCCGTCGCTGAACCGGCCAGCTCGCCGCGCAGGGCGGTCGCGGCCGGTGCCGCCGCATGTCCGGGCTGTGGAGAAAGTGTGGATCCGCTGAGGGCAGGCCACGTGGCCGTCCTCGAAGGTCGCTTTCGTTACTTCTGCCATGCCGACTGCAAGCAGGCCTACCTGCGAGCGCAAGGCAGGCCTCTCGAAGAGGACGTCGCGACCGCGAAGCCCCCCGAGGTCGCGCGCATCGCCGACCTCGTGAACGGACACCCGCTGCCGGGCCGACCGGTCGCGAACGGCCACGCCTCGGTCCCGGCTCGCGCTCCGATCGCCATGCCGCCCGACACCGCTCCCGTACGGGAGCGAGCGGAGCGCGCCGAACCGCTGCGGTCGCCGCGGGCCACTCTCCATTCGGAAGCGCGGCCTGCTCGCCGCGCCGCGCGCGCGGACACGCGACGGTCCTCCGCTCTCCCGTTCATCGAGGCGTCCGGCGTCGCGATGGGAGCGCTCGTCCCCGCAATCGAGCTACTGGGCGCCGTCGCGGACGCCGTCCAAGTCCCGCTGGTCGTCGGGTCGCTGGCCGCCCTCGTCCTTCGCGTAGCGCTGGTGAGGCGCGACCCGGCGGACCCTCACCCCGCCGTCGTCCTCGCTCCCGCGGCAGGCGCCGTGGCGGCCGCGTGCTGGGCGCGCGCCATTCACGACCCGCGCGCCCTCGCGGTCGCGGTGCTCGCGGGCCTGGGCTGCGCCGTGGCGATCGTCGTCGAGTTGCTCGTCACCCGGGCGCGGGCTCGCGTCCTCGTGGCGCGCGAGCGCGTCGAGCGGGCTCTCGACGTCCGGGTGCGTGTCATCCACGGCGACGACACGATCGCCCTCTCTGCGTCGGAGATCCGGCCAGGCGAGCAGGTCGTGGTGGAGGCGGGAGAGCTCGTCGGCGTCGACGCCATCGTCACGGCCGGGGAAGCGCGTGTCGTGCCCTGGCTCGACGCTCCCGTCGAGGTCGTGCGCGGCGAGGGAGACCCGGTGGTCGCCGGTGCCCGTGTCGTGTCGGAGCGGCTGCGAATGACGACCACGTGGTCCGGCCGCGAGCGAGCCTGGGTGAAGCTCCTCTCGGTGCCATCCGCGCGCATCGACGTCGCCGCGCCGAGCGCACGCACCCTGCGTCACGTGATCGAACGAGGCTCGCCGCTCGCGGCGGGGCTGGTGGGCGTCGCGGCCTTCGCGGCGAACGCCACGCCGGTCGAGATCCTGGCCACGATGTCGGCCGGCGCGATGGCCTTCGGCGTGAAGGCGGTCGCGTCCCTCGTCGGGCTCCACTTTGCCCGGGCGCACCTGGAGGCGCTCGCCAGCGGCATTACCTACAAGGACCCTCGCGCCTTCGAGCGGGCGGCCGCGACGAACGTCGCCGTCCTGAGCGCGCGCGGGACCGTGCTCATGGGCGAACCGGAAATCGTCGCGATCGACCCCACGGGCTCGTCCGCGCGCACCACGGATCGGAAGGAAGGCGACGCCGAGGCCGACGAGGTGGCTCGCGTTCTGTCGCTCGCCGCGGGGGCGGAGACGGCCTCGACCCACCCCTTCGCCGCTGCCATCCTCCGGGCGGCGCGGACGCGCGGCGTGCGCGCGGATCACGTGCGCAACGCGACGGTCCACGACGGACTGGGAGTGACGGCGCTGGCGTCGACCGGCGAGCGCCTCGTCGTGGGCGGGCGCGCGATCATGCTCGAGGAGAAGATCGGCGTCGCCGTCGCGGACGCGCGCATCACCGAGTTCGAGGCGCAAGGGCGCAGCGTCCTACTCGTAGCACTGGGAGACCGCCTGGTGGGGCTCGTCGCGCTCCAGGACGGCCTCCGTCCCGGAGCGCGCGCGGCCGTGCAGAAGCTGCTCGACGCGCGCATCGAGCCGGTGCTGATGAGCGGCGAGGCGCGCGACACGTGCGAGACGATCGGCCGCGCGCTGGACATCGAGCACGTGCGCCCCGAGGTGCTCCCCGCGGATCGCGGCTCGGAGGTGCGCGCTCTCGCCGAGGGCGGCAGCGTCGTCGCGGTCATCGGGCACCCGTCGCGCGACGACGGCGCGCTGGGCGCGGCGGACGTCGCGGTCGCGATGGGTGCCGCCGGGTCGACGCCGGGCGAATGGGCGGTCGCGCTCGCCAGCGACGACGTTCGCGACGCGGCCCAGGCCGTGGCCATCCCGCACGCGACGCGCGAGCGAGTCCGCGCTTCGATCGCCCTCGGCGCGACGCCCGGGGTCGTCGCGCTGCTCGCGATTGCGTTCGGCGTGGCTCCGCTCGCGATCGCGCCGCTCGCGGTGCTGGCGGGGGCCGTGGCCGCCGCGGTCCACGCGCGCGAGTCGGCGACGCGAGCTATATCCCGCTGATGGCAGGTGGCGTGGACGTGCGGCCGCACGTCGTCATCATCGGCGGCGGCTTCGGCGGCCTCATCGCGGCCCAGTCGCTGGCGACCGCGCCGGTACGAGTAACCCTGGTCGATCGGACGAATCACCACACGTTCCAGCCGCTCCTCTATCAGGTGGCCATGGCGGGCCTCGCGCCCTCCGAGATCGCGCAGCCGATCCGCGCGATCGTCCGAAGCCAGCCCAACGTCACCGTCTTGATGGCCGAGGCGACCGGCGTCGACCTCGGCGGCCGCACGGTTCATCTGACGGACGGCGAGGTCCTCTCCTGGGACTTCATCGTCATCGCCACCGGCGTCGAGACGTCCTACTTCGGACACGACGACTGGTGCGCCGCCGCGCCGGGACTCAAGTCGCTCGGCGACGCCATCGACATCCGCGAGCGCGTGCTCGTCTCGTTCGAGCTCGCGGAGCGCGAGGCGAGCCTCGAGCGACGCCAGACGCTCTTGACCTTCGTCGTCATCGGGGGCGGCCCGACCGGGGTGGAGCTCGCGGGCGCCCTCGCCGAGCTGGCGAAGTTCGTGCTCGATCGCGACTTCCGGCGGATCGATCCATCGTCCGCGGCGGTCCACTTGCTCGAGGCAGGGCCGAGGTTGCTTCCGTCGTTCCCCACGGACCTGTCGGAGAGCGCCGTTGCTCAGCTTCACGAGCTCGGAGTCGTGGTGCGGACGGGAGCCCTCGTCACGGCCATCGATCCGGGTTGCGTGATGCTCGGCGGCGAGCGGATCGACTGCTCGATGGTCCTCTGGGCCGCGGGCGTGCGCGCCACGCCTCTCACGAAGACGCTCGGCGTGGCGCTCGACAAGATGGGCCGCGTAGTCGTCGAGAAGGACCTCAGCGTCCCGGGCCATCCGCGGGCGTTCGTCATCGGCGACGCCGCGCGCCTCGACGGCAAGGACGGCCAGCCCCTGCCCGGCGTGAGCCCGGTCGCGATGCAGCAGGCGCGGTCCGTCGGAAAGTCGATCCGCCGCCTCCTCGTCGGCAAAGACGCGCTCGCCTTCGAGTACTTCGACAAGGGGAGCATGGCGACCATCGGCCGGCGGAGGGCGGTCGCGATGGTGAACCGGATGCACATGTCCGGGTTCATCGCGTGGATGGCCTGGCTGCTCGTGCACATTTGGTATCTCATCGGATTCAGGAACCGGCTCGTGGTGATGATCACGTGGGCATGGTCGTATTTCACCTACCGGCGCGGCGCGCGCCTCATCACGCGCCACTCCGAGCGCGGCGCGAACGCGCGTGGTAACAATGGTCCCCGCGAGAGCGCCGTGACCATTGCAGCGCGACCCCGATGAACGACCAGCTCCCCTCGTCAACCCTGCGAGAGCTCGTCGTGCCGGAGTCGCTCGACGGCGTGCGGCTCGACAAGGTGCTGACCGAGCTCTTGCCTGAGCTAAGCCGCGCACGCGTCAAGCGAGCCATCGAGCTCGGCGTCGTCCACGTCAACGGCCGGCGCCAGCCCAAAGGGGGCGTCGTCGCCAGCAAGGACGTCGTCCGGATCGACATCTCGCAGGTCGCGGACGCGCCGGCAGTGGGCACGCCGGGAGCGCCGCTCAAGGTCGTCTTCGAGACCGCGCAGGTCGTCGTCGTCGACAAGCCCGCCGGTCAGCCGACCGCGCCGCTGAAGCCTGGCGAGATCGGAACGTTGGTGAACGCTCTCCTCGGCCGCTTTGCCGAGCTCGTCCCCGACACCGTGCACGGCTTCGTCGGGCATTCTCCGCGCGAACCGGGGATCATCCATCGCCTCGACACGGAGACGAGCGGCGTCGTCGTCGCCGCGCGAACGGCCGCTGCGTTCGCTACGCTGAAGGCCGCGCTCAAGGAGGGCCGGCTCGACAAGCGTTACCTTCTGCTCTGCGCCGAGCAAGGTCTGCCGGACGAGGGCACGATAGAATTTCCCCTCGCCAATCATCCGAAAGATCAGCGTCGCGTCCAGGCGTGCATCCACCCGCGCGACGTGATGCGCTACGAGCCGCGCCCGGCGTGCACGCGGTACAAGGTCCTCCAGCGTTCCGGCACGTGGGCGCTGGTGGAGGCGAGGGTCGACAAGGCGCTGCGTCACCAGATCCGCGCCCACTTCAGCGCCATCGAGCACCCTCTCGCGGGGGATGAGCTCTATGGCGGACCGGTCATCCGCGCCCTCGGGCGCCATGCGCTGCACGCCGCGAGCGTCGCCTATGCGGGCGGCGGCGGCATCGACGCGTTCGAGGCAAGCGTGCCGCTCCCGAAGGACATGGCGACCATCCTCGAGGCCGGCGCGAGTTGACGGGCCGGGGACGAGGTCAGGGCGCACTCACCTGTGGTGGCCGCCACCTCCGCCGCCGGCTCCATGCCAGCCCGAGGAGCGCGCCGCAGGAACCGACGTGTGCGCCCCAGCGGCGCCCTGCGCGCTGACGGAGCCGTGGGCGACGCTTGGCGCGGCCGCGTGCGCCGACCCCTCGACCGAGTGCGACGTGCTGGTGATGGAAGGACGCTCGGTCGCGGGCGTCGCGTGCGACAGGGCGGCCCGGTTGGCCTCGGGTGTCGCCACGCGCGACGGGTTGCTGGCGCCGAGCGTCTGTCCCGTCGACGGACGGGCGAATGCCTGGGCGTGCGCGACGCCTGCGGCCGCCGACGCGCTCGGCCGGGGAACCTGCGACGCGTTGTATCCGAGCCTCTGCGGCGAGGGCCCGCCGGAGACACCGGGCGTCGCCGAGACGTAGCCATGCATCCCGGCGGCGATGGGCCCTGCGGCGGCGCCCGTCACGACGCGCGCCCCGACGCCCGGCGAGAACACCTCGCCGCGGGGACAGTAGACCCAGCTCGGCCCGACGTACCCGCGCCAGCCGATCGCCATGCCGCCGAACCAGACGAAGGCCGGCCCCATCGGCGCCCAGCCAAGATACGTGTATCCGTCGTTCACTCCCCACGTGACCCACGCGCCGCGGTAGGCCCGCCCCGGGATCCACGCCCATCCGCGCCCTTCGACCCTCACCCAGCGGCCGTAGTGAAACGGCGCCCAGCCCCAGGGGTAGTCACTCGCCCAGACCCAGTCGGTGTCGTAGAGCCAGTGCCCCGCCGTCGAGTACGGCGTGAAGTCCGCCCCGACAGCCGCCGTCGACGGCACCCACACGGTCCCGTACGTCGAGTCATCCACCCAGCTCCCATTGGGGTCGAGCGCCGCATGGAAGTCCTTGAGCGCCGAAGGATCATTGTCGTCGTAGCTGTCCGTGTCCTCGCCGATCGTGTACTCGGGCGAAGAGTACGTCGTCTCGCCATTGGCAGACGGAGGCGCAGGCTCGGACGCGGGCGGGGGCCCAGGCGGAGGCGGCGGCGTGCCCGGCGCCCCCTGAGGCATCCCCTGCGGAGCCGCCGCCGGCGCCCCCTCGTCGACCGGCTCGCACCCCGCAAGCGCCACCACCAGCGCCAACCCAACCCGGTAACCCTTCATGACCCCCTCAGCCTAGCGCGCTCTCCCCCGGCTGGGAGCTCTGCCGGCCGTAGGTGCCTTTCCCGGCTGGTGCCTCCCGTCGCTCCCCCCCTCGCCTCGCGTGCCCTCCCCATCGTGTGCCCTCCCGGCTGGGGGAAGGGGGGAGCGGCCGCCGCTCCCCCGGACGTGTCATTGGTGATGATCCTGCCGCAGCGGAGCCGAGCGAGCGCAGCGAGTCGAGGCGGAACGAGGCTTCAGGGTGATCCGGGCGACAACGAAAAAACGAGGCTTCAGGGTGACCCTGGTGACAACTTAGTGAACAAACACCACGCTCCCCGTGAGAGCCGCGCGCACGCCGTGCCAGCCGCGGGGGAGCTGGGGGACGGTCCACTGGAAGAGCCACTTGGCGTCAGCCGGCGAAAGGTTGATGCACCCGTGGCTCCGAGGGATGCCGAAGTCGTCGTGCCAGTAGGCCGCGTGGAGCGCGTAGCCCTCCTCGAAGTACTGCACGTACGGGATGTCCTTCAGCTCGAACTCTTCGCCGACGACCGTCGAGTTCATCGTCGTCGTCAGGTGCTTGATGTTGATCCGGAAGATGCCGCGTACCGTCGATTTACTCGTGGCGGGGTCCTCGAGGCCGGCCTCGCCCGTCGAGACGAGCGTCGCGTAGACCGCCTTGGTTCCTTCGTAAGCGAGGAGGGCCTGCTTCGCGATGCTCACGTCGATCCAGCGCTCGCCCTCGTTGGCCCACTTCGGCATCCTCCGCGAGGCGTCGATGCGCGAGACGAAGCGCTCGCTCATCCAGAGCGAATCGGCCGTCTGGAAGTAGAGCACGCCGTCGATGGCCCGTTGCTGGCCCGTCAGGCGGATCGCGCTGCGCCGCGCCACTTCGTGCACCCTGGCGAGCTTCTTTCCGTGGAGCACGTAGGCCTCGGCCCCGTCGCGCCGCACGAGCGCGAAAGGGAAGTCGACGTCCTCCGGGATGCGATAGCCCGCGAAGGAAGAGCCCTCGATGGGTCGCATGCGGTCCACCGGATAGACGACCAGATCGGTCGTTATCCCATAGCGACGCCCCTCGACCACCGCGGTATCGAGGAGTGCGAAGGCGTTGTGGCTCTTGGTGGCGCCGACGACGAGGTCCTCGCCGTGACGCAAGCCCGACAGGTTGCTCGGGGGGAACTTGCCGCCCGCCAACCAGTCGGGCACGTCCTGGGTGGTCCGGGCCTCCCACAGCGCGGCGGGCGAGAGCCCCACGGCATTGCCGTGCAGCCAGTCGCCGGCACGAAAGGTCGAGCCGTCGTCGCCGCTTGCGTTGAGCCATGCGTGCATGTGGTCGTCGAGACCCAGCTCCGCGGTCTCCGCCTCGGCGCGCGTCGGCAGGCGCGCATAGATGGGGCCTTGGCGCCGAACGATCCCGTACATGTACGGAAGCTTCCCGCCGAGGTCCGCGCGCCGCGCGAGCGCGTGGACGAGAGGCCGATCGAGGTCGGTCGTCGCGTTGGCCGGATCGAGGCAGACGTAGCCCGCCGGGGAGACCGCGCGCCATTCGCCGCGGCAGCCGTCACCCTGCGTCGCCTCGCCGGCAGCCCGGACGACGCCCCCGGCGCGCACGTAGCCGACCAGCTTGCTCGATGTGCTGGGGGCCTCGTGGACGCGCGTTTCCCACGCAAGTGCGGCCACCTTCGCCGGGAAGCGCAGCTCGTCGTCGGGCATGCGAGCCGCCGCGACCGAGAAGGGCGCCGGACCGGCAGGGGCGACGAGGGCGAGAGGCGGGGCGGAGCCGGACGCCGCCGCCGCCGACCCCGCGGGCGCGGGCGCCTCGTGCCTCGTGCACGCGGCCAGTGCGAGAGCCAGCGCGAGAGCCAGCGCGGGAGGTGCGGGAGCCAGTGCGGGAGCCAGTGCGGGAGAAAGGGCGACCCGCAAGGTCGAGCGTCGCAGGAAGTACCGGCGCACATGCCGCGCGTACCACATGTGGTCAAACACGGGCGAATTCGCGGCGGACGCACATGGAAAAGCGAGCGCTTCCTTTCCGGCGGGGCGGCGTTCGGGGTAGGCTCTAAGGGCTAAACTAGCGCACTCGAGGAGCCCTCATGCACCGGCGCACGATCACTGTCTGTCTCGCTTTGTCCTTCGTGGGTCTGGCCTCGTTCCCGGGGTGCAGCAGCAAGAGCGGCGGCTTCGAGGACGACGACAGCGGCAGCTCGAGCTCGTCGTCGTCGAGCGGCTCTTCGAGCGGAAGCGGAAGCAGCACCAGCAGCGGCAGCGGGACCAGCAGCAGCAGCTCGTCGTCGGGCAGCAGCACCTCCGGTGGCGGCATAAAGGACGCGTCCCTCGACGGCGTGTCGTTCACCGACAGCGGCACCCCCTACTGCAACACTACGCCCTGTGACCTCAAGTCGAACACGTGCTGCGTCACTCAATTCATCACGGGATCATCGTGCATCGAGCACGGTCAGGCCTGCCCCCCGATGACGGCGGCGTTCAGTTGCCTCCAGCAGTCCGACTGTACGACCGCGGGGCAGGTGTGCTGCGGGGCCGCCGATTCGACGGCGCAGACGGCGCAGACGGCATGCAAGGCGGTTTCGAGCGGCGCCTCCCCTTGCGGCGCGTCCACGTCTACGGCCGCCTACGCGCAGATTTGCGAGCAGACCTCAGAGTGCAAGAACGCAATGCAGTGCATTCCGCAGGTCTGCATGGTTACGATAAGTGGTATCCCGGTCAACGCGGACCTCACGATGTGCGGCCTGCAGAGCCAGGCGCCCTTCAATTGCAAGGCGAAGTGATCGGGGCGACCCGCCGGCGCGCTAGTAGAGAATCCGCGTCTTGATGCTCGTGTCGAGCGCGGCCATGGCCTTCCTCACGTCGCGCGACACGTCCTGGTCGAGATCCATGACGAGGTAGCCAATCTCCGGGTCGGTGGCGAGCACCTGCGCGGCGATGTTCGCCCCGAGATCGCTAACGACGTGGTTGATGTCGCGGAGAACGCCCGGCACGTTCTTGTGGACGTTCAGGATGCGGTGCTTTCCGGGCGTCGGAGGCACGTCGACGTTGGGGAAGTTGACGGAGCCCGTCGTCACGCCGGCGTTCACGAACTTGACAAGCGCCGCACCCACCTCGCGCCCGATCGCCTCCTGCGCCTCGGCCGTCGACCCGCCGATGTGGGGCGTCATGACGACGTTGGGCAAGCCGCGGAGCGGGGTCTCGAACCCGTCACTGTTCGTCTCGGGCTCCTCCGGGAAGACGTCGATCGCGGCGCCCGACAGGCGCCCCGCCTTGATGGCCTCGGCCAGCGCGGCGATGTCGACCACGGTGCCGCGGCTCGCGTTGAGCAGGTAGCTGCCCTCGCGCATCGCGGCGATCTCGCGCACGCCCATCATCCCTCGTGTCTGCTGCGTCTCCGGCACGTGCAGCGTGACGAAGTCACTCTGGCCGAGAAGCTCATCGAGCGTCTTGGTCGCGCGGTTGTTCCCCATCGGCAGCTTGGCCGCCGTGTCGAAGAAGAGGACGCGCATCCCGAGGGCCTCGGCGATGACGCCTATCTGACGACCGATGTGCCCGTACCCGACGATGCCGAGCGTCTTCGTCCGCACCTCGAAGGAGCCCGTCGCCACCTTGCGCCACTGCCCCGCGTGCATCTCTCGGACGCGGTCGCCCAGACGCCGCGAGAGCATGACGATCTCGGACATGATGAGCTCGGCCACGCTGCGCGTGTTCGAGAAGGGCGCGTTGAAGACCGGGATTCCGCGATGGTTCGCGCGCGCGAGATCGACCTGGTTGGTGCCGATGCAGAAGCAGCCGACGGTGAGCAGCCGGCGCCCGGCGGCGAGGACGGCGTCGGTCACGCGGGTCTTGCTACGGATGCCGAGGACATGGACGTCTTCGATTCGACGGGTGAGCTCGTCGGGGCCCAGAGCGCCGGGCACCAGATCGAGCTGGAACCCCTCGGCGCGAAAGAGCTCGTGCGCGCTCGGGTGCACGTTCTCTAGGAGGAGGACTTTGATCTGATCCTTGGGGAAGGACGTGTGCGCTTCGCTGGTCACGAGCCGCATCTACCGCGACTGCAATGGGTTGGCTAGGAGCCCGTGAGGGCATTGCCCTTCGGGCAAAATACGAGGACGGGTGGTAGAAAGGGCCCGTGCGAGCCCGGCCGCTGGTCTTCGGGATATTCGCCGCCGCCGTCGCGTGCGGAGGCGAGCCCGCTCCTCCCCTCAGTCCCGGGATTCCCCCGCCGCCCCCGCCCGCCGCCGTGGTGCAGGAAGCGTCGGTGCCTGCGCCGACGGTCGACGAAGCGCGCGCGTTCATCGCCGATACGGAAGAGAACCTGCGGCGTCTCTGGGTGGCGCGCGACCGCGCCAACTGGGTGAACGAGAACTTCATCACCGACGACACCGACGCACTGGCGGCCGCAGGCGAGGAGGCGACCGCGGGGTTCGTCTCCGAAGCGATCACCCGGTCGAGGCGGTTCGACGCGATCCGCGGCGCTCTTCCCTCGGACGTCGCGAGGAAGCTCTACCTCCTTTCCCTCGCGCAGACGGTCCCGGCGCCCAGGGACGCCAAGGGACGCGCCGAGCTTGCCGGCATCGAGACGTCGATGACGAGCACGTACGGCAAGGGCCAGTACTGCCCTCCCGACAAGTCGCCGCTCCTCCGGTTCGCGAAGTCCGCGAAGACCAAGTGCCTGCGCCTCGGCGATCTGTCCCGCGTGCTGGCGACGAGTCGCGACTTCGGCGAGCTCGTCGAGGCATGGCGTGGCTGGCACGCGATCGCGGTGCCGATGAAGGATCGCTATGCCCGATACGTCGAGCTCGCGAACACGGGCGCGAAGGAGATCGGGTTTGACGACGTGGGAGCGCTTTGGCGCGCCGCCTACGACATGCCGCCCGCCGACTTCGAGGCCGACGTCGAGAGGCTCTGGGGCGACGTGAAGCCGCTGTACGAGGCGCTCCACTGCTTCGTTCGGGCGAAGCTCCAGACCCGGTACGGCAAGGACAAAGTCCCCGACCACGCCCCCATCCCGGCGCCCCTGCTCGGCAACATGTGGGCGCAGGAGTGGAACAACATCTACGACGTCGTCGTCCCCTACCCGCACGAGCCGTCCCTCGACGTGACCGCGAAGCTCAAGACGGACAAGTGGGACGCCGTGAAGATGGTGAAGCAGGCGGAACACTTCTTCACCGGCCTCGGGTTCGACCCTCTGCCCGGTACCTTCTGGGAGCGCTCGCTCCTCACGCGCCCGCGCGACCGCGAAGTCGTGTGCCACGCGAGCGCGTGGGATCTCAGCTACGGGGGCGACCTTCGCGTGAAGGTCTGCCTCGAGCCGACGGAGGAGGACCTCGTCACGATCCATCACGAGCTCGGCCACGACTTCTACTTCCAGCGCTACGGCGCGCTGCCCATCCTCTTCCAGCAGGGAGCGAACGACGGCTTCCACGAGGCCATCGGCGACACGATCGCGCTCAGCGTGACGCCGGACTACCTGAAGACCATCGGCCTTCTCGGGGCCGCACCGGGCGGCGAGCACGCGCGCATCAACCAGCAGATGAAGATGGCGCTCGAGAAGATCGCCTTCTTGCCGTTCGGGCTGCTCATCGACAAGTGGCGGTGGGACGTCTTCTCCGGCAAGGTCTCGCCGGCCGACTACAACGCCGCCTGGTGGGCTCTCAAGGCGCGCTACCAGGGCGTTGCGCCGCCGGAGACGCGGACGGAGCGCGACTTCGACCCCGGTGCGAAGTTCCACGTGGCGTCGAGCACGCCGTACGTCCGTTACTTTCTCGCGCGCATCTACCAGTTCCAGTTCCATCGCGCGCTCTGCCAGGCGGCCGGGGCCAAGGGGCCCATCGACCGGTGCTCCATCCACGACAGCAAAGAGGCGGGCGCGAAGCTCATGGCGATGCTCTCGCTCGGCGCCAGCAAGCCGTGGCCGGACGCGCTCGAGGCCATCGGGGGAGGGCGCAAGGCGGACGCGGGGGCGATGCTCGAGTACTTCGCGCCGCTCATGGCGTGGCTCGGCGTGGAGAACCAGGGCCGCCAGTGCGGCTGGTGACTCGCTCCGTGGTACGTTCGCCGCGGCGATGAAGACGTTTCGCGTCGCGACGCTGAACATCTGGAACCGATTCGGTCCATGGGAACAGCGCCTCGTGGCCATCCGCGCCGGGATGGCCGCGCTCGCACCGGACGTCATCGGGCTGCAGGAGGTCGTCCGGCTGGACCCGGGAGACGGCGACGCCCTCGATCAGGTCGACGCGATCGCTCAAGGTCTGGGCTACCACTCGGCCTACTCCCGCTCCCGCGACGAGCGCTACTACGGAAACGCCGTCCTCTCGCGCTGGCCGATCGCTCGCCATCGCGTCTTCGAGCTGCCACGAGGCGGGACCGAGGAGCGGCGCACGCTGCTCTTTACTGAGATCGAGTCGCCGTTCGGCGCCATCGCGTTCTTCGTCACCCACCTGAACTGGAAGTTCGACGACGGGCACGTGCGGGCGACGCAGGTCCGCGAGATCGTGCAGCGCGTCGAAGCGCTCGCGAAGGACGGCGCGTTCCCCGCGATCGTGGTCGGCGACTTCAACGCCGAGCCGGATGCCGACGAGATGCGCTTCATGCGTGGACTCACCACCGTGGGCGGCCTCGGGGGTGGCCGCTCGGCGTACTTCCAGGATGCCTTCGCCATCGCGGGCGACGGCTCGCCGGGATTCACGTACGCGCGCTCGAACCCGTTCGCAGCCACGCTGCGCGAGCCCGACCGCCGCATCGACTACGTGTTCGTCCGGGGCCGCGACGATCGCTTCCGCGGTGAGCCCCTCGAGGCCAGCGTCTGCTTCGACAAGGCGGTCGACGGCACCTTTCCGAGCGACCACTACGGCGTCATCGCCACGCTGCGCGGCGAGTGAGAGACGCGGCGGCGCGAGTGAGATAATCGAGAAGGTCGGTTCCCGTATTTCAGCCGTAGTGTGATTCGACAATCGGAGCGGTATTCGGCGGCGCCCGGCCCGAATTGGTCTGGCGCAGGCGCGCGAGGGCTCTCATCGTGCAAGCGGTGAAACTCGGAGTGGCAACTCGGGCCCGCCGGCTGGCCGGTGCTTTCGTTGCGGTCGGCGTGGTGGTCGCCTGTTCGGGGCACTCGGGGACTGGCATCGAGTCCTCGTCGACCGACGACGACGGTGGCGGGAGCAGCTCGGGAAGCGGCAACAGCGCGAGCAGCTCGGGCGGCGGCAACGGTTCGAGCACGTCGAGTGGCGCCGGCGGTTCCAGCAGCAGCAGCGGCGGATCGAGCGGCACCTCTTCGAGCAGCGGCAGTAGCAGCAGCAGCAGCGGCTCTTCCTCGTCGAGCAGCAGCTCCGGGGCAGCCACGGACGCGGGGACCGGCACGGCGAGCGACGCCGGCGGCCCCATCGGATGCGGCGACGCGGGCCTCTACAATCCGGGCTCTCCGAATGCGGCCGACGTGACGTCGTTTCAGCAGCACAACCTCGACGACGTGAACATGTACCGGGCGATGATGAACCTGACGCCCCTCACGCTGGACTCCGCCCTCTCCGCGTTTGCTCTGACGGGTTCCGAGGAGCTCGCGTGCGACCACATGCCCCACGGGCACTTCATCGCCGAGTCCATGGGTAACCCACCTCCCCTCTTTTCGATGGGCTTCAACACGATGGCCGGCGAAAACCAGGGCGACCCGACGGGCTGGAACGTGCTCTCTGCCAATCCGACGACGAACGAGACGATGCAGATCGATCAGATCATGCTCGACATGTTCGACGAGGGGCCGCCCGGCGACGCGGGCGAGCACGGGCACTACGAAAACATCATGAGCACCGAGTTCACGAAGTTCGGGGCGGGGCTCATCGAGGTCGACGGGATGCTCTATCTGACGAACGACTTTTCGAACTGAAGACCCCGACAAAGCGGGAATATCGCCGGCCGAGGGCTGTTTTTCGCGGCAAGTCTCGCGGTTGACATGATTGGGCGCGCCGGTAGGATGCGCGCGCTCTGGTGAGCGGGCGTGCGCGGGCGTACAGGTGTCCGCGCTCGAATCCGCAGTCCAGGCTGGGTCCGAAATGGCTAACGACGTGATGATCTATGCGAGTGACCTCTCGAAGACCTTCGGGTCTTTCCGGGCGCTCGACAAAATCAACTTCGAGGTGAAGCGGGGGGAAATCGTCGGCTTTCTGGGGCCCAACGGCGCCGGCAAGTCCACGACGATGCGCATCCTGACGTGCTTCATCTCGCCCACCGGGGGCAGCGCACGCGTCAATGGACACGACGTGTTCGACGAGTCCCTGAAGGTGCGAGAAAGCCTGGGGTACCTCCCGCAGCGCGCTCCGCTCTACCTCGAGATGAGCGTGCTCGAGTACCTGCGCTTCGCCGCCGACCTTCGACACCTCGACGACGCGACCTTCCGCAAGCGCGCGAAGAGCGTGGTCGAAGTGTGCGGGCTCGCCCAGGTGCTCGGTAAGGAAATCCGGCACCTGTCGCACGGCTATCGCCAGCGCGTCGGCCTCGGACAGGCCCTGATTCACGACCCCCCCATACTCATCCTCGACGAGCCGACGAGCGACCTCGACCCGAACGAGAAGGCCGAGTTTCTCGACTACCTGAAGCAGATCGGCAAGGAGCGCACCGTCCTCCTGTCTACGCACAACCTGGCCGAGGTCGAGGCCTCGTGCGCGCGGGCGATCATCGTCTCGAGAGGCCGCATCGTCGCCGACGGCCCCCTCGACGAGATTCGCGCGAAGAGCGGGCGCGTGCGCTACGTCGTCTCCATCCAGGAGTCGGCCGGCACGGGCGCGTACCGGGGGCGCGGCACGCCGCCGAAGAAAGTCGAGGTCGAGGAGGCTCTCGGCAAGCTCGACGGCGTCAAGAAGGTGGGCGAGCTACCGACCGACGAGCGCGCGCACATGTACGAGCTCGTGAGCGAGCAAGAGGTCGACCTTCGGCCCGAGGCCTTCAAGCTCATCGTCGACAAGGGCTGGGTCATGCTGGAGCTCCACCGCGACTCGCAGACCCTCGAGGACGTGTTCCGCAGCCTGACCATCGGCGACGAACGCCGCAATCGCCAGCTCACCGCCTCCGGCCAGGCCCAGGGCGCCGACGACGATGAAGACGACGACGCGGCAGAGGACGAAGACGAGGACGAGGCGGAGAGCCCGAAGAGCGCCGACGCGAGCGCCGATGCCAAGGTCGCGAAGGACGAGCGGAGCTAGGCCATGCGAAATATCTTCATCATCGCGCGGCGCGATCTGCGCGCGCAGTTCAACTCGCCGGTGGCTTACGTCGTCATCGGCGGGACGATGCTCCTGCTCGGGCTCCTCTTCTTTCTCGTTCCGCACATGGCGGTGGCCGGCGTCGCCGTAGGCGGCTTCTGGGAGATCGACCGGGCCACGATGGACGAGATGTTCACGTGCCTGCCGCCGCTGATGAGCCTCTTCGTCATCCCCGCGGTGACGATGCGGTCGCTCGCGGCGGAGAAGGGCTCCGGCACCCTCGAGCTTCTCATCACGATGCCCGTCCGCGACAGCGAGGTCATCCTCGGCAAGTACGTCGCCTCGTGCGCGGTCGTCCTCATCCTGCTCGCGTCGACGCTCCTCTACCCGTTCGCGATGTTCAAGTGGCCGTGGCACCTCGGCGCGCTCGACTGGGGCCCGGTGTGGGCCGGCTACATCGGCTGCGTGTTCTTCTCGTTCGCCGCCGTGGGCGTCGGGATGATGCTCTCGAGCTTGACGGAGAGCGACGTCATCGCCTTCTTCATGACCTCGGCGAGTCTGGTGGGCCTCTACGTCGTCGGCCTCCTCGCCGCCTCCGTCAACTGGGGAGTGCTCGGCGACGCGCTGCAGTTCGTCTCGTTCTCGACCCGGTACCAGTCGTTCACGCGCGGGCTCATCGACACCCGCGCGCTCGTCTACTTCCTGTCGGTGACCATCGTCTGCCTTCTCGTGAGCTTCCGCTCGCTCGAGAGTCGCAAGTGGTCCTGATCGGACCTTTCACCATCCCCCACAGAGACCGGATTCCCGATGGAGAAACGTAACAAGACCGCCCTCGAAAGCGGCGCACTCATCCTGGTCGTCGCGGCCATTCTCGTCGCCGTGAACGCCCTCTCGGCGCTCGGCGTCTACGCGAGGAAGGACGTCACCGAAGCCGAGAAGTTCACGCTCTCGAAGGGCAGCGGGAACCTCCTGCGCTCGATGAAGCAAGACCTCTCGGTCGACGTGTACGTCACCAAGGGTCTTCCGAAGCTCGACGCCTTCGTGCGTGATCTCCGCGACCTCTTGCAGGAATACAAGAACGCGGGCCGAGGGAAGTTCAACTACACGCTCATCGAGGCGCGCGACGAGGACACGAAGAAGAAGGCGAAGGACGCGGGTCTCGTCGAGCAGCCCTTCGGCGAGGCGAGCGCGACCGACGAGAAGGCGGCCGTCACCCAGGGGTTCATGGGTCTCGTCTTCCGTTACGGGGAGCAGCAGGACGTCATCAAGTTCTTGCCGCCGGAGCGCACCGAAGGGCTCGAGTTCTGGATCACCAACAAGATTCGCGAGATTCGCGACAAGGGCGACGACATCCACCACAAGATCGGCGTCCTCACCGGCAACGACGAGCTCAAGACCACCGAGAACGACCTCGCGCCCACCCAGATGGGCAAGATCTCGATGCAGGGGATCATCACGCAGAACTTCCCCTTCTATACGTTCCAGGACGTCGACCTGAAGAACGGCGACGCCGAGGTCTCCGACGAGCTCGACGGCCTGCTCATCACGCAGCCGGGCAAGGACATCGCCGAGAAGGAGCTCCGCCGGATCGACGAGTTCTTGATGAAGGGTAAATCGCTCGCGGTCTTCGCCAGCGCGGTGAACGTGAAGGCGAACGACGGCACGATGAGCGCCACGTTGAGCCTGCACGGGCTCGACAAGCTCCTCGACGGCTACGGGATCAGCGTGAACAAGGACGTCGTGCTGGACCGAGGGCGCTGCGTGCGCGTCGTCGTTCCGACGGTCGGCGGCCTTGCGCAGCCGGAGTTCCCGCAGATGCTCGAGGTTCAGGACGACCCGCGCTTCACGGGCAGCGAGCGGCTCGTCGACACGAGCTTCCCCGCTCTCTTCCGCGTGCAGGACATCGCGGTGCCCTTCGCTTCGAGCCTCTCGCTGAAGACCGAGAAGCAGCCCGGCGCGAAGATGCAGGTGCTCATCCGGACGTCGCCCGTCGCGGCCCATCTCACGGGCGACAGCGCCGACCTCAAGCCGTTTCAGAAGTGGGCGGCGAAGCTCAAGGGCCAGCAGCAGCAGCAGTTCGCCATCGCGGCCGACGTGGAAGGCACGCTGAAGAGCGCGTTCCCCGAGGGCGACAAGGAAGGCGTCCAGGCCCCCGCGCAGAGCGCGAAGCCGGCTCGCGTCTTCGTCCTGGCGTCGGCCGAGTTCCTGGCCAACCCGTTCGCGAGGGCGGGCAACGGCCCCGACATGGGCCAGTACGGCATGATGATGCCGAACCTGGGCGGCGACGAGCAGCTCCTGATGATCGCCGGGCCGTACGCCCAGCAGTTCATCACCGGGTCGATCCTCGTCTTCAAGAACACCCTCGACTGGCTGAGCGGCGACCTCGATCTGCTCGCCGTGAGCGCGAAGATCCTCTCGGACCCGAACCTCGTCTACGGCGACCTGCCGAAGCTCAAGGTCACGGTCGATCAGAGCGACGAGGAGATCCGCAAGGCCGAGGACGAGCAGAAGGCCGCCCGCAAGGACCAGCAGCGCAACATCGATCTGCTCCTCATTCTCGGAATCCCGGCGATGTTCGCCGCCTACGGTCTTCTCCGATGGCGCAGGCGCCTGGCCACTCGCGCCAACGTCTCCCTCGCGTAACCAAATCCCACGGAAGGGTCATGTCCCGCGACAAGCTCATCATCTTCGGCGTCGTCCTTTTGGGTCTGCTCGGCTTTCTCGTCTACAAGCAGGCGAAGGTCGATGAGGCCATCGGCGCTCCTCTGGCGGCTGTGGGTGAAATGCCGACGGTCAGCGCTCCCGACGACATCGACAAGATCAGCATCACGAACGGCGACAAGGCCGAGGTCGTCCTCGAGCGAGTGCCCGACCCCAAGGCCCCCCCCGTGGACGGGGGGACGTCCGGTACGTGGCGTCTCGCGAAGCCCATCAGCGCCGAGGCCAATCAGCAGACCGTGAAGGACCTCGTCGCGAACCTGAAGGACCTGAAGGCCGAGTCGCAGGTCAGCCTCAAGCTCGACGACGACGTCCGCAAGGAGAAGCAGCTCGACCCCGCGCACGCCGTGCACGTCGTGGCGTGGAGGGGGACCGACAAGAAGCTCGACGAGCTGTTCGGCAAGAGCGGGACGGCGGGCCAGCTGACGGTCATCAGCGATAAGCCGAACGCGGTCTGGGCGGTGAAGGGCTACTCGTCGTACCTCTACGCGAAGGAGCCGAAGGACTTCCGCGACAAAGAGGTCCTGAAGTTCGACGACGCGAACGCCTCGCAGGTGACGATCGTGAACGCGCACGGCACGCTGTCGTTCACCAAGGGCGACAAGTGGGTCGGCACGTTCGACCAGAAGCCCATCGCGCGGTTCGACGAGGAGAAGGTCAAGGACCTGCTGCGCGCGTACAAGGCGCTCGTCGCCGACGACTTCGGCGACAATAAGCAGCTCGCCGACACCGGCCTCGACAAGCCCGCCGGGACGGTGACGATCCACCTCAAGGACGACGCGAAGACCTTCCTGCTGCTCGTGGGCGGCGTGTCGTCTGGCGCCAACCACTGGGCGAAGCGGTCCGACGGCGACGTCATCTACCAGATCGGCAACTCCGCGGCCGAGTGGGCGCTCTCGGACGACGCGAAGTACCGCTCGACCCCCGACGCCGGTGCCGGCGACGGTGGCAAGCCCCCCGCAATCAAGCCCGCCAAGAAGTAGGCCTCAGCGGACGTCGAGCTCGCGGGCGACGACGTCGAGGGGCGCCTCGCCGAGTGCGCGCCACGCCTTCAGGCGAGGCTCGGCGGCCGCCGCGTCGCCGTCTCGATACAGAAGCTCCGCCGCCAGGGCGACCCCGAGCGCGACGACCGGGCGCTCGCGCGCCGCTCTTCGCAGCGAATCGACGACCTCGTCCTCGGGCTTCGAGAGTAGACCCATCCGCGGAGGCGGAGACCTGTCCACGGCCGCGATAGCGAGCAGCACGTCGTCGTGAAGCGCGACGACGGCGGCGGTGGGCTCCTCGACGAGGGCGCGCACGATGCCGCAGATGGCGGCGCGCTCGGGAGGCGGCGCGGTCGACCGGACTCGAGATCCGGGGACCTCGAAGCACGGCTTCTCCGTGAAGAGAAGCGCGCGCGCCCGCCCTTCGAGGGCGCGCCGATCGGCGCCGCTCGCCGCGAGAGCTCGAGCAGCGACCTCGCGCAGCTGCCCCTCGACCCGGTCGAGTCGCGGTCGCAGGCTCGTCGGGTCGACGGCCACCCCCAGGTGGCTCTTCACGACGCGCGCGACCCGATCCGGCAAGGCGATGGGAGGCACGGCGCGCATGTCCTCGTCGAGCGCCACGCGGACCTTCGCGATCGCCGCCGACCCTCGCGGGTAATCGAGCGGAGTGAGGAGCCGCTCCAGCGGATAGAGAGATGCGTCGAGGTCGGTCGGCCCCGTGCGAGGCCGCCTCTCGCCCAGCGAGGCGCGAATCTCGAGCAGGTGCTTGCTGACCCATGCGTCGCGCTCCGGCACGTCCTCCGGCGTGGCAGGCGGCGTCCACATCGTGACGATGGCCCGCACGAGCTCTCCCGAGGCGTCCCCGAGCTTCGCCTCGTCGGCGGTGCGATCGGTCTCTTCTTCGATGAGGCGACCGAGAAGCTCGCGCTCGAGCTTGGGCCGCGCGAGCTGGCTGCCCTCGGGCCCCGAGTCCCCTAGCCGTGAGCCGAAGGCCGCGACGATCCTGGCGGCCTGATCGAGCAATTGCGCCCGGCTCCGGAAGGCGAACAGATCGAGGGACGCTCCGCGAATCTGCGCCGTCGCATCCTCCGCGAGGACGGCCTCCGTACCGACGCGATCGAGCACCGCCTTGGGCGCCGTCGCCCCGATGCGCATCGCGAGACGGGGGTCCGCGGCAGCCATCCACTCGATCGCCCGAGTCTCGACGTCGGAGAAGGCCGTCGCGTTCGCGCGGTTCTCCTCCTCCGGCGAGACCACGGGTGCGACGACCCGCGCGGGCGCGGGCGACGCGGCGCACGAGACCAGGAGAAGGGCGGCGAATGCCCTCACTCGCCCATCACTTTGACTATCAGGCGCTTGTCTCGCTGGCCGTCGAACTCCGCGTAGAAGACGCGCTGCCAGGGGCCGAGATCCATGCGCCCCTTCGTGACGGGCACGATCACCTCGTGGTGGACCAGCATCGACTTGAGATGCGCGTCGCCGTTGTCCTCGCCGGTGAGGTGGTGCCGGTAGTCCTTGCCGGAGGGGGCGAGCTTCTCGAGCCACTCCATGATGTCCGCGTGCAGTCCGCTCTCGTCGTCGTTGACGAAGACGCCCGCGGTGATGTGCATCGCGCTGACGAGCATGAAGCCCTCGGCGATGCCGCTGCGGGCGAGGATCGGCTCGAGCACCGGCGTCAGGTGGACGAGCTCGCGGCGCTTCTTCGTGTGAAAGGTGAGGTACTCGGTGTGCGCTTTCATCGCGGGCGCAAAGAATAGCTCAGGGCCGTACCGCTTTCGGCTCGAGCGAACCGCACTTGCCGATCACCTGCTTGCGGTTGACGAGAAGAACGCACGAGGCGAGCGCGTCCATCGAGAGGGCGCCGTCGCGAGGGCACGACCGGTCGGCGACGCCCGGGACCAGATCGATGTCCGTCGTGACCGTCCAGCGACCGACCTTCACCTCTGCCGCACGCACGATGCGCGCCCGGACAAGGCCCGAAGCGGCATACATCTGCTCGCGGCTGGGCGCGCTCCGCCCGACGAGGAGCTCGCCTGCGACAGAGGTGGTCAGGAGGTCCGTCCGCTGCGCCCCCGTGTCGAGCAAGAGGTCCACCCTGCGGCCGTCGATGCTGGCCGGGAGCACGAACGACAGGCCCTGGATGAGGCTGCCCCGGCTCTCGCACAGGCGCGCGCCGTCCGGAGCGAGGGTGATCCCACCCCTTTCGCCGAGCTCGCGGGCCGCGTCGTCCCAGAGGGCGCTCCGCATCTCGTGCGCGCCGAGGTCGAGGACGATGCCCTCGGCGTCCCTCGCGAGCCACTGCGGCGAGACGAACGCGCCGATGCCCATGGCCGCGATCGCGTCGGGGACGTCGGTCACGAGCATCGGAGCGTCGGCAAGCGCACCCCAGCCGTCGATCGCGACGTTCGGATGGTCGACGGCGTACGCGGTCATCGAGTGCCCGGTGTGATCGCTGCCGACCTTACCGAGCGCACGGAGCGGCATCCCGACCTTCCGCGCGACCCAGGTCGCGATGACGTGCGAGTTCGCGCCGGTGTCGACGAGCATCCAGACGGGCTCACCGGACACGGCGCCGTGGACGAGCGGCAGCGGGAACGGGCGTCCGTTCAAGGCGAAGCGCAGCTCGGTCGACCGCCGCTCGAGGCGGTGCGGGGGCGCGGGGCTCGCGACCGGCCCCGGTACCGAGGCCGCGAGCGTCGCGCCCGACGCCGTCCGAGTGGGCGGAGGTCCGCCCGCGGCGCCGCCGCACGAGACGACGAGCATCCACGGGAGCCAGCTCGCGGCGCGCACGACGCCCAGTCTAACGCGCGCTCGCTCGCCCCCCGATGGCGGACGCGCTCGCCCCGATGGCGGGCGCGCTCGCGGCCCTACGCCTTGCGGAAGATCTCCATGACGTCGCCGAGGAGCTTCACGGCCTCGGCTCGCGGGCGTTGGAAGGCGTTTCTTCCCATGATGCTGCCGAAGGAGCCGCCGGCCGCCATGCCGCGCACCTCTTCGAGGAGCTCGTCGGTGCCCTTCGATTCGCCGCCCGAGAAGATGACGATGCGCTTGCCGTTGAAGGCGCTCTGGATGACGTGCCGGACGCGATCGGACATCGTCTTCGTCGCAATCCCGTACTTCTCGAAGACCTTCTTGGCCTCTGGCTGCTCGATGAAGTCCTTCGGCGGCTTGACCTTGACGATGTGAGCGCCAAGCTGACACGAAATCTGCGCGGCGTAGGCCACGACGTCGATCGCCGTCTCGCCGTCCTTCGACAGGGCCCCGCGCGGGTACGCCCAGACGACGCTCGGAAGGCCGTGCTCCCTGGCCTCCAGAATGATCTCGCGGAGCTCTTCGAACATCAGGTTGCGCGCGCCCGAGGCCGGGTAGATCGTGTAGCCGATGGCGACGCACCCGAGGCGCACGGCATCCTTCACGCTGGACGTGACGGCGCTGCAAGGGTCGGTCAACTTCGACAGACTGTCCGAGTTGTTCAACTTGAGAATGGTCGGGATCTGCCCGGCGAACCTGTCCGCGCTCGCCTCGAGTGAGCCGAGCGGAGCCGCGTACGCGTTGCAGCCCGAGTCGATGCCGAGCTGGAAGTGATAGTCGGGGTCGTAACCGGGCGGGTTCGGCGCGAACGACCGCGCCGGCCCGTGCTCGAAGCCCTGATCGACAGGGAGGATCACGAGCTTGCCGGTGCCCGCGAGCGAGCCATGATTGAGCAGGCGCGCGAGATTCGTCTTCACCCCGACGCTATCGCTCGAATAAAAGGACAGAATCTGCTTCACACGATCGGTGATCATGGCTCGCGCACTCCTCGTCCGTGTCGGTTTGCTGCTGTCTCCTCGGGGCGCGTGAGAGTAGCCCCGGGCCCGAGAGCCGGCAACAAGGGCTAGTCGTCTTTGCGGGCCTCCGGCGGCTCTGGTTTTCGGTTTCGACCTTGGCTAAGCCCGAACCCTTCCTGAAACGATCCCGCAATGACCGACTCCCTCAAACGGCCCTCCGTGACACCCGCCCCGGCGACCTCGTCGCTCGTGGGGACGACGCTCGAGGAACACCTCATGCAAGGCATGCGGGGCTCGCCGGGGGCCACCGGCGAGTTCACGTCGCTCGTCAACGCCCTGGCCCTCTCGGTGCGCATCATCCACACGCGGGTCCGTGCGGCCGGCCTCGCCGGGATGCTCGGATACACGGGCGAAACCAACGTGCAGGGCGAGGAGGTCCAGAAGCTCGACGAGTTCGCCAACGAGGTCCTCTGTTCGGTGCTCGAGCGGAACGGGCGCTGCGCGATGGTGGCGAGCGAAGAGCTCGAAGAGGCTCGCGTGCTCGGCGGCTCGGGCCCGTACGTCGTCTGCTTCGACCCGCTCGACGGTTCGAGCAACATCGACGTCAACATCTCGATCGGCACGATCTTCTGCGTGCTGCGCGCCGCACCGCGTGGCACGCCGAGCGGAGATCACTCGCTCGACGCCTTACTCCAGAAGGGCCGGAAGATCGTCGCCGCCGGCTATTCCATCTACGGCAGCGCGACGACGCTGGTCCTCTCGACGGGAAAGGGCGTCCACGGCTTCACGCTCGACCCCGGCGTCGGCGAGTTCTTCCTGTCGCACCCGCACATCCGGTGCCCCGATCGCGGCGGCACGTACTCCGTGAACGAAGGCAACTTCACCCGCTGGGACGACAGCGTGAAGAAGTGGGTCACGTGGATCAAGAGCGACGACAAGGCGAAAGGGCTGCCTTACGGCCACCGCTACGTGGGTTCGCTCGTTGCCGACGCGCACCGTACGCTCCTCAAGGGAGGCATCTTCACGTATCCGGCGGACACGAAGAGCCCGCACGGCAAGCTGCGCCTTCTCTACGAGGCGAATCCGATGGCGTACCTCTTCGAGCAGGCGGGAGGCGCGGCGACCAACGGCGTCGACGCGATTCTCGACATCGAACCGAAGAGCCTCCACGACAGGACGCCGCTCGTCCTCGGATCGAAGCACGAGGTGGATCGGTACCGGGAGTTCATGGTCGGCTCGCGGTGAGCCGAGCGTCGACGAAGACCGTGTTCACGAAGTTCCCCCCGCGGACCTCGTAGTCCTTCGACTGCATGTGATCCATGATGGGCCGGCTGACCTCGAGGCCGGCGAGGGTCTCGACGCAGAAGACCTTCGGGCGAAAGCGATCGAAGTCGAGCGACCGGAGAATCGTCACGTCGTACCCCTCGGTGTCCGTCGAGAAGATGTCCGGCCCGCCGGCGGGGAAGTGCTCCGCGAGCACCTTGTTGATGTTGACGAGAGTCCTCTTGATGACGCCCTTGACGACGCCTTGGCCCTTTTCGGCCCTGAGCCTCTCTACCTGCTCTTCCGAGAAGGTATTGAGCTGGCCATCGCCTTCGATGAGGTAATACGGCGCCTCTTCGTCGGCCGCCTTTGCGCCGATACCGATCTCGAGCACGACGTCGCGCGGGCGCACCCGTCGTAGCTCGGGCGTGAGCTCGGGATTGGGCTCGACGAGGACGCCCCGGCTTTCGGTCCGGTAGAAGGCATAGGTGTTGTTGCCGACGATCGGCTGGTGAGCGCCGATGTCGATGTAGCTCGGTCGCTTGATCTCGAGGAACGCGCAGACGTTCTCGAGGATCAGATCTTCCCCCTGCTGCGCGTACGATAGCCGTCCGTACTCGTCCGGCGTGTAGGCGTACTTTCCCGCCTGCGAGACGTACCTCGTAGTCATGCCGGCGGCGGCGCCCACGCCCACGCCACCGAGGGCACCCAGGAGAAAGCTCCGTCGTTCGAATGCGGTCACGATGAGAGACCTTGCCGCAGAGGCGACCGCGCATACAAGAGCCGTGGAGCCCGCTTCGCTCCGCGGCCCCTTGGCTCCCCGGGCACCGGCGTCACGTGATATCCCGCAAGATATGCACTCCATGCGTCCGCTGATCGCCCCCGCTGCGCTCGTACTCATGGCCTGCGGCGGTGGCACGCCTCCTCCTTCGCCGGCGCCCGCGCCGTCGGCAGCGAGCGAATCGGTCCGGAGCCTCACTCAGGCGCAGCTCAGCGTGGCCCACTACAGGACCGCCGACGGTATCTACGGCCTCGTGCTGGATCGCACCGGCGGCAAGCCGAAGTACCGCCTGGACGGCCAGCCCGACATCATCGAGATGACGATGTCCGAGGATCGCTTCGCCGGAGAGCTTCGCGGCTACTTCCTCACGGCGCCCGACGGCAAGCGACCCTTCTATATAACGACCGGCGGCCACATCCTCTTCAACCACGGCGACGATCGATTGGACCTCAACTCGGACAAGCCCGCCGATCCGCTCCCCGAGGCGACCGTCACCGGCACGTACGCGGCTCCGCCCCCGGCCTACAAGGCGACGGTCGACCGTCTGTCGGCCATCACCGTCCGCGCAAAGCTGTCGCAATACAAGCCCGAGGACGCCGCGGACCTCGGGAAGGTGGGCGACGCGATCGGCCAGGCGACGGCCGACATGTTCGTTCACTACGTGAGCCAGGGAGCGAAGGACTGGCGGCCGCACATGGCGCTCGTGCCCGACACGTTCCGCGGCGTCGAGTTCGGCGGCGTCGTTCGCGAGAGCGACGACAAGTGGGACCCGGCGGCGAAGGGCCTCGCGAAGTACGGCGGCCGGAACGAGGGCTTCTCGCACTACGACACGCCGAAGGGCAACCACATGCAGGTCGTCGAGCTCGCCGGCTATCCGCCGCCGCTCGCCGACGGGACGCCGGGCGTCGTGTGGGACGTCGACGGCACCCGCGCGATCTTCGTCGCGCTCGACGGGGGTCGCTACGTGGTGGACCTTTCGAGCTCCGAGAAAGGCGCCACGCTCGAAGCCGGCGCAGGCCCGCAGAGCGCGTGGCCCACTGCCGTCCAGCAGCCGCTGCTCGACGTGTCCGCCGTAAGCTCGCTCGCCAAGGCGGGCGTGCTTCCCCAGACGAGGGCGGACGACCTCCTCGCTCTCGACACGGAGTGGACGACCTGCGCGGCCAGGACGTGGGCGGGAGCGCAGCGCGCGATCGACACGGGCAAGTTCAGCGAGGCCGACCGGAAAGACATGGAGAAGAAGGTGCGCGCGACGTGCGCGGCGATCGTGCAGAAGCAGGAGAAGATGCTCGTCGCGATCGTCGAGGGGCGGCTGAAGGAGCGGCAGGGGCTGTTCGACAAGGCGAAGGCGCGCGTGAAGGCGGCCGGGGCGGATAAGTAGACGGCGGGCGCGGGCGCGGGCGCGGGCGCGGGCGCGGGCGCGGGCGCAGGCGCGGGCGCGGGCGCAGGCGCGGGCGCGGGCGCGGGCGCAGGCGCGGGCGCGGGCGCAGGCGCGGGCGCAGGCGCGGGCGCGGGCGCGGGAGGAAAACCGAGCGCCGCGCGATACGGCGCTCGTCTTCCTTCGACGCTCAGCTAGACGACGTTCTTCACCAGCACCGCCCGGACCCGGTCGAGCCGATCAAGCAGCGTTGCATCGATCTCCCCGACGTACCCGCAGGCGATGGCCACATCGAGGCATGCGCCGGTCTCCCGTGCCGACCCCAGCGCATTGCGATACCGCTCGCGTCGCGTCCCTCCGCTGCAACCGCTGCCTTCGGACACGTTGAGCGCCACACTGCTGGCCGCCCGCCTCAGTTGCCGTGCGAGGTCCCTGTCGTGCGCCTCGATCTGCGCCATAACCGGCCGTAGCCCCCGAAGCACCTCAATCACCGTCTCGTATATGCGCAACATGTTCGTTTCGCCTTTCTGCCTTGCGTCTCTCGCAAAAGCCCCGCCCCTGGGGCGCCGCGCGCAGACGGTGTCAAGGATGCGAGCGGGCTCCTGCCCGTGAAGCACCGTCGCCTCCTGGCGACGGCTCGTCCTTGATGCCGTCGAGCACGGCGCCACACTCGTCAAGCGAGCGA
>Ga0182018_10000084_pt1 | contig 107976 bp, 111 predicted proteins | sample 812P2MmetaG_FD_120490 | JGI IMG/M metagenome (GOLD analysis project Ga0182018, IMG submission 120490) | Permafrost microbial communities from Stordalen Mire, Sweden - 812P2M metaG | ecosystem: Environmental > Terrestrial > Soil > Wetlands > Permafrost | place: Sweden: Stordalen | collected...
AGATGGGAGCGCGCGATGAACGCGAGCGGTAGCCAGCGCGCGATGGGCGCGAGAGGCCACGGAGACGCGATGGGCGCGAGAGGCAGTGGTTTTTCGACCCTGTCCCCAGGTTTATTTATGCACCCTACAAGGGGATCGAGTCATCTGGTAAGCTGATCCTCGGGCATGCACTGTTCCTGCGTCCGCCATACCGAACTTCCGCACACCACGCAATTGTTCCTGGACGTACTGTATCATCCGGACCGGACGGCCGCGTTTTACCGCCATCCTTTGCGCGACGAGGAAGCGTACCGTGCGGCGGCGGGCGAGATTCACTTTTCCGAAGAACAGCGCGCGGCACTGGTCGCGGCCTTGCGCGTACAGAATCCCGATGGCGAATCGCTCCAAAGCCTGGCCCGGCCGGGTACGGTGGTGGTGGCGACCGGACAGCAAGTAGGATTATTCTCGGGGCCGGCGTACACGGTTTACAAAGCGCTGCATGCGGCGAAACTGGCCCAATGGCTGACGTCCAACGGAATCCCCGCGGTTCCGGTGTTCTGGCTGGCGACTGAAGACCACGACTTCGCGGAAGTCAATCACGTCTGGGTATTCGACCGCGAATCCACGCCGCGGCGCCTCGAAATCGGGGGTTCGGCAACTGGGCAGCCGGTGGGAGACGTTACACTGGTTGCGCCTCCGGTCCAGGAACTGCGCGCCATTCTCTCCGGGATGCCGTTCGGCCAAGAGGCCGCCGCTCTCGTCGAGGAGACCTACCGGCCGGGCGTCACGATGGGCAAGGCGTTCGGAGACCTGCTGAGGCGCTTGCTGCCGGACTTCGACATTTTACAAGTGGACCCCATGTTGCCGGCATTCCGCGAACTGGCGGCTCCCACCATCGGCGCCGCTGTCGAAGCTGCCGAAGATCTGACCGCCGCGGTCCTGGAGCGAAACCGCCAACTGGCGGCCGCCGGATATCACGCGCAGGTCCACGTGGAAGCGACTACCTCATTTGTCTTCCTGATCGAAAACGGGAAGCGCCACACGCTGCGCCGCAGCGGGCGGGAGTACGGATTGAACGGGCGGCGCTTCAGTACGGAAGAACTTCGGGCGAACGCGCGCTGGCTGTCGCCCAATGCGCTGCTGCGGCCGGTGGTGCAGGATTCCGTGCTGCCCACCGTGGCTACCATCGGCGGCCCGGCCGAGATCGCGTATTTAGCGCAGTCCGAAGCGATCTACCGGCCGCTTCTGGGGCGGATGCCGGTGGCTGTGCCGCGCAGCGGGTTCACGGTGCTGGACGAACGCGCCGAAAAGCGCATGGAGCGTTATGGCCTCTCGCTCGCGGATTTCTTTCAGGGCGAGGAGGCGTTGCACGAACGAATCGCATCCGCGCTGGTGCCGCCCGAACTGAATCATATGATTCGCGATACAGCGGCAACCGTAGATGGCGTGGTGAAACGGCTTCGCGCGGCACTCGCCGGCTTCGACCCTACGCTCGCCAAGGCTCTGGATTTGAGCACGCGCAAGATTCACCACCAATTGAACAAGCTGGAAGGCAAAGCGGGGCGCGAGGCCCTGCGGCGCGATGAGCGTGCCGAGCGCGAGGCCCGGTCGCTCTACGGATTGATCTACCCCGAGCGGCATTTGCAGGAGCGGCTCCACTCGTTTCTTCCACTCCTGGCCAAACATGGTCCGGAACTGGCCGGCCAGGTCTACGAAGCTATCGAGCTGGGCTGCGCGGACCATCGGATTCTGGTAGTCTGAGCGGCGTAATGGGCAGCGAAGCCGCGCGCATCGACGAGAATCGCAACCGGCGGGCGAATTGGAACCGTTGGGGTCCGTTTCTCAGCGCGCGTGCCTGGGGCACCGTGCGGGAGGACTACAGCGCCGACGGAGACGCCTGGGATTGTTTCACTCACGACCAGGCCGCGCACCGCGCCTATCGCTGGAACGAAGACGGCATCGCCGGCATTTCCGACCGGCACCAACGAATCTGTTTCGCGATGGCGCTGTGGAACGGCCAGGACTCCATCCTGAAGGAGCGGTTCTTCGGGTTGACCGGCAAGGAGGGCAACCACGGGGAGGACGGCAAGGAATGTTACTTCTACCTCGACAACACCCCCACGCACTCCTACATGAAGTGCCTGTACAAGTATCCGCAGGCGGCGTTCCCCTATGAGCGGCTGCGGCAGGTGAACCGGGAACGCTCGCGCGCCGAAGCGGAATTCGAACTTCTCGACACCGGTGCTTTTGACGGCGAACGCTACTTCGACGTGCTGGTGGAGTACGCCAAGGCCGCGCCCGACGATGTCCTGGTCCGCATCACGATTTCCAATCGCGGTCCCGAGACGGCCACGGTCCATATTTTGCCGACGGTGTGGTTCCGCAACCGGTGGGCGTGGGGCTACAACTTACCCAAACCGGAGCTGCGCAAGGCCGCCCAGCAGGGCGTCGTCGAAATCGACGAGCCCAAGTACGGGCGCCGCTGGCTCTATTGCGACGGTACGCCGGAACTCCTGTTCACCGACAACGAAAGCGACACCCAGTATCTGTGGGGCACGCCCAGCCGGACGCCCTACGTCAAGAACGGCATCGCCGAATGCGTGATGCGGGGCAACCGCGCCGCGGTGAATCCGGAAGGCCGGGGGACCAAGTGCGCGGCGCACTATACGCTGACTCTGGAGGGAGGCGCATCGACGGCGCTGCGGCTGCGTCTCCGGGATTCGGCGGCGGCTGACGCGTTCGGCGGAGCGTTCGACCAGGTCTTCTCCGACCGCCGGCGCGAGGCCGACGAGTTCTATGCCGGTGTCATTCCACGCCATCTCTCGGAAGACGCGCGCAACGTGATGCGCCAGGCGCTGGCCGGTCTGCTGTGGTCGAAACAGTATTATCACTACATCGTGCGCGACTGGCTCAAGGGAGATCCCGGACGTCCCGCGCCGCCCGCCCGGCGCAAGCAGGGACGTAATCACGAATGGGGGCATCTCTACAACGCCGACGTGATTTCCATGCCGGACAAGTGGGAATACCCGTGGTACGCGGCGTGGGATCTGGCGTTCCACTGCCTGCCGCTCGCGATCGTCGATTCCGATTTTGCCAAGGACCAGCTCGTGCTGATGCTGCGCGAATGGTATCTGCATCCCAACGGGCAGCTTCCGGCGTACGAATGGAACTTCAGCGACGTGAATCCGCCGGTGCATGCGTGGGCGGCATATCGCGTGTTCAAGATCGAGCAGAAGCGGCGCGGCAAACCGGACCGCAAGTTCCTGGAGCGAGTCTTTCACAAGCTGCTGCTGAACTTCAACTGGTGGGTGAACCGCAAGGACGCCGACGGCAAGAACGTCTTTCAAGGCGGATTCCTGGGGCTCGACAATATCGGCGTCTTCAACCGCAGCGAGCCGCTGCCTTCGGGCGAATACGTCGAGCAGGCCGACGGCACGGGCTGGATGGCGATGTACAGTTTGAACCTGCTGGCCATCGCGCTGGAGCTGGCGCGGGAGGATTCCGCTTATGAAGACGTGGCCAGCAAGTTCTGGGAGCACTTCCTCTACATCGCCAGCGCGATCAACCACCTGGGCGACGATGGCATCGGCATGTGGGATGAGACCGACGGTTTCTACTATGACGTGCTGCACATGCCGGACGGGCGGCACCAGCCGCTGAAGGTGCGTTCGCTGGTGGGCCTGGTTCCTCTGTTTGCCGTCGAGACGCTGGAGCCGCGCTTGATGGACCAGTTGCCGGGCTTCAAGCGGCGCATGGAATGGTTCATCGAAAACCGGCCCGACCTGACGCACAACGTGGCGTCGATGATCATTCCCGGTAAAGGCGCACGGCGGCTGCTATCGCTCGCCGACCCCAACCAGTTGCGCCGCGTGCTGCATCGTATGCTCGACGAGAACGAATTTCTGTCGCCGTTCGGCATTCGCAGTTTGTCGCGAGCGCACCGCGACCATCCCTACATAATCGCGAGCGACGGCGGCGAACACCGCGTGGACTATGAACCCGGCGAATCCACAACCGGCCTTTTCGGAGGGAATTCGAACTGGCGCGGTCCAGTGTGGTTCCCGATGAATTACCTGATCATCGAATCGCTGCAGAAGTTTCATCATTACCTGGGCGACGAGTATAAGGTGGAGTGCCCGGTAGGGTCCGGACAGATGATGACGCTGTGGGAAGTGGCGGCCGAGATCTCGCGCCGCCTGTCGCGGATCTTCCTGCGCGACGAAAGCGGGCGCCGTCCGGCGCATGGACCGGAGGAGCGGTACCGCACGGATCCGCATTGGCGTGACCTGGTGCTGTTTTACGAGTACTTCCACGGCGAAACGGGCGCGGGCCTGGGCGCGGGCCATCAGACGGGGTGGACGGGAATCGTGGCGAAGTTGCTGCAGCAGAGCGGCGAATGACGGGTTAGCTCAGGGCGCGCAACACTTCGCCGGTCCGCACCACCGTGCAATACTCGCCATCCAGATTCGCCAGGCTCATGGCGTGGACCTCGGAAGCAGTCCGGAATTGTCCGGACCAATCGGTCCGCCCGAAAGTGAACGCCGCGTCCTCCACCAGAAATGTCTCGAAGCCCAGATTGCCGGCCATCCGGACCGTCGCCTCCACGGAGTTGTTGGTGATCACTCCGGCAACTGCCAGGAAAGTGTGGCCGGCGGCGCGCAAACGCGATTCGAGATCCGTCCCGATGAATGCACTGTTGGTTCGCTTAGCGATGACCGTCTCTCCGGGAGCGGGCGCGGCCTCGGGTTTGAATTCGTTGCCCGGCTGGCCGGGGCGGTAGTGCGAGGCCGGTTCGGTGGAATCGTGGCGAATGTGATAAATGGGTCGGCCAGTGTCGCGCCAGGCGTGGAGCAGCCGGGCGATGTTGGTTTCCGCTTCGGGATTGTTGCGCTCGCCCCAACTGGGGTGATCGATAGCTTTCTGGACGTCGATTACCAGCAGTGCGGTCTCGGGCGGCAGATTCCGCAACATGGTCCGGTCCTACCGAGTTCCCCATTCCCACATGCCGAACATGGCGCTTTGCGAGATCGGATGGCCGGCTTGACGGGCCAACATGGCGATCTGGCCGCGATGATGGGCGTCGTGGGCGAACAGGTATCCGAGAAAGCCGCCGGCGTCGGGCTTGAATCCCCGGATGCGCCCGTCAGTCGTGAGCGAGGTGCGTAGCACTCCGTCGAGAGCTCGCCAACTTTCCTCAAGGCTGCGGACGGCGTCTTCCTTCGTGCAACTGTTCCGTTCGAGCTTCTCAGGGATCTCGACATCCCCTCCGAAGCTCTTCAGCCATGTGCCACGCACATTATGAATATGGGCGAAAATGGCGGCGATGGTGCGGCCTTTGCCCTCGGGCGGGGCGGCGCGCCACGCGGCATCGGGGACCGCACGAATGAGAAACTCATTGATGCGATTGTTGATCGCGAAGGCGGCCAACAGGGAATCGACAACGGCAAACGGTTCAGGCGCTTTCTTGGATGGCATGCCCATTTGTATCCGCGGCAAAGACTTCTCCAAGTCCATGACTGACGATTGTAGAGATTTGGAGACGGTTCGTCAACGAACCAAGCCGGCGGGGACGCGGGCTATCTTGCCTTCTTCACGAGCTGCTGTAAGTCCAAGAGGTGCTGTGGTTTATAGGTTCTTCGGGACCAGTGCGAATCCTTTTCGAATTCGACTCCCACGAAGTATCCGATTTCCCGGTACACGCAGTAGCGCACGTGACCGGAGAAGTCCTGCTTGGGGCTGGTCCAACGAATCTCAGCGCCCTGCGGGACGGCATTTTCCAATTGAAGGCAGGCTCCGGACGCGGAAATGTCCTCCAACAAACCTACGGTCCGTCTTCGCTTGCCCAGGGCATCTTTCCAGGACACCTTCACCATATCCGCGCACAACATCCGAACTTCAGAGCGCCGCTCTCTCATAAATGGCATATCGGCGGAAATACCGAGTCTCTTTACTTTACCGGATCTGGCATAATCGAACCATTGATGAGCAGAAGGCTTGCGCTGGCGGCCGCGGTGGTTGCGCTGGCGGGCTGCGTGCACCGGCAACGGACCAGTCTGCCGGCAGTTCCGGTCAAAATCGGACACACCGAAACGGGCATCGCCAGTTGGTACGGGCGCCCCTATGACGGCCGGCCGGCCGCCGATGGTGAAATCTACAACATGGAAGCCATGGTGGCGGCGCACCGCACCATGCCGTTCAATACCTGGGTGCGGGTCTACAATCTCACCACCAACAAGTCCGTGGAGGTTCGCATCATCGACCGGGGGCCATTCATACACGGCCGCATCATCGACCTCTCCCATGCGGCCGCCCAAGCCATCGATATGATCGGTCCGGGTACGGCCCGGGTCCGGCTGCTCGTGATTAAGCCGCCGGAGACCCTATCTTCGGGTGTCTTCGCGGTCCAAGTGGGAGTATTTCCGGACCGCCGTACGGCCGAACAGCTTCGCGCAAGAATGGCGTCGGAATTCGGCAACGCCCAACTGGTTCGCCGGCCGGGCAGGCCCGATACCTGGCGAGTCCTGGTAGGGGCGGAGCCTACGGAGGACTCGGCCACAGCGCTGGCGGGGCGGATTCGGGAGAACTCCGGTGAGAGTAACACCTTCGTCGTGCGACTAGATAGCCATCAGTGAAACGATCATGAATGCCACCGTGCCGGCTTCGTCGCACGGTCTGGTGGGGCAATCTCCGGAAATTGCCTCGGTGCGAAGGCTCATCGAGAAGGCCTCCCGCAACCGTCTGCCGGTATTGCTGCTGGGCGAGAGCGGCACCGGTAAAGAGGTGGTAGCGCGCGGCATTCACGACGCCAACCCGCGCGGCCGGTTTGTGCCCATCGATTGCGGATCGCTGGTGGGCGCCCTCATGGAGAGCGAACTGTTCGGCCATGCACGGGGTGCATTCAGCGGGGCGGTCGAGGCCAAAAAAGGGCTGGTGGAACTGGCCGATGGCGGCACCGCCTTTTTCGACGAGATCGGCGACCTGCCGCTGGAAATGCAGGTCAAGCTGCTGCGCCTCATCCAGGAGCGCGAATTTCGCGCGGTGGGATCCCTGCAATGGCGCAAAGTGGATCTTCGGATCATTGCGGCTACGCATCGCAATCTCAAAGCTGAAGTAGAGGCCGGCCGATTCCGGCTGGACCTGTATTACCGCTTGAATGTGATGGCCATCAAGCTGCCTCCGCTGCGCGAGCGGAAGCAGGACCTGGCGTTGCTGGTACAACACTTCTTGGAATCGGCGTCCGATTCGGGCCTGCCGCGGTTCCAACCAAGCCGGGAACTTCTGGACACGTTTTTCGCGTACGACTGGCCGGGAAATGTGCGTGAACTGAAGCACTGCATGGAACGGATGGCGGCGCTCAATTCCGACAGCGCCCTGCAAATGGCCGACCTCCCCTCAGCCCTGCAATATCACCATTCCGCTGGCGATCCGGAGGCGCTATCGACCGCGGCGTCTTTGCCGGCCTCGGGGTATCCGCTGCCGTGTGTCACTCTGGCTCCGAAGTCGCCGGTCATCTCGCTGCCTGAGTCGGAACGGCAGGCCATTTCGAGCGCTCTGGAAGCAACCCAGGGCGAACGCTCGGAGGCGGCGCGACTTCTGGGTATCGGCCGGACCACGCTTTATCGCAAAATGAAAGAATACGGACTGCACTGACCATTGCGCTGGACGCCACCTATAGCCTTGGGGATACTCTCTCCGGGGTGGGGCTGTATTCCCGGGAGATTCTTTTCGGGCTGGCCGCCGCTCATCCCGAAGCGCAGTTCCGCTTCTGCTATCGTCCACACCGCTATGTCCGGTCGTGGAGCGAAAGCCTGCCGCCCAATGCGCGCCGCCGCCTGCTGTCTGAACCCCTGGGTCCGCGTGGAGCGCAACTGTTCCACGGCCTGAATCAGCGGTTGCCTTCGATGGCCCTGCCGCGCGCGATAGCCACGTTTCACGACCTGTTCGTGATGACTTCGGAATATTCCACGCCGGAATTCCGGGCGCGCTTCACCGGGCAGGCTCGCGATGCCGCCTCACGGGCCTCGGCCATCATTGCCGTATCCGAGTTCACCCGCCAGCAGGTGATTGCGCATCTTGGCGTAGCCCCGGAACGTGTCTACGTGGTGCACCACGGTATTCGCGATCTCCAGCGCGCGGAAGTGCCGCGGGAGCGCGTCATCCTCAATGTGGGCGCGATTCAGAAGCGCAAGAACATCGTGCGCCTGGTGGAGGCGTTCGAGACGGTGAGCGCCGAATGGCGCCTGGTGCTGGCCGGTTCGGCGGGCTTTGGATCGGAGGAAATTGTCGCGCGGATCGCGAACAGTCCCGCCGGCAAGCGCGTCTCGGTACTCGGATACATTTCGCCCGCGGAACTGGCCGGCTGGTATGCCCGATGCTCCGTCTTCGCTTTTCCCTCGCTCGATGAAGGGTTCGGCATGCCGGTGCTGGAAGCCATGGCGGCAGGGGCTCCGGTGCTGACGTCCAATCGGTCCGCCCTGCCGGAAGTGGCCGGCGACGCAGCTCTTCTGGTGGATCCCGAGAATCCGGACGCGCTGGGGACGGCGCTGCGGGACATGACGGAATCGGGGGAGTTGCGCCGGGATCTGGCCCAACGTGGGAGCGCGCGCGCGAAATTATTTACGTGGGAAAAAGCCGTCCGTGCAACGTGGGACGTGTATCGGCAGGTTCTGGACTAAGCCTCCGGTGAAGGCTCGGCCCGGTATTTCAGCGGGTCTCGTCTTCTACCGAGATTTTCAGCGCCTTCAGAAAACGCTGGTCCTGGGAGGTGAGCTTGATCTTACCCGTAGTTTCGAACGTCCGAGGGTTGGGTTCGGCCTGCTCGGCTCCCTCGACTTCGTCTTCTTCCTCACCGCCGTCTTCATCCCGCCGGTTGAAACCGATAGTCGCTTCCAATACGAGGAAGACGTCGTAACCGGCTCGCTTGATCTCGCCGATCGCTTCCGCGATCCGGTCGGACTCGGAAAGGGAATCGTTAATTGCGTTTCCCAATTCCTGCACTAAGTGCTTTAAAGGCTCTTCCACAGAGTGACTCCCTCTACTCGGCAGACGCATCGGAGACTTCCGGCGTTCCGCATCCACTCGTTCCGATTGTAGTGGAGGCCAGCCCCGTTCACAACTGGGCTCACACTTATCTATCGGCATGCCCGCATCGCAGCATCATACCGTCGCGCTTCTGTTACGATGAGATCGTGTGGCAGAAGGAAGCTGTCAGGCAGGGCCGGATTGCCGGGCGCGTAGCCGTAAAGGGGGGACGCAGCTTTCTGCGGCATGTGGTCCCGCCCATCGTCAAACCTATTAAAACCCTTTGGAATGAGGTAATTGGCTTCCTGTTTCTGAGCATGGGAACCATTTTCGGGTTCTCCGCGATCCGCTCTCTGCGGGCGGGCGACGGCTTTCGCGGCTGTGTGGCGTCGGTCTGCTCCGTGATCATGATCTGGTACGGTATTTCTTCCTTCTGGCGCGCCCGCAAAATCTCCCGTTCATGAGCGATCGTTCATGATCGATCCTGGCAATCCGGGAGAATTCCCCTACACGCGGGGTGTCTACCGCGACATGTACCGCAGCCGGCTTTGGACCATGCGCCAGTACGCCGGCTTCGGCGCCGCCGCCGACAGCAACCGCCGGTACCGATATTTATTGTCGCAAGGGACTACCGGGCTTTCGGTAGCCTTCGACCTTCCCACGCAGATGGGGATGGATTCCGACCATCCGCTGGCGGCCGGGGAAGTGGGACGGGTGGGCGTCGCCGTGAGTTCGCTGGCGGACATGAACGTCCTGTTCCGGGATATTCCGCTGCGGGATGTGTCGACTTCCATGACCATCAACTCCACCGCGGCCATCCTGCTGGCCTACTACGCGCTGGTGGCTCGCGCCCAGGGCGCGGACTTGAAACGGCTCACCGGCACCGTTCAGAACGACATTCTGAAAGAGTACATCGCGCGGGGAACCTACATCTATCCACCGCGGCCGGCGATGCGCATCTCGACCGACCTGTTTGCATGGGCGGGACGCGAGATGCCCGCGTGGAACACCATCTCCATCAGCGGCTACCACATTCGCGAAGCCGGCTCGACCGCCGTCCAGGAACTGGCTTTCACCTTTGCCAATGCCATCGCGTATATCGAAGCGGCCATCGCGGCGGGCCTGCCGGTGGATTCCTTCGCTCCCCGCCTGTCTTTCTTTTTCAGCTCGCACGGCGATTTCCTGGAAGAGATCGCCAAGTTCCGCGCCGCGCGCCGCATCTATGCATTCCTGATGCGCGACCGTTTCGGAGCTCGCGACCCTCGTTCCCTGATGCTGCGTTTCCACGTGCAGACCGCCGGTTCCACGCTGACGGCCCAGCAGCCGGACGTGAACATCGTGCGAACCGCCATCCAGGCGCTGGCCGCCGTGCTGGGCGGCGTGCAATCGCTGCACACCAATTCCCGCGATGAGGCGCTGTCGCTGCCCACCGAGGAATCCGCGCGCATCGCCCTGCGCACCCAGCAGATCGTCGCGTATGAGACCGGCGTCGCCAACACGGTGGACCCGGTGGGCGGGAGCCAGGCCATCGAAGCGCTGACCGATTCCATCGAGCGCCAGGTTGGCGCATATCTGAAGCGCATCGACGAGATGGGCGGCACGCTGCGCGCCATCGAGACCGGCTACATCCGCGGCGAGATTCAAAACGCCGCGTACGAATATCAGAGGGAAATCGAATCGGGCCGGCGGATCGTGGTGGGAGTCAACCGGTTTCAGAAGGACGAGACGCGCGCCATCCCCACCTTCCGGCTGGATCCGGCGCTGGAACAGGCGCAAATCGACAGCCTGCGGCAGGTACGCGCTTCGCGCAGCCAGTCCGCGGTGGAAGATAGCTTGACCACCCTCGAACTGGCTGCGCGAAGCGGCGGCAACCTGATGCCGGCGATCCTGAAGGCCGCCGAGGCTTACGCCACGGTGGGAGAGATTTCGGGCCGGCTCAGAACCGTGTTCGGCGAATACCGGGACGCGTAGAGCACGTCCTGGACCCGGCGCCGATTGCGCCTGCGCTCCCGCAACCCGAGACGGTGCATGATACGGCCCACATGGTCGGGATCGTACCGGATGCCAAAACGGGTTTGGATGGCTTCGGCGAAACGCGCGGTGGTCCACCGGTCGGTGTCGAATCCGTTGGCCCGCGGGCCGGAATGATACACCTCGGAAACGACGCGGAGTTGTTCCACGCTGAGGCGGCTGGGACGTCCGGGAGCGCGGCGTTTGCGCAACCCTTCCACCCCGCATCCGCTCAATGCGCGGCACCAACGGGACGCAGTCGTACGCGTGACCCCGAACTTGCGGGCCACCTGGGACTGCGAGAGCCCTCTTTGCAGGTCCTGTGCGGCTAACAGGCGCCTGCTCTCCATTTCATCGCGAGTCAGAATGCCTTGTGCGGCTGTTTCCATATCTCTCGCGCGGTTTGAATCTCCAGAGCGACTTTAGAATAGCAGAAAACGTGATTTATGCAAAATGTTTTTGCATACTGGATAAGGATGGGGCCGTTCGAGATCGAAATCGCCGTCGCGGACCAGGATATCGACGTCCTCGGCCATGTCAACAACGTTACGTATCTGCGCTGGGTGCAGGAGGTTGCCGCGGCCCATTGGAGATCCGCGGCGCCGGCGGCGGACCAGGCGCGAACATTATGGGTGGTAGTGCGCCACGAGATCGACTACAAGCAGCCCGCCTACCTGGCGGACCGGATTGTGGCCCGCACGTGGGTGGGATCGGCGACGCGGGTGAAGTTCGAGCGGTTTACGGAATTACTGCGCGCGTCCGATCGGGCGCTGCTGGCCAATGCGCGGACAGTCTGGTGTGCCGTCGATGCGAAAACGTTGCGTCCGGCGGCCGTGAGCGATGCGGTCAGGGCGGTGTTTTCGGTGGAGTAACTTCGGTTCTCCACGCGTAGCCGGGATTCCGGTAACGTTTCGGCGGCCAGTTGTTGATTGAGGAGCGCTATACGAGACTGCTGCTCTGGGCTGGTTCGCCGATGCCGCTGAGCTGCGATGCGGATTTCGCAGCCCTCCCGCTAGAATAGTCTTCAGATGCCCCTCGCCCGTGTGGAACTCCGCGGAGTTTCCAAATCCTACAGCAATGGCGGACAGCCGGTGGAAGTCCTCCACGACATCTCTCTGTCCGCTGCCCCGGGGACCATTACAGCGCTGGTGGGTCGCAGCGGGTGCGGCAAGACCACGCTCCTCAACCTGGCCGGCGCCATGGATTTCCCCACCAACGGCCAAGTGCTCATCGACGGGCGAGACACTTCCTCGCTCTCCGAATCCGAACTCACCGGCCTGCGGCGGCGGCGCGTCGGATTCGTGTTCCAGTTTTTCCAGTTGCTTCCCACCCTCACCGTTCTCGAAAATGTCGAATTGCCCCTGTTGCTGGCGCACGCGCCTAAGGCGCCCGAAACGGCCCTCGACCGGCTCCGCTGGGTGGGGCTCGAAGATATGGCATCGCGGCTGCCCTTTCAGCTCTCCGGAGGCCAGATGCAACGCGTGGCCATCGCCCGCGCCCTGGTCCATTCGCCCGACGTGCTGATTGCCGACGAGCCTACCGGCAATCTCGATACCGCCAGCGGCGACCAGGTACTGCGCCTGCTTTCCGAGAGCGCCGCGCGCTTCGGGGCTACCGTTCTGATCGCCACTCACAGCGCCGAAGCGGCCGCCATCGCCCAGGTGCGCGTCCGTCTCCGCGATGGCCGCATTCAGGCCATCGAAGCCTCATCAAGCTCTATCGAAGCCTCATCACGCTCTATTGACGCATCATGAAGCTGCTGCGAAGCCTCATCCTGCGGCCGCTGTTGCGCGATCCGCTGCGCACGGCGATGACGATCCTTGCGGTGGCTCTGGGGGTCGCCGTGGTGGTGGCCATCGATCTGGCCGCCGATGCCGCCGCCGGCTCCTTCCGGTCTTCGCTCGAAACGCTGACGGGTAAGACCGATTTCGAAATCGTCGCCAATGGCCGCATCGACGAGCGCTGGTTCGGCCGTCTCTCCACGCTGCCCGTGGACGCGCGATTCTCGCCGGTTCTCGAAGCGCAGGCCGTCATTCCCGGAATCGGCGCGGTTCCGCTGTACGGCGTCGACATGCTCGGACGTGGCGGCTTCGATGACATGCTGGCATCCGCGGACCTCGCCAAACGCCTTTCCCCGGACGGCCTCTTCACCGCCAATATCGAAGGACACACCCACCAGTTCCACGCGACCGCCCTGCACAGTGACGGCACAGCCGAGTTCCTCTTGCAGGACATCGCGGCCTGCCAGGAACTCCTCAACCGTTTCGGCAAGCTGGACCGAATCGATGTCACCGTCGCGCCGGGGGAAGATCGGGACCGCGTGGAGCGCGCCATCCGCGCCACCCTCCCGCCGGCCTACCTGATCGAAAAGCCGGGAGCGCGCAGCCAGGAAAATCAGAACATGCTGCGCGCGTTTCGTCTGAATCTGCGCGCGCTCAGCTATATCGCGCTGCTGGTAGGGGCCTTCCTGATCTACAACACCGTCTCGGTGAGCGTGGTGCGGCGGCGCGCCGAAATCGGCATTCTCCGGGCGGTGGGAGCCAGCCGCGCCACCGTGCTTTCGGTATTTCTGGCGGAGGCGCTTCTGTTGGGCATGGTGGGTGCGGCGTTCGGCGTGGCGCTGGGCAGGCTCCTCGCGGCGGCCACCGTCCGCCTGGTGGGCGATACCGTCAACGCGCTCTACACCACCAGCCGGCCGGCGCCGTTGGAACTGACGTTCGCCAACGCCATGGTTGCTTTCGTGACGGCCTCGCTGGTCGCGCTCCTTTGCGCGTTGGGACCGGCGTGCGAAGCCATGAATGTGGCGCCTACCGAGGCCATGAGCCGCGGCGCCCACGAACACCGCGCCCGACTGCGTTGGAGGCGCGGTCTGGTCTGGTCCGCAATTCTCGCCGTCTTGGCAGCCGCGGCGTCGCAGGCCGGGCCCATCGGCGGCTATCCCGTGTGCGGGTACGTGGCGGCGTTGCTGGCGGTGGGAGCCGCGGCGCTGGCCACGCCCGCCATGGTCCTGGCAGTGAATCGCGCGTTGCGATCCCTGACCCGGCGCCGCGCCGCCAGCCTGCTGGCCAGCCGCGGACTCACGGCGTCGCTCTCGCGCACGTCGGTAGTCGTCAGCGCGCTGGCTACCGCGATCGCCATGATGGCCAGCGTGGGCATCATGGTCGGCAGCTTCCGCGAAACCGTGTCGCTGTGGCTGGACGAACAACTCCAGGCCGACCTCCACATCCGCATGGCCATCCGTCCCGCGCCCGGCGAGTTCCCGCCCATTGACCCGGCAGTGAACGAGATTGTCCGCTCGACGCCCGGTGTCGCGGCGGTCGACCTCTACTCCGGCATGGAATTCCACTTTCGCGGACAGCGCCCCACGCTGGGCGCCGGCGACATGGAACTCACGCGCCTCCATGGACGCCTGCGGTTTCTCCCCGGCCAGGATCGCGACCGGGTTCTGCGGTCTTTGCCCAACCACGACCTGGTAATTGCCGGCGAGCCCTTCGCCCTCAAGTTCGGCCTGCATGCCGGCGACCGGATCGCCGTGCCGCTGGGCGGCCACAACGTCACCTTCACCATCGCGGGCATCTTCTACGATTACGCCGGCGGCCAGGGACGCATGCTCATGGACCGCTCGACGCTGCTCCGCTATCTTCCCGGCCAGCCGGTATCCAGCATGGCCATCTACCTTGCACCGGGCGCCGGCGCAGGCGCCGTGGAGCGGCAGATCCAGCTTCGCGCCGCGCCCTACGGCATTACCGTTGCCCGCAACGCCGAACTGCGCCGCTTGTCGATGACCATCTTCGACCGCACCTTCGCGGTCACCTGGGCCTTAGAAGCGGTGGCCATTCTGGTGGCCGTGCTGGGAGCCGCGAATTCGCTGCTGGCGCTGGTGCTCGACCGCCGCCGCTCGCTTGGCCTGTTGCGCTATCTGGGAGCGTCCACGGGGCAGATCCGCGGTCTCATTCTGACCGAAGCGGCATTTCTTGGTTGTTTTGCCGCGATCGCCGGATTGGCGTTAGGGCTGGCACTTTCGCTACTATTAATATTCGTAGTCAATAAGCAGAGTTTCGGCTGGACGATCCAGTTTCATCCCCCCGCCGGACTGCTGGCCGGGGCGCTCCTCCTGATCTGGTGTGTCACCGTGCTGGCCGGCCTGTACCCCGCGCGAGTCGCCTCGCGTTTGAACCCGATTGACGTGATTCATGAAGAGTAGCAATCCAACTATACGCAATATCGCCATCATCGCCCATGTAGACCATGGGAAGACCACGCTGGTCGACGCCATGCTCAATCAGAGCGGCATTTTCGGTTCCCACGAAGAACACGTGGACCGCGTCATGGATTCCAACGATCTGGAGCGGGAACGCGGCATTACCATCCTCGCCAAGATTACCGGCATCCGGTACCATGGCGTCAAAATCAACATTGTCGATACCCCCGGCCACAGCGATTTCGGTGGCGAGGTCGAACGCGCCTTGAAGATTGTGGACGGAGTCATGCTTCTTGTGGATGCGTCCGAAGGTCCGCTGCCGCAGACGCGCTACGTGCTTTCCAAGGCGCTCGAAGCCAAGCTGCCGCCCATCGTGGTGATCAACAAGATCGACCGTCCCGACGCGCGTGTGCCCGAGGTGCTGGACGAGATCTATGACCTGTTTATCGACCTGGACGCCACCGAAGACCAGCTCGATTTTCCGGTGCTCTATACCATCGCCAAAACCGGCGTGGCCAAGGTCAAAATGGAAGACACCGCCACCGATCTGCGTCCGCTCTTCGATGCCATCGTGGAGCACATTCCCGCTCCCGTGGGCGACCCGGACGGAACGCTTCAAATGCTCATCGCCAACCTGGATTACAGCGACTACCTGGGCCGTCTGGGCATCGGGCGCGTATTCAACGGCACGATGAAATACGGCGAGACCGTGGCGATCGCCAAGCGCGACGGATCGTTCCACAATGTCAAGATCACCAAGCTGTATTCCTTCGAGGGCCTGAAGCGCGTCGACGAAACCATCGGCCACCCCGGCGATATGCTGGCCATTGCCGGCGTGGAAGGCATCACCATCGGCGAAACCGTTACCGATGCCGAAGCGCCCAAGCCGCTGCCGGCGATTCACATCGACGAACCCACCATTGCCATGGCGTTCACCATCAACACCTCGCCCTTTGCCGGCCGCGAGGGCCAGTGGGTGACGTCGCGCAATCTGAGGGACCGCTTGGACAAGGAACTCCTCACCAACGTTTCCATCAAGGTAGAGGAACTGGGCCACGACACTTTCAAAGTGATGGGTCGCGGCGAACTGCAGCTCGCCATTTTGATTGAAATGATGCGGCGCGAAGGCCATGAGCTGGCCGTCGGCAAGCCCGAGATCCTCACCAAGACCATCGACCACGTTTTGAAAGAGCCGTTGGAACATCTCATCATCGATTGCCCCGAGAACTTCCTCGGCGTAGTGATCGAGAAACTCGGACAGCGCAAGGGCAAGATGGCCAAGATGATCAACCACGGTTCCGGCCGCGTCCGGCTGGAATTCCTGGTGCCTTCGCGCGGCCTCATCGGCCTGCGCAGCGAGATCCTCACCGACACGCGCGGCACCGCCATCATGAACTCGCTGTTCCACGGCTACATCGATTGGCAGGGCGACATCGCCACGCGCCCGACTGGCTCGCTGGTGGCGGACCGCGCCGGCAAAGTCACCGGCCACGCCACGTTCAACCTGCAGGAACGGGGCGAGATTTTCGTAGCGCCCGGTACCGAAGTGTACGAGGGCATGATCGTCGGCGAAAATGCCCGCGATGCCGATCTGGACGTGAACATCGTCAAGGAAAAGAAGCTGACCAACATGCGCGCATCGACGGCCGATGAGGCCATCCGCCTGGTGCCGCCGCGGATTTTGAATTTGGAACAAGCTATTGAGTTTATCCGCGACGACGAACTGGTGGAAGTGACCCCGCAGTCGATCCGGCTGCGGAAGAAAGTGCTGAAGAGCAATCAGCGTTAATTCTCTGGCAGGGATTGAACGTAGGCGGCGAAGGCCGGATCCTCGCGGATCCGGTCAAAGGCTTTTTCGGCGGCGATTTGCGCGCGAGAGATCTTTTGGCCGAAGGATGCGGCGGCGCGTAGCCAGTGAAGGGCCTCATCGACGTTTCCTTGCCAGGCTTCAAGACAAGACAGGTTGTATAAGCCGCGCCCGGGTTGGTTTTGCTCCACACGGAGCATGGCGAACGCCATCCCCTCCAGCAATGGGTCTCGTTTGTAAGACTCCCGGGTCTTGAGCATCATTAGCCCCGAACCCCAGGCTATTAGCTCTTTGCTGGCCGTTTCCGCGCCCTGGAGGATCAAAGCAACCGATTGACGCCTGGCCAGAGGGTCCTCTTGGTCGACGTTCCAAGCAGAGCGCTCTAGCAGCCGCATACCAGCCTTCGGGTCCTGCGAAGCAACTCGCGCTATCGCCGCGACCAAATCGCGGTTCAGTGGGTCTAGCGCAGAAACCCTGGTTGCCAGCGCCGCTGCGTCATCCCCTACCTGCTCCATGACGCGCACCGTCAACTTCCTATATTCATCCGCGAGATACTTCGCGGATAATCGCGTACGAACACGGTTTCTGCCAGCGCCATCTGCGGATGATAGCTGAGCTGCATCGGGTGAATTCGGAGGAGTTTCTCCAGCTCACTCAATCGCCCGTCCCGCTGTTCGATTTCGCTTCCAGGAACCGGACTCGCGACCACTATCGTCGGCTTCGGACCCAGGCTCGGATTCTCTACGCGGTCGACATCGTCCCAAGGCTGCTCCTCTTTCGGCCGTGGCTTCGGCTGAATTCCCACCTCTTTCAGGAAGTCCAATGTCCCGGAGACGTTCTGGTCATTCAGCCCGGTTACGACGACCAGTCGATCCGCAAGAGGCCCTACGCACAGACCGCCGATCTCCGTAAAACCAGTGCGGCTGTCCACCAGAACGTAGTCGTAGGGCGTATCAATCGGCGACTCAAACTCCTCCACGCCAAGTGGCTGGAACGGAAACCTCTGGGCCTTGAAATAGGAGTGCAACTTCCGGCTCAGAGAGATCAGCTCGTCTCGTATGAGCTGATGCAGTCCCAGTTGCGCCAGACGGACAGTGTAGTCGCGCTCCAGGTCCGGACCCAAGACATCCAGCCGGCCCAACTTTCCCAGCCGCGGCTTGAGTTTTTCCAGCTTGCTCTCATCTACCGACCGAATGTAGTTCGATAACGGCGGCAAGCTATCTGTTCCACGAATCGCCTCGCCGAGCAGGGTCAAGATGTCCTTCGGATGGGCACCCTCTGGCGGCGCCAGTTCCTCACTACGGCTGAGAAAGCCGCTGATTCCCGGAGCTTCCAGGTCCATGTCCACCATCAGAACGTGCCGGCCCCAACCGGCCAACGTGTAAGCGACGTTCATCAGGGCCATGCTCCGACCGACACCGCCCTTGTAACTGTAAAAGGTGAAGACGTACGGGAAGGGCATCGCCGCTCTACGCTGCCTGCGGCCGAATCAATGCCATACCACGTATCGACGGCCGAGGACAGTATCGATCCACCAGAAAGCCGAAATTCTCTCGCAACGCTGGCGCGGCTAATTCCGCCATCAAGCGCTCTCCCAGCTTGTTGCCCCGAGCCCGGTGGATCGCGGCCTTGATCACCAACGGTTCCACTCTCCGGTCATCCGCCGAATGGCTACTCCAGCCAGGCGATCGGCGCGCGCCAAGTCGCCCTCCCGCAACGCAGCCGCCGCTTGGTCTATCGCGTCATCCGCGATACCGCCCAGTTCCCGCCTCACTTCGTCGAACGGCTGGTAGTGATGCCCGTAAGACTGGTCGACCCACAGTTCAAATTCATTGCGCGCGGGTAGCACGCCCTCGAAAAGCGTGACCTCCTCGGCGTCTCGGAGTTCCTCCAATTCGGCTGCTGGGACCTCAGTGGCATTGCACAGATACCCCGCATTGAAGGAGTAAGGCGGCAGGAAAATCCTGTCAGGATTTGCCTTGAAGCGAAAGACCGGCGGCACTACCGAAGGCAGAACTGTCTCATCGAGAACGTCGGCGTAGCCCACAATCTCAAGCTCGTCGACGCTGTAGAGCGGCGGCATGGAACTAGTATAACGTCCGCCGGATATAGGCACGACACTCGTTTCGCAGTGCCTCGAAATCGTTGCGGCTGGGCGTTTCGAAGACGACCCAGTCGACACCTTCCCCGACGCACCATTGAAACAGCTTTTCGATGTGCGAATCCGCCGCCACCCGTGCTCTCGGTGCGAACACGGCCTGCAAATGGCTGCCTCGCACAAACACCTGGTCCGGAATTCGAACTTCATGCGTCCACCGGCGCTGATCGCCTCCGGTCAGTCCGATGGGTCCGGGCCAGCGGGGCTCGGTTCCCTCCACATAGTCCTCCGGCTTACCAAAGAGCGCATCCATAGACATGCCGAGATACCGGCGATGTCCCGGCGCCGGCAGTTCATGACGCGCCAAAAACCCTCGCACCGGTTCGGCGGGGTCTTGCCGAGCCAACACGCTGGCAAGCCCGCCCGAATCGAAAGGCGTAGCCGCACCTTCGTATGCGTGCGCCGATTCCAGGCTCGCGGCGAACAGCAGGCCGCAACCCGTATTGGGATAACGGAACGGCGCGACGTAGAAGAATACGGAACCGGCCGTGCCCATCACGACCTCGGCACATGTTGGCGAAACCGGCTTCCCTGGCTTCAGGTACCCGCTGGTACAGATGTCGCCAAATCGCTCCTCCGTGGTCGAATGCGCCAGGTACAGAGAATCGCTGAGGCCCTTCGCCATTTCCGACAACGGGCTCGGCAAGGCAATGCCGTTCTCCCAGGCATTCCGTTCCAGCCGCTGACAAAGCCCATCGAGATTTGTCTCCAGTTGAAGCCGGCTCATGCTCCTTACTGACTATAATCGAGATTCATGCATTGCACTCGCCCTCTCATCCTCGGCGCCAAAGGCACGCTGGGCGGACAGCTTCTGAAGCTATTCCCCGATGCCGTCGGCTGGGACCGCGAAGATGTCGACGTCCTCGATTTCCCCTCGCTGCGCGCCAAAATCGCGGACCTCGATACCCCGCCGGACGCCATCGTCAACTGCGTGGCGTTCAACGACGTCGACGGAGCCGAAGACCACCCGGAGCGCGCCTTTGCCCTCAATGCCGACTTGCCCGGCACACTGGCCCATTACACCAGGCGACTGGGAATCCCGCTAGTCCACTACAGCACCAACTACGTGTTCGATGGCGTCGCGGGCGAGTACTCCGAAGCCGACACCCCGGCGCCGCTTTCCGTCTACGGCCGCTCCAAGTGGCGCGGCGAACAGCTTCTCCTCGAAGCCGGCGGCCAGGGCTACGTGCTGCGGACCGCCGTCATCTTCGGCCCCAAAGGGGCGAGCGATCTCTCGAAGAAAAGCTTTGTCGAGATCATGCTCGACCTGTCCGCCAAACGCGACACGATCCAGGCGGTCTCCGACGAGATCAATAGCGTCACTTACGCGCCCGACCTCGCTCAAGCAACGCACGACGTGCTCAAACAACTGCCGCCGCCGGGGATCTATCACGCCACCAACACTGGCGCGGCCAGTTGGTTCGATTTCGCGCGGGAGATCTTCCGCATCGCCGGACGGCCAGTCACCGTATTGCCCGTCCCCTCGACGCATTTTCCGCGGAAGGCGGTACGCCCGCCCAAGGCCGTTCTGCTCAACACCAAACTCCCGGCGATGCGTCCCTGGACGGCGGCGCTGGCGGAGTTCCTCCACTCGCAGTAGTCATGCCATCTACCCTCTGCGCGGCGCTGCTGGCCAAGATCCATGAGCAGATCGAGCGAACCGTGCACCTGATCGGCCTTCTACCAGCGGAAAGCCTCCACTGGACCCCGCCCGATGGCGGTTGGCCGCCGGCTGTGCTGTTTGGCCACCTGCTCGATTGTCTGGCCGGGTTCTGCGCGGTACTGGCCTCGGCGAATCCCGAACGGCTGGAGCATTTCGGGCAGCTCCGCGAAATGCCGGTCAATCACACCTGCGATGCGGCCGAAGCCCTGGGTCGAATCGCCGTCTACCAGGCCCACATCGACGAGGGATTCGCCCTCCTCACCGACACCGGCTTAGCGCGGCGGCTGCCGACCGTCTTCGTCAAGGAAGGCGAGCCGGTACTGACTCTCTTGCTCGGCAACCTGGAGCATCTCATCAACCACAAGCACCAGCTCTTCACCTGCCTGAAGCTCCTGGGCGCCGGAGTCGGAACTCCCGACCTCTATCGCTTCCGCGGGGGGTTCACTCTCCGCAAGGCGGTTCTTGCCGACGTTCCGGCGATCCACTCTTTGATCGACGCTTCCGTTCGCGGATTGCAAGCCGGGGATTACACGCCGGACCAGATCGAGCAGTCGCTGCGGTCGGTTTATGGAGCGGATAGCCAATTGATTGCCGACGGGACCTACTTCGCGGTGGAGGCGGGAACGGCGATCGTCGGGTGCGGCGGCTGGAGCCGGCGAAAGACGCTCTATGGCGGCGATCGGTTCAAAGGCCGCGAGGACTCCCTGCTGGACCCGGCAACCGCCGCCGCCAGGATTCGAGCTTTCTTCGTGCATCCCAGCTGGGCCCGTCGCGGCTTCGGCAGCCTGATCCTGGAGGCGTGTGAAAGCGCCGCCATCGCGGCCGGATTCAAGCGTTTTGAGCTGGGAGCGACGCTCACTGGCGTGGCCTTCTACCAGGCCCGGGGATATACCCGCGGGGAGCGTCTAAGCGTCCCCCTGCCCAATGCCGAGCCGCTCGCGGTGGTTCGTATGGAAAAGACCATCCGCCCGTGAGGATTGTAGAAATCCCCAACCTTCGCCGATAAGGCAAGAGAGGCACTGTGGGTTCTTCGCAAAAACAACTCTCGACTCATGCCGCTGAGCAGAAAGGCTTTCTCCCCGCCGTGCAAGCTCTGCTTCATGGCATCGCCGTGAATACCGTCAAGGGCGATCCGGAGGAAGACCGCCAGTTTCGCACCCGCATGGTTCGAATCTCGGAAGCGGTAGACGGCGAGCCTTCCTGGTTGGACGCGAAGTCCGTCGCGGATTCGGCTATCGGCGCCTTGCACGATCACAACGCGCGGGCCAGCCGATACCACCATTCCAATGCTTCGGAACTGAGGGCCGTCATACAGGTGCTGATCGGCACGTTGGAGGATCTCTCCATCGGCAGCCCGAGGCGCATGCAGGAACTCCGGGAGCTCGGGAAACGGCTCGCCGCGGCAACCGGTCCGGAGGCCATTGGAGAGGGCAAGCTCAAACTGTCTCAGTGTCTCGCCGGAATCCGGCAGGAAGCCGAACGCCATCGCCAGTTCTCGGGCGGACACTCCTGTCAGGACCCGGTCACCGGCTTGGAGGGCCGGCCCTCCGCCGAAGCCGCCCTGACCCAGGCGTGCGTTTCCGACACTTCGTCTTGCGCCGTCATCGTGCTGGTCGACCGGCTCGCCCTGTACAACCGCCGCTATGGGCGCGACGTCGGCGACAAAGTGCTCCGGTTCTTTGTGGAATTCGTCAAAGGCGCCTTCGAGCCCGGCCTGCCGCTATTTCGGTGGACCGGTCCCGCGGTGCTGCTGCTGCGCCCGGGCTCTCACGAAGGTGTCCAGTCCCAGATGCGCCGCGCGTTCGATCCCCGGCTGGAGTTCGAGGTCGATTCCGGGTCGCGATCCATCCTGCTATCCGTCGGTATTTCCTGGTCCGTGCTGCCCATGATGGTCGATCCCCGCCTGGTGGTCAACAAGATCGACGCCTTCGTTTCGGATTAGCCACGATACAAGACGATATAATCGGAAGCGCACTGCCTTCAGGAGACGCCGTGGGATCGACCAATCGTCCGTTGCCCGCACGTGGGGGATCGCTATCGATGGCTTCGCGTAGCGCCGACCGCTACTTTGAGCTGAAGTCCGAGATCCACCGCAAACTCATCGGCGTGCTCAACCTGGAGCGCGTCTCCTCCATTCCCAAGGAACGGCTGCGCGCTGAAATCGGCCGCGTGGTGGAACGCCTGCTCGACGACGAACGGGTGCCCATGACCACGGCCGAGCAGACCAAAATCGTCGAGGAGGTTCTCGATGAGGTTCTGGGACTCGGACCGCTCGAAACGCTGCTCAAAGAGCCCAGCATCAGCGACATCCTGGTCAATCGCTATAACAAGGTATTCATCGAACGCAACGGCAAGCTCTCCGAATCGCCGGTGCGCTTCAAAGACGACGGGCACCTGCTGCATATCATCGAAAAGATCGTCTCCCAGGTGGGCCGCCGCATCGACGAAGCGCAACCCATCGTCGACGCCCGCCTGCAGGATGGATCGCGCGTCAACGCCATCATTCCTCCGCTGGCTCTCGATGGACCGTGCCTCAGCATCCGCCGTTTCGGCCGCCACGTCATTACCCAGGAGGAGATGCTGCGCTACCAGACCGTCACCCCCGGCATGATCCGGCTTCTGGCCGCGTGCGTCGAGTCCAAGAGCACCATTCTGATCTCGGGCGGAACCGGTTCCGGCAAGACCACAATGTTAAACGCGCTCTCCCGCTTCATCCCCGAGGAAGAGCGCATTGTCACCATTGAGGACACCGCCGAACTGCAGCTTCAGCAGCGCCACGTGGTGAAGTTCGAAACCCGCCCGCCCAATCTGAACAAAGAGGGAGGCATCAACCAGCGCGTTCTGCTCCGCACCGCGCTCCGCATGCGTCCCGACCGCATCATCGTGGGCGAATGCCGCGGCGCCGAAGCGCTGGACATGTTGCAGGCCATGAACACCGGCGTCGAGGGGTCCATGAGCACGGTGCACGCCAACACCCCGCGCGACGCCTTTTCCCGGCTGGAAACCATGGTGATGATGGCCGACCTGGAAATTCCCACGCGCGTGATTCTGCAGCAGCTCGCCAGCGCCATACGCCTGGTGGTGCAGGTGTCGCGTCTGCAGGATGGCTCCCGCAAAATCCTCAGCATCTCGGAAGTCCTCGGGGTCAAGGACGACCAGGTGCAGTTGCAGGAAATCTTCACCTTCGAACGCATAGGCGTGACGGACGCCGGCAAAGTCCAGGGACGCTTCCGCGCCACCGGCGTCTCGCCCAAAATCCTGGAGCGGCTGCGCGTCAGCGGTATCCAGCTTCCGCCTTCGATTTTCGAAGAAGTGGTCGACGTGAATCTGTGAGCCGGCCAAAATCTCCCCTTCGCGTCGACGTTGCCTTCCGCACGCCGTGGTTCGACCTGCTGGCCAAGACCATGGATGCCGCGGGCGAGCCCTATTACTCCCTGCGGCTTCCCGACTACGCGGCCATCCTGGCCTTCACGGAGGATGACCGCATCGTGTGCGTGCGGCAGTACCGGCCGGCCGTCGAGCGGTATACTCTCGAGTTCCCCGCCGGCCTGATCGACCCCGGCGAAAGCCCCGAGGAATCCGCGCGGCGTGAACTTCTGGAAGAGACCGGGTACGCAGCCGGCGCTCTGGAAGTGCTGGCGCCCATGCTTCCCGATAGCGGCCGGCTGGGCAACCGGATCTGGGCCTGCGTGGCCACGGGATTGCGCCGGCTGGAAGACCGCCAGCCTGAAGATGGCCTGGAGGTAGTACGGATCACCGTGCCCGAATTGCTCCGCGCCACCGCCGACGGTGAGTTCGATCATGCCCTGCACGTGGCCGTGATTCTGATGGCCCAGCTTCGCGGGAAATTTCCGGAGCATACGGGCTGACACGCGCCTCTGCTACAATCTGGCTGAAATGGCTGCTACCGCTGCTGAGGATCTGAAACGCGCAATCGGACGCTCCCCCGACAGATTGACCCTGGATGAACGGGTCCTGTTTGCGGGCAAATTCGTCGCGCTGGAGATCTATACTCCGGAAACCCTGCCGCTGGTCAAGATCGAGGCCATCGCCGATTCGCTTGCCGGCTGCATCCGCATGCTCAAGAGCCGCGGCCTCGATCCGGCGCAATTCGAATTCCGCCTGCTTCCCCGGCCCTACTGACCGTCTCCGGCTGCCGACGTATGCCTGACACGATTTGTCCCCGTGGTTGACGGATACTCAGGTAATATGTCGACCCAAGGCCGGTCGCCAATACCGCGATACCCATGATCGCGCTCCGGTACGAGTAGTATAATGACACTCACGGGAGGTTGTCGATGAGGCGAACGATTCAGTTTTCGGCGGGTGCGCTGTGGGTATTGATGGGTGTTCCGGCGTTCCCATCCGACTCCCTGCTTGTCGTCAATCGCGGATTGCCCCAGTACAATCTGAACAACGCCGCTGGCAAGGCTCGCAGTAATGTCCGTTGGGGTGTGCCCGATTCCGGCTTCGTCGGAGACGGATTCACCATCGGAGCCCCCGGCGAGCGATGGGTGATCGACTCCATTCGAACCTGGGCCGTGCCCGGCATTGCCAACCATGTTCCGGACCACCTCGCGGACTTTTTCGAGGACGTCCGGCTGTACGTCGGCGGATCTGACGCCGATCTGACGCCCATCTCCACCGCACGGCTGAAGCCGGGGAGCGATCAGACCGGGAATGCGAATGTCCGTATCTCGGAAGCGGCCCAGTCCGGCGCGGCCGCGTACGACGATTTTGGCGCGAATCTACGCGTCTGGCAGGTGGAGTTCGGAGACCTGAACCTGACGGTCGAAGGCGGCGTGCCGTACCAGTTCGGCGTCTGGGGCATGGGACGCGCGGCGCCCGGCACGGACGACAAGACATACACCTGGTACAACCACGCGTCCAACGCGCCCCTCAGCGGAACCGTGCAGGATGGCGCCAGTGGCGCAATGCGCCTGTTCGACGCGGCCGGCCACTCCGCGGGCGTCTTCAATTCCGAAGGCCATGGATGGGACAAGCCGGCGAACATCAACGTCCAGATTTACGCCCATCGCGTGAGCCAGCAATAAGGACGCGCGGATGCCCGCGCCTGCCATATACCCTCACCTCATTGTCGACCGAACAACCGCTCCGCGGCGGCTTGAAATGGCAATTTCGGATTGTTCACCCGGCTGCATTTGGCTTCCCTCCTCCCTGTCGACTCTGAACTAGAATGGAGGTTTGCTCCAACATGCCAAAGACGCCCTGATTGCGTTCGGGCCATTCGGAGTGTTTCTGCTGGCCGTGCTGGATTCCTGCGGGGTTCCACTGCCGGGGGCCATGGACGCTTCCCTGGTCTACGTCTCCTGGCGCTCGCCCGCACTGGCGTATTGGACCGCTCTGATGGCGGTCGCGGGATCGCTTTGCGGAAACATCGGACTGTTCATGGCGTCGCGCCACGGCGTACGGCGCTTCGTCAAAGAGCCGGAACCGGGGAAACCCCAGAAGTTCCGGCAGTGGTTCGGCCGCTACGGACTGGTGACGGTCTTCATTCCGGCGCTGCTGCCGATTCCCTTGCCCATGAAACCGTTCGTCATCTCGGCCGGAGTGATGCGCACGCAATTCGGCGAGTTCCTGGCAGTGGTCCTGGTGGCGCGGCTGGTCCGCTACTTCGCCGAGGCATACCTGGGCGTACGGCTCGGTCAGGACGCGCAGGGCTTCCTGATACGCAATGGGTGGACCTTGGCGGCCATCGCCCTGGCGCTGGCCCTGGTTCTGTTTGCGCTGATCTGGTGGACCGGCCGGCGGCGCGCAGCCGCTCTGTAACCCGTCATGCCCAAACGTATCGCCATTGTGGAGGACGAAGCGGAACTGGCTTCGCTCATCGAATACAACCTCACGCGCGGCGGATTCCACGCGCAGGTCTGGCGCGGCGGCGAAGGGACTCTCACGGCCCTGGAGCAGTGGAAACCCGACATGGTGGTGCTCGACGTCATGCTGCCGGACATGGACGGGTTCGAACTATGCCGCGAGATCCGCAGGTCGCCCTCCATGGGGCGCACCCCGGTGCTGTTTCTGACTGCCCGCGCCGACGAAGTGGACCGCGTGCTGGGCCTCGAAATCGGCGGCGACGATTACATGACCAAGCCCTTCAGCCCGCGCGAACTGGTGGCGCGCGTGAAGGCCCATCTGCGGCGGGAGCAGATGGACCTGGCTTCCGAAACCAAGGACATCGGACCGTTCCGCCTGGACCCGACCGGCCGCCGGGTCTTTCTGAAAGAGAAAGAGCTGGAACTCACTTCCACGGAGTTCAACCTGCTGGAGTTTTTTCTTACCCATCCGGGCCGAGCGTACAGCCGCGATCAGCTCCTGGAAGCGCTGTGGGGCGTGCAGCGGTACGTCACGCCGCGGACCGTGGATGTCCACGTGCGCCGTTTGCGCGAGCAGATCGAAGAGCATCCCGACGAACCGCGGTACCTGGTGACGGTTCGCGGCTTCGGCTACCGGTTCGAGGAAAGCCTGTAAGTACACAGAACCGCGAGTGTGAACGAGCGGCTTCCCAGCCTTACCTTAATCCCGAATTCACCGCCCCGTAACCATCCTGTAATCTCGCCGCTGGTACCGTTAGATTTAACGAACCTCGGTAGATTTAACGAACCTCGGTGCTGCATGAAGAAGATTGTCTTAATTGAAGATGACGCGGATTTGTACGCGCTCCTGAAGTACAACCTGGAAAAAGAGGGCCTCGCGGTGGCCGGCTTGCAGACCGGCAAGGGCGCGCTGGAGTTGTGCCGGCAGACGCGGCCCGACCTGGTGCTGTTGGATATCATGCTGCCGGATTCCGACGGGCTGGATATCTGCAAAGGAATCCGGCGCGATCCCGATCTGGCGTCGGTGCCGGTGATCTTTCTGACCGCCCGCGCCTCCGAGACCGATCGCATCGTGGGCTTGGAGTTGGGCGCCAACGATTACGTGGTGAAGCCGTTCTTCGTGCGGGAACTGATCGCGCGCATCAAGCTGCAGTTCCGCAACCAGAATGCGCCGGTGCGCCTAATGGAAGCGGGCGGCCTGGCGCTCGACACCACCAGCCGGCAGGTGAAGCTGAACGGCGCTCCGCTGCAATTGACGGCGACGGAATTCCGTCTGCTGGAGTTTCTGATGAGCCGTCCCGGGGTGGTATTCAGCCGCGAGCAACTGCTCAACGCCGTCTGGGGACAGGACCGCGCCATTACCGACCGCGCGGTGGACGTGTACGTGCTGCGGCTGCGGCAGAAGGTGGAACAGGATCCGGCGGCTCCGGTGTTGATTCACTCCGTCCGCGGATTCGGATACACGTTTGAGCCCAGACGGGCCATGGCTGTTTGACTCCGCGCGCCGTACAATAGAAACGCATGCGACGGGCGGCGCTACTCACTACGGTGGTATGGGCGGCGGCGTGCGCGCAGACCGTGCTGCCGCCCGTACAGGGTGTTGAGTTTTTCGGCCGCCGCGGCCTGGGCGCGTTGAAGTGCCAGGTGGAACCTCTGCGGCCGGTTCTCGATTTCGAGTTCCGCTTCCACGCCGGCTACACGGTTCGGGCGCCTCTGAACCAGTATCGGGATCCGGGGCATAAGTGGACGGTGGCGGTGCGAATCCAGCCCGAAAGCGCCAGGGAACCGGTCTACTTCACCGACAGCCTCACCCTGCCGGATGTTTCCTCCACCGGGACGGAGGGCGAAGCGGGCGGCGGATATTTGTTGGGCCAGGGCCGCTACCGCGCCTCATTCTTATTGGTGGACGACCTGGGCCGGGGATGCCGCATGGATTGGAACATCGAGGCTCAACCCGGTGCGGGAAATGGCGCGGTGAAAATGGCCATTGAGCCGGGGGCGGTTCAGGAGGTCTCATGGCGCGGCGCGCGGGCGGCGAATTCGGACGCGGCGCCGTTCGCCGGCATCACCGTGTTGCTGCACGCCGCGCCAGTGTCGCCGCGCCTGTCGAAGGTACAGGCCAGCGATGCCGTAACGCTGCTGGGGGCCCTGTCTTCGCTGTTGGATCTGGCGCCCGCGGAATCGGTCCGGCTGGTGGTGTTCAACCTCGAGCAACAGAAAGAAATCTACCGGCAGGAGCACTTCACGCTGGACCGGATGGAGGCCGTTCGCCAGGCTATCTTCGATCTCCAACTGGCCGTAGTGGATTACCGCGCGCTGCTGAATCCGGCGGGCCCCATGGATCTGCTGTCTACCATGGTGAACCGGGAACTGCACGCGGAGCGCCGCTCGGATGCGGTGGTGTTTCTGGGGCCACATGCACGATCCACGCGCAAGCCCACGTTCGAGGTCGATGCTCCCGGCTCCGGCGCGCCGAGATTCTTCTACGTGGAATACCAGTGGTCGGATCGGTATGCGCTCATGGGGCGCGGATCGATAGCTGGATCGAGGGCCGTACCGCCGGGATCCGGCAGTGTGGCGGACGGGTCGAGGCGTGGCGGTGGGTGCCCCGTCTCAGCGGTATGCAACCCGGCGGATTCGAGCGGGCCCCCGATTATGCCCACGCGCGATACCATCGACTATCTGGTGGCTATGCTGGCGGGGAAGACTCTGGTGGTCCACACGCCGGGCGATTTTGCCAAGGCGATGAAGCAGATCGCGCCGTGGAAAGCCGCGAAATCCCCCAAGTGAAGCTCTTTCGGGGCGCTACTTCTTCTTGGGCGCGGGCGATGCCGGGTCGAAGGACACGCCGGTGTCGGCATTGAATTTGTGATACTCCTGAAATTCGATGGTGTTGCGGGTCAGGAAGGCGCCCGCCTGCAGTTGCACCTCCGCGGTATGAGGCAGCAGGAACGTGCGGTCGCCGATGGCGGTGACGTCATACTCCAGCGTGGAGACCAGTTTCTGCACCGGAAAATCGGCCGGCAGGCCGTCCGCCGCCGAAGTGACGCGCAGAATCCGTCCGCTCGCCGGGTCTACGTATACCAATCCACGGCGTCCCGCCACGGTGGAGTAGCGTTGGTCGTTCAGCACAAAGTTCACGGCGTAGCGCGCATGCTCGGCGGTCATGCGGTAGCTGAACACGGCCACTTGCTTGTCGCGGATGGAATCCCACTGAGCGAAGCGGATCGCCGTCGAGCGCTCCGCGTCGAACACCTGTCGCAGCAGGCTGCCGAATTCACCTTCGGAAATGGACCCTCCCAGCGCCTCGTAGGAACGGTCCGCGGCCTTATTATTCACCTGAAGCAGTTTGTAGTCTTCGCGGTGTCCGTAGTAGGAAAGGCGCACGGTGAGGGTGTCGCTGAGCGTCCAGGCGCCTGGGTCCATGCCCTCGCGGTAGCGGCGGACCACCTCGTTGCAGATGAAGTCGGGCAGCGTCTGGCTGTATTCGAGAGCGTACGTGCGGGCGGAATCGAGGATGCGCGAAGTGTCCTCGGGAGCGGCGGATTGCGCCCAGGCCGGCACGCAGAGGGATAAGAGGACGGCGGCTACTGAAGCAGCCTGAGCCCGTTCGGCCCCGGAATGGTGCGCACCCACGAGTTCATCTCCTCTTCGTTCTGCAGCAGATCGCGCAGCGTGGCTTTGCTCAGAACCTGGTCGACGGCCACTTGTACCGCGCGCCACAAGGAGCGGACGGAACAATCCACCGACCGCGTGCAGATGGCATTTTGGCCGGAATGATTATCGCAGAAGCTGCTTTCGAACAGACGGCCGCCGAGGGCGTCCATGACATCGGCAATGACGATCTCTTCGGGCTGCCGCGCCAGGGTGTAGCCGCCTTCCTTGCCGCGCGCGGCTTTGACAAAACCACCCTTGCGCAGGACCCGCAGGATCTTGGCGGCGTATGCCGGCGAGACGCCTTCGGCCTGGCTGATTTCGGGAATGGTGAGACCTTGTCCCGTATAGCCGATGCGCACCAGGCAGCGCAGGCCGTATTCTTCGTTGGCGGCTAGCTTCATCGGCGCAACCTCGCGATGGGAATGATGTCTTCGATGCCCAATGCCAACTTAGCGGCTTCCGACATCCGGTCTTTGGTCCAGGGAGGATCGAAGGTCAGTTCCAGCGTCACATCCGTCACGCCGGGGACGGCGCGTACGGCGCGTTCCACTTCCGCGGGCAGGGAGCCGGCTACTGGACAGTTGGGGGCCGTCAACGTCATGCGGATGGCTACGTGGCCTTCGGCGTTCACGTCGACGGCATAGATCAGGCCCAGCTCGTAGATGTTGACGGGCATCTCGGGGTCGTAGACCTTGCGGAGGGCGGTGAGGATTTGGGGTTGGAGGCCGGTCATGGCTGGAGGCTCCGGAACAGGCGACCTTCGCTCGCAGGGCCGATTGACCATCGGCCGCAGGTTGCAACCCTGCCCCACATCATTCGGTGCTCACTACCGGGTCGGGGGACTCGGCGGTCAGGGCGCTTTTCAGGGTGTGCCAGGCCAGGGTGGCGCATTTTACTCTCGCGGGGTATTCGCGGACGCCGCAGAAGACTACCAGTTTGCCGAGATCCTTGGCGACCGGCGAATCGGTGGTGAGCAGATCGTGAAATTTTTCGAGCAGCGCCAAGGCTTCGGACCGCGTCTTGCCGCGGAGGCTTTCGGTCATCAGAGACGCCGATGCGGTCGAAATGGCGCATCCGGAACCGAGGAAGCTGACATCCCTCACTACGTCGTCTTCCATTTTCAGGAACAGCTTCAGCTTGTCGCCGCACAGCGGATTGTAGCCTTCCGCCTCGTAATTCGCATCGTCCATGGCGTGACAATTCCGCGGACGCTTGCTGTGATCGAGTATGGTTTCCTGGTACAGGTCGTCAATCATCAGGAGAAAACCTCCTTCACTTTCTTCAAACCGGCAACCAGGGCGTCGATCTCTCCCACGGTGTTGTAAAACGCCAGCGATGCGCGCGTGGTGGCCGGGACGTTGAACCGGTCCATCACCGGTTGCGCGCAGTGGTGCCCGGTACGGACGGCGATGCCTTGCAGGTCGAGCACCGTTCCGATATCGTGCGGGTGAATGCCTTCCATGACAAACGAAAGTACGGCCGCTTTATTCCTGGCGGTTCCAATCAGCCGCAGCCCGGGAATCTGTAAGAGCTTCTCCGTGCCGTAGACCAGCAGCTCATGTTCGTACGCCGCGATCTTATCGAGCCCGATGGCGGTCATGTAATCGAGCGCCGCGCCCAGGCCGATGCCGCCGGCGATGTTGGGCGTGCCGGCTTCGAACTTGTACGGCAGGTCGGCGTAGGTGGTCTTTTCGAACGTGACCGTGCGAATCATGTCGCCGCCGCCCTGGTACGGCGGCATGGCGTTCAACAGGTCCGCTTTTCCATACAAGATGCCGATGCCCGTAGGCCCGCACACCTTGTGTCCGGAGAAGGTGTAGAAGTCGGCGTCCAGCGCCTGCACGTCCACTTGGAGGTGAGGCGCCGCCTGCGCGCCATCGATCAGCGTCAGGGAGCCCGCCTTGTGGGCCATCTCGATAATCCGGCGAACCGGATTGATGGTTCCCAGGGCGTTCGACACGTGCGTCACGGCCACCATGCGGGTCCGCGGATTGAGCAGCTTTTCGTACTCTTCCAGGATCAGTTCGCCGCGGTCGTTCATGGGGATGACGCGCAGCTTCGCGCCCCGCTCTTCGCAGAGCATCTGCCAGGGAACGATATTGGAATGATGCTCCATCGCGGAGATGACGATCTCGTCACCTTCTTTGACGTTCTTGCGGCCCCAACTGCTGGAGACCAGGTTGATGGCCTCGGTGGCGCCGCGGACGAAGATCAGCTCGTTCTCGCCGCGGGAGTTGAGGAAGTTTTTGGTTTTGGTACGGGTCTCTTCATAGGCCGCGGTGGAGCGCTGGCTCAGCTCGTGGACGCCGCGGTGAATGTTGGCGCAATCGACTTCATGGAAGTGGCGGATGGCGTCCACCACGCAGCTCGGCTTCTGCGCCGTGGCCGCGCTATCCAGGTACACCAGGGGTTTGCCGTGAACGGTCTGTTTCAGGACGGGAAAATCTTCCCGTACCCGCTCTACGTCGAATCCCGCCGTGATTTCACTGCTCAGAGTGCTCATGGAATTTCTCAAACAGGACCCGCTCCAGCGAATCCCGCAACGACTGCACTTTAATACGATCCACGACGTCCTGCGCAAATGCGTAAGTCAGCAAACTGCGCGCGTCTCCTTTGCCGATGCCGCGGGATTGCAGGTAAAACATCGCCTCGGCATCCAGTTGTCCGATGGTGGCGCCGTGGGTACACCGCACGTCGTCGGCGAGGATCTGCAATTCCGGCTTGGTATTGATCACCGCGTTGTCGGACAGTACCAGGTTCTTGTTGGTTTGCTTCGAATCGGTCTTCTGGGCATCTTTCCGGACAATGATGCGGCCGTTGAAAACCGCTTCGGCCTTGCCGTCCAGAATGCCCTTATAGAGTTCATGGCTGGTACCGTGCGGCATGGCGTGGTCGATCACCGTATGATTGTCCACGTGCTGCGTGCCGCCTGCGATGTACAGCCCGTTGAGGGTGGCTTCGGAGCCTTCCGCCAGCACCGCTCCCACATCGTTGCGCGCCAGCGCGGCGCCCAGTGAGATATTGTGGGTGGAAAAATTGGTGCTGCGTCCCAATTGGGCCTGCAGCGTCGCGACGTGGAACGCTTCGAGCGATTCCCGCTGCAGCTTGTAATGGTCCACTACGGCTCGGTCGCCGGCAACGATTTCAGTTACGGCGTTGGTGAAGTAGGTTCCCGTGCCGGCGTATGTCTCGACGATGGTGCAGTGCGCGCCGGCTCCGACGACGATGACGATGCGCGGATGGACAACCGGCGGATCTCCCGCGTTCTGGCAGGCGTAGTTGGAGATGCGGATGGGTTCCTGAATCACCGCGCCTCGCGGGACACGCAGCATCACCACGTGGAGCATGAATGCCGAATTCAAGGCAACGAACGGGTGTTGCTCTCCAACCAGCCAATTGCGATACTCATGCTCGGGAAGCCTTTCGACGCCAGCGGGTAACTCGACTTTCGGTTCCCACAACTGCCTCTGAAAGTGGCGCCGGGCAATGGGCGCTACGTTGGTGAAACGCCATTCCTCGTTGTGCGTGGTGGGGAATCCCATTTCCAGAAAGCGGCTGAAGGCGGCCCGGCGGAGTTCTTCCCGAGCCGGAGTGTCAAAGGGCTTTTGATTGGTGAACTCCTCCAGCCATTGGCCGGTCTGTTCCGATACGGCCGTCATGCCCGCGCGACCTCTTCTTCGTCTTCGATACCCAATCCGGCGTACCCGCTCTCTTCGAGCTCAAGCGCCAGTTCCTTGCCGCCCGATTTCACGATCTTTCCCTGGGACAGGACGTGCACGAAATCCGGCACGATGTAGTTCAGCAGGCGCTGGTAATGGGTCACCACGATCATGGACCGGTCCGGACTGCGCAGGGCATTAACGCCCGAGGCTACGGTGCGCAGGGCGTCGATATCCAGGCCGGAATCGGTCTCGTCGAGGATGGCCAGTTTCGGTTCCAACACGGCCATCTGGAAAATCTCATTGCGCTTCTTTTCGCCGCCCGAAAAACCGGTATTGACCGGACGGTTCAGCAGCGCCTGGTCCATCTCCATCAGCTTCATTTTTTCGCGGACCAGGTTGAGGAAATCCATGGCGTCGTATTCTTCCAGGCCGCGGTGCTTGCGAATGGTGTTGAGCGCGGCCTTGAGGAAGTACATATTGCTGACGCCCGGAATTTCCACGGGGTATTGAAACGCCAGGAAGATGCCCTCGCGGGCCCGGTCTTCGGGCGCCATGGCGAGCAAGTCCTTGCCATCGTAGACGACTTCGCCGCCGGTTACGACGTACAGTTCGCGGCCGGCCAGCACCTGCGCCAGCGTACTCTTGCCGGAACCGTTCGGTCCCATGATGGCGTGTACTTCGCCCGGGTCGACAGAGAGCGAGATGCCCTTGAGAATTTCACGATCGCCCACTTTGGCGTGCAGATTTTTGATTTCGAGTAGTGCCATTTTTCCCTATGTGACGGCCGCTCCCTACCGGTGGCGGCCCGGAATCTCTTACCCGACGCTTCCTTCCAAGCTAACGCCTAGGAGCTTCTGGGCTTCTACGGCGAACTCCATGGGGAGCTCGCGGAAAACTTCCTTGCAGAAACCGTGAACGATCATCGATACGGCGTCTTCGCTCGAAATTCCACGCTGGCGGCAGTAGAAGATTTGGTCTTCGCCGATCTTCGACGTCGAGGCTTCGTGTTCCACCTGGGACGACGTGTTCTTCACTTCCAGGTAAGGAAACGTGTGCGCCCCGCACTGATCGCCCAGCAGGAGCGAATCGCATTGCGAATAGTTGCGCGCGCCGGTGGCCGATTTCAGCATCTTCACGCCGCCGCGATAGGTGTTCTGCCCGTGTCCCGCTGAAATGCCCTTGCTGACGATGGTGGACGTGGTGTTCTTTCCGATGTGGATCATCTTCGTGCCGGTGTCGGCTTGCTGCCAGTTGTTGGCGAGAGCTACCGAATAGAATTCGCCCACCGAATTGTCGCCGATCAGCAGGCAGCTCGGATACTTCCAGGTGATGGCCGATCCGGTTTCCACCTGCGTCCAGGAGATTTTCGAATTGACTCCCCGGCACGCGCCGCGCTTGGTCACGAAATTGTAGATACCACCCTTGCCGTTCTTGTCGCCGGGGTACCAGTTCTGCACCGTGGAATACTTGATCTGGGCATTGTCCAGCGCCACCAGTTCCACCACCGCCGCGTGCAGTTGGTTGGTATCGCGCATGGGGGCCGTGCACCCTTCCAGATAGCTCACATAGGCGCCTTCGTCGGCGATGATCAGGGTGCGTTCGAACTGGCCAGTGTCCTTGGCGTTGATGCGGAAATACGTGGACAGCTCCATGGGGCAGCGGACGCCTTTGGGCACGTAGCAGAACGATCCATCGCTGAAAACGGCCGAATTCAGGGCGGCGAAGAAGTTATCGGAGGTGGGAACCACGGAACCGAGATACTGGCGAACGAGGTCGGGATGTTCCCGCACGGCTTCGGAAAACGATCCGAAGATGATCCCCATATCGTTCAGCTTGGCCTTGAAGGTGGTGGCTACGGAAACGCTGTCGAACACCGCGTCGACTGCGACACCTGCCAGCAACTCCCGCTCTTTGAGCGGGATGCCGAGCTTCTCGTAGGTCTTGAGCAGTTCCGGATCCACCTCGTCCAGGCTTTTAGGGCCGTCCTTTTTGGCCTTGGGCGACGAATAATAAATGATGTCCTGATAGTCGATTTTGGGATAGTGTACGTTGGCCCAGGTCGGCTCCGTCAGGGTGAGCCAGTGCCGGTAGGCCTTCAGGCGCCACTCCAGGAGCCATTCCGGCTCCTCTTTCTTGGCCGAGATCAGGCGGATGACGTCCTCGCTCAATCCGCGGGGGATGGCGTCGGACTCGATATCCGTGACGAATCCCCACTTATACTCCTGATTCGCAAAAGTTTCGATGGTGCTGGTGGACTCACTCACCGGGTTGTGCTCCTAAACTGTTGGACTGATACCACATTAGCTAATCTGTACTTCTTAGTCAAGATTGCACAGCTAATGGATGCGGAACGGGGTCGAATGGGTGCAGAACGGGGGTAAACCGATCGGCCGGGGTCTGGCGCCGGGGGCGTTTTGGGGTGGAAATGGGTTCGACCCGGCGGAACTGGAAGTGGTTGTTTTTTCTTTGGGTTCGAGCTCCAAATGGGTTCGTTTGGTAATTTGAGACGCCCGAGTTCGGCGGCATTTCGCTTGGGTCATGGGGTCCTGCCGATTTGATTTGTATCACGGAGAGGAATGGCGTTTCCGATCAGGGGACGGTAAGTACTGGAGAGTAAAGGTATTTTTGGACGGAAATCGATGGTGACGGTTTCGCGGCGATGGGGAACCGGGGAGCGGATGATCTTCATCGCCGCGAACACCGAGTAAGCCGCGCGGTGAACTAAAATTAAACCGCAGGATACTTGCCGGTCTTGAACTTCGCATCCAGGTGGTGTGTGTGAGTACGTCCGGCAGGGGGCGGGCTTTAATGTCCTGCGGCTCGAAGGACGTCACCGCGTCATAGCCCACAATGCACTCAACCCGGCTACCGCAGTGACCACACGCCGGACAGGGCGCCAGGGGGCAGGGCGTGCCTCTCAAGACGTCGCGGCGAAGATCAGCCAGATGTAGCTGATACAAAAGCAGACCAGAGCGCCGAACCCAAGCGATTGGTTTCGCGTGTATTTGAATCGCGTATAGGACCGCGGATCGTCAGGATGATGGAGGTGGTGCTCGTAGTTCAACGCCAGCAAGATCATGAAAAGCACTCCGTAGATGATGCTCATCGCCACCAGAAACAAGGGCGACGCGAAGGACCTCAAGGATTTCAGGGAGCGGCCGGTCGACTGATTGAAATTCAACGAACCGACCAGCAGGACGATTGACCCGGCCGCCAGACCTAGAACAAATTTTGTAATGTCCAGGTACATGGGAAGCAGCCTCTTCCCAAACTCGCCATGTTTGCCGCCGGGATCGAAGACGACAGGCTGTCCTTTGCTCTTCAGAAAGACGATGAACCATATCAGCGCGAACAGTCCCAATGCCGTTGCAATTCCGGGGAAGCCTGGGAATAACATGCTTCGAGGATACACCTAGGTCTAGTGACATGACCCGATCGGTTTCAGAGCGGTCCGGATTGGGTGGAGTGTTCGCACCCGGCCGAGAAGCGCAGGGCGGCGCAGACTTGGGACATCCGTAACGAACCCAACCGGGCCACGCGTTTCCCCAGGCGCTGTTGGGAAATGGTTACGGTGTTGTGCAGGTTCACGGCGCACGGGGTCTTCATGCCATCCTCTTCACTCAATACCACCTCGGATGGCACTCCGCGAATGGTGGACGTGACCGGCGCTACGGTCACGGTCGACAAATAGGCGATGGCGCTGTCGCGCGTCAGTACGAGCACCGGCCGTTTCTTGTCCGGCGGCGCAAACTGGTACAGACGCACGTCCCCTCGGGCTATTCCGCCGGCCACGCCGCCTCCGCTTCCCAGATGAGGGAATCCTCGTGCGATGGTGGCTGCCTGGAATAGCCGTCGCGGTCGCGCTCTTCCCGTTCCCTGAGTTCCAAAGTCCGAAGGTGCTCTCGAAGGGCGTCGCGAATCAGCGCGGAGCGATTCCGCTTGGTGCGGCGCGCCACCCGGTCGGCGGCCTGTAACAGTTTCGCATCGAGAACAACCTGGATGGTTTCCATTATGTGGACTCTACTCCACAGTATACTCCACAGTCGAGCACCGTCATGGCTTTGTAATCCCGCTTCCGCGATTTCCTATTGCTACCTTCGCCATTTCGAAGGACACTAGAGTGTTAAGGGAGACCTGCAAAAGTTGGAGAGAAACGGACGCAAAGGCTCGCTCATCGTTGAGCCCACCGAACGATGGACACCCCAGGTTGCCAGCGATCTGTACGACGTTGCCAGTTGGGGGAAGGGCTATTTCTCCGTTGGCGCCAACGGGCATGTCCACGTGCATCCCGAGAAGGACCCGTCGCGCTCGATCGATCTCAAGGAACTGGTGGATACGCTGGTGCTGCGCGGCATCAATCTGCCGATCCTGGTTCGCTTCGCCGATATCCTGAAGCACCGCCTCGGCGAGATCCACAGCGCGTTTGAAACGGCCATCGCCGAGCACAAGTATCAGGGCCGTTATTGCTGCGTCTATCCGATCAAGGTGAATCAGCAGCGCCAGGTGGTGGAAGAGGTTCTGGAGTTCGGCAAGCCGTTCCGCTTCGGGCTGGAGGCCGGATCCAAACCCGAGCTGATGGCCGTGATGGCCCTGGCCGACAACGAAACCCCCATCATCTGCAACGGCTTCAAGGACGACGAGTATATCGAGATGGCCATGCTGGCCCAGAAACTCGGCCGTCACATCATCCCGGTGGTGGAGAAATATACCGAGCTGCATCTTATTTTGAAGTACAGCGCGCGAGTGGGCGTGCGGCCGAAGATCGGGCTGCGCGTCAAATTGGCGAGCCGCGGATCGGGACGCTGGAAGTCGTCGGGCGGATACCGGTCCAAGTTCGGACTTTCCGCCACCGAGGCGATGCGCGCCCTGCAGGAACTGAAGGACCTCGGTATGGCCGATTGCCTCAACCTCCTCCACTTCCACCTGGGCAGCCAGATCACCAACATCCGCCAGATCAAAGGCGCGGTGAATGAGGCGGTGCGCGTGTACGTGGACCTGGCGCGCGCGGGCGCCGGCCTGCACTACCTGGACGTGGGAGGCGGCTTGGGAGTGGACTACGATGGGTCGCAGACCGATTTCGAATCGAGCGTCAACTACACGCTTCAGGAGTACGCCAACGACGTTATTTACCACGTGCAGAACGTGTGCGACGAGGTGGGCGTAGCGCACCCCACCATCGTCACGGAGAGCGGGCGCGCCATTGCGGCGTATCACAGCGTGCTGGTATTCAACGTCCTGGGAGTTGCCGGGATGGGCGAGGCCGATGTGCCAGCGGAGCCCCCGCCCGACGCCGAACAGCCGCTCATCGACTTGCAGGAGACCTTCCGCGGCCTGAGCGCCAAGAACCTTTTGGAGAGCTACCACGACGCGCAGCAGGCCCTCGACCAGGCGCTCAATCTGTTCAGTCTGGGCTATCTTTCGCTCGAACAGCGATGCATCGCCGAAAACCTGTATTGGGCCATATCGCGAAAAATTCAGAAGCAGGCGAAAGAACTGGACTACTTCCCCGAGGAACTGGAAGGCATCGACGCCATGCTCTCGGATACGTATTTCTGCAATTTCTCGTTGTTCCAAAGCATGCCCGATAGCTGGGCCATCAAGCAACTGTTCCCGGTTATGCCCATACACCGCCTAGAGGAAGAGCCCTCGCATCCCGCTGTTTTGGGCGACATCACCTGCGATTCCGACGGCAAGGTGGACGCCTTCATAGACCGCCGCGATGTGAAACGCACGCTCCTGCTCCACAGCTTCAACGGCAGCGACTACTACCTGGGCGCGTTTCTGCTGGGCGCCTACCAGGAGATCCTGGGCGATCTGCACAACCTTTTCGGCGACACCAATGCCGTCCATGTGCGCCTGAGCCCCATGGGCGAGGTGATTCTCGATTCGGTGATCAAGGGCGACACGGTGCGGGAAGTGCTGAACTACGTGCAGTTCTCGTCCGAGGTTCTGGTCGCTACGCTGCGCCGCGACGTGGAAAGCGCGCTGCGCGAAGGCAAGCTCACGTATGAGGAAAGCGGACAATTGCTTCGCTTCTACGAAGAGGGACTGCACGGATATACGTACCTGGAGGACGTCCACCAGCAGTAGGGGGCCGTACTCCGGCGTGCGTTAGAATGTGTGAGGTCTGAAATCGTCACACAAAAGAGGAGTTTACAAATGCTTCGCCGAATTCTGCTCTCGAGCGCCCTATCCGTCGCCCTGGCCTGCGTGCTTCAGGCACAGACTACGAACCCACTGATTGCCGAGTCCAAACGCAACTACACGGCTATCAAGACCAACCTCGTCAAGGCCGCCGATAAAATGTCCGACGACCTGTACGCGTATCAGCCCGTTCCGGAGATCCGCACCTTCGCCGCTTTGATGGGCCACATCGCCGACACCCAGTTGGGGCTCTGCAGTTCGATTCGCGGTGAGCGGAAGCGCGGGGATGCCAGCAACAAAACCGCCAAAGCCGACCTGGTGTCCGCGATGGCCGCATCGTTCGCCGAATGCGACGCCGCATGGGACTCCCTCACCGACGCCAACGCCATGGACATGGTCGGCCAGCGCACCAAGTTGGGCACCATGATCTACATGACCATGCACAGCGACGAAGAGTACGGTTACGCGTCCGTGTACATGCGTCTGAAATCGATTGTGCCGCCGTCCTCCGAGAACACCGGACGCGGCCCCGCCAAGAAGTAATCGCCTATTTCACGCACTCGACGAGAACGCGGCCGGAGGTCTGACGGCCCACCGCAGTCACCTGCAAGCCCACGTCACGGGCCATTTCGCGGAGCTCGTCTATGGTCCGGTCGCGGCCGCCTACCAGGACCATCATCAGCAGTGCGGGCGATGCAGCCTCGCCGGGGCCGGCTCCGGTGAAGATTACCACTCGGCCGCCTGGGCGAGCGGCGTCGGAGCAGCGCCGCAAGATGGCGGTTGCCTCGCGGTCGGGCCAGTCGCCGAGGACGCTCTTTAGAATATAGAGATCGGCGCCGGCTGGGAGCGGGTCGAAAAAACTCTGGCCGATGGGGGTCGCTCGATCGGCGACGCCGGCGGCTTCGAAGATCTCAGCGGAGCGAGCCACGGTCCGCGGCAGGTCGACCAGCGTGCCGCGGACCTCGGGGTGGGCGCGCAGGATCCCGGCGAGGAGCGCTCCAGTGCCGCCGCCGACATCGACTACCGTTCGCACGGATTCCCAATCGGCGGGATCGATCAGGACGTGAGGATCGGGGACGCCGTGGCCTGCGGGACCCATGAGGGCGTCGAAAGAGGCGGCGATGCCGGAGTGGGCATCCAAGTCGTCCCAGAAGTTGCGGCCGAAGGCTTCATGATAGGCCGGCTTCCCGCTGCGGACGGCGGGCAGGAGCGTTCCCCAGGCGTGCGCCATGCGGCCGCCGAAAGCGTCGAGGTCGAGGCCCGGACGAATGGGCCCGTCAAGCAACTGGCGGGCCATCTCATTCAGCGCGAACTGGCCGGGGGCCGGCTCCTCGAACATGCCCTGGCTCACCAGGTGACGAAGCACCCGGTGGAGCGAATCGCGATCGGCGTCCGATGCGCGGGCGAGGTCGGCGACGGCGCTGTGACCGGCCAGGATGTGGTCGGCGATGCGCAGCGTTGCGGCTACGTGGACGCACCAGGGGGTGCAGAGATCGCTTAGCGTCCGGAGATCCATTCGGTCATGATGACATATCGCTGGGGGCCACCCTGCTGAGTATCGGACGCACGGTGGCGATGGGCGGACTGAAGAGCGAGAGTTGGCTGGGGTCGGCGAAAACGGTGGCGTAGTCGTCGGGGGTGAAAGCGCGGGTCAGGCGGGCGGCGAAGGTGTCGTGCAACAGGCGTGCGTAGTGATCGACGTCGTAGTCGCGGGGTTCTCCGGCCACCGCGGCGGCGCCGGCCTTCGTGCGATAGACCCGAACGCGGTCGCCGGCAGTCCAGGACGCGCGGCCTGCCGCGAGCAGGGCTTCGTATGCCAATTCGCGGCGGGTGTCGCGGGTTTCCCGGTACTGGCCGGGAGTCTTAGTGAGCCGCACCAGAGAGGAGACCTCGCAAGCCGGCAGTTCGCGGCGGCGCAGCGCATCGAGCGTGGCCAGATAGATAATGCGGACGCTCTCGACGTCGCCCGCCAGCAGGCACGCGATGGCGCGCCGCAGAAAGGTCTCGCCGAACGGCTCGGCGCGGCTGGAACGGAAGGCCACGCCGCGCAGCAGGAGCGAGCCTTCGTAGGTGAGGAGCGCGTAGTTTTTCGGCTCGTGCGACAGCATGGCGGCATAGCGGCCGTCGAATTCGAGACGCACCAGCGGCGGCAGCAGTGCGGCGACCTCGGCCACGACGCGGCGCTCGTCGGGCTCGGCCCAGCCTTCGGGGACCGCGAAATAGACGCCGTCGGTATCGGCCTCAATCAGGGTGACACCGCGCGCGGCCAGTTCGCGGCACATCAGATCGAGGGTCTCGCGGCCGCGGCGGGTCACTTCATTGGCGGCGTGGACGTCGGCGAAGCGGGTCAACTCACCGCCGGCGGCCAGGTATCCGTATGCCGAGTTCACCACCAGCTTCATGGCGGCGGACATCGCCTCATGCGTGTAGCGTTCGGCGGACCCGGGCGGCGCGGCGCGGGCGCGAGCCTTGGCTGAAAGACGCTGCTCGACGAGCCGGTCGACTAAGGCGAGCATCGCGCCCAGACGGTCGCGGGCCGGACCGATGCGCCATTGTCGCATCAAGGATGGATATAGGCTGGCGACGTCCGCTTTCACTACGCGGTGCGCCACTCCCGACGCGAACAGGTGCAGGGCCGCGCCGCTGTGGGGCGTGCCGTCGCCGGGCTGGTGGGCGGCCAGCGCCGCTCCGGCGCGCAGGTAGGCGCGCACCAGCAAGGGATCGATGACGCCGGTGGCGGCCCCGGCATCGGCCAGCCGTTCATATCGGCGCGGGGCCATGCGGGCCAGCGCGAAGGCCGCCCCGCCGAGCATACGCGACAGCGCCGCGACCTCCTCCACGTCGGAGGTGGCGTACCGGCGCACGCGCGCGGGGTCGCTGCGGTAGACCTCATAGATACGCGCGCCCGGGATGAGTTCGCGATCCGGACCGGCGATGCCCAGGTGGCGCGCCACGTCCTTGAGCCCGTGGCTGGGGAACTCGCGAGTGGCGAAATCGTGGCGGATCACGGCGTCGAGCGTGTCGATGAGCTCGCGGCCGGGGGCCAGGAAGCGGACGCGGCGGCGGGCAGCCAAGCGTTGCCGCAATCCCGGCGGGCCGATCCGCCCTAGTGCGAGCGGTACACCGAGACGGCCCGCGCGGGCATCGAGAAACGGCAGGTCGAACCCGTGCAGGTTGTGGTTCTCGATGACGTCGGGATCGGCCTGCTGGACTTTGGCGACCAGGCGGCGGATGAGATCGGCCTCGTCCGCATCACTCTCGCCGTGGGCTTCGAGTATTTGGGCGACGCCCGCGGGATCGCGAAGGGCCACCATGAAGATGCGGTCGCGCGACGAGTCGAGGCCGGTGGTTTCAAGATCGACCTGCATGCGATGCAGGTGGTCGAAAGAGAGATCGCGAAAGTAAGTTCGGCCGGATGCGGCCAGGTATTGCTCGTCGGGCGGCAGCGCGAGGACGGATTGCTTTCCCAGGTCGCGCAGATCGGCGACGCGCCGCGAGAGGCGGTGCGATGCGCCCGCGAGGACGATGGACGTCAGGCTTTTGAAGTCGGCGGCGGAGACGAGATATCGCAGAGCGCCGGGGCCGTCGAGTTCGCGCCAGGTAACCTCGGCTGGAGCGCCGCGCACGTCGTCGAGGCGCACGTCGTCGAGGCGATCAAGCAGCAGCCAGGGGCGGAAGCGCGTCTCCTCCCGCACCAGTTCGCCGGTCTGCGCGATGCGGCGCCAGATGAAGGCGCGGCCATCGGGGGTAGCCCACACGGAGACGATGCCGGGGGTGGGGTCCCAGCCCCACAGCCATTCGTCTTCGGGGCAGGCCACGCTACTTGGCGGCTGGCTTGGCGAATTTGGCGTCGTCGATGGAGGCGTTGGGCTGCACTTCCTTGAGCTGGGTGGTGAACCGGCCGTTGGGACGGGCGAGGGTCCAGCGGTAGGGAATCTTGACGCCTGCGCCGTCGTCGCGGTAATCGGAATAGTCGATTTGTACAGGCATGCGGCCGAGCGGATTTTCGGTGTAACGGATGAGGCGAACCAGCAGGCCGGAGTCCTTGGCGAAATACATGCGGACCTGCATGCGGCTGGCGGTGGCGCCGGTGAGCGTTTCGCAATCGACGCCATCGACCTGCTCGGGCCGGCCGCGGCGCAACTGCGGGAACAGTTCTTTCATCCGTATCGGGAGGTAGAACTCGGCATCGAGTCCGTAGGCGGCCGAATCGGCGGCGGACATGTCGCGGGCGCCGGTGGCGGAGCCCATCCAACCGGTCGTACCATCGAATGCGGTGAAGCTGTCGCCACGGGCGCTATGGCTGATGGAGACGCGCTTGTTGGGGGCTTTCGTGAGGATCTCGGTCGAAGTATCGCTGCCCATCGCCAGGATGCTGCCCTTGAGAATGCGGCTCGAGACCTTGTGCATGGCGTCGGCGCCGCCGAGAGCGGAGATGTACTTGTCGACAATCTGATCGGGCGTGACAGTGGCGGGCGCCCCCGCGGCGGCGGGCGTACGTGGGGCCGGGGCGGCGTCGGATTCCAGAACGGGCGGCACGGCCACGGGAGTCGCGGCGCCGCGATGGCAGGAGTAGCAGGTCACCTGGGTGCGGCCGCGGAAGCTGTCCTTATTGATGGCCATCTGCATGGCGATCATGCTGCGCGCGGTTTTCTTGGGCCCTTTGTCGTCGGCTTCGGGTTTGCCTTCGACGTGGCAGAAATCGCACTGAACGCCCAGGGATACCGACATGAATTGCATGGCGGGCATCAACTGGTCGGCGGGAATGTCCTTGAGCTGAGTGATGTTTTTAAATTCCTGCGCGGCGGTCTTTGCCTCGGCGGCCTGGCCTTGTACGGATTGGGGCGCGAAAGCGGCAATTGTGAGGGCCAAAGCGGCGGCAAGAGTGGCGACGGCGCATGCGCGAGCAGTGTGCATCCTTGGTGTACTCCTTGTTCTCTGGATTGTACACGAACGGGTATCCAGGCGCTTACCGCGCCAGAGGGGCCGCGAGAGTCCGTTAGCGGATCGGCGAAAAGGGCAGCGGACGCAGTATCGCGTTGCTGACATTGTTCACCACATCGGCATCCGACAGGCCGGGCGTGACGCGCAGTTTCCGCCAGTCGGCATCGCCGGAGAACGTCTGCCAGGTCTTATCGCGGGCTGCCAGATCGTCATACGCCAGCATGTAGGTGAGATTCGGCATGCGGCTCCCCACGATGGTCTGGCCGAAAAATATCGTCAACATGCCGGAGCGGCGGAAAATATCGATCTCGCCGTCGCCGAACATCTTGATCTTACGGGCCAGGGCCTTTTCGTTCGGCGCCTCGTAGGTGCGGAGTTCGAAGATGCGGGCGGCGCGATTCTCGCCAGTGGGAGGCACGGCCACGGCCGGCATCGACGGGAAGGTCCACAGCAGCGAATTCTCCATGCGCGTGTAGCTCAGCTCGGTCATGGAATTATACTCGTCGGCCGCGGAGAGAAGCTCCTTGTCGGTGGCGAGTTTCTCGCGAGAGGTTTCAAAGGCGGCCAGGGACGGGTAACTGGCCAGCGTCAGAATGAACGGGCTGTCGGGTGCGATGACGGCGTTGAAACATCCCACCGGCCGGATCCCGGCGCGTTCGAAGGCCGGCAGGAGGCCGCTCCGCAGATACCCCGTGGTGCGCTCCACCTGGCGGCCGTTGCGCATGCGGAAATACCGCAGCTCGACGATCGCGCGCTGGTTGGCGGGGTGTGTCTGCGCCTGCATCAGAGATGCACCTATGGGAAGAGTCAAGAATGTGCGCCGTTCCACCTATCTACTGTACCGCCGGGACGCACGGTGGATGCGACGGCCCATAGCACTACCGCCAGGATCGCGGGTTCTCCCGAACCACAACTTCCGTCCGAACCCCGGCTGATTTCGCGGCCGTGGCGCCGGCCCACAGGACTACGGCCAGCACGGCGGAGAGTACCGGGATGACATACATCGCCTGGTGGAGGCCGGCGGCTTTGGCGGCTTCGGTGACGCCATGGGCGAAGTGGTCGCTCAGGCGGCCGGTCAGCAACGGGCCGAACGAGGCGCCGCAGAGATACGTCACCAGCAGGTAGACGGACATAGCGGCGCCGCGCAGGGCCGGTCCGACTACGTCGTGCAGGGCGGCATAGACCAGTCCGTAGTAGGTCTGCAGGAGCGCGTATGCGGCCATCGCGAACCAGACGGCGGCGATGGCGTGACCGGCCGGCATGCGGATGGCCAATGCCGCGGGCGCGGTGGCCAGCGCCGCAGCGCCAGAGGCCAGCAGCATACGGCCACCGGGGCGATGGCGGGCTGCGCGGTCGCCATACAGGACTACGCTCGCCGCGCCCAGAATGCCGGCCACGCCCGATCCGATGCCGGTCCACAATCCCGCTTGTCCGACCGAAAGGCCGTGAAAGCGGGTGAGGAAGGCCGGCAGGAAGTAGGAGAAACTGTACAGCGCCGCATTGGCGATGGCGCCCGACGCCGCAATCCACCAGAACGCGGAAACGCGCAGGAAAGAGAACGACGCGGTCCCGACGGTCAGCGCCGCGCGTGCCGGCTCGCGCAGACACAACAGAGCCGGCGCCAGCACAACCGCCGGCAGCGCCGCCACGGTGAGCGCGGCGCGCCATCCCCAGGCTTGAGCTACCGGACCGCTGACGGCCAGGCTGAGCATGACGCCCACCGGCACGGCCATCATGAAGCCCGCCATGGCGCGCGCGCGGCGATGGGCGGGGACCATATCGCCGATCCAACTGGTGGCGGCCGGAGCGCATACGGCCTCGCCGGCGCCCATTCCCAGGCGCGAGACCAGCAGCATGGCATAGCCGGATGCTACCGCGCCAAAGGCGGTCAATGTCGCCCAGACGGCCACTCCGGCGGCCAGCAAACGCTTGCGGCTGACGCGATCGGCCAGGCGTCCGAGAGGAACCCCGGCAACGGCATAGACGATGGTGACCAGTGAAGGAATGGCAGCCAGTTGGGTATCGGTAAGTTGAAACTGGTGGCGGAGGGGTTCCACCAGGGCTCCCAGCGCCTGGCGGTCGTAATAATTGAGGACGTTGACGAAGAACAGAACCAGCAGGGCTGTGGCATCCACCGGGGATGCCCCCCGTTCCGAACTCACAATTTGATCTCGGTTTCCTTGAGGTTCTTGGGCGTACTCTTCTTGGAGGTCTTATCGTCGGGGTTGACGGCGCTCGAACTGGACGCCGACGCGTCTTCCTTGCGGACTTCCACCGACCCGCGGCTGGCCGTGACGCGGACCAGGGGACCATCGCCCACCTTGCCCTTCAGCGTGGCGGTGCGGCTGTCGCCCTCCCGCTGAATCTGCGGCCCGAAATCGTTGGTGGCGTCGCCCCGTTCGGAGGTGGCTTCCAGTTGGAACGTGGCGTTGGCGGGCAGGATCAGGTCGATGCGGCCGGCCCCCGAGCGCGCCTCAATGGAGGGCATGGGCAAACCGGGCTGCAGTTCGATGTCGCCGCGCTCCGTCTCCACATCGAGCGAGTGCGTCACCTGCTGCACGTGGATATCGCGCGAGCGGGTGGAGAGCTTCATGGGGCCCGTGACGTTGTTGGCGGTGAACTGCCCGAGGTCCATATTGATCTCGCCGGGGACCGCCTGCACGTTCAGTTCGGTATTGCGCGCGCCCTCGAACTGCAGCGGCTTGGCCAGTTTCTTGAAGTTCAGCGAGCCGTTGTAAGCGCCGCTGATGGTCACCTGGCCGCCGATGTTTTCGAGTTCGACGTCGGAGCCTTGGCCCTGAATGTCCACCTTGCCCTTGATGTCTTCGGCGCGGATGGAATCGGTGCGGGCGATTTCGATGCGCGTGTTGCCGCCCACTTTGGAGAGACGGACGTCGGCGCGGTTGGCGAACAGATCGACATCGCCTGAGACGTCGGAGATTTCGTAATCGCCGCCCTGACGGCCGCGCAATTCGATGGACATGCCGCGGGGAACGGTGACTTCCACCAGGTCCGCGGAGATGCTCTGGTTGCCGGGAGCGTGGTCCTGATTGGTTCGGACCAGCAGGCGGTCGCCCTGAGGGACGATCTCCACGGGGGTCAGGCGGTTGGTGCGGTCGGCGTTGTCGCGGCTGAGGGCGCGGATGAGTTTATGGCCGGTGACCGATACCTCTTCGGTGTCGGACCCGGTGACCTTGATATTGCCGTGGGGGTTCTCGAAGACCACGCGCTTCATTCCGGCGGCGGGGGCGGTGACGGAGATGGGATAGTCGTACTGCTCGCCGAACCATTGCTCGAAACCGGAATTACGGAAGTGGATGCCGAATTCCTTGGCCTGCCACGCGCCCATGCCGACCACGGAGATCAGGCAGATGAGCACGATCTCACCGCCGGAGAAGGAGCCGCGCCACTGGCCGTCGCCGCGGGTGAGCACTTCGAAGAGCCGGATGAGCCCCCAGGCGATCAGGAGAAACGGCCAGTCCTGAGTAATGATGTACCAGACCGGAGCATCGGGATGCAGGTTGTTCCACAGGAACAAGCCGCCGATGACGAGCAGCAGGAGCGGCGCGGTTAGTGAACGTCGTCTCATAGCAAGGCCTCTTGAATTGAAACGGACCGCGGGTAGCTTTTCAGGCTCCCGGGCCGCTCGCTCACGCTCGCCGTTCTCTGAGGAGACCTGCCACGGAACCGCGAGCGTGAGCGAGCGGCCTGAAGCAAGACCAGGTTCCCTGTCATTTGGGTTGCGTCCCGGGCGCGGAGCCGCCTTTATACGGGCCCTGGGAATAGGAGGCGCTGGGTGGAGGGGGCGGCGGATATCCGTACGGGTTCGGCGGCGGCGGCGGTGGCGCGGGCGGATCGAAACTGCGCCTCGCCAGGCTGAGAAGGCCGAAGACGATCAGCAGCACCGGCCACGTTTGCTCAAAGCGATACGGAGTGAAATTGTTCAGCGCGAACAGAACGCCCACCGTGATCAGGGTGATGGGCCCGCGAATGGCGCGGACCAGCGAGCGCGGCCCAGTGTCTCGCCTAATGTCTCTCATGGCGCGCCTCCTTCGGCGCCGGCTCGTCGCTGGCCAGACGGCTCCACAGCAGGTATGCGCCTCCCAGAATGAGCACCACCGGCCAGAAACGCGCGACGCGTTCGAAATCCAGCAGATCGAGCGTGTGCAGCAAAAGGATAATGCCCATCACGATGAGGGCCACACCGGCTACCGAGACATGGCTCTTGTTGCTGTTGAAATCGATCAGGCTGGAGTATTCGTCGACGGCCTCGCCCAGGCGCCGCTTGCGCGCGGTGTGATACGCCTCAAAAGCCATGTATGCCCACCAGGCAATCACCAGAATGACGAAGACCGCTTCCAGGCCGTTGGCGGCGCGCGAATTGGCCATACTCATGAGGATGCCCCATATGATCGCGTGCACCAGTCCTTTGGCGTATTGGCCGTTGTAGATGGAGCCCACCCCGGGAATCAGCCCCAGGAAAAAAGCCAGCGCCGGGGATACGTCCGAGACGGGGCCGGGGTACGCGTACGGCGGCGGGGGCATGCCGGGCGCGGCGGCCGGATCCGGATACGGTGGCGGAGCGGCGGCGGCCGGTGCATGATCGGGGCAAAAAACGGTGCCGTACGCGTCGCGGCGGCATTCATTGCAAACCGGCTTGCCGCAGTTGCGGCAGTAGGCGGTGGCCGGAATTTCAGGATGGACTTGGCAATTCATATGGACCCCTCTTAATGTGATCTCCCGGCCGCGGGAGGAGCACTACCCGCGCCTGGAGCGGATTTCACCGGTAACTGGTGATCGTCCGTCTTGGGCGTCTGCGCATCCGCGGCCGGCCGGTCATCGTCTTGTTGCTGCCACTTCTGAAGCGTGGTTTGAATCTGGTACACGACCTTCAAATCGTCAAAAAATTTCACGATACGAATCCAGGCATAGTCGGTGCGCGCGGTGATGCCGCTCCAAACCGCCGCCGGCTTCAGGTCTTCCACCTTCAGCGGCTTGACGGGACCCACGAATTTGGCCAGCATGGAAAGCGAAAGCACGGTCATCGCCATGCCCATGACGATTCGCGGCTGCAACACCGGGCCCAGGAACGCGGCCAACCAGGAGCGCTTCCTGGACGCGGCCTTTTCCACGTTCCAGGGCGCTTCGTACAGGATGCGCGTCAGCAATTGAGGCGGCGGCTCCACATCGGCGACCCGTTCCAAGAACGCTACGGCGGCGGCGGAATCGCGCGCCAGTTCGGCGCACGCGGGGCATTGGGCGAGATGGCGTTCCACGGCCGTCTTGCCGGCCGCGTCCAGCGAGCCGTCCACGTAATCGCAGATCAGAATTTCCAAGTCCGCGCAGGTCATACCGCCAACTTCTGCTTTCGCAGCAGGCGAGCCAGTTCGGCGCGCCCTCGATTGATTCGCGATTTCACCGTGCCCTCCGGAATATCCAGCACCCCGGCGATCTCGCGATACTCCATTTCCTGTAAATCTCTCAAAATGACCGCTTCCCGCAAATCCGGCGACAGCTTTTGCAGCGTAGCCTGAAGGATCTCGCTGGCCTCGCGGCCCGCCACCGCGTGATCCGGACGGGCGGAGGCTCCGGCTCCCGATTCCTCGATGGTCGGCAACTGCTCTTCGATGGAATCCGTGACGCGCTCCTGGCGGGTACGGCGATAATGGTCGATCAGAAGGTTACGCGTTACGCGCGCCAGCCAGGTGCCGAACGACCCCTCCTGCGACCGGAACGTTTTGACGGTTCGAAACACCCGCAGAAACACTTCCTGCGTGAGATCCTGAGACTCAGAGCTGCTGCCGGTGAAGCGGTAGCATAGCCCGTACACCTTGCGCGTGTGAACGCGCACCAGATCTTCCCAGGCGCTCTCATCTCCGCCGAGACATCTCGCTACCAGACTCGAATCCGGGTCCAAAGTACCTTCTATTCGATTGCGGCGTCCACCGGCAGTGGCCGGATCGATGGCATTGGTGCTTGCCCGATTTCCGAATTCTCCGAAGACCAGCGTCGCCGTCGCCATGTCACTCGCTCTTTCATTAACAGAAACGAGGCTTTATCATGATAGGTTCAATTTTTCCGGCATGCCACTGGTTTTCCAGGCATTTCGGGCAAGCAGATTGCAAGGGGGGACGGAACAGCCGATCGCAACGGGCGCCGATCGTGGCATCCTATTGGTGCTCGGTCGAATCGTTCTCCGGCCTGATCCGCTGGGCTTGCCAACGCTGGTGATCTGAATTATTACATATATCGTTGTAGGTTCGGTTGGGAGAAGGTTCAGTTGGCTTGAATTGCGGCAGATCGGCCGTGGAGAATCAAAATGAAGTGTCCATTTTGCAATCACTTGCACGATAAAGTAGTCGATTCGCGGGAGAGCAAGGAAGGCGATGCGATTCGCCGCCGGCGGGAATGTCTGGCGTGCGATCGACGCTATACCACCTACGAACGGATCGACGAAGTTCCGTATATGGTAGTAAAGAAGGACGGCCGCCGCGAGAAGTTCGACCGGCAGAAAGTGCTGGGAGGGCTGCTCAAGGCCTGCGAGAAGCGGCCGGTAAGCACGGCGAAACTCTCCGACATGGTGAATCGGGTGGAATCGAAGGTCAGCGACTCGCCGGACCGCGAGATATCTACTACTGAAATAGGAGAATACCTCATGGAGAACCTGCGCGAACTGGACAAGATTGCTTATGTGCGCTTTGCGTCGGTGTACCGGGACTTTCAGGACGAGGAGGCATTTTTCAATGAACTGAAGGTCCTCATGCGGCAGAAATCGCCATAATCGGCGAAACATGTAACCTGTACAGCTTTAAGACATCTCTTAAAATAGAGCTTAACTTTATGGGGGAAAGGTGGTACCATCAAACGAAACTTGAGCCCCGAATGCAGCCGTGCGTTCTTACGCAACATTAGTGCCAGCAAGTCGAGCTTTAGCCAGAATTGTACCCCGTTTCCCCAACATCGATGTGCAAACCAGCATGTTCCTGGGGGAGGTGACTCTTAGTGGATCAGTTTGAGGATCAATTTTTAGCGGAAAGCCCGGAAGCATTAGGCCTCAGCTTTGAGGATGACGCCAAGTTTTTCGATCCGGAGGCGGCGCACGAAGCTGATTTTCTCCACCCGGCGCCGGTGGAGGAGTCCATTTATACGGACGACCCGGTACGCGTGTATTTGCGCGAAATGGGAGCTGTTCCGCTGTTGACGCGCGAAGGCGAAGTGGATTTGGCCCGTCGCATGGAGCGCGGTAAGCTGCGGATGCAGAAGGCGATCAGCCGGTCGGCCTTGGTGCAGGGTGTAGTGGTGGACTTGTCCGAATCGTTGCGCAAGGGAGCCGTAGAGTTGGAGATCGTGGCCGACTTGGGAGACGTGGAGGAGGGTTCGCCGGCCGATCTCAAAGTTCGCGCCGATGCCGCCAATCTCTTCGCGGAGGTTGGGGTACAGCACAAAAAGCTGAAGCAATTCGAAGACAAGGTGGAAGCCACACCCGTGGCCAACAAGAAGCCGCGGAAACGGTTGTGCGCCAAGCTCAACCGGTCCAAGGTGGAAACCTCCATCGCGATTCGCCGCTGCCCCTTTAAGGCCAACAAATGGAAGGAGTTCTCCCGCGAGATAGAACGCGCGGTGGAGGAAATCTCCCATCTCGACAGCGAAATCAAGAAGCTGGAGACCCGCAATAGTCCGGTCCTGCAGCAGCGCGTTCGCGAACTGAAGCGCGAGATCCGCAAGCGGGAAACCATCGCCGGCGCGTTGCTGCCGGAACTGAAGCATACCCTGACCGTGATCCGTCACGGCGAGGCGGAAGCCGAGCGCGCCAAGAAGGATCTGGTAGAGGCCAACCTTCGACTGGTAGTCTCGGTAGCCAAGAAATACGTGAACCGCGGACTTCACCTTCTGGACCTCATTCAGGAAGGCAATATCGGCCTCATGCGCGCGGCCGACAAGTTCGAGTACCGCCGCGGGTACAAGTTCTCGACCTATGCGACGTGGTGGATTCGCCAGGCGATCACCCGCGCGATCGCCGACCAGTCCCGGACCATCCGTATCCCGGTTCACATGAACGAGAGCATGAACAAGTTCCTGCGGGCTACGCGAGAGCTTGAGAAGGAATTGGGCCGGACTCCTACAAATGACGAAATTGGCCGGCGCATGGACATTCCGGTGGAGAAGGTCCAGAAGCTGAAGACCATTTCGCGCGACCCGGTGTCGCTGGAGACTCCCGTCGGCCGGGATGGCGAATCGGCTCTGGGCGACCTGATCGAAGACCGCTGGGTCGGATCGCCGGTAGATGCGGTGATCGAATCCAACGTCCGCGACGAAACCGCCGGCATTCTGAAGACCCTGTCTCCCAAGGAGGAGAAGGTCATCCGGATGCGGTTCGGAATCGGCTGTGAACGGGAGCACACCCTGGAAGAGATCGGCCAGGAGTTCGACGTCACCCGTGAGCGCATTCGCCAGATTGAAGCCAAAGCACTTCGCCAGTTACGGGCCCCTGAACGGGCCCGCCGACTGCGCGCCCTAATGGCTGCACGGTAAGCAGAACATTCCCGCAGCACATCCCTCTCCCGTGGCATCATAAAGTCATGCACCGGAGAGGGATTCTTTTGAGCGCGGCACTCTTTACAGGCGCCGCTTTTCTATTCCACGCGGCACAGAACCCGCAACTTCCACCGCCATTCGCCACGAAGGCCGTAAACAACGGCCCTAAGGTGATTCCGCCGCCGGCAGGCTCGAAATTGAGCGTTCCGCCTGGGTTTCACGTGGAAATCTGGGCGGAAGATTTCAACACTCCCCGCGCCATGATGCTGGGACCCGGCAATGAAGTCATCCTGGCCGATTCCGGTGGCCGCGATCCTGGGGTCATTTACGTGTTTCCAGGCCAGGATCCGAAGAATCGCAAGAAGATCCTCAGTGGTCTTAAGCAGCCGTACGGGTTGGCCATGCTGAACGGCTATCTCTATGTCGGCGAAAACGATTCGGTCAAGCGCTATCAATACGACGCCAAGGCGATGACCGCGGGTCCCGGCGAGGAAGTGGTGTCGCTGGCCGGACAGGGAACCCACCACTGGACGCGGAGCCTGCTCTTCGATCGCGCCGGCAAGTATCTATATGTAGGTGTGGGATCGGGGTCGAATGTCTCGCCCGGTGAAGATCCGCGCCGGGCCGCCATCAATCGCTACAGCGTGGACGGCTGGAAGCACGAGATCTACGCCGCCGGTACGCGCAATCCCATCGGAATGCGCTGGTACCCGGGCACCGACACGCTGTGGGCCGCCGTTCAGGAACGCGACGACCTGGGCGACGATCTGGTGCCGGACTTCTTCACCCACATCCAGCAGGGCGGTTTCTACGGCTGGCCCTACGCCTACATCGGACCGCACGAAGACCCGCGCAACAAAGGGCTGGCTCCCGACCTGGTGGCCAAGACCATGGTTCCCGACGTTCTGCTGGGCGCGCACGTCGCGGTGCTCGATTTCCTGTTTTATACCGGCAAGCAGTTCCCGGCGCATTATCAGGGCGGAGCGTTTCTGGCGTTTCACGGTTCGTGGAACCGGTCGATGCGGGTGGGCCAATCCATCGCCTTCATCCCGTTCAAGAACGGCAAACCGGCCGGCGACATTGAGGAAGTGGTCAAGGGCTGGATGATCGCCCCCGAGAAGCGCGAGGTATGGGGCCGGCCGGTGGGCCTGCTGCAATTGCCGGATGGCAGCCTGCTGCTTTCCGAGGACGGCAACAAGACCGTCTGGCGCCTGACCTATACGGGAAAATAGACGTTTTGCGGCGGCTCATTTCGATCTTGATCGTTTGGGGCGCGGTCTTATGGGCCGCGCCCTTTTCGCATCGCCTGCACCTGGGCATGGGAATCGATTGCGGCACGTGCCACGTAAGCGCGGCGCGCAGCACCAGCGTGCAGGACAATCTGCTGCCGGCAAAGACGGTCTGCCTGGACTGCCATACGGAAGCGGAATTGCCCATCCCATTTCCCACGCCGCCCTCGACGAACCTCACGAACTTCGGCCACGCGCTGCATCTGAAGATGGGCGACGTGGCTCCGTTTCTGGCCGCCGCGATCGATCACAAAACCTACCTCCGTTCGCCGGGAGACCGCACGGATTGGATCCGTCCCCGCCTGGGCACGAAGAATCCCTGTGAAGCCTGCCATCGCGGTCTGGAGGAGTCCGGCCAGGTGACCGGCGCGGCCCTGCCGCAGATGGCCGATTGCCTGGTGTGCCACACCCAGATTGAAGCGCCCTTCAGTTGCTGGGATTGCCACGGTGAGAAAGCCGATCTGCGTCCGGCGAACCACACCGCGATCCCGCACTTCATGGACGCGCACAGCTCCGGGAAGCTGAATCTCGACAAAGCGACGTGCACGCTGTGTCATGGTCCGAACTTTCACTGCATGGGGTGCCACTAGAAGAAGTTGCCAGTTGCCAGTTCACAGTTGACGGTTTGGGGTGCGGTCGCCGACGGCGGCCAGGCAACCGAAAGCATGGCGCAACCGTCTATAATGCTTACAGGTTCCGCACCGCCCCATGGACGAGAATCCCAGCTTGCACGACTTGCCGCTTGAGCCGCCCGCGAGCGTCCGCTCGATGGTGTGGAATACCCTCTCCTGGGTCCGCGACCTGGCGTTTTCCGTGCTCATTGCCGTGGTGCTGATCGTTTTTATTTACCAGCCAGTCAAGGTAGAGGGCACCAGCATGGAGCCTGGCCTCAGCGATCAGGAGCGGATTTTCATCAACAAGTTCACCTACCGGTTTGGCCTGGGCGGGGTGGCGCGTGGCGATACGGTAGTGTTCCTCTATCCTTACGAAAAACAGAAATCCTACATCAAGCGGGTGATTGGTTTGCCGGGCGACCGGATTCGCATTTTCTCAGGTCAGGTTTACGTGAACGGCCGCGCGCTGCTAGAGAACTACGTGCCTGCGGAGTACCGCGATGCGGTATCGTGGCCGCCCACGGCGCCGGGCGAAGTGCCGGAGGAGCGCCAAGTGCCCGCGGGACAGTATTTCGTTCTGGGAGACCACCGCAGCAGCTCGAGCGACAGCCGCTCCTGGGGATGGGTACCGCGCGAGAATATCTACGGCAAGGCGGTCTTCATTTACTGGCCGTTCGATAAAATCGGACGGCTGCGGTAGTCAACGCCGCAGCAACCACATGACCAGCGATAGCACGACACTCAGCAGAATGCACGTGGCGATCGGGAAATAGAATGAGGAGTTTTTGCCCTCGATGCGGATATCGCCCGGCAGATGTCCCAGGCGGATCGGCAGCCGTCCGGCGAAAGTAACCAGGATTCCGGCCACGATCAGAACGATTCCGAGGACGATCAGCATGCGCCCGAGCGGCATACGTTCAGTATACGATCCGGCACGGAACCGCGGCCGTGAGAGCGCGTCCCCGGCGCGGCTCAATTCAACCCCCGCTCGATACCTCTCGCGTGACCGCCTTGAGGCATGTGGGTAGTTCTGGTTCGCCGCTCCGGCCGCTCCTTGACAGTCGCGGTTCCGTGTCAGGGTTGTTCGCGCTCCTGTGGCAAATTTGCAGTAGTAGGACTACAACGCCGCAATCTGCGCGTAGATCGGTTTCAGCGCGGGATACAGTGCCTGATACGTTTTGTGAGCGCGTGCGTAGAAGGCGGCATCGGGCCCGGGCTCCTGCGAATCCACCTCGCGGATGGCGGCGTGGCAGACTTCCGGGACCGACCCGTATGCACCGGTTCCAGCCAGGGCCAATAGAGCCGCACCATACGCCGACCCCTCCTGGGTTTCGAGCGTGTTTACTCGTTTATTGAGGATGGCCGCCAGCAGGCCGCGCCAGAACGGGCTCTGGGCGCCGCCGCCCGAGGCGCGCACGGAACCGATGGCCACGCCCAGTTCGCCGATGATGTCCAGGCAGTCGCGCTGGCTGTAGGAGACGCCTTCAATCACGGAACGGATCAGGTCGGCGCGCGTGTGGCTGGCGGTCAGACCGATCCAACCGCCGCGCGCGGTGGCGTCGAGGTGCGGGGTCCGCTCGCCCATCAGGTATGGCAGCCAAAACAGGCCCTGCGCTCCGGGGGGAGATGTGGAGGCTGCGGCGGTGAGCGCGTCATAACTCGTTCCCGGCGCCAGGCGATTGCGGAACCATTGCAGGCTGAGGCCGGCGCCTTGCGTCACACCCATCACATGCCACTTGTCGCGAACGGCGTGGCAGAAGGTGTGGACGCGGCCGGCGGGGTCGTAGGCTACCTTCTCCATGTGCGCGAACACCACGCCCGAGGTCCCCAGCGTACACGAGACAATGCCCGGTTCCACGATGCCGTTGCCCACCGCGCTGGCCGCCTGGTCACCCGCGCCGCCAACCACGGGCGTGCCTTCCTGCAATCCCGTCAGTTCGGCCACCTCGCTCGTAATGCCGCCCGAGACTTCGGTGGATTCGTAACATTTCGGCAGAATCGAGCGGTCCAGGCCCAGCGCGTCCAACATTTCGAACGACCAGCGCCGGTGGACCACGTCGAACATGGCCGTGCCCGAAGCGTCCGAGACTTCGGAGGCGAACTCGCCGGTGAGGCGGAAGCGCACGTAGTCCTTGGGCAGCAGCATGTGGCGCACACGCTCGAAATGGTGCGGCTCATTGTCGCGCACCCACAGCAGTTTGGGGAGAGTAAAGCCGGTCAGTACCGGGTTGGCGATATAGCGCAGCACGGTCTCACGTCCGACGCGCGAGTTCACGTCGTCCACCTGTTTCTGGCTGCGCTGGTCGCACCAGATCAGCGAGGGACGGATGACGGTGGACGCGGCGTCGAGGATCACCAGGCCGTGCATCTGGCCGGAGAGTCCGATGCCCCTGACGTCCTTGCCCGAAATGCCGCCTTGGGCAAGGGCGCCGCGAATAGCGATGACCGCGGCATTCCACCAATTCTCGGGACGCTGTTCGGCCCACAGCGGGCGCTCCATGCGCATCTCGTCGTGCGGAGCGGTACAACTCGCGCGGACGCCGCCGCGGTCATCCACCAGGATGGCGCGCGAGCCACTGGTGCCGATATCGATACCCATCCACATAGAACACTCAGGATATAACGAGACCCCGAAAGATGATACAAACAGTTCTTTAGACGATGCCCGTATCTATCTCCGTAACTCCGCGGTTCCGCCCCGCGCTCGACCCCACGTTCGTGCCAGCGCCGCTGTGGAACCGGGCCTATCGCGCTCTTCCCGGCGGCCGGCCGCTCGCCATCGCGCTCGAACGCAGCGACGGTTCCATCTCCGTGTATCGCACCACAGCCCTGCCCCATGAGGGCGCGGCCGTCGACATCAACCACCGCTACGTGGAACGCCTGGTGAAGTTTCTGCTCTGGCAGAAGGGCGGGTACCGGATTACGATCGCGGGGGAATCCGGCATCGCCGATCACATTCGCCGCGTTTACTCGGCGTTCGGCGGGCGCGCTTTCGATTTCGAATTCATGGGAGAGCGCGTCTACGGCAAGCCCATGACGATTGAAAACGCAGCTTTCGGCGCCGCTCCCGAGGAGCGAGAGTCGGCCGCCCCACTGGGCCGTCATCTGGACGGGTATCGGATCGGCTTCGACCTGGGCGCCAGCGACCGCAAGTGCGCGGCGGTGGCCGATGGCCAGGTGGTCTTCAGCGAAGAAGTGGCCTGGACGCCCGCCACACAGGCCGACCCGCAGTACCACTTTGATGGCATCCACGATTCGCTCAAGCGCGCCGCCGCCAAACTGCCGCGCGTGGATGCCATTGGCGGCAGCGCGGCCGGCGTCTATGTGAACAACGAAGTGCGGGTGGGGTCGCTCTATCGCGCGGTGCCGAGCGATCTCTTCGATACCCGTATCCGCCGCCTCTTTTTCGACCTGCAGGCGGCCTGGGGCGGCGTTCCGTTCGAAGTTGTGAACGATGGCGAAGTGACTGCGCTGGCCGGGTCGATGGCGCGCAACGACAACGCGGTGCTGGGCATTGCCATGGGCAGCAGCCTGGCCGCCGGTTTCGTGACGCCGTCGGGCGCAATTACGACTTGGCTCAACGAGCTGGCCTTCGTGCCGGTGGATTACCGCGATGACGCGCCGGCCGACGAGTGGTCGGGCGACCGCGGCGTCGGCGTCCAATACTTCTCGCAGCAGGCCGTGGGCCGTCTGCTGGCGCCCGCCGGAATCGAGCTGCCGGGCGATATGCCGCTGCCCGTGAAGCTGGAGCGGGTGCAGGCGTTGATGTCCCAAGGCGACGAACGCGCGCGGCGCATTTACGAGACCATCGGCGTGTATTTCGGTTATGCCATCGCCCATTACGCCGACTTTTACGAGGTGCGCAATCTGCTGGTGCTGGGCCGCGTGATGACCGGTGCGGGCGGCGACTTGATTCTTTCGCTGGCCGGCCAGGTGTTACGCGAGGAGTTCCCCGAACTGGCCGAGCGCATCCGTTTTCACGTTCCCGGCGAGCAGGAAAAACGCCACGGCCAAGCCATTGCCGCCGCCAGCCTGCCCGCCATTTCCTCAAAGGAGACACGAAAATGAACCTTCTCAAGCCCGATGCCGATATCTTCGTCCCGGATGGATTGGAACCCGACGCCGCATTGGCGCGCACCACGCACCTGTGCCTGGCCGCGCACCAGGACGATATCGAAATCATGGCGTACCATGGCGTCGCGGAGTGTTTCGGCCGGCGCGACCAATGGTTCACCGGTGTGGTGGTGACCAGTGGCGCAGGCAGCCCGCGATCGGGAATCTACGGCGACTATACCGATGCGGAGATGCAGAAGGTTCGCATCCTGGAACAGCGCAAGGCCGCGTACGTGGGCGAATACGCCTGCCAGATCCAGTTGGGCTTCACCAGCGGGCAGGTGAAGGATCAGCGCGAGACCATGGTGTCCGACAGTCTGGCTGCCGTTTTGCGCGCTACGCGTCCGGAGGTGGTCTATCTGCACAATCTGGCCGACAAGCACGACACGCATATCGGCGTGTCGCTGCAGGCCGTTCGTGCGTTGCGCGCCGTCCGCGAGGAGACTCGTCCAAAGAAGGTGTATGGATGCGAAGTGTGGCGCGACCTGGACTGGCTCCTCGATGACGACAAGCAGGCCCTGCCCGTCTCGGCGCGATCCAACATTGCCGCCGCGCTGGTGGGCGTTTTCGATTCGCAGGTGACCGGCGGCAAACGGTACGACCTGGCCACCGCCGGCCGCCGCCTGGCCCACGCCACGTATTTTGCCTCGCACGGCACCGACCAGGAAAGCGCTCTCAACTTCGCCATGGACCTGACGCCGCTAGTCGACGATCCCACTCTCTCGATCGCCGATTACGTCCTCGGCTTTGTCGACCGCTTCCGCGCCGACGTGGAGAGGCGGCTTCCGAAGTGAAGATCGTGATCGCGAACGATGCCGGGAAAGTGGGGGCCGTCCGCGTGCTGTTCGAGGAATACTGGGCGAGCTTCGGTTTTACGCCTTGCTTCCAGAATTTCGGCGACGAGGTTGCCGGTCTGCCGGGCGACTATGCTCCTCCCGCGGGACGCCTGGCTCTCGCGGTGGTCGAAGGTCAGTTCGCCGGATGTGTGGCCTTGCGCCGTTTCGATGCCGACCGCTGCGAGGCAAAGCGCCTGTGGGTGCGCCCTTCGTTTCGCGGGCTTGGCATTGGCCGGTCGCTGCTCGATTGGGTGATCGCCGAAGCGCGGAATGCGGGTTACCGGGAGATGGTCGGCGACACCATGCCCGCCATGTCGCAGGCACTCGCGATGTATGACCGCTACGGGTTCGAGCGGACGGGCCCCTACTCGGAGGATCCAACGCCCGGGGCGATTTTCCTGCGGTTGAAGCTGTAGTTATTGTGGGGCAGGTTGTCACCCTGCGGCGGATTGTCAGCCCGCCTCGCGATCAGGTCCACGGTCTCCCGGGGCGCCAGCAATCTCAAACCGTTTCAGTTATAGTGCAACTAATGAGGCCAGTAACTCTCTTCTGGTTTCTAGCCGCCTCTCTCGCAGCCCAAACCGGCAGCGTGGAAGGCGTTGTACTCAATCATACCGACGGAAAGCCGTTACGCGAGGCGCACGTTACGCTTGCCGTTGTCGACATGGAAGACGGAGAGATGCAGAAAGCCTATGGCGCGACGACTGACAGCGCCGGCCATTTCTCCATCACGGACATGCCACCCGGAGCGTATAATCGCCATGGCGCGGCGATCTGGTTTCGTCCAGCAGTGGACTCCCGGCATGATGCTCTCCAATAGTCTGGCGCTCAAGGCCGGGGACGATGTGATCGCGCTGGTGCAGCGGCCCCAAAACGCCGACGACTATAAAGACATCGTCGAAATCGTCGAGATCCATGGCGGCGATAAGCTCACACAAAATCTGACCAGGCGGTAAGCCTGAGCAGAAACGAGTATAATAAGCACAGAAACTGAGGATATCCGAGTATGGCGCGAATCCAACCTGTCCTGACGCCGACCGAGCTCGTGCTGGTTGACCAAATAGCGGCGTTAACAGGTTCCAAGCGAACCGACGTGATCAAGAGCGCATTAGCCGTGTATCACTGGTTTGTGCGGCAGGCAATCACGGGGAACCAAGTGGTGGCGCGCAAGCCAAGTGGGGAAGAAGTTGGCCTTGAGACCGCGGAACTGGCTGCCTTGGAGGGCAAGGGCCACCGGCTCGGCCCCGAGGAATTGGGCTTGCTGGCCAAGCGCCTGGCGGCAGCATCGAATCCGATAGAGGCCGCACGGATCAAAGAGCGTCTCACCCGCGGTTTCTATGGGATTTAAGGCCGGGACCCAGTATTAATGCCGAGAGTCAGTCGCCAAAATGTTCCCCCCGCTCTCTTTCACCACTTGCTCGACCGCGTCCAGGGGCGGCAGATTCCCGCCTCCCAGTTGACACTCCTGGCGGTGTGGCTCGACGGCGAACGGGAAGTGCCCGAAGGCCCGTGGTACAAGCGCTTCTCCGGAATGATCGTTTGCGGCGAAGGTGAGTTGATCAAGACCTTTTTGCTTCCGGGCCAGGCTCCCAAGGGTCGGCGGCTTCCGTGAGAGTGAGTACGTCGGAGTATCCTGGATTATGCGTCTTTCCGCCGCCCTCCTGGTATTGTCCGCCACGCTCTCCGCGCAGCCCAAATCCGCCGCGCGCTTCGAGATTTCCTGGACCAAGCCCCTCGATGGCCGCGTGATCCTGATCCTGTCCTCCAATGCCAACCAGGAGCCGCGCCAGGGCGCCAGTGAAGGGCTCGGCACCCAGCAAATCTTCGGCGCCGATGTCGATTCCGCCCGCACTGCCGTCATCGATGGGTCCACGCTCGGCTATCCGCGGGACACGCTCGCCCAGATTCCCGCGGGCGATTACTATGTCCAGGCCGTCCTCAACATTTACGAAACCTTTCATCGCTCCGACGGCCGCACCGTCAAACTTCCCATGGACCAGGGCGAAGGCCAGCACTGGAACCGCAAGCCCGGCAATCTCTACAGCGAGTCCACCAAGATCCATTTCGACCCGGCCGCGGCCGCGACCGTGAAGGTCGAGCTTACCAAGACCATTCCCGCCATCGAGCCGGTTGCCGACACGAAGTTCATCAAGCACGTGCGCATCGAGAGCAAGCTGCTCACGGCGTTCTGGGGACGCCCCATGTATCTGGGCGCCATCGTTCTGTTGCCCGACGGTTTCGCGGAACACCCCGACGCCCACTACCCGGTGCTCTACTCTCAGGGCCACTTCCAGCAGACCTTCACCTCGTTCCGCAGCGAACCGTCATCGGGCGGCGGCCGGGGCCGTGGCGGACGCGGCGGTGGGGGCATCGATTACGCTTACAAGCTCTACCAGGATTGGACCGCCGGGCGCCTGCCGCGCATGCTGATTGTCATCACTCAGGACGCCAACCCCTTCTATGACGATTCCTACGCCGTGAACTCCGCCAACGCCGGTCCCTACGGGGACGCGCTCACGCAGGAACTCTACCCCTACGTCGAGAAGCAATTCCGCGGGATCGGCCAACCCTGGGCGCGCAGTGTCTATGGCGGCAGCACGGGCGGATGGCGCGCGCTCGCCCTGCAGGTTTTCTATCCCGATTTCTTCAACGGCGCCTGGGTCTTCTGCCCCGACCCCATCGACTTCAACGCGTACGCCATGGTCAACCTGTACAAAGACGACAACGCCTTCTTTGCCAAGAGCCAGTGGAAGCGGGTTCCCATCCCCATGATGCGCGAAGCCGGCGGCGCCATCAGCTCCGACATGGACGATGCCATCCGCTTCGAACTGGTGCTCGGCACGCGCGGACGCTCCGCCGAGCAGTTCGACATCTGGCAAGCCGTCTACAGCCCCGTTGGCGAGGATGGCTACCCGGCGCCGATCATCGATCCGCGCACCGGCGCCATCGACCACAAGGTTGCCGAATACTGGAAAGAGCACTTCGATCTGGATTACATCATGCAGCGCGACTGGAAGACGCTGGGTCCCAAGTTGGCGGGCAAACTGCACTTCGCGGTGGGTGAACTGGACACGTATTACCTGGAGCGCGCCGTGCATCTCACCCAGCAATTCCTCGATTCCACCGCCGAACCCGGCAAAGGTCCCTACGCCGGCGCCACCTTCGACTTCGGCCCCGGCCGTCCGCACGGCTATACGGGCGACATTTTCCTGCCCGCCGGCGTGGCCAGTGGAACCCTGCAGCAGCGCATGATGCCGGTGATGATGGATCACATGTTGAAGACCGCGCCCGCGGGGGCCGATACCAAGAGCTGGCGTTATTAGATTGTGGGGCAGGCTGTCAGCCTGCGGCGGGCTGGTAGCCCGCCTTCCGATCAGTCCGCCGAGACCCGAAGCGCCAGCCGTAACTCAAATAGGCTAAGCTAATCGCCTTGGTCGAAATGCCCGTTGCCCTTGGCCGCAACGGCGCTCGCCCCAAACGACGCCTCAAACGCAGACCCGTCCGCCCCCTGCGCCATGGTCTTCGGGCGGCGTTCGTTGCGGGCGTTGCGCCAGTTCACCTTCGGCACGAAAAGAGAGCGGTCGATGCGGTCCCCATAACGGACGGCGATGTTCAACAGCGAATCGAGCAGCGACTCGGAGAGCAGGTGCGGCTTCAACCCCATCTCCACCAGTTTGGAATGGCGCGCGTTGTAGTAGTGTTCCTCGGCTTCCACGCGCGGATCGGGCAAGTGATCGATTTCGACGTGCAGGTTCAGCTTCCGGCCGGCGGCCTGCACCATGCGAGCCAGTTCGAGCACCGAAAACTGCTCCGTGAACTGGTTGAATACGCGGCATTCTCCAGGCCGCGCGGGTTGTAAACAAGCCAACTCCACGCAGCGCACGGTGTCCCGGATGTCCAAATACCCTCTGGTCTGTCCGCCTTTGCCGTAGACCGTCAGCGGATACCCCACGGCAGCCTGTGCGCAGAAGCGGTTGAGCACTGTGCCGAAGACTTCATCGTAATCGAAGCGGTTGATGAGCGCTTCATCCAGCGCCACTTCGTCGGTCATGGTTCCATACACCACGCCCTGGTTGAGGTCCGTGGCGCGCAGGCCCCAGATCTTGCACGCGAACATGATGTTGTGGCTGTCGTGTACCTTGGAGAGGTGGTAGAAGGAGCCGGGCTGCTTGGGAAACGGCAGCACATCCTTGCGGCCGTTGTGTTCGATGGTGAGATAGCCTTCTTCGATATCGATATTGGGAGTGCCGTATTCTCCCATGGTCCCGAGCTTCACCAGGTGGCAATCGGGCCGGAACTCCCGTAGCGCGAACAAGAGGTTGAGCGTCCCTACCACGTTGTTGACCTGGGTAAATACCGCATGTTTGCGGTCAATCATCGAGTACGGGGCGGCCCGCTGCTCGGCGAAGTGCACCACGGCATCGGGAGCAAACGACTGGACCACCGAGGAAATAAACTCATAGTCGGTAACATCCCCGGACAGAACGTCAATAGTCTCCCCGCTCAGTTGTTTCCAGGCACGGATCCGTTCGGGCATCGACCGTATGGGGGTCAATGTCTGCACACCCAATTCGTGATCCCATTGGCGCCGCGCGAAGTTGTCGGCGATCGCTACCTGATGGCCTCTCTGCGAGAGATACAAGGCAGTAGCCCAACCACAATAACCGTCGCCTCCCAGCACGCATACCTTCATATGTTATGGACCGTCCTTTATCTCCCGCTTGAACAGGAGTTACCCGCCAATCCACCCATTTGACTCGGTGTCGTGCAAAAGACGATGTTCCGCCGCACCCGCACCAATATCCCCGTGAGCCACTTCCCGGACTATATTATCAACTTACCACTACTGAGCCGCTAGCCCTTAAGGGCTAGCCACGTAGCGGCATCCGACGCCAATTACTGTACATTATATTACATCCGGGTTGCGGAGTTCTTCCCGACTAATCCGTCTCCGCGGCGTGAACCCGTGCGGTACACTGCGAGACAGATCCGGCGGAGGCTGAAATGGTCGAGCAGGTTGGCCGATACAAGATCAAGGGACAATTGGGACGCGGCGCGATGGGGGTGGTTTACCTCGCCGACGATCCGCTGCTGAACCGCCAGGCGGCCATCAAAACGGTGGACCTTGCGGCGGACGACGCCGGGCAGCGCGAGTTTCTGCGCACCCGCCTGCTGCGAGACGCGCGCGCGGCCGCGGGACTGACTCATCCCAACATCGTCGGCGTCTTCGATGTCGTCGAGGAAGGCGATTCCGCCTACCTGGTGATGGAATACGTTGCCGGCGAGACCCTGGCCGCCGCTCTCGACCGCCGGACCATTCCCGATCCGGCGTTTACGGTTCGCGTGCTGCGCGACATGGCCGCGGCGCTCGACTACACCCACGCGCGCGGCATCGTTCACCGCGATATCAAGCCGGCCAATGTCATGATCGACCCCACCCAGACCGCGAAGATCATGGATTTCGGCATCGCACGCATCGCCGACACCCGCACCATGACGCCGACCGGAATGGTGATGGGCACCATCGAATACATGTCGCCGGAACAGGTGAAGGGAGAGGCGGTGGACGGGCGCTCCGACCAGTTTGCCCTGGCGTCCGTGGCGTATCGTATGTTGACCGGCGCCACGTTATACGGCCAGCACTCGCTGGCCACTCTGGCTTACAAAATCGTCAATGAGGCGCCACCCAAGGTGCGGATGCGCAATGCCGGGTTACCGTCGTCGGTGGACGCAGTGGTCTCCAAGGCGCTTGCGAAAACGCCGGACGAACGGTATGCCACCTGTACCGAGTTTGTGGAAGCACTGGCGGCCGGACTGGCCGAGCCCAGACGCGATGAGCCCACGTTGACCATGCAGGCGCCTCAGGCAGTGCCTGTCATGGCCGCGCCTCAAGGGACCCCTGCCGCGCCCGCGCCCCCGGCGCCGCCTGCGAAGAAGAGCCGGAGCGCCGCGATCGCCTTGGCCGCGTTGTTGGTATTGGCCGGGGCCGGTCTCGCGATCTGGCGGCCATGGAACAAGCCGGAGGAACCGCCGGCCGCTCCGAAAACCACCGCGGATATCACAGCGCCGAAGGAGTCACCGGCCGCTTCGAAAGCCACGCCAGACCGGCCGGGTGGTTCGACTCCGGCGGCCGGTGCGGTAGTCCCAGGCAAGAACCCTGCCGCCAAGCCGGAACCAGTTCAGTCCGAACCCACCAGGTCCGGCCCCGGTAAGTCAGACCCTAAGAACGAGAAAACGCCGGCTGACCTGCTCGACGAGACCGCTACGGGAGTGGAAAATACGGTGCAGGAGCCGGCCCCTGCCCAAACACCCCGGCCCGCGGTGGAGGCATACAAAAGCGGTATGGACCTTCTGAACGCCAAGCAGTTCGGTCCGGCCATCGAGGCTTTTACGAAGGCCATTTCCCTGCGCCCCAACTGGCCCAACCCGCTTCTGGACCGCGGTAGAGCATACCAGATGCAGGGCGACTGCACGGCCGCGATCCGTGACTTGGACCAGTTTCTGGAGGAGCGGCCAAAGAACGCGTTCGGGCATGCCTATCGCGGAACCTGTTATGCACGGTTCCACGATGACGATCGCGCTTTGACGGACTTCAACGCCGCGATCGCGCAAAAACCGGATGCAGTCCTGGCGCTTTACGGAAGAGCGATGGTCCATATGCGCAAAGGCGGCTACCGGGTCGCGCTCAACGACTTCAATACGGCCCTTAGCATCGCGCCCAAATACGAAGCGGCGTATCAGGGCAGGGGCCAGGCCAAAGTGAAGCTGAACGACCGGGCCGGCGCGGATGCCGATTTCCGGCGGGCTCGGGAGTTGCACGTTCAGTAGCCCGCCCTTCCCGGAGACCCGATGGACGAGCGAATTTGCGCGCGCTACTGGATTGAGACCGCATTTCCGGTGGATGAGGTGGCGCAAACCATAGCCCGCGAGCAATCCGCCCATGTGGAAAGTATCCGGGAGTTGGACGCCGTGACTGCGCCATCGCTCCCGGATGCGGATCTGCCCGCGGGGCTGACAGGACTGCCCGTGTACCGGCGCGCCGAATTAGAGCTTTCCTGGCCACTGGCCAACCTCGGCCCGTCCCTGCCGAACCTGTTGGCGGCGGTGGCCGGAAATCTCTTCGAGCTGACGCATTGTTCCGGGTTGCGTCTGCTGGACCTAACGCTTCCGCCGGCGTTTGCGGAACGGTACGGCGGTCCGCAATTCGGCGTCGCCGGAACCCGCAAGCTGGCGGATGTTCATGGCCGGCCGGTGATCGGAGCCGCCATCGAGCCGGGCGCGGGCCTGACGCCCGAAGCCGCCGCGGACACCGTACGCCGCCTGGTGGAACGCGGAATCGATTTCATCAGGGACAGCGAATTGCTGGCCGACGGTCCGCACTGTCCCTTCGACGAACGGCTGGACGCGGTCATGCGCGTGGTAAACGAGGCGGCGGAGCGCAGCGGCAGGAAAGTCATGTACGCGCCCAACATCACCGGCGAGATCCGTGAAATGTGGCGCCGGCACGATCGCGTAGTGGCGGCCGGCGGCACGTGCGTCATGGTGAGCCTGAACGGCATTGGCCTGCCGGGGTTGGCGGCGTTGCGGCGCCACGCCGCCGTGGCCATCCACGGACATCGCAACGGTTGGGGTCTGCTGAGACGGTCTCCGGCCATCGGGATGAGCTTCCTCGCATGGCAGAAGTTATGGCGCGTGGCCGGCATCGATCACCTTCATGTCGACGGGATCGCGTCGGCGGCCGAGTGTCTGCGGCCCATGTTTCCGGCGCCCACGGCCGGCTGTGAGATCATGCCGGCGTTCCCGGCGGGACAACCATACGGCGGGCTGGGAAGCGCCGATTTGATCTGCGAGGAGGTATCCTTCGGGAAGCGATGAAAACGGCCATCGGGTTCCGGCCCGAGTTTCTGGATTTTAAGCGCGGGATTCGGGTTGGCAATCTGGAGGAGCGGGAGCGCATAACCCGGATTCTCAAAATTGCGCTCGAATCCCGCTATGGCGAGTCCTTCGTCACGGAACGCTGGGGCCGCGGCGTTTTCTGGCGCTGGATCGGGTACCTTGCGCGGTCCAATCGCGCCGCCAAGCCGGTCTCCGGAAACGTCAGCTTCGGCTGCGCCAAGTTCTTCCTGTCGATGAATCCCGAGGAGCAGCTTTTCCAGTGCGGCCTTCAAGTAGAACGTGGTTACGTGAAGGCGCCGCGCGAGTTCTCCCAGTGCCAACTCGCCAGAGATTGGGATTGGCACCGGCTGGTCCGCGCGCTCCGGCCCAAGGGCCCCATGGAGCGGGAACTCGCGCGGCTGGTTCGCGAAGGGTTTCAGGTCCGTGGCGGGAGTTGGGACGGTCTGACGGAATCCGGCTTCTCGGGAGTGGCCAAACTGCGGCGCGCGCTGGAGGCCGCTCCCAAGAATCAGTGGGCCGGTTTCCAGCTTTTCTATCCCATGAACGAGGAGGAAGTACAAAGCGCGACCGGTTTAGACCTGGTGGAGTCCATGCTCGCAGTCTTCAAGGAAGTGACGCCGGTCATGAATCTGTGCATGGATATCGAGCTGCGAAAGCCGCAAGTCACCGACGCAGTGTAGCCTACTTCCCATACTCCGGTGGCGCCAGCAGCGTCAGCGCGTCCGGCACAATCCGTATCTCGGCGGGCAGCAGTCCGGACAACTCCCCGTCAATCTGGACCCACGCCGGCCGGTCTCCCGCGGCGCGCAGCTTCAGGCGCTCCGCGCGCAGCACCGTGACGCCCCGCATCCCCTTCAGCCGGTTCAGCGCCATCCCCGTGAAGTATTTCACATAGGGCAGCGACGATTTTCCCTCGAACAGGATCACCTCGAACCGATCGTCGAACAGCGTCACTTCCCGCGCGATCTCATAATCGCCGCCATAGTTCCGCACCTTGCTGGCCAGCGCAAACGAACACTGCCCGTAATCGCGTCCATCGATCTCCACGGCCACCTGCGCCAGCTTGCGGCCCAGCAGGCTCCAACCCGCCACCCAGTAGGCGAACTTGCCAGTCCTCGCTTTCAAAGCGAAATTCACATGCCGCACGATGTGCGCGTCCAGTCCGATTCCAGCCATCAGCAGGAAATGGCGCGAAACATCCGCGCCGCATGTCAGATGCCCCACCGAGATGCGGCGTGGGCAGCATTCGTCCAGCCGTTCCGCCGCCTGCCCCATGCTCTTGCCCAGCTTGATTTCCATGGCCATCACGTTGGCGGTGCCGGCCGGGAGGATAGCCAGAGGCACCGCGGTGTGCACCATGCCCTCCGCGGCCTCGTTGATGGTGCCGTCGCCACCGGCCACGACGATCAGGCCGGCGCCCCGCGCAATGTGCTCCCGCGCAATTCCGCCCGCGGTCAATGGACCCGTGGTCGGCGCGACCGTCACCTGGTGGCCGTTGTGTGTAAGGGTTTTCACGACCCGCTCGATGAGCGCTCCGCCATTCCGTCCGAATCTGCCCGCCCGGGGATTGTAGATCAGGACGGTGTTCCTGTAGCTTGTTATGGTGTACTCTCCGGTTGGTTTCCTCGTTAGATTATAGATGAGAGCAGATTATAGATGAGAGCCCGATTATAGATGAGAACCCGATGAAAGATCCCGCCCGCGAAATCGACGAGCTTCGCGAAGAGTTGCGCCGCCACGAGCACCTGTACTGCGTCCTCGACCGGCCGGAAATCACCGACGCCGAATATGACGTCCTGATGCGCCGTCTGCAGGCGTTGGAGGCCGCCCGCCCCGAGTTGGCGTCCCCCGATTCTCCCACCCAGCGCGTGGGCGGAAAGCCCCGCGAAGGCTTCGTCAAGGTGGCCCACAGTTCCCGGATGCTCAGTCTCGACAATGCCCTGAACGAGGGTGAGCTTCGCGATTTCGACCGGCGCGTCGGCGAACTCCTGGGCGGCGCCCCGTACCGCTACGTGGCCGAATTGAAGATGGATGGACTTTCCATGGCGGCGCTCTACCGCGGCGGCCGCTTCGTCCAGGCCATCACCCGCGGGGACGGTTTGGTGGGCGAAGATGTCACGGAGAATGCGCGCACCATCCGCTCTCTTCCACTGGCCGTCAAGACCGCCACCATGGAGGATTTCGAAGCGCGCGGCGAAGCCGTGATGAACCGCCGCTCGTTTGAGCGTCTGAATGCCGAACGCGACGAGCGCGGCCTCTCCCGCTTCGCCAACCCCCGCAACGCCGCCGCCGGATCGCTGCGCCTGCTGGAGCCGCAGGTCACGGCTTCGCGCCGCCTGGACTACTACACCTATTTCCTGCTCTCCCAAGGCCGTCCCGCCATGGACAGCCATTGGCAATCCCTGGAAGAATTGTCCCGCATGGGGTTCAAGGTCAATCCCAATCGCCGCCTCTGCGACGGCGTGGACGACATCGTCGATTTCTGCTCCCACTGGGAAACCCGCCGCGCGGAGCTGCCGTATGAGATCGATGGCGTGGTGGTGAAGGTGGATTCGGTGGATCAGCAGCGCGCGCTCGGCTTCACCGCTAAGGCCCCGCGCTGGGCCATCGCCTTCAAGTATCCGGCGCGCCAGGCCACCACCACCGTCGAGGATATCGGCGTGCAGGTGGGACGCACCGGCGCGCTCACTCCCGTGGCCATTCTGAAGCCCGTGGAAGTGGGCGGCGTCACTGTGTCCCGCGCCACTCTGCACAATGAAGATGAAATCGCGCGACTCTCGCTGGCCATTGGCGACGAGGTGGTGATCGAGCGTTCCGGCGACGTCATCCCCAAGGTGGTGCGCGTTTCCGCGCTGGGCTCTCCACGACGCCCGTTCACCATGCCCGCGGCGTGCCCGGTGTGCGGCGGAAAAGTGGTGCGCGAGGAAGGCGAGGCGGCCACCCGTTGCATCAACACGAACTGTCCGGCGCGATTGAAGGAATCCATCCTGCACTTCGCCTCCCGAGGCGTCATGAATATCGATGGCGTGGGCGGCGCCCTGGTGGATCAATTGGTGGACCGCGGAATTGTCCGCAGCGTCTCCGATCTGTATTCTCTGACCATCGTCCAACTAACTGGGCTCGACCGCATGGGGCCAAAGTCCGCCGCCAACGTGCTCACGAATATCGCCAAATCGAAGATGCACTCGTTGCCGCGAGTCATCGCCGCGCTGGGAATCCGCTTTGTGGGCGAACGCACCGCGGTCTTCCTGGCCGAGCATTTTGGAAATCTGGACGCCATCGCAGCCGCGAGCCTGGAGGAGTTGCAGCGCGCGGAAGAAGTAGGTCCCAAGGTGGCGGAAAGCCTGTACGAATTTTTCCGGGAATCGCACAACCGGGAATTGGTGGATCGCCTGCGCGCCGCGGGTCTCACATTTACCCACGAATCCCGGCGGTCGCGCGGGGGCCCGCTCGATGGAATCCACTTTGTGCTGACGGGCGCCCTCCCGACGCTCAGCCGCGAGGAGGCCAAATCCCTGATTGAAGCGGCCGGCGGAAAAGTCGTCGGCTCGGTCAGCAAGAAGACCAACTTCGTAGTCGCCGGCGCCGACCCCGGCTCCAAGATCGAGAAGGCCGAGAAGCTGGGTGTGGAGGTGATTGGCGAGGGGGATTTGTTGAGAATGCTGGCGACGTAAACCACAGAAGTTTGTGGCGCACCGCTAACGCTAACTGACCGGGGTCGGCAACGCGCCTTGGCGGCCACCTGCAAATGCCGGCCAAGCCGATTACCAGGAACAGCACATCTCCGCGGGCGCGTTCGAGTTCGCGAAATTCGCGGCCCCCGGCGCGGTTTCAGTCCCTGGGGACCGCGGGCAAGGCGCGGTCCCCTTCTGACGGCTTAGAAACTCCACGCATGCGATTCGTAAGTCGGAATTGCTTCGGGCAGCGGCGCCTGCGGCAGCGATTGTGCCCATGGGCTCTCCGGTCTGGCTTCCGGTTTGAGCGCCGCCGGCATCCCTTCCCAGCCTTCCGCTAGCGTCAGCAACAGCTTCAGCACTTCGTCTAGGGGCCGATCAGCTTGCTGGAAGTTGGCCTCAATCAACCGGCGCCCCATATAATCGTACAGCCGCGCCAACCCGCGGCTCACTTCTCCGCCATGCTCGTGATCGAGCGAGACGGCTAGCTCCGTCACTATCGCGTTGGCCTTCGAGATCGCGCGCGCCCGCTGGACGATATCGCGATTCGCCAGGTGGCGCCGCGCATCCCGTACCTCTGAGACCGCGGCTTGGTACAACATCTTCACTAATTCGATGGGGTCGGCTGAAAGGACCCGGCTTTCCATGTACGAGTCATGGGCGTTCTGCCACATTTGCATTCTCTCCACAAGACTTATCGGCCGGCCAGCCAGGTTCTGGAGCGATCAGATCTCGGTTTGTTTCAGGAACTGCGCCAGGAGCAGTACGTGCTCCGCCGGCACCTGCGAAACCACTTCACCGGTCTCGCGATTCACCAACTTCACCATCATGCGCTGTGTCAGCGGGTCCCGCATAGACTGCAGGTGGTTGTCACCGAACATCTCGGTGCTATTCAGCGCCTTCACCGCTTGCACCACTTCCCGGTTCCCGGCAGCCTTCTCCGCCGGTTCCGTTTGGGCGGTTTGTGCGGGTACCGAGACGCTGCGGCTTACCGTCGTATCCATGACGTCTCCTTCGAGACAGGCCCTCCGGCAGGCCCGGATGGCCCTCTGCTCACCTTCACTCATCGGCCCCTCCCGCAAAAACATGAACTCCACGTTCTCTTGAAGATTCCCCCGCCATGGCCGAAAAGATTTCTGAAAGGCAGTTGTCGTGATTCAGACCGTTTCCATGATCGGCATCAATGCGAATGAATTGCGCTGGATCCGAACGCTCGTTCAGCTCCTCCGCCATCCCGATCCTTCCGTCCAGGAACTCACCCGCCAAGCCCTCCTCTATATGACGGAGGCGGCCGGCCAAACCGCCGTCTCCTCCGCCCCATCTCCCGACCGGTCCGGCGCCGGCGCTCTGGATTTCGCCGGCTAGCGCGCCCGTTTCAGTTCCCCTCAAGTAATATTAAGACCTGATTATCCTTGTTATAGACCAGCGCTCGCCGCGTCCTCCGGCGATCCCGGCTTCGGAGCCGCCGACGGCGCGATGTTGGCTGAACTCCTCCGCGGCGCCGGACAGACAGCCCGAGGCTTCGACGCCTTCTCCCGGGGTTTGGCTGGGGCTCGGCATCCGCAGCTTTTATCCTCGGGTGGACCACCGCCAAGGTTCTGCATGACGCCGATTGCCGGCCTGAGCTTTCAGTCCAAAACCCCAACCGCCGCGAACCGGCCCCCGAAAGCTGTGAACGGCAAACGGACAACTGTACACTGTTGAAGTGACCCGCACCGTCTTTCAGGTCCTTGAGGAGACTGCCCGCATCCACGGCGATGCCCCCGCGCTCCACCAGCCGCTCCCCGGCGGCGACTCCGGCTACCTCACCTATTCCTGGAATGAATACCGCCAGGCCGCCCAGGAAATCGCGGCCGGATTGCGTTCGCTCGGAGTGTCCCATGGCGATGTCGTGGCCCTCAACTCCGAAACCCGCCTCGAGTTCTACCTCGCCGATCTGGGCATCCTCGCCAACGGCTCCATCGCCGCGGCCCTCTATCCCAATTACCCGCCCCGCGATCTCGTGCGAACGCTTGCCAGCGCCAACGCCATCGCGGCCTTCGTCGAAGACGCCAAAACCCTAGCCACCCTCCGCGATGCCCCCATCCGCCACTGGATTCTGCTGACTGGTGAATCCGAAGGAGCTCTCAGCCTCGACGCACTCCGCACCCTGGGCCGCGACGCCATGGCTCGCGACCCGCAGTTCTTAGTCCGCATCCTCGCCGGCGTTTCTCCTTCCGACCCGGCCATTCTCTACCTCACCTCCGGCGCCACCGGCGAACCCAAGATGGCGCTCGTCACCCACCACGCCATCGTTTCCAACATCGATATGGGCCCCGCCGTCCTCCCCATGGGACCGGAGGACGCCACCGTCGCCTTCCTACCCTCCGCCCACATCGCGCAACGCGTGGTCATCGAGTTTCTGCCTCTGCGCTGCGGCACGCCTGTGACGTTTTCCGAGAGCTTGCTCAAGCTCCCGCTGGAAATTCGTAAAGTGCGTCCCACCATCTTCCTGGCCCCACCGCGCATGTGGGAACGCGTCTATACCACCGTCTGCACCGAACTGCGGAAACGCCCCGCCGCCGCCCGCAAAGCCTTTTACGGCGGACTCGCCGTGGGCCTGGCCGCCGCCCGTTACCGGCGCGAAGGTAAGCCCGTGCCCTGGCGCCTGCGCATTCCTCTTGCCCTCGCCGATAAAGTCCTCTTCCACAAGGTGCGCGCCCGTTTCGGAGGCCGCCTCCGCGTGGCCGCTTCCGGCGCCGCGCCGCTAGGCAAGGACCTCGCCGAATTCTACGAAGCCATCGGCATGCCGCTCATCGAAGGGTATGGCCTCACCGAAGGCGGCGTCGCCACGCTCAACCCCCTCGACCGGCCCAAGCCCGGCAGCATCGGCAAACCTCTGCCCGGCGTACAGGTGCGCATCGCCGACGATGGCGAACTGCTCCTCGAAAGCCCCTGCCTATTCCGCGAGTATTGGAACGATCCCGGAACCACCGCCGAAGTCCTTCGCGACGGCTGGCTCCATACCGGCGATATCGCCCACGCCGATGCCGAAGGCTATCTCTTCATCACCGGCCGCAAGAAGGAACTGATCGTCTCCTCAACGGGAAAAAAAATCTATCCGAACCGCGTCGAAATGCTTTTCAAGATGGAACCCCTCATCAGCCAGGTGCTCCTGATCGGCGACCGTCTCCCGTACCTCACCGCGCTCTTCACCATCAATCACAACACGGCCCTGACGCTCAAAGGCATGGAGTCTCTTACCGGCCGCTCGCCCGGTGAATTGGCCAAGGCCCCGCCGGTCCTCGCCGAAATCCAGCGTGCCGTGGCGCGCGTCAACAAGCAACTGGCCCCCTTCGAGCAGGTGCGCAAATACCGCGTGCTCCCCCGCGAGTTCTCCATTGACGATGGCGAACTGACCGCCACCATGAAGGTCCGCCGCACCCGCGTCATCCAAAATTTCCAGCCCCAGATCGACGAACTCTATGCCGGCCGCGAATGATCAGGGGTGTCCCTTCGGACCCACGGCCATATCATTAGACCGATCATTCCCAACCCCATCGCGGCGCTCACCACCGAACAAATCCTCCGTTCGGTCCCGCCTTCGAAATACAGCTCGATTTCCGCCCGCCCCGGCCGATCCGGCTCGATCACCATCAGCCCAAGTCCGTCCTTCCGGACTCGCAATCGATGCCCATCCTCCGTCGCCTGCCAACCCGCGTCGTACGTCACCTGCACCGCAATCGCCTGTCCGCCGGCCACGTCCGCGACGATTCGCCCGCGTTCCGGGTTCTCCCACTCGAGCGACGCGGCAGGCAGCTTGGGATCGTCCAACGCGTCCACATACGCCCGTACCGGGTCGAGATCCAGTCCATGGACGGGCTGCCGCGCCACCATCGCCCGGCGCGGAATCACGTGCGCCAGCGACGGCGAGCGCAACGGTACCTGATAGATCGAGTCCGGTCCCTCGCGCCAGATCAGCGGCAGCAAGCCGTCGAACTTCTCCGGATTGCGAAACGGATGAGAATAGTCATGGCTCTCCTGCCCAGGCACGGTGATGGCCGCGCATCCGAACGCCTTCAGCCAGAAGACCGAGATCTCGCCGTCGCGATCCCCGGCGTTTTGGCCTGAGTAAATCGTATATACCGCTACCAGTTGCATCCAGTTCGGCGCCGAGGGTTCGTGTCCCCCGCTCAACTGGGGGTTGTCCGTGAACACGTTCAGCCAGAAGCCGCTCTCGCCCGATGCCATCACACGCTGCCCTCGAAAATGTGCGCCGATCCAGCGCGCCTCGCGGTACGGAACCGAGTTCGCGAGATCGGCCGGACGAATCAGCCGCCGAGCGTAGCCATAGTCCTTCGCCGCCACCCAGACCAGCAGCGCCGCGCAGACGGCCGCCACCGCGATGCGGGTCTTTCGCGAAAAACGCCAGGTCAACGCCTCCACCGCGAACCCCGCGACCAGGCAGATCCCGATCTCCATTTCGAGGTGGTAGCGAGAGGGCTGCGGGAGGAAGTTGAGCCCGCAGGCGCCCAGGATCACGATGCCTCCGAACCAGGCCAGAAACAGCACGGAAAACCGGGGCATCACTCCCTTCAGCCGCCGGCCGATCCACCACACCAGGCACAGCGCCAGCGCGCTGGCTGCCGCCAGGATCGCGGTCTTCGATGTGAAACGGTAATCCCCGCCCGACACCTGGGAATTGGCTTCCATCAGCTTGACCAGCGAAGGCGGCAGCGCGCGGCAGATCAGCAGGTACGCCGACACCACGATCGCGCCCAGGGAGAGAAAGCGCCGCCAATCGGGCCGGTCCTCGGACACCAGCAGCAGAATTGCCGAAACCACCAGCAATATCACGCCGAAGGCGTTGACCACCATCACCGAGGCGAACCCCACCGCCGCCGCCGCGAACTTCCGCGCTCCCGGCGCCTTCAGGTACCGCGCCAGCAACAGCAGCGCCAGCGGCACTAGCACGAACGACACGTTGTGAGGCGTCTCGCCATAGAACACAACGGTCTGCAGCCGTCGCAGCGCCCACGGAGATCCGGCGTCGGCCAGGATCTTCGGCAGGATCACCGAAGGGGAGAACAGCGACCACAACAGCGCCGCCACAAAGGCTCCCGTGGTGCGGCCTGACATCCAGGCCGCGAACACGAAGAGGCTCACCGGCCCAAGCGAGTATGCCAATGCCACCAGAAAGTGGAACGCCAGCGCCGGAGAGCAGTGCGCCATCCACGCGCCCAGGGCGGTCAAGGCCGGCGCCAGCGGCAGGTAGGTCGCCTCCAGAGGCATCCCGCCGTCGTACCACGGAAACCAGCGCACGTGCGGCCAGTGGCCCATCAGGAACCGGGCAAATGTAATCCACGAGCCTTCGTCCGACTGGAAATCGTTCAGGTACTCCACGCGAAACAGCGGAAAGCAAAGGAATGCGTTGAGCGCGAATAGGGCCGACGCGGGCAGCAACCTTTTCATTTTTGCTACACTAGATTAAGTTATGGCAATCCCGAATGTGAAGCGGTTCCGGCCCTTTTGCCCCACCTGCAACGAGAATTTTAGCCTGATGGCCGTCCTGCCCAAGGACGCCAACGTCGACAAGTACCTGTCGGATGCCGTGGCTCGCCACGATCACAAAGCATTCCAGGAAGCCAAGGTCCTGCACTTCAAGGTCCGCGTCGGCCAGCAGAAGCAGAAGAAGGCCAAGTAGCGACAAACCAGAAACCTGGGGCGGCGTCTCCGTCGCCCCATCCCTTCCTCATCGCGCCTGCAATACTTGCATCGCCCGAACGGCCTCTTGCGAAATCTCCGGGTCGGGATCGTTTGAGAGTTGCTGTAGCCGAGCGATGCTGTCCTTGTCGCCGCTCCGCGCCATGACACCCGCCAGGGCGATCTTCTCTTCTTTCGTTCCCTTCAGAAGCGGACCGTACAGCGCTCGGCGAACGCTCTCGTCGCGCGCCAGTTCCACCAGGTACGGAAATGCCACGTTTTTGTAGCTGGACAGGCTCAGGTTGTTGACGATATACCGCAGTGGACTGAACTCGCTCATTTCCGCGCGTCCGTCCATCGCCAGGGCAAAGCATAGCGACAGCCGCACCACCGGTTTCCCTTCGCTTTTCAGCGCCTTGTCCAGCATGGGGACATCGCCCGCCTGCTTCAGCCGGCCAAATCCTTCCGCCGCGGCGGACCGCATCTTATCGTCCTTGTCGTACAGGAACCGCTGGTAGATCGGACGGTTCTGTTCGCTTGGCAACATGGCGAGCGAGGTCAGCGCCGCGCGCCGCACTTTATCGTCGCGAGAGTTGTTCAGAATGTCGATCAGATCCGGAATCGCATCCCGGTCGAGCAGCAGCCCCATTGCCTCCACCGTGGCACTCTGCACCTTCGGGTCCAGATCCCGCAGCCGGAAGCTGATGCGCGGACCGGCAGCCGGATCGCGGATCTTCTGCAGCGCGACGATCGATTCATAGATTACGTCGGTGTCCTTCGAGTGTGTCCCTTCCACCAGTTCGGACAACGCTTGCCCGCCGCGCAGGATTCCCAGCGCGCGCGCCGCATTGGCCTGTGCGTCCGTGGATGCGCCGTTCGATACCAGCTTCGCCAGCGCCGCGATTACCTCCGGCCGAGGCGTGATGTACGGATCGATCACCTGGTCGTTGGTATCCCCGAACTTCGCCTTTACGGTGGCGCCCACGTTGTGCAGCGTACCGCTGAGGCCGGTCTTCACAAAACCGGGAAGGTAGAAATTGACCAAGCCGTCGGTGGCCAGCATTTCCACCTTCACGTCGCGGTCCGCCGTAGCCTGAATCAACGGGTCCAGGCTGCGTCCGGTCCCGATTTCAGTCAGTTGCCTGACCACCTCGGCGCGTACCTCCGGATTCGGATCGCGCAGCAGTTCCTGCAATTTGGGGATGGCTCCGGAACCACCCTTCGCCATCTCGCGGACATCTTTCGGCTGGACGGCTTTCTGTGCTGCCAGGGGCGCCATCATCACCGCGACGACGCACACTGCTCGGTACAGGTGCATTCTTCTATGCTAGCGTGGTTTCCCCTAATGCACTGTGATCGTCAGCCCTGCCTGGCTCTGCCAGCTCCCGATCTGTACCAGCACCGGAACCGCCAGCCCGGGAGTCACTCCCAGAGGGAGCACGGCATTAATCTGCGTCACTCCCGCCACCAGTCCCGGGGCTGCACCCGCGTAGTTCACCTGTGCCGAGAACCCACCGATCGTCACGCTCACGGGTTCGAGGGGTGGGATCGTCGGGAACGGCGGCGCAACCGGCGCCAGAACACCATCCGTCTGGGCCGGGATGGTCACCCCACCGCCTGTCGCGTAAATCTGGATGACGCTTCCCACCGCGGCCGGCGACAGGGACGCATTCACGCTGAAATCCTGGTTCAGGATCGCTCCCGGTCCCGCGCCGCTCTGGTCCTGCGAGAAGATCCCCGGCGTGGCTGCCTGCACCGGAACCGTCATCGTGTTCGACGTCTGCCCCTGGTATTGCACCTGTACCGTGGTGTTGGCGCTGCCGGCCACCGCATAGGGCACAATTGCATTGATCTGCCCCGCCGACACGTAGAGCAGCGTCGCGGGGGCGTTGCCAAATAGCACCTGCACGCCTGCCAGCGCGTTGGGAATCGATTTGCCATCCGCACTGAGCTGAAAGGGAACGCCTTGTAGCGGACCCAGGTTGTTGCCGCCCAGCGCCACCACTTCTCCCGGCGATACCGCCCCCGATGCGTAATCAGCCCCATTCACCACCGCCGTGAGCAATATGGGCGGCAACGGAATTGCTTGTTGCGTGACGGCGAAGGTCTGGGGACCCACGTGAATGTTTCCCGTCCGGACGGAGCCGGTGTTTGCCAGGATGCTATACGCCAGGCTTCCCAGTCCAGACGTCGCGGTCGTACTCGTGATCCCCAGCCAGCTCGAATCGCTGAATACACTGCCCCACGCACAACCGCCGGCGGTGGTCACCGTAATCCTTCCCGTAGTCGCGCTGGAGCTGGTTGTCAGCGTAGTTTGGGACAACGTCAAATTGTTTGGAGAGCCATCCTCCGAGATCGCCAATGCCGGCGGCGTGCCGTTCAAACCCGTCACAACGGTAATGCTGGCAGTGCGCGACGCCGCACAGAGGTTCGCCGCAACCGTATAATCGACTGCCCCGTTGCCGATATTGGTCGTTCCGATATTCAGATTTCCGCTATCCGGTTGCGTGGTGAGCCAAGTCTCGTTGCTGGCGCTCTGCCAGGAGCATCCCGTGGTTACCTGCAGCGACCCGCTTCCGCCGCTCACGGGGATTTCAATCGAGGTGGCCGAAAGGGTGTAGTTGCAGGTTCCGGCCATTTGAATGACCGTGATCGTACCCGTCGCTGCGCCTCCCATGAACGCTATGCTGGCCTGCCGCACGGAGGACCCGCTGTTGGCGTCCACCGTGAACGGCAAAGCTCCGGTACCCGTCACCACGACCGGCTGAAAGTGGATCCACGTGGCGGCCGTCGAGAAGGACCAGGTACACGCCGCAGTGGTAGTGACTTGGACCGTGCCCGTAAGCGGCTGCGTCGAGGAGCCGGCGAACAGGAACGTGGTCTGGTTCAGCGAGTAGTTGCACCCCGCCTGCTGGGCCGCCAGCGGCGCAGCCGCCGCCAGCAACACCGGAAGCAACCACCTCATTTCTCGTATAGTAGCGCTTCGCGGCATGCCTTGAGTATAGCCACTGCCCCGGGCGTATCGCCATGGACGCAAATGGTTTGGACTCCGGACCCCCCAACCAGGCGTACTGCCTGCCGGGCGGCTGCCTCAGGATCGGTAATCAAGGCATCGGGAAGCTTGCGCGAGCGCAGCGTCCCGTCGGCCTCGTACCTCCGGTCGGCGAACGCTTCCCCCGCCGTGAGCAGGCTCATGTCGCGCCACACGTCCAGCATCGGCGATCCGGCCAGGCCGAACATGACGGTATGAAGGTTCCAGCGTGCTACCCCAATGCCGATAGCCGTGGCCACTTCCGCGTTGCGCACCGCTACGTTGTACAAGGCGCCATGCGGCTTTACGTGGACAATCTCCCCGCCGAGCCGCTTCACGATTTCATCGAGCCGCAGAATCTGCTCATATACGGTATCGGCGATATCCAAGGCCGTCATGGCCATCTCCGTCCGCCCGAAATTGGCGCGGTCCGGATAGCCGGGGTGCGCGCCGATTCGCACGCCGCGCTCGAGCGCGAGCCGCGCCGTCCGCTGCATCGTCGCATCGTCTCCCGCGTGGCCGCCGCAAGCGATGTTGGCCGAAGTGATCTGTTCCATCAGAGCCGCTTCATGCGCCGCGTCCTCCAGTTCGCCCATGTCGCAATTCAGATCGATGGCCATACCGAAAGCCTACACCAACCGGTACAGCCACTTCTCCTGCTCGCGCAGCAACTCCACCGCCCGCTCCATCGTGACCCTTTCGAACCGGACCCCGTCGCGCGGCCGCAACTGTCCCAGCCGCCAGAAATCGGCCGAGATCACATTGGCCGGCTTGGGATAGCCTCCGGTGGTCTGGTGCTCCACGAAGAGCACGATTGGCTGCCCGTCCGGCGGCACTTGGATCGCTCCCAGCGGCACGCCCTCCGTCAGCATATGACCACCAGGACTGGGGATGGCCAACCCGCGGAGCCGCAATCCCATCCGGTTGGACTCCTCGGACACGGCATACTCGCCCGCATACAATTCGTCCCCGAACCACTCCGCCTGCGCGGCCGCCGTCACGCGCAACAGGCCGCCTGGCTCCCCTTCGGGCGGCGTCACCTGTCCCGAGCGCGGTTTGCGCATGGCTTCCTCGCCGATCGGCACCACGTCTCCCATTCGCAACGGACGCCCGCCCACGCCAGTCATCACATGGACCGAAGCGCTGCCCATCGCCTTTGCCGCCGCCACGCCGCCGCGTACTGTGAGGTAAGCGCGCGCGCCCCCCCGCGTGGGACCGCACCGGACCGTTTCCCCCGCCTTCACCTCCACCGCGCTCCACAAAGGCAATCCAGCGCCGAAATCCGAACCCGTCAGCGCGATCACCGCGTTTCGCTCGAATTCGAACGCTCCGCCTACCAGCGTCATCTCCAGCCCGGCGGCGTTTTCCGCATTGCCCACCAGCAGATTCCCCGCCCGCAAGGCCAGCGCGTCCGCCGCTCCGGACGCCGACACTCCAAAATGAGCCCAGCCGAACCGCCCCAGATCCTGCACTGTGGTCTGCAACCCGGGGGTCAGCACGCGCAGACGATTCACGGCCGCGCCCCCGCGACGAAGATCGCGCGGTCGCCCATGCGCAACAGCGGCGGCGGTTCCGAATCCGCATCGAACAGACGTAGAGACGTCCGTCCAATCAGCCGCCATCCACCCGGAGACGCCAGCGGATACACTCCCGCCTGGCCGCCTCCAATCGCTACGCTGCCTTCCGGCACGTGTTTGCGCGGCGCCCCGAGCCGCGGCGTGGCCAACTCCGCCGGCAGGCCGCCCAGATACGGAAAACAGGTCGAAAACCCTACGAAGTAGACCTCGAATTCAGCGGCGCAAAAACGTTGGATCACCTCTTCCGGTGAAAGTCCGGTGTGCCGCGCTACGTCGTCCAGGTCCGGCCCCCATTCTCCGCCGAAACTCACCGGGACCTCTACCGTCCGCCGCTCCATCGCGAACCCGTCCGCCGGCGCCTCCATCCGTTCGCGCACCCAGCCGGCCACCTCTTCGTGATCCCGCAGCCGCGGATCGAAATCGATCAGCACCGTCGCAAAGGCCGGATGAAGATTGAGGATGCCGCGCAACCCCTCCAGGCTGCGCGTCAGACGCGCCACCGCCCGATGCGATTCGAGCGAGATGTCATCGCCAAATGAGACAAGCAGGGAGCGGTCGCTGGCCGGCCGTATGGTCACGGTAAGGAGATAGTACCACCCTCAGTATTCCAGCTTCGCCGGGTGGAACCTCGGAGAGATCAGGTGCATCAGCAACAATGCCACCAGGTAGGAACATCCGCATACCGCGAAGACCAGCACGTAGCTATGAGTCCACTGCACATAGTGGCCGACGAACATGTCGAGCAAGGCCCCGCCACCCGCTCCCAACATGCCGCCGATTCCGACCACCGACGCTACCGCCGCCTTCGGAAACAGATCCGACGGCACCGTGAACAGGTTGGCCGACCAGCCCTGGTGCGCCGCCATCGCCAGGCATACCAAACCCACAGTCACCCACAGGTTCGGAACGAACGGCACCATCACGATTGGCAAAATGGCGGTGGCGCAGAGGAACAAAGCCGACTTGCGCGCCACGTTGACGCTCTTGCCGCGCTTGATCAACGCGCCCGACAAGTAGCCGCCGAAGATGCCGCCCAGGATGGAAACGCTGAACGCCAGCATCATCGGGATGCGAATACCTTCAATGCTCAGGCCGAAGGTATTCTGCCAGTAGCTCGGCAGCCAGAACGAGTAAAACCACCAGACCCCGTCGGTGAGGAACTTGCCGACGCCGAACGCCCACGTCTCCTTGCACGGAAGCAGCCGGCCCCACGGTACCCGCGCCAGGTTTTCCGGCGGATCGCTTTCGATGTGCGCCAGTTCCGCCGCCGAAACTCGCGGATGCTCCTCCGGTTTCCGGTACAGCCACAGCCAGAACGCCAGCCAGACGAACCCCGTGGACCCGGCGGCCACAAACGCGCCGCGCCACGTGAACGCCATTACGAGCAGGGGCACCACCGCCGGAACCAGCATATTGCCGATGTTGGCGCCGGAGTTGAAAATGCTCGTGGAGAGAGCGCGTTCTTTCCTGGGGAACCACTCGGCCACCGTCTTAATGCAGGCCGGAAAGTTGGCGGCCTCGCCCAGTCCCAGGAAAAACATCGCCATTCCAAAGGTGATCGTCGAAGTCGCGAGGCCGGGCGACATCGCCGCGAAGCTCCACAGCACGATAGCGATCGCAAACCCCTTGCGCGTTCCCAGCCGGTCTGTGAACCATCCCGCCACCAGCAGGCCGATCCCATACGCCACCTTGAAGGTGGCGGAGATATATGAGTAGGAGATGGTGTCCCAGCCGATCACCTTCCGCAGCGTCACCTCCAGATACCCGAGAATCCCGCGGTCGATGTATGCGACCACCGTGGCGAAAAACAGAAGTCCGCAAATTACCCAACGGTAGTTCGACGCCGCAGGCCTGTCGCCGGCAGGTGTCATGCTGGCAGGTGTCATGAGAGTGACGATTATAGCTACAATCGGGCTTCCTCTGGCCCTATGAGCATCTCCCGCAGGATTGCCGAGCAGATGGAGCGTTCCTCGTGGATCCGGCGCATGTTCGAGATCGGCATCGAACTCCGCCGCGAGCGCGGTCCCGAAAACGTCTTCGATTTCACCCTGGGCAATCCCGATGTCGAGCCGCCCGATCCGGTAATCGCCGCCTTGCGCCGTGTGGTTGCCGAAAACCGCCCGCGCAGCCACGCCTACATGCCCAATGCCGGCTACCCCGAAGTCCGCGACACCATCGCCCGCGGATTGGCTGTCCGCACCGGCCTGCCGTTCACCGCCGCGGACGTCATCATGACCAGTGGCGCGGCCGGCGCCATCAACATCGTTCTCAAGTCCATCCTCGATCCCGGCGACGAAGTCATTCTGCTCAACCCCATCTTTCCCGAGTATCGTTTCTACGCGGAAAACCACGGCGGCACAGCGGTCCTGGTGGAGACGGACGAGCGCTTCCAGCCCGATGCCTCACTGATCGCCCGGGCCATTACCCCGCGCACGAAGGCGATCGTCCTGAATACGCCCAACAACCCCACCGGCGTCCTCTATTCCGAGCCCGCGCTGCGCGAGCTGAACGCTTTGATCCGCGACCCCATCATCGCGATCAGCGACGAGCCGTATCGTCCGCTGACTTTCGACGGCGTGACGCCGCCCGAACCGCTTTGTCTAATCGAGCGCTCGGTGCTGGCGTGGAGTTGGTCGAAAGCCATGGCCATCCCCGGCGAACGCGCGGGCTATCTGGCCCTGTCGCCGCGCCTTGCCGAACTTGCCTCGCTGCGCGACGCCTGCACCTTCGCCAATCGGATCTTGGGATTCATCAATGCGCCGGCCATCTGGCAGTGGGTGGTTGGTTCGGTCCCCGACGCCACTATTGACGTGGCCGAATATCAGGCCAAACGGGATCTGCTCTGCGGCGCCTTGACCGCGATGGGCTATGACGCCCCACGTCCGCAAGGGTCGTTCTACGTGTTTCCGAGGACGCCTATCGCGGACGATGTAGCGTTCATCCGGCGATTGATGGCGGAAGGGATTCTAGCGGTTCCGGGGTCTGGGTTTGGGCGCGCGGGGTATATGCGGCTGTCGCTGACGATTGGGCGGGGCGAGTTGGAGCGGTCGCTGGCGGGATTCGCACGGGCGATCACAAGATGACTCAGCCAACAGTCATCTTCCTTGGACCGGATCGCCCCCGTTCCAGGTGGGATCTTCCACTGCCGAAAGTTTTCTTGCGCACGCTCTTGTTCGCGACGTCGAGGCGGGGCCGGGTGATTGAGAGTATGCACGTTGCGCTCTCGAGAAACGAGACTCACCAGAATTTCAATATTTGGGTTTACGGAAACGAGAAACTCGTGCGCGGCAGCGGCTTGTTCGTAGGGACATTATCGGGTCGATGTGTTCGCCAGACTACTGGGCGATCAAAGGCAAACTCGGCTCTTTTCTCGGACGCTGGATGTCTCTCGGGAACTCGCGGAGTCGCTCACGGAACCCAACGCCGGTCTCTATTTTGATTGGGGACCCGATTCCTTGGCGCTACCTGCCGCATATAGACAACCGGCCGCCATCGCCCGACCCGGAGGATTTCTTGAGGATGCTGATCAGTCTCTCCGCGGAAAAACCGGCGACGAGGCAATGACGAGCCGCATCAGGATCTTGGGGCCTGGGAACCACACAGGAATCCAGACTCGCCGGCGCCTAGCGGTTCAGGAGTAAGATGAAAAGACGGATCGTGCCTGACACTGCCAAATTCGACCAACCGGTCCAAATGCCCCGGCATCGGGATTCCCCTTGTGCCTCGAAGCCGGACCCGGCGGCGCTAGCGCAGATGTTCGACGAGTGGATGCACGGCGACGAAACGGAACAGCGGGAGACGTTCGCTGTCCTTCGCCGCTCGCTGGACGAAGATCGGCCCGAGGGCTATAAGCTCTTTCCATGAGCCTGATCGTTCTTCTGGACGCCGGTCCGCTCGGAATGATCACGAACCCGAAGAGTACCCCCGCAAACGAGACCTGTAAAGACTGGCTGGCGAATCTTGCTCACAAGGGAGTCGAAATCGTGATTCCGGAGATCGCGGATTACGAAGTCCGCCGCGAATTGCTGCGGGCCGGAAAGGAGAGCGGGCTCGGTCGCCTCGATGCGCTGAAGGATATGCGCCGATCACGACGCCAGTAATGCTGAGGGCGGCGGAGTTTTGGGCAGCGGCCCGCGCCATGGGCCGGAAATCGGCCGACGACTCCTCATTGGATGCCGATATGATCCTCGCCGCGCAGGCCGGAGTTTTTGTTCGGGGCAGTGACGACACAGTGATTGCTACCACGAACGTCCGCCACTTGGCGTTATTTGCGTCCGCCCGTCTCTGGATCGAAATCGGTTGACTCCGCCGTTTTACACCATTTCCAGCGTCGCCACTACCGATTCCATCTCGCCGTTCTTCGGCAGCTTGACGATCAGTTCCTGTCCGTACTCGAAGCCCTTATCGAACGCCTGCAGATTCAATTTCTGCATCGCCGGAGGCACCGAATCGGCCACTGCCTTCCGAAGCGCGTCAGGATCCAGCAGCCCCGCCACCGCTCCGAAAAAACCAACCATCACGATATTCAGGACCACCTTGCGGCCCAGTTCCTCCGCCAGGCGGGTAGCCGGAACGCCGTAAGCCCGCACTCCGCTGGGCATCTGGTCGATCCGCACCAGCTCCTGTTCCGTGATCAGCATCCCGCCCGGCTTCAAGTCCGGCGAGAATTTCGTGTAGGCCTCCTGCGACATCACCACCAGGATGTCCGGCCGCGTCACGTACGGGTAGAGAATCGGCACGCTCGACAGAATCACCTGCGCGCTGGACGATCCGCCGCGGGCCTCGGGTCCGAAACTCTGTGTCATGGTGGCGTAGCCGCCCTGGAAAATCGCCTCGGCCTTGCCAATTACCGCGGCCGCCAGAATCACGCCTTGTCCGCCGAAACCGGCGATCCGGATTTCACTGAACATCTTCCGTCCTCCCTCGCCTAGCCCTCGCTGCAACATGAGACCTCCGGTTCGGCGTACCGGTCGCCCAGCGTTTCGGTCATCTGAGAACGCAGCAGTTCGAAATAATCCGGCCGGTCCCGATCCACGAACTTGCCCACCACAATCTCGCCATCGCGCGTCAGATCGCACTCGCTGGTGCGCGCCCCATGCCGCACCTTGCTGGCTTCCTTGTAATACTTCATGGCGTCCAGCCCATCTCCCATCTTGTTGCGCCGCTGGTACAGCGTCGGACACGGCGACAGCACTTCGATAAAGCAGAAGCCCTTCTTGTTCAGCACTTCCTCCATCGACCGGCTGAGCTGCTTGACGTGGTACGTGGTCCAACGCGCCACGTATGCCGCGCCAGCGGCCTCCGCCAAGGCCACCAGGTTGAAGGACGGCTCGAACACACCGTACGGCGACGTCGCGCTGATCACCTTCCCCGGCGTGGTCGGGGCCGTCTGGCCGCCTGTCATCGCATAGGTCAGGTTGTTCACGCAGATCACTTTGATGTCCATGTTGCGCCGCGCGGCATGGATGAAGTGGTTGCCGCCGATCGCGAACAGGTCGCCATCGCCCGAGTACACCACCACTTCCAGCTCCGGGTTCGACAGCTTCAATCCCGTGGCGAACGGAATCGCGCGGCCGTGCGTGGTGTGGAACGAATCGAGCGCCGCGTAGCCCGCCACGCGCCCCGTGCAGCCGATCCCCGACACAATCGCCACCTTATCCAGGTTTCGTTTGGAGGCCTCGAGCGCCCGTGTGAAGCAGTTCACCGTGGTGCCGATTCCGCAGGCCGGACACCAGATATGCGGCATCCGGTCCATCCGCAGAAATGGCTCTACCGGGTTTACGGACCCGGCCGGCATCTCGCTCGGAATTTCCAGAGTGGCTCTCTCGGTCAATACCTCGTTCATCGCGCTGCCTCCACAATGGCTTTCAGGATCGTCTCGGGCTGGTGTACGCTGCCGCCCGCGTGCGACACCGGAATCACCGCTGCCCGGCCATTCGCCGCCCGCTGTACTTCCTGCACCATCTGCCCCAAATTCAATTCCGGCACCACAAACGCTTTCACGCGTTCCGCCAGCTCCCGAATGCGCTGCTCGGGGAACGGCCACGCCGAAATGATGCGGAACTTGCCGGCTCGGATTCCCTGCTCGCGGGCCAGTTGCAGCGCCCGCTGCGCCACCCGCGAGGTTATGCCGTAGGACACCACCACCACCTCGGCATCCTCCAGGAACTCGGTCTCACACAGCGCGCGTCCGTTGGCCAGCGGCTTCAACTTATCCTGCAGCCGCCGGATGCTTTGGTCTTGCGTGTCCACATTCATGCTGGGGTAGCCCCGTTCGTCGTGGGTCAACCCCGTGACGTGAAAGCGGTATCCATCTCCCGCGCGGACCATATCCGGCACCAGGTCGGCTTGCGGCCGGTACAGCCGGAAGTCCGCGGGTGTCTCTTTGGTGTAGCGGCGTGGCGTAATCTCGATCTGCTCCGCCTCCGGAATCACCACCTTCTCGGTCATATGCCCCACGCATTCGTCGAGCATCATCATCACCGGGACCCGGAATTCCTCCGCCAGGTTGAATGCCTTGATCGTCAGGTCGAAGCACTCCTGCGGCGAATTCGGGCACAGCGCGATAATGCCGTAATCTCCGTGCGACCCCCACCGCGCCTGCATCATGTCGGCCTGCGCCGGCAGCGTCGGCAACCCCGTGGACGGTCCGCCGCGCTGCACATTCACGAACACGCAAGGCGTCTCCGTCATGGCGGCGTACCCGATGTGCTCCATCATCAGGGAAAATCCCGGCCCCGAGGTCACCGTGAACGCTTTGGCCCCGCCCCAAACCGCTCCTTGGATAGTGATGGAAGCGGCCAGTTCATCCTCCATCTGGACGAAAATGCCGCCGACGGTGGGAATTCTCCACGCAAACCGTTCGACCACTTCGGTCGAGGGAGTGATCGGGTAACCTGCGGCAAATCGCGCACCCGCTGCGAGTGTACCCTCACAACAGGCATGATCGCCGTCGAGAAAATGAACACCCGTAAGGACACCTTTTGCGTCAGCGTGCATTGCGTGCTCCAAAAATGGCGAAGTCGGGGCAGTACATTCCGCACAAATCGCAGCCGCTGCACTTCTGGCCGTCCACTACATGTGGGGGATGGTAACCCTTGGAATTGAAAGCGGTTGAAAGCGCCAGGACATGGGTCGGGCAGAATTCCACGCAGAACCCGCACCCTTTGCAGCGCTCCACGGTGATGGCGACAGAGCCTTTGGCCATGAAAACCCTCCTGATTGAGTCAGATCAACCATCTGCACGAATATGGCCAATCAGGTCCGAATACCTGCATCCATCGTTTTCGCTATAGTCAATAGGAATGTCCCTCGCCATTCAACCCCAAGACGTCCGTGCAGCCGCGGATCGCATCAAGCCCCTGGCCCGCCGCACTCCGGTGCTCACTTCCGCCGCGTTCGATTCGGAAGCCGGTACGCAAGTCTTCTTCAAATGTGAGAACCTGCAGCGCGGCGGCGCCTTCAAGATCCGCGGCGCTTCCAACCTGATCCTCTCTCTGCCCCGGGACGTCCTGGCCCGCGGCATTGTGACCTATTCCTCCGGCAACCACGCCCAAGCCGTCGCCATCGCCTCCAAACACGTCGGCGCGCAGGCCCACATCGTGATGCCTGAGGACGCTCCCCGCTCGAAAATGGAAGCCACCCGCTCTCACGGGCCGCACATCGTCACCTATAACCGTTTCTCCGAGAGCCGCGAACCCATCGCCGCCGCCATCCTGAAAGAGACCGGCGGTACTCTTGTGCCCCCATTCGACCACCCCATGATCATGGCCGGCCAAGGCACCGCCGCCCTGGAACTGCTCGACGAAACCGGTCCTCTGGACGCCCTCATCACCCCGGCCGGCGGCGGCGGGCTCCTTTCCGGCAGCGCCACCATTGCCCGGTCCATGCACCCCGCTATCCGCGTCTTCGGCGCCGAACCTGAGGGAGCCAACGATACCTTCCTCAGTCTCCAGGCCGGCGAACCCGTCACCGTCCCCCACCCCGACACCATCGCCGACGGCTTGCGTTCCCCCCGTCCCGGCGAGTTGACCTTCCCTGTGGTTCGCGAGTTGGTGGAGGCCGTCATCCTGGTCAGCGACGCCGAAATTCGCGAAGCCGTCAAATTCCTGCTTCTGCACCTGAAGATCCTGGTGGAACCTAGTGGCGCCGTCCCCGCCGCCGCCGTTCTTTTCCACAAACTGCCCCCCGGAATCCGGACCATCGGAGTCGTCCTCTCCGGCGGCAACATCGATTTCGAAGATCTGGTGAAATATTGACCTTCGCCGCCCCTCTCGCCCCACCGCGCCGTCCCTGGCTCCTCGGCACTGGCCTTGCCGTCTCCGTCATCGCCCTCGTCAAGCTGCTCCTGCACCTCTACGCCGGCCGTCATTACGGTTATTTCGTCGACGAGCTCTATTACCTGGCCTGCGCGCAACATCTCGACTGGGGATACGTAGACCAACCCCCGCTCATCGCCCTGGTGACCTGGGTGGTCCGCTTGGTCCTTGGCGACTCGCTTCCGGCCATTCGGCTACTGCCCGCACTGGCCGGCGCCGGGCTCGTGCTGCTGACCGGTGCGATAGCCCGCGAATTGGGCGGCGGGTGGATGGCGCAAGGCTTGGCGGCGTTGTGCATTCTCTTGGCTCCCGGCATCCTCGCCTCGCACCACTTCCTCACCATGAATGCTTTCGAGCCGCTCTTCTGGATGGGCTGCGCGTACCTCGTCGTCCGCATCGTCCGGACTGGGAACGGCAGGCTGTGGCTTTGGTTCGGCGCGCTGGCCGGCGTGGGACTTGAAAACAAGCACTCCATGCTGATTTTCGGATTCGCGCTCGCCATCGGACTTCTGTTCACGCGCGAGCGCCGCTGGCTGGTCTCGCCGTGGCTCTGGGGCGGCGGCGCCATCGCGTTCCTGCTGTTCCTGCCCAATCTTTGGTGGAACATGCAGCACCATTTTCCGTTTCTGGAAATCGAAGCCAACATCCGCCGCAGTGGTCGTGACGTGCCGCTTTCTCCCGTCGCGTTTTTCACCCACGAGACACTGGCGATGCTTCCGCTCGCCCTGCCCATCTGGCTCGCCGGCCTTTGGTATTTCTTCTTCCACCGCGAGGGCAAGGCCTTTCGCGCGCTGGGATGGGCGTGGCTGGCGGCTGCCGGAATCATTATGGCGATGAGCCCGCGCGTCTACTACCTGTTCCCCGCATTCCCGCTTCTATTTGCAGGCGGAGCCGTGCTGTGGGAACGCTGGCTGGCGGCTCCGCGGGTGCGGTGGCTGGCGCCGGCATATGCGGCTCTGATGGTCCTCATGGCCGCGCTGCTGGCCCCTACGCTGCTACCGCTTCTCCCACCGGAGACCTACATTCGGTACGCCGGAACCACCCATCTGCAGCAGCCGCGCATTGAGACTCACGAGCTCGGTCCGCTGCCCCAGTTATTCGCCGATCAGTTCGGTTGGCAGGAAATGGCCGCCACCGTCGCCGGCGTCTACAACAGCCTTCCCCCCGAGATTCGCCCCAAAACCGCCATCTTCGCGCAGAGCTACGGACAAGCCGGAGCGATCGATCTCTTCGGTCCAGGATATGGCCTGCCGCCGGCCATCGCCGGCCATCAGAGTTACTTCCTGTGGGGCCCGCGCGACTACACCGGCGAGAGCATGATCGTCCTCGACGACAGCCGGGAACGACTGGAGAAGTTATTTCGCGAAGTGAAACTGGTGGCCCATGTCTCCCACCCCTACTCCATGCCCTACAACCGTTTCGACGTCTTCTATTGCCAGGGCATGAAACCACCACTGCCCGTGCTCTGGCCCAAACTCAAACGCTGGAGGTAACAAAAGCCGACGGCGGAAGGTTTGGCCCCCACATCTCTGCTCCGCGCGCCCGAGGGATGAGCGGGCTCAGTTTCCGGTGGGTTTTTGCGCGCGATCGAGGACGAAGAAGTCCTCCGGTCCCACGCCCGGCTCCAAACGCAACCCGTTAAGGGCCATCGCACGAATATCCAGCCGGCGATTGGCCACTGTAGTTGTCTTATGCCCGATGCATTGTCCCGCACCGCGAGTATACTGGAGGTTTGGCCCCCACATCTCTGCTCCGTGCGCCCCTTGCCTGGGACGCCATGGCTGAAATCCGGCGAGCGCCTCTCGCCTTCAGGACATCCGCATGAGTACAATCGCGCAACCTCTCCAACGCGCCGTCCGCTTCTATGAAGCGCCGATCGGCAAGAAAGTCGTCATGGCGGTCACCGGCGTCATCCTGTTCGGCTACGTCGTCGCCCATCTCATCGGCAACCTGCAGATCTTTTCCGCCAACCACGATCAGATCAACCACTATGCCGCCTTCCTTCACAATCCGGCCAACGTCATCCCCCTGTGGGCCGCCCGCGCGTTCCTGCTGGGCGCCGTGCTCCTGCACATCATCGCGTCCATCCAACTCTGGAACCTCAATCGCGCCGCCCGTCCCATGGCCTATGTGAAGAAGGACGATGTTCCGGCTTCCTACGCCGCCCGCACGATGCTCTGGAGCGGCCCCATCGTCGGCGCGTTCATCGTCTTCCACGTGCTCCATCTCACCGTGGGCGCTATCGTGCCCATTCGGGACGTGGGCGGCAACGCCATTACGCCCGATGTGCGCGCCAACGTGATCGACGGATTCCTGAATCCCTATATCGCGGGCTTCTACATCCTGGCCATGATCCTGCTGTGCCTGCACCTCTACCACGGCCTGTGGAGCATGTTCCAGTCGGTGGGACTCAACCACCCGCGCTACACGCCGCTCGTCCGCAAGGGAGCGGCCGTCGTCGCCATCTTGATTGCCATCGGCAACTGCTCCATTCCTATCGCCGTCATGGCCGGCATTTTGACATATTGAGGACGCCCCGCAATGCCACTCGATTCCAAATCTCCGACAGGCCCGATTGAAATGCGATGGGACCGGCATCGCTTCAACCTCAAGCTGGTGAATCCGGCCAACAAGCGCAAGTACACCATCATCGTGGTAGGGACCGGCCTGGCGGGCGGATCCGCTGCCGCCACGCTCGCCGAGCTCGGCTACAACGTCAAGTGCTTCTGCTTCCAGGATTCCCCGCGCCGCGCCCATTCCATCGCCGCGCAGGGCGGCATCAACGCCGCCAAGAATTATCACAATGATGGCGATAGCGTCTACCGCCTCTTCTACGACACCGTCAAGGGCGGCGATTTCCGGGCCCGCGAATCCAACGTCTACCGCCTGGCGCAGATCTCGCTCAACATCATCGATCAGTGCGTGGCGCAAGGCGTGCCCTTCGCGCGCGAATATTCCGGCTACCTGGACAACCGCAGTTTCGGCGGAGCCCAGGTGTCGCGAACATTCTACGCGCGCGGCCAGACCGGCCAACAGTTGCTTCTGGGAGCCTATCAGGCGCTGGAACACCAGATCGGCCGCGGCCAGGTGGAGATGTTCCCGCGCAGCGAAATGCTCGATCTCATCGTCGTGGATGGCCGGGCTCGCGGCATCGTCACGCGCAATCTGATAACCGGCCAGGTGGAATCCCACATCGCCGATACCGTGGTGCTCGGCACCGGCGGTTACGGCAACGTCTACTATCTCTCCACCAACGCTAAGGGCTGCAATGCCACCGCCATCTGGCGGGCGCACAAGCGCGGCGCGCTCTTCGCCAACCCCTGCTTCACCCAGATCCATCCCACCTGCATCCCCGTCTCGGGCGAGTATCAGTCCAAACTCACGCTCATGAGCGAATCGCTGCGCAACGATGGACGGGTGTGGGTGCCGCTCGGCAAAGGCGACAAGCGAACCGCCAGCCAGATCCCCGAAGCCGAGCGCGACTACTTCCTGGAGCGCAAGTACCCCAGCTTCGGCAATCTGGTCCCGCGCGATGTGGCTTCGCGCAACGCCAAGCAGGTCTGCGACGAAGGCCGCGGCGTCGGCGAAAGCGGGCTGGCCGTCTACCTCGATTTCCGCGACGCCATCCAGCGCCTCGGCAAACCGGTCATCAAGGAGCGCTACGGCAACCTCTTCGACATGTACGAGCGCATCACCGGCGAAGATCCGTACAGCGCGCCCATGCGCATCTACCCCGCTATTCACTACACCATGGGCGGCCTGTGGGTGGACTACAACCTCATGTCCAACATCCCCGGCCTCTACGTCATCGGTGAAGCTAATTTCTCCGACCATGGCGCCAACCGCCTGGGAGCCAGTGCCCTCATGCAAGGCCTCGCCGACGGCTACTTCGTCCTGCCCAATACCATCAACGATTACCTGGCATCCACCAAACTCGACAAGGTCGACGGTTCCCACGCCGCCGTGCGCGAGGCCGAAGCTGGAGTAGCGGCCATCACCAAACGCCTCCTCGCAGCCAAGGGCACGCGTTCCGTGGACTCATACCATCGCGAGCTTGGCAAAATCATGTGGGAGGACTGCGGGATGTCCCGAAATGCCCAGGGTCTGCAGCAGGCCCTTGCCAAAATTCCCGCGTTGCGCGAACAGTTCTGGCGCGACGTTAAGGTGCTGGGCGATGGCGAGGAACTCAACCAGTCGCTTGAAAAGGCCGGCCGCGTGGCCGATTTCTTCGAACTCGCCGAGTTGATGTGCCTCGACGCCCTGGAGCGCAACGAAAGCTGCGGCGGCCACTTCCGCGAAGAATACCAGACCCCGGAAGGCGAAGCCCAGCGTGACGACGACCGGTATTCCTACGGCGCCTGCTGGGAATTCCGCGGCGTCGGCAATCGCCCCGAACTGCACAAAGAGCCCCTGACCTTCGATTATGTGCACCCTACCCAACGGAGCTACAAATAATGCGGATCATTCTCCATATCTGGCGTCAGCGCAACGCGAACGACAAGGGCCGCATGGTGCGCTACGAAGTCCCCAACGTCAGCGAGCATATGTCGTTTCTCGAAATGCTCGACGTCCTCAATGAAGACCTCATTTCGAAGAACGACGATCCCGTGGCTTTCGATCACGATTGCCGCGAAGGCATCTGCGGCATGTGCGGCTGCATGGTCAACGGCGTCGCCCACGGTCCGCTGCCCGGCACTACCCTGTGCCAGCTCCACATGCGCCATTTCAAGGATGGCGATGAGCTGTACCTGGAACCCTGGCGCGCGCGCGCCTTCCCCGTGGTCCGCGACCTGATAGTGGACCGCACGTCCTTCGACCGCCTAATTGCCGCCGGCGGTTTCATCTCCGTCGCCACCGGCAGCGCCCCCGATGGCAATGCCGTGCTGGTCCCCAAGGAAAAGGCCGAGCTTTCCATGGACGCCGCCGCCTGCATCGGATGCGGGGCCTGTGTGGCGATGTGTCCCAACGCGTCCGCCAGTCTTTTCATGGGCGCGAAGGTCGCGCACTTAGGCTTGCTGCCGCAGGGCCAGCCCGAACGCGACCGGCGCATCGTCGCCATGGCCACTCAAGCCAACCGGGAACTCTTCGGAAGCTGCACCAATATCGGCGAGTGCGAAGCCGTCTGTCCCAAAGAGATTAAGCTGGAGGTCATCGCGAGAATGAACCGCGACTTCCTCCACGCCAGCCTCATCGGCCGTTAAACCGGCTAGGTTAGCGGCCGCCTCTGTGCGACCATCCGGTGTGGGGACAGACGCTAACAGTGAGCAAGGGGGGATTCATGGCGCTGCCTGTTCTGCGAGTAGTATTCCGGATCGGCGAATTTCTCCCGGAAAATCCGCTCCCACCGGGCATTCTCCAGGCACCGCGAACAGAGGCCACACCGGCAAGCACGCCCCCGCGCCTTCCGTGCCGGCGCCTCATATACAGTCGATTGGCTCCCGCTCTTCTTGGTCATGCGAGCGCCGCGTTTCGGCGGTGCTTGCGCTTGCGCCAACAGTGCGGCGAGCATTCTTGGGTCGCAGAGTTCCATGTATTCTCCTACGAGAAGTGCGGGCGGTAGACGTCTGGCGCGATCCGTTTCGCCGTTTTCGGACAGGTCCGGTATCTAGACATAGGGGCTATGTCTTTATTCTGACGCGGAAAGGCTTTATGGTCGATAGTGCGGATGGGGTGAGGGTGTGGAATTGATGCGGGTATATGGCTGCCCGAATGTCCGTCGATACACTCAACTGGCGGTCGGCAACCGGAACGCACTTGCGGCCGGTCCCTCGGAATCGAGGCCGAGCGCATTCCGGATCCGGCCCAATAAGACCGAAGGCAGAAACGGCTTCTCCGTGAAATACCAGCGGTAGTTTCGTGCTATATCGCTCGCCGCGGGGTCGCTGGACATCACCATCACTCGCAACGCCGGCCGGCGCCGTTTCAACTCTTTCGCTAATTCGAGTCCGGACATCCGTGGCATCGAGGCGCCCGTAAGAAGCAGGTCGATGGTCCCAGTATAGTCCCGCTCGATTCGGATCGCGTCTTCCGGCGTGCCGGCCGAAAGCACCCTAAAGCCGGCTCGCTCCAGAATCGTGCGGACGAACTTAAGAAGGAGCGGTTCATTTTCCCCGAGAAGAATCGTGTTCGGGGCGCTCTGGACAGGCAGGGCCATCGTACTTCACCTTCCGGAAGGCAATCCGCAATCGCGGACCCAGAAGCGGTGGCCGCTCGCCAAAATTGGCGAACAGACTGTCTGGGCGGTTACGGAATTTCAGCTCTGAAACTATGCTAACTTGATTTTCAGGTATATGCAATTGGGAAGTAGGGTAGTACTGCATCAGGGAATTCCTAGGGACCGGGCCAGATCCATGCGATACTGCTAACTAGAGGGTGGGGAATTTCATCGCAGTCGACGGAAAATGGGAGTCCCCCCACCCTCTACGTATGGTACTTCTCCATCGTCCGCGGATTGTATCCCCAATGAAACTCCAGCTCGTAGCCTATCGACTTAGCCAGTCCATCCAAATCGGGGAACAGCGTCGCATAAGTAATATTCATGCGGTATAACTCGCGCATGCCCACTTCGCGGACGCCGTGAGTCAACACGCACTTCGCCAGTATGTTCTCCTGGTCGGCGTCCTTGAGCGTGTCCTCGATTGCCACATCGAGTACACCGGGGACGGCAAAGGTGCCGGATTGGGCAATCAGCCGGCGATTCATGGTGTACGGCTCGCCCATCCAGATGAAACGGCGGTTGCCCTTCAGAAAATAGCGCTGGAAATTGCCCTTCACGCGCGGATCCGTGCGAACCGGCGCGGGCGCGCGGCTGCTATCCACGCGCGCGGGATTCATGGCCCAGACCACGCCATCGTGCAGGGTGCGTTCCAGGGCAAAGAATGCCGCTACGTACGGCGACCAGGTGAAATCGATCAGGCGCGTGGGAGCGCCGTGGTGCTGCATCAGCGCCAGCCATTGGAAATCGTCGTCCCAGTCGGGCGGCTTGTCCAGGAATTGGTGGGCCTTGCGTTTGAAGATGCGCAGAACGCGCGCTTCCTGCTGGGACCAGGCCTCGGACGCCACGCCGGAGTTCTGCAAGTATCGCGACAGCGAGCTGTAGAGCGGCCAGCGTTCGTCGCGCTCACCGCGAAACGCCCAATGCGAATAGGGCGGATGCGTGACCAGTTCGAGAAACGCCTCCCAGGTTTCCAATCGGAAGACGGGGTAGGGCCGGCGGCGGGCCCGCTTGCTTGTGGGCATCGTCATCCCCAAAAGTCATCCATCGTAGCGGTAGAGCGCCTCTTCAATGGAAAGGCCGCGCACTTCGATGCGCTTGAGGTCCGCCGTACCCACGCCGTTCGCTTCCGCCAGCAGCAACGTATTGTCGCAGGTCCGGAATGGCGCGGTTCCGCGGGTGGCGCGCGGATTGTAGCCCATTACGGCGGTAGCCGCCGCGTCGGTCGAGACCGGATTCAAACCGGCAATCAGCACTCCCGGCTGGACGACGCGCAGACCATCGATCCACGGGCCTTCTCCTCCAGCGACCGATTGCACGCCGTCAACGATCGCCAGGTGGATGGGCCGCGCCAGGGACAGATCGGCCACGATTCGCGGCACGCGGTATCCCGGATCGTGATTTTGCCCGAAATGCAATTCCTGCGGCGCCGATTTGGATGGCTGGCGCTTCCCGTCGTGCCCCACGGCCGCGCGGCCGGAGCCGGGATTCTCGTTGGGCTCGTCCACTCCCGAATCGTCGCCATACACCGAGGCGGGCAAGCAGCCGAAGCAATTCTTGAGCGAGAGCGTCACCCCGCACGTGGCGTGGTTCTTCAGCTTCGCCAGGCTTACGAAGACGTCCGTCTCCTCGTACGCGCGGTTCAAATCGTAGGCCGGATACATATACGCCGCTCCGGGCACCTGGAAGCGCGCATAGGTTTTGTCCATACCGATGAAGTTGGTGTTGGCGAACTCCACACCCGGGCCGGCCGATTGCAAGCCGCGGACGTTCCAGCCCGAATCGAGCATCACCTCTTCGAGCGGCGCGGTAGTGGCCCACGGGCTCTCCGCGAAACGAATCCGGCGCGCGCCCGCCCGGCCCATCAAGTAGGCGGTCCCGCCCAGCAGTTTCGGATGGACGTAATGGGTCATTGCCGGAGCCAGTCCATTCAGCCGCACACCCGGGCTGCCCGTCATGTTGACCTTGATGGTCACGGTCTTGTTGCGCACCAGGCGGCCCAGTCCGCCCAACTGGTCGAACAGCGTGGCCAGCGCGGTGGTAACATCTTCGTCGTACGACGCGCAACGGGTAATGGAAACCAGCCCGGCCGGCGGGGCGCCGGGCGCTGCCGCTTTCGCTAGCGGCGCTGCGCCGACGATCGCAAGCCATTCTCTCCGGGTCATCGCTACTTCTCCAGTTTGATGGTAGCGCAGACCGATACGCGGTCGATATCCACGCCCCACCCGTCATCGGTTCGATACACGTCCAGGGCCTTTTCGATGCCTTCGGAGGTGCTGAGCGTAGCGTGGTGAAATTCGCCCAGCACGTGCACGGCGATATTCTCCACGGGGTAGTCCGAGTAGTTGACCAGATGAACCACTTCGGTGTTGCCATCGGCCGACGCCAGAACATTAGAGAGCATCGAGGACACGTTGAACAGGCGGACGCCCAGGTTCGCATGTCCGATCAGGGAGTTCACTTCTTTCCAGATCTCGCCCAGGCGGTCAAGTTCGGCCTTATCGAGGGTGATCTTGTCGCCGCCTGGATTCTGGTCCTTCCAGCCGGCCGGAGCGGTGAGCAGGGCGCCGCCGCCGCGAGCGAATTGACGCAGGATCTCCTGCTGCTCGGGAGTGAGCGCGTCGCCTTCCACGTTGACGGCCATGGTGGCGTCCCGCAGCGCTTCGGGACTGAGATGCCCGCTGGGCACTGGTTCGACGGGCGTGTGTTTGACCGCGATCATATCGAGAATGCCGCCGGAGAGCAGACCGCCCTTGGCCGGATCCTGCACAATCGCCAGGCGGCCGTATGTGCGCATCCGCCGCCATTCGGGATGCCGTTCGAAATAGCGAAGCATGGTATTCAGCCGCTGGAAATCGGCCATGGCGGCGGCATCGCGGCGGGCCAGGCGCGCGGACAAATCCGCGTCCAGCGATACCACCCAGCGGGCTCCGGAAGTGGCCGCGTCGGCAATCGCCTGCTGGTATCGGGCGCCGGTGACGATGGCGCCGGCCGGCGGACGGTTGGCAATCCAGATCGCCGCCGCGCCCCAGGCGTGAACCGCGCGCAGAAAGCCGGTATTGGTATCGATCCAAACGGAGCCGCTGGGTCCGGCCCGCTTGGCTCCGTCCGCCTGAACCGCGATGCCCGGCCACAAGCCCTGCCAGGTAGCCAGAATGGGGACGTCGCCCAAGAGCAGCATGCGGCTGCGGGTGGTGATTTCGATCACGAGCGCGGAGGCCGCGGCGTCCTTTACCCGGGCCGGTACGCCGGCCGCAAACTCGCCTTCCAGGACAATACCGGTCAGACCAGCCGCAAGCGCGCGGCGCGCGGCGCCGGGGACATCTTCGTGCGGAGCGACGACGGCCAGCGTGACCAGGCCGCGTTTGGTTGCGGCGGCCGCGAATTCCGCGGAGTAGCTTTCGAGCAGCAGACAATTGATGGGGCTGCCGTCGAGCAGTTCGAGCGATTTGGCGTCGGACCAGGACCACCGGGCGGGAACCCAATCGGCGGGGGCGGGCGCGGCCGCACGGAGCAGAGGCAGCAGGACCTGTAAAAGAATCGTCACCGCCGGCCGGAGCATACTCAATGTCCAATCCATTTGGCCAGGCCGAAGGCGGCGGCCGACGCCAGTCCGCCGATGGTCACCGTCTGCAGACCGCCGCGAAAGGGAGAAATTCCGGTCAGACTGCCTTTCACGTAGCCGAACACAAAGAGCGCCGCCAGGGTGACGACAATCGAAATTTTCAGCGCGCTGTAGAGATCGGCGGCCAGCATGTAAGGAGCGAGCGGCACCAGACCGCCGACAACGTACGAGACTGCGATGGCGACAGCGCTCTTGAGGGCGCGCTGGGGGTCGGGCTCCTCGAACCCCAATTCGAAGCGCATCATGAAATCCACCCAGCGCTTCTGGTCTGAACAGATGGCGTGAACCACGGGAGCGAGGTCCTCTTCGGTCATGCCATAGCCGCGGAACACGTCGGCCACTTCCTCGGTTTCGCGATCGGGCAACTCCACCGTCTCACGATACTCCCGCTCGCGCTCGGACAGGTAATGGTCGCGGTCGGTTCGCGCAGCCAGGTATCCGCCCAAGCCCATGGCGATGGAGCCGGCGGCAATTTCCGCCAGGCCCGCGATCACCACGATTCCGGTTCCCTGGCCGGCGCCGGAAAGTCCCGCGGCCAGAGCGAACGGCACGGTCAGTCCGTCGGCCATTCCGATGACCACGTCACGAACCGTTTCCGAGGCCTCAAAGTGTGTTTCAGCGTGTGGGGCGGAGGGCATAAACCACTCATCATACATGGTGCTAGGGTCGCACCGGGCGGTATTGTTACAATCGTCGGAGGCGTTCCTCTTATGACCTTGCTGCCGACTCTCGCCGATATCGAAGCCGCGGCCGAACTGGTCTATACTGTCATCCCGCCGACGCCGCAGATCCGGTGGCCGCTGCTATGCGCCCGCGTGGGAGCGGAGACCTGGGTGAAGCACGAGAATCATTCTCCGGTGGGCGCCTTCAAGTTGCGCGGCGGCCTGGTGTACATGGACTCGCTCCGGCGCCGCCATCCCGGTATCGCCGGAGTAATCGCGGCGACGCGGGGAAATCACGGCCAGAGCGTGGCCTTCGCGGCCAACCGTGCGGGATTACGGGCGGTCATAGTGGTCCCGTATGGCAATAGCCCCGAAAAGAATGCCGCCATGCGCGCTCTGGGAGCGGAACTACTCGAATACGGCCAGGATTTCCAGGAAGCCTACGAACATTCGGCCCAACTGGCGGATCCGGAAAAACTGCACTTGGCGCCCTCCTTCGACAGCAGCCTGGTTGCCGGCGTAGCCACCTATGCGCTGGAATTGTTCCGCGCCGTGAGAGATATGGATGCGGTATACGTCCCCATTGGCATGGGGTCGGGAATTTGCGGTACCGCGGCGGCCCGCAACGCGTTGGGACTGCGCACGGAAATCATCGGCGTGGTGTCTTCCCAGGCAACCGCATATGCCCAGTCTTTCGCCGCCGGCCGGCCGGTTGCTTCCGCCGTCGGGCAGACGATTGCCGATGGCATGGCGTGTCGTGTGCCAGACCCGCAAGCCCTGGAGATCATCCTCGGCGAAGTGAGCCGCATCGTGACGGTCGATGAGGACGAAATCCGCAATGCCATGCGGCATCTCTTCACCGACACGCACAATGTGGCCGAAGGAGCAGGCGCCGCCGCTCTCGCCGCCCTGCTTCAGGATCGGGACCGGATGCGAGGCCGGCGCGTCGCCGTGATTCTCTCCGGCGGAAACGTGGACACCAAAGTGTTCGCGCAAACTTTGGCGAATGGTTAGTGGCGGAGAATCTTTCGATTGGCGCGTGCGATAACCGCCTGTCCACAAATAAGATCTTGTGGCCAATCTTTCGATTCCATGGGCTTGGCGATTAGAAAGCGCGCGATAATCGAGGCTTCTCGAAGCCCATGCCACCCTTGGAACGACTGTGGGACCACCGCAATCGAACGCCTGTCTTGATAGCCAGCGGCGCGGTTGTTCTGGCGATTGCTGCAGTCGACTGGTGGACCAAACCGTATGTCTCGTTGGGCTTCCTCTATCTGTTCCCCATTATGCTGGCGGCTGCGTTCCTGCCCCGGTGGGTGGTGGCCTTGCTGGGCGCGGCCTGCGCGTGGCTCGCCGAGGTCTTCAGTTCGCTCAGCGAGTCGTTCGTTCGTCTGGGATTCGAGACTCTGGCGTTGGCGGGCTGCGGACTGTTCGTTGGAGAACTGATTCGCAATCGGCGTCTGAGCCTGGAATCTCAGGAAAGATTAAAAGCGCTCGTAGAAACTAGCCCCGCGGCCATCCTGACGGTCGACGAACACGGCTTCATCGAGCTTGCCAATGCCGCGGCGGTCGAATTGATGTCTCCCCGAGGGGGACGTCTGCTTGGCGAACCGATCGCGGCCTATCTCCCCGACCTGCACCACGCCCTGCGCTGGGAGGAGGCGCCCCAGTTCCGCGCCTCCATGCAATGCCGGGTACACCGCGGCAATGGCGAGTCCTTCACCGGCGATGTGTGGTTCTCCACGTACAAAGAGGGGCCCGCTCCTAAACTGGCGGCCATCATCGCCGACGTCACCGAAGAGAGTGTGGCCGGCCCGCCGAATTCCGATGCCTCCGATTACCCCGACCGCGCGATCCTGAACAATCGGGAGACCGAGGTCCTGCGGTTGTTGGTGCAGGGCCTGGCCAATAAGGAAATAGCGGCGCAGATCGAAATCTCGGAAAGCGCCGTCAAGAACACCATTCAGCAATTGTTCGCAAAGACCGGTGTCCGCACCCGCAGCCAACTCGTTCGGGTTGCGCTCGAACAGTACCGAAGTCTTCTTTAGCTTTCGCGCCGCCCCGACCGGTTTCATACACGGCCGGTTTCATAATGGTGGCTCCGCCGGCGCGGCAACCCGAGTCCGATCCGGGTCGGTGGAGGTCTCGCCGGCCACCGCCTTCAGCGAGCCCTCAAGAGCTACCCGGACAAGCTGACTCCTTTTGCGAACCCCGCTCTTGGTGAACAACTGTTGGATCGACGCCTTGACGGAACTCTCCGAAAGACCCAGATGGCCGCCGATTTCTCTGTTCGTCAGTCCTCCCAGAATCCCGAGAATGATCTTTTGCTCGCGATCCGTCAGGCACTCCACGGATTTGCGTTCGTCCATCCCGGAAAGCGGATCCGCCAATTGATCGGCCAGAATGCGAACGGTTTTCTGATCCAGCCAGACAGCTCCCGCGGCTACCACCCGGATCGCCTGCACCAGCCGATCGGGCGGCTCGGATTTCAGAAAGATGCCCGAAGCACCGGCCCGGATCGCGGCAGCCGATTGGCGGGCATTCGCAGTCCCGGCAACTACCAGGAATCGGCCCTGGTATCCGGTGCGCCGCGCGCCCGTGATGAAACCATGCCGCCCGTCATCGCCGCAATCGTGATCCAACAATACGATATCCACGTTGGATGCGCGCTCCACGTTGGATTCGCGTAGAATCTCCAGAGCGTCACCCGGAGTGGCGCACTCACCCGCCAGATCGAGATCGGGTTGTACTTTCAGAAACCGGCCGAGGCTCTCCCGAAGAAGAGCCTGGTCGGCTAGTAAGACTATGCGAATTCGAGTGTCTTCTGTCGGTTGGTTCACAACGGTCCCGTCGCATTCGAGGTTATGGTGAATCGGCGATTCTGCCAAGGGCTTGGACCAAAAGATAAGGCCGCCTCTCCATAAGACTTGCATATTACCCAAACGATTATCGAAAGAGCGGGTGGACTCAACGGAAGATGGCTGGAGTCCACTGCTAAGCCGCGCTATTACCAATAGGTGGGTTCCATTTGCCGCGCCGGCCATCTATGAAAACTGTCACATCACAAACCGCCAGCTTGGCGATTCTCGCAGTTCTCTGCGCAGCCCCCGTATTTGCGCAGACGCCTTTCACCTGGCAGCAAATCAAGGATAAGTTCGATGCCGCGAATCCTACCCTGAAAGCCGCCCGGCTCAATATCGATGAATCTCGGGCCGCGGAAGTGACGGCATACCTTCGCCCCAATCCGAACGTGTCGGGCACGCTCGATCAGCTCAATCCGTTTTCCACCATGCCTTCACCCGTCTCTGGAAATACGGTTTACCGGCCTTTCGCCAACACACTGCCTGCGGGGGAGATCGACTATCTCCACGAACGGAACCACCAACGGGAATTGCGGTTGGAGAGCGCCCAGAAATCCACCGGAATCGCAGCCTCCACCTACTCGGATCAGAGGCGCACGCTGCTCTTCAGTTTGCAGGGCGCATTCGTGCAAACTTTGCAGGCCAAGGCGGTACGGCAAAATGCGCAAGAGAACCTGGACTATTGGGATCGGGATTTGGCGGTGCAACGCCGGCGCCTCCAGGCGGGCGACCTGGCGCAGGTAGATCTCGACCGCCTGGAACTGCAGCGTGTCCAGTTCGAGTCCGATTATGAGACGGCCGTGGTCAATCTTCGGACAGCCAAGATTCAGCTTCTGACGCTCTTGAACGACCGGACTCCCATCGAACAGTTCGACGTAACGGGACCATTCGATTTCACCGGCCACCTGATGGCTTTGGAAGAATTCCGCGATGCCGCGCTCAATGCAAGGCCGGACCTGAAGGCCGCCGCGCAATCGGTGGAACTGGCGAGAACCAATCACAAACTCGCGATTGCCAATGGCTCGACCGATCCGACTTTCACCGTGGATTTTGGACGCAATCCGCCAATTCCCGTCTATTTCGGCTTAAGCGTATCCATTCCTCTTCGAATCTTCGACCGGAATCAGGGCGAGAAGGCGAGGACCGAAATCGATATCGGTCGAAATGAACGGTTGGAGGATGCTGCCCAGGCCCAGGTATTCAGCGATGTGGATTCAGCCTACGTTACGCTGGTGAGCGTTTTGAACCTGTTGCGGCCGTATCGCGACAAGTACATGAAATTGGCGCGGGACACCCGCGACCGGGTCTCCTTTTCCTACCAAAACGGCGGAGCCTCTTTGTTGGATTATCTGGATGCGGAGAAGGCGTATCGCGATGTTCGCCTGGCGTATCTGAATCTGATTGGAGCCTATCTGACCGCCGGGGCCCAAATGAATATGGCGGTGGGCCGGGAGGTGATCCTGTGAATAGCATATCGTTCTTGAAGATCGGTCTGTGTTTGGGCGTGCTTCTCTCGACCGCCGGGTGCGGAAAACGAGTCACCACCGCGTCTGCGCAGGCGAGCGATACCGGGCCGCGTCCGTCGGCTGTGACGCCGGACATGGATACCACCAACTTCAAAGTGGATCATCCGGAGCAGTTCCCACTGGCGACGGCGGGCGAGTACATCGCCGCGCCGCAACTGAATGTGACGGGTTCGGTCATTCCCGATGTGTCGCGTCAAGTGCCGGTGCCTTCGCTCGCATCGGGGCGGGTTGTCGAAATCGATGCCCGGCTCGGCGACGTGGTGCAACAGGGGCAACTCTTGTTCAAAGTCCGAAGCTCCGACATCGCCGGCGCATTTTCGGATTACCAAAAAGCCGTCAAGAACGAGGAATTGGCGAAGATCCAATTGGATCGCGCCAAACTCCTCTACGATGGCGGCGCCATTCCCAAGAGTGCCGTCGAAATCGCGCAGAACATCGAAGACATCGCCATCGTCGATCTCAGGACGACGACCGAGCATTTGCGCCTGCTGGGATCGGATCCCGATCATCCCACCGGGATTGTCGACGTTCCCGCCCTGGTATCGGGAGTGATTACCGACCAGGAAATCTCCAATGGATCGGGGGTCCAGGCGCTGACGCCACCCAACCCATTTACCATATCCGACGTGTCCCACGTCTGGATTCTCTGCGACGTTTATGAAAACGATCTGGCGCAGGTGCGCCTGGGAGAGTATGCGGATATTCGTCTGAATGCCTATCCCGATCGCATTCTGCCAGGCCGGATCGGCAATATCGGTCAAATCATGGACCCCAACCTTCGCACCGCTAAGGTGCGCCTGGAAGTGGAGAACCCCGGGACCATGCGCTTCGGTATGTTCGTCACCGCGACCTTCCATGGACTGGCGACCGAGAAACACGCGACCGTCCCCGCCACGGCGATCCTGCACATGCACGACCGCGACTGGATCTATACGCCGGCTGGGAATGGCAGATTCCAGCGCGTGGAGGCGATGGTGGGGAAGACGCTCGCCGGAAACATGCAGGAAATCGTTTCGGGAATCAAACCGGGCGCGCAGGTGGTGGCGAATGCTCTGGTCCTGCAGAACACCGTGGAGCAATAGATGATCCGCCGTCTGGTCGATTTTTCGCTCAACAACCGGTTTCTCGTGCTGGCGGTGGCGCTGCTCCTGTTCATCTGGGGCGCCATTTCCTTCCATCAACTGCCGGTAGAGGCGTACCCAGATGTTGCGAACAACTACGTCGAGATCATCACCCAGTGGCCGGGAATCTCAGCGGAGCAGGTGGAGCAGCAGATCACCATACCGCTCGAAATCGTGATGAACGGAATTCCGGGCGTGGAGCATCTGCGCTCCTTCTCCATCTTCGGACTCTCCGACCTGAAGTTGGTTTTCGACGACGGCACGGACAACGACTGGAATCGGGAGCGCGTTCTGGAGCGTCTCGCGCAGGTTACGTTGCCGCCGGGCGTCTCGCCGCAGATGGGCACGGATTGGAGTCCGGTCGGCCAAATCTACTTCTTTACGCTGCGCAGCACCAATCCCCAGTACGACGTGATGGACTTGAAGTCGATTGAAGACTGGATTGTCGAGAAGACTCTGAAATCCGCCCCGGATATCGTCGACGTGAACACGTTTGGCGGTCCGACGCGCGAATATCAGGTTCGGGTCGATCCGAATAAGCTCATCTCTTACGGGTTGAGTCTTGCCCAGGTGGAACAACAGCTCACCAATAACAACACCAACGCGGGAGGCAGCTTTCTCGAAGCCGGACTGCAACAGATCAACGTGCGGGAAGTGGGCCTTGTCCGTAATGTAAAGGATATTGCCCACACCGTTCTCATGACCAAGAGCGGGACGCCGCTGCGGGTGCAGGATATCGCGGTTGTCACGCAAGGCCCCAAGATTCGTCTCGGCCAGTTCGCGCGCGCCATCCGCCATGAAGATGGAAAGATCGTCGACAACGACGATGTGGTTTCGGGGATTATCCCCATGCGCAAAGGCGCGGATGCGGAAGCCGCCCTGCAGGGAATCCACGATAAAGTCCAGGAGCTGAACGATCTCATTTTGCCGGCCGGAGTGAAGATTGTTCCGTTCATCGACCGCAGCGAACTGGTACACCACACCACCAAAACCGTGCTTCACAACCTGACGGAAGGAATCATTCTGGTGGTCGTGATCCTGCTGCTGTTTCTGGGCAACGTCCGCGGGGCCATCATCGTGGCCCTCACCATCCCGTTTTCGCTTCTCTTTGCCGCAACCTGTTTGAAGTTGAAGGGCATCCCCGCCAACCTGCTTTCTCTGGGCGCATTGGATTTCGGAATGGTGGTGGATGGGGCGGTGGTGATGGTGGAGAACATCGTCCGCCACCTCAGCCGCAACGGGAACGACCACCGGTCCCCCAAGCAAAGAATCTTCGAAGCCGCTCACGAGGTGCAGCGTCCGGTCTTTTACGCCATCGGCAT